>ENA-OFCF01000036-OFCF01000036.1-metagenomes-genome-assembly--contig:-NODE-36-length-68154-cov-4.753418_pt1 | contig 68154 bp, 51 predicted proteins | sample MGYA00153387_OFCF01 | MGnify analysis MGYA00153387 | reverse complement strand
CCGCGAGACTCGGAGCGCCGGGAGGCGGCCGCCCCCTGCAGACGGCTTCGGCGCCTTGCCACGCAAGCGCCTGTCATCAGCGCCGCCGACATCACGCCACGGCATGCGCAGTCCTCACGCCATCGCAGTAACGGAAGCCGCGGCGTCTGCCACCCGACCGTCAAACAGGTGTACCTGACGCCCGGCATGCCGCGCGTACCGCTCATCATGCGTCACCATGCATATCGTGGCCCCACCTGCGTTCAATTCCTGCAGCAGCTCCATCACGGCCTCGCCATTCTTGGAATCGAGATTCCCCGTGGGCTCGTCAGCCAATAAAATCGCGGGATCTCCTGCCACAGCACGCGCCACGGCAACGCGCTGCTGCTGGCCGCCGGACAGCTGCGGTGGATAGTGCTTTGCGCGGTGCGACATGCCGACGCGCCCCAGCGCACGCGCGACACGGTCCTTGCGATCGGCGGGCGTGAGATCGCTGCGATAGGTCAGCGGCAGCTCGACATTCTCCGCAACGGTCAGGTCACCAATCAGGTTGAATGCCTGGAAGATGAATCCGATCTGACGATTGCGCACGCGCGCCCGCTCCACCGCAGAGAGTGCAGCGACAGGCTGGCCCGCAAGCGTATACCGGCCGCCCGATGGCGCATCGAGCAGGCCAAGGATCGAGAGCAGCGTCGTCTTGCCGCAACCAGACGGCCCGGCGATGGCGACATACTCGCCGGCCGCGATGTCAAAATCGATAGCCTGCAGCGCGTGCGTTTCCATCTCGTCGGTCGTGAAGACCTTCGTGATTCCCTGCATGTGGATCAGTGGCATCGCGGTTGCAACCATGGAAGCATCCTGTGATGGAGAGGTCGTCACTTGAGTCGCACGCGCGCGGCTGCGAGGTAGGCGGACATGTCGGAGACGATGACGCGATCGCCGGCGTTCAGCCCATCGAGGATCTCGACGGTGCTCGACGAGGTGCGGCCGAGGTGCACGGTCACGCGCTCTGCCTCGCGGCCATCCGCCGTGAGGCGGAAGAGCGTGGTCTGCGAGCCCGGCACCGCCGTGGCTGGCCGGCCCGTGTACCGCACGTTCGTCATGCGCTCGATCTGAATCGTGCCATCGACGCTGAGATCAGGCACGGCGCCAACCGGCAGCGCCCCGTCCAGGGCGACGTCGATGGTCACGCTGCCCTGCTGCGCGGAGGGATCCTTGCGCATCACGTGGCCGCGGACGACGCCGTTGCGCGTGTCGATGCCGGCGATCTGGTTGAGCTGCACGTCCTTGGCCTGCGATTCGGGGATGCGCAGCACGGCCTTCAGCCGTTCAGGCTGCACGACCTTCGCCAGCGTGGTGCCCTCCGGCACCCACTGGCCCAGCTGCAGCGTGAGATCCTGCAGCACGCCGGACTCCGGTGCGCGAACCAGGAGTGCATTCAATCGCGCGCGCTGGTTGGCCGCGATCGCCCGGAGTTGCGTCACCTGCGACACCTGCATTGCCACCTGCTCGTCGATGGATCCACGCAGCAACGCCAGCCGCTCCTGCTCCACGCGCAGCCGCGTCGTCATTTCATCGGCGGCAGCACGACGATTCGATGCCTCGAACGCGGCCACGAGCTTCAACCGCATCAGCGAATCGGCACCGGCCGATTCCTGCGTCGCGCTGATGTGCTGCGTGCGCGTCGTGGCCACCACGCCCTGCTGCGTGAGCACCGCGCCTCGCAGGTTGGTCCGAAGCATGAGCAGCGCGCTCTCCGCCTGCCGCACCTGCTGCTCCGCCTGCATGGTCTGCAGCTGGAGGTCAGGGTTGGACAGCTCGAGCAGCAGCTGGCCCGCAATGACAAGCTGGCCCGCCTGCACATGCACGCGCTCGACGCGCGCCGAGGCCTGGGCGGTGATGAAGCGCAGCTGTTCCGGAACGAGCGTGCCGACCGCGCGCACCTCGCGCACCACGTCACCCTGTCGCACCGAGTCGACGAGCACCGCCGCGCGCTCGACGCTTGGCAGCGCCGGGCCAAGGCGCGACAGGAAAACGATGGCGACGACCAGTGCGACACCACCGCCGACCACGAGCAGCGTGCGCGCATGCCGCTTCGGGGGAGTCCGTACGATGTCCATGTCAGCGCCCCCGCAGGCGGCGGGGGTCAGTCATGCCGGAGTGCCTGCATCGGGTTGATCAGCGCGGCACGACGCGCCGGAAGAAACCCCGCTGCCAGCGCGACGGTCGACAGCAGCAGCACCGACGCGGAGAACACGAGCGCGTCGTATCCCTCCAGGCCGAACAGCAGTGCGCGTGCCGCCTGACCGATACCGAGGGCACCGGCCACACCGATTACCCCGCCGACGAGCGTCATCAGTCCCACCTGTTTCATGACCATCGCACGAACGCGTGCCGCGTCCGCACCGAGCGCCATGCGCACCCCGATCTCGCGTGTACGCTGCGTCACGCTGAATGCCAGCATGCCATACAACCCGATCGCTGCAAGCACCGTCGCCAGCACCGCGAATGCGGCGGACAAGATGCTGATCATGTGATCCAGGAAAACATTTTCACGAATCTGTTGCGGCATCGACTTCAGGTCTTCCACCGGAATCGTCGGATCGAGCGCCTTCATCGCGCCGCGCACCGACGCCATGACCTGCGCGACGGGCAGCGAGGAACGGACATAGAAATTGAGCTCACCGATGCTCCAGTCCTGGCGCGCGGCGAAGTAGAACACGGGCGGGATCGTGTCCTTCACGCTGTTGTACTTCACATCCGGTGTCAGCCCGACGATCTGCACCGTCAGGGAGTCAGTTTCACCATCGCTCATGAACTTGCCGACGGCATCGCGCCCCAGGCCGAATTTCTTCGCGAACGTCTCGTTCACCACCGCTACGCGGGCGCCTCCGTGCAGGTCGCTCTCCGCGATGTCACGCCCGGCGATCAGTGGCACGCCCATCATCTGGAAGTAGCCGGGACCGACCTGGTTAAAGCGTGAGCCCGCGTCTATGTCCGGGCCACTCGTGAAGCCCTGCACATGCACGTCCGACCCCCAGCTCTGGCCCGCGAGCAGCGGTACGCGACTCGACGTCACGCCCGTCACGCCCGGCATGGCCGCGAGCACCTCCTGCACGCGCGTGAAATAGACGGCGGCGCGCGTGGTGTCCATGCCGGCGCGCACCGGCGAGAGTCCGAACGTCACCACATCGTCCACGCGCAGCCCCAGGTCCACGCGCGACACATTCATGAGGCTCTTCAGGAACAGCCCGGCCGACACCAGCAGCGCCATGGACAGTGCGATCTGCACCGTGACGAGCGTGGCGCGGAACCGCGTGGCTGCCTTGCCGCCCGTGAGCTGTCCGGCGCCGGCGCGAATCACGCTGATCAGGTCCGACCGTGTGCTGTGCAGCGCGGGGAAGAGCCCGAACACCAGGCCGGTCACGACCGCGAGCGCCGCCGTGAACAGCACCACGCTGCCCTGCAGCTCGAACACGAGTGCACCGACTTCGTTGGACGGCATGAGCGTGCCGATGAACTTGAGCGTCAGGTGCGCGACGCCAAGGCTTGCCACGCCGCCGATCAGCGCCAGCAGCACCGACTCGGTGAGCAGCAATGCGAGCAATTGCCCGCGCGTGGCGCCCAGCGCGAGGCGCACACCCATCTCCGCAGCGCGACCGGCGCCACGCGCGAGCAGCAGGTTGGCGATGTTCGCGCATGCGATCAGCAGCACCACGCCGGTGACCCCCATCAACAGCAGTAGCGGCGTCTTCGCGCTCTCGGGCATGCTGCTCTGCCCCTGCCGTCCGTCATTCACCGTCACGAGGCGCGCCTTGAAGCGCGCGAGCGTCTGGTTGCTGATGCCGCTCTGGAGCGGCACCTCGACATCGTTGATGATTGGGCGGTACAGCGCGTTCAGCGCGGCAGTGGCCTGCGCAAGCGAGACATCCGGCTTTCGCCGACCGAAGACATACACCCAGTATGCCCGGCGATTCTCGAAGTTGGTGAAACCAGGCTCGATCACCGCACGCATCGAGATCGGCACGTACACCGTCGGCCGCACGCCCAGTGTCGTGCCGCTGAACTCCTGCGGCGCAACACCGATGACGCTGAACGCCTTGCCGTTGATCCGGATCGTCTTGCCGATCACGGACGGCGAACTGCCGAAGCGGTCGCGCCAGAAATCGTACCCGAGCACCGCCACGAAGTTGGCACCGACGGGCGCGTCGTCTGCCACCGCGAACAATCGGCCCGCCGCCGGCTGCAGCTGCAGCGTGGGAAAGTATGAACCCGAGACCATCGCGCCCTGTCCCGTCAGCGGCTCACCATCAATCGCGAGACTCGGCTGGAAGGTGCGGTGTGCAGCGAGCCCGGTAAGCACCGTCTGGGTGCGCTCGAGGTCACGGTACATGGGATAGCTGAACACCACCTCGCAGCTGCCCGCCTGCGAGCACTGCGTGGAACCCATCTTTGGCCCCGGGGCGCCAAGGTTCACCAGCTCCTCAGGACTCGGCACCGGCAGCGGCTGCAGCAGCATCTGATCGAACAGCGAGAAGATTGCCGAATTCGCGCCGATGCCAAGTGCCAGGGAGAGCACGGCGATACACGTCACGAATGGCGTCTTCGACAGCATGCGCGCGGCAAGCCGCAGGTTTCGGAGCATGGCAGTACGCAGGTGCGTGGGAGAGTGAGCTGGCCAGGTACGACGGAACGCTGCGTTGGATGCGCGCCCACTCGTATTGGTTGCCACCGCGACATCAGCCCGGAAAAAGAGCGGCGTCGAATCCCCCGTACGCGGGCCCTCTCGGCTGGTTTCACCGAGTCGCGAACGAAGAGTGCCGGTGACGTTCCGGGTGCCATCGGTCTCGTTGCGCTTCCACTGCGAGAGCAAACGCCGCTGCCGTTTCGGCGCCATCGCCGCTGCAATCTGCGACTGAAGTGAATCTCGACGCCGCCAGCGACATTCCCCGACTCCACGAACTTGTTTTCGCATTCACCGGGAAGATCGGCACGCCACCACACCCCACGCGGCCTGTCTCACTTGCTTATCGCTTTCTACAATCAATCAGCAGAACAACCGGCTTTACCACCGACGTTCGCCCAGAGCGCGCGCTCGAGCATGACCGGTGTCCACGACGTTCCAAAGTCCCGCGCGCGAACACGCAACGCCTCGGCGTACTTCGCGTAATAGCCGGGCGTCCACGCGACGGGCCCGAGCGACGGAATCTGCGCCGCAACGAGTTCGTCGAAGAAGGGGTAGATCGATGGCGCGGAGGCCGCCATGATTGCCGACGCCGTCGCGGGGCCCACGCCGTCGAGTGTAGCGATCTCGGTGATGGGTTTCGTCGGGTGCGGCACGAGTGCGAGCGCGCGCGCGGTGGTCGCATGGACCAGATCTGCGTCGTTGCGCTTCACTCGCACCAGATTCGGTGCGCGCCAGACACCGCGGTACATCTTCCATTCCGTCACGCGCACCAGTTCCGCGAGCGTCGCGTGTGGCATGCTGCGCGCCGTGATCAGGCCGGGGAGCTCATCGCGATACCACTGGTCCAGCTGTATCAACGCGGCCACGTTTTGCCCCGCCACCACCGCCGGATAGCGATCGAGCGCGCCTTGCCATGCAGCGGTCGCATCAGCGCCCCAGAGATCGATCATCAAATTTCCGGGGCGACTGATGTGACGTGTGCGGCGGTCAGGGCATTGCGCTGCAGCCTTCGACTTTGGCACAGTTCGGGTCCAGCGGCGCGAGGCGAAGGCGGACCAGTTCCTTGTTCACGGCCACCAGATCTGTCGCCCATACCTGCGACAGTCGCGTCGTGTAGCGTCCCAGCTGCGTGGAGAGGATGCCAAAGATCTCCGGCATGTTCGTCGTCGGACGACCGTCGCCGCGCTCGGCCATCGACAGCAGCGTCGCGAGCCGGTTGTTCACGCGGATCGGGAAATTCAGCGGGTCCTGACCGCTCTGGTTGCGGACCTGATAGACGCTGTCCTCCACCACCGACGCGTTGGCGACCAGCGTGCCACCTGCCGCCTTCAGTGCCGCATCGTCAGCGGCCTTCTTCTGCCGATCGGCCAGCTGCGCCTTCACGCGGCGGATGGCGATGACCGACGTGTTGGCCTCGGTGGCCTTGTCGCGCACACGCGAGCCGAACGCATACTGCGCCCGCATGTCCGCGGCCGTCACATCGGTGATCCACGGATTCGCCTTCACCACCAGCGGCGTGCTCACGACACGATTGTCGGCAGTCAGGCGCGCCGTGTAGCGACCCGGTGGCACGGCGGGACCCGCGGTGCCGGCGCCCCAGAGAATCATGCCTGGAAAGGTCGTGATCCCCTGCGTGCGCAGATCCCACACCAGCGAATTGAGTCCCGCATGGTTCGGCAGCGTGGTTTCGCCGCCGCGGCGACGTCCACCAGCGCGTGGCGAGCCGGCGGCGGCGGTGTCGGGCTCGATCGTGCGCAGCACGGCGCCCGCCGAGTCCAGGATCTCGAGCATCGCACGTGTCGGCGTGCGCTTGAGCACGTAGCTGATCGTCAGCCCGCCTGCCGAGCGAAAGCCGGGCGGCGGCGTGAAGAGGTGCACATCCGTGGCCATCAGCGCGGGTGTCGCCTGACGCAGCGGCGTGATGTTGTCCAGCACCCAGAAGCCGCGACCATGCGTCGCGATCACCAGCTCGTTCGCTTCCACGATCACGTCGGATACCGGCACGTCGGGCATGTTCAGCATCAGTGACTGCCATGACGCACCGTCGTCGTACGACAGATACATGCCATGCTGCGTGCCGGCGTAGAGCAGGCCCTTGCGCGTCGGGTCCTCGCGCACCGCATGCACATACGCGTCGGCCCGAATACCACTCACGATCTTCGTCCAGGTGCGACCGTAGTCGGTCGTCCGCCAGATGTACGGCGAGAAGTCGTTCAGCAGCGGCTTGCGCACAGACATGTATGCGGTGCCAGGCGCGAAGTTCGACGCATCGATCTGGCTCACGCGGCCAAAGTCCGGCATGTCCTTCGGCGTGATGTTCGTCCATGTCTTGCCACCGTCGCGCGTCACGTGCACCAGCCCATCGTCGGAGCCGGTCCAGATCACGTTGATGTCCTTCTTGCCCGGTGCGACGGAGAAGATCGTACCGTACACCTCGGGACCATTCATGTCGCCGGTGATCGGGCCGCCTGATTTCTCCTGCGTGATCGGGTCGTGACGCGTGAGGTCACCGCTCAGCGCCGCCCACGTTTTGCCGCCATCCATCGTGCGCCAGAGGCGCTGTGACGACACGTACAGCGATTTCCTGTCGATGGGCGAAAAGATGATCGGGTACGTCCACTGCCAACGCTCGCGAATCTCCTTCGACGGTTCACCCGAGTAGAACCATGGGTACGGGTTCACCTCACGCGCCTGCCCCGTGCGCCGGTCGTACTTGTCGAGGTACGCGCCGTTGTTCGTGCCCGAGTAGAAGAGATCGGGATTACGCGGGTCCGGCGCGATGTAGCCGGGTTCACCGCCGCCGGCCATGTAGCTCACCGCCATGCCGCCCGACGCGAGGTCGGAATCCATGCGCTTCAGCGCACCGGTGTCGGTGCCGGCCAGTCGTGCAGCCTGGTTCGCGCGAAAAGCGGCGAGATTCCAGTTGTACGGCGTGCAGAGCGTGCTGTTGTCCTGTTGCGACCCGCAGACGTGAAACGGCATGTGGGTCGTCGTGATCGCGTGGTACCACTGCGCCGTCGGGTAGTCCTCTGCCGTCCACTTTCCGCCCGTGTTTGTTGACACCGCGCCGCCACCATCGTTGGCGACCACCAGGTGCGACGGATCGTCCGGGTCGACCCAGAGATCGTGGAAGTCGCCATGCGTGCCGTTGTCGATCTCCTTCAACGTCTTGCCGGCATCGGTGCTGCGGAACAGCGAGGTGTTCTGCGCATACACGACGTCCGCGTTCCGGTGATCGGCGAAGATGTGCGTGTAGTAGAACGCGCGCTGACGGATGCTGCGCGCATAGTTCATCGGTGTCCACGTCGCGCCGGCGTCGTCACTCCGGAACAGGCCACCGCTGTCGTTCTCCACCAGCGCGTACACACGCTTGGAGTTCGCGGCCGTCGTCGCGACACCGATGCGTCCGATGAGCCCCGCCGGCAGGCCCGGATTGCGCGTGATCTCCGTCCAGGTCTCGCCACCGTCGGTGCTCTTGAACAAGCCACTGCCCGGACCGCCGCTCGACATCTGGTATTCCTTGCGATACGCCTCCCACAGCGCGGCGTACATCACGTTCGGGTTGGAGCGATCGAACGCGATGTCGATGGCGCCGGTCTTTTCGTCGCGGAACAGCACTTTCTTCCACGTCGTGCCACCGTCCGTGCTCTTGAACACACCGCGCTCCGGACTCGGCACGCTGTACTTGCCGAACGACGCGACGAAGACGATGTCGGGATTGGTCGGATGAATGCGAATCTTCGAGATGCCATGCGATTCGCTGAAGCCGACCGGCGTCCACGACTTGCCCGCATCGCGGCTGCGGTAGACGCCATCGCCCGGCATGATGTTGCCGCGGATCGCCGTCTCGCCCATGCCGATGAACACGAGGTCAGGCTGCGTCTCACTCACCGCGACGGCGCCCACCGATGCGCTGCGGATCTGCCCGTCCGTCACCGGCTGCCAGGTCTCCCCGCCATCGACCGTCTTCCAGAGCCCGCCGCCGGTCGCCCCGAAATACGCTTCGTTGGGGCGACCCTTCACGCCGCTGGCCGCGATGGAGCGACCGCCGCGGTCAGGGCCGATGTTACGCCACCGGTAGCCGGCCATCAACGTCGAGTCGGCGGCAACCGACGGTGTCGGAACAGGATCGCGGACCCGGGAACTCGGGAGACCCGCCGAGAAGGCGGCGAGGACCGGGAATGCGGCGAGGAACAGCGGGCGCGGCGAGAACATGCGCGGGCTCGGTGAGGGGCGACCGTCGGGGACAACACAAACAATGACACGTAACGCCGGGCACGGCTACAGTGTTGATCTGCATTGCGTCCCGCGGCGCGGTACCACGCGATCGGCATTCTCGTCGGCGTGGCACCACCCGTCCGCCGTGCGGTGGTCGGCGATGCAGCCGGAAACTGCCGATCAGTGCGCTCGCGAAACCGGCAGGATCGCGCGGATCACCTGGCCGCGCGTCGCATCCAGTGTCAGCGATTCACCGGTGTGCACATCGGCCAGGATGCGGGACACGTTCGTGACCGACGGCACACCCAGCTCACGCAGGATGATCGAGGCGTGCGACAGTTCGCCGCCGGTCTCGACCACCACCGCGGCCACGCGCCGGAAGAGCAGCGCCCATGCGGCATCCACGGCCGCGACCACGAGGATCGTCTGCTCGGGCACCCAGCCGACGGGTGGCGACGACGTCGGACCCTCGGCGCACCATGCACGCCCGGTCACGCGACCAGGCGACAACCCGATGCCCTGCCACGCCTCGCGCACCGGGTTCGGCGTCTTGCGCGGGTCGCGGCGCAGGTGATCGTAGCGGCGAAAATCCGCCGGTATGGTGACGGCAGCCTCCTCCAGCCGCTCGTGCTCCCGCGCCTCGAAGAATTCCGCGTCATAGGTGGCGCCTACGTCCAGTGCCGTCGCCTCGTGTACCGACAGCAGCCAGATGTCATCGCGACGCCGGAGCGCACCACGCTGCACCGCCGCGTCGGCCGCCGCGTGAAGCAGTTCGCGGATCATGGCGAATGCCACCATCGCATCGTCACGCAGCCCTTCGCGTGCGCGCAGCGGCCGGCGCGCCAGCCACCAGAGCGGCAGTGTGAGCCACTCCCCCGCCGTGCGGAACGGCAGCGGGCGCGGTGCAATGGGGTACGCGAGCTCGTGGCGCAGCAATGCCAGCACCGCCGTCGGCTGCTCACGCCAGCGTGCCTGCGCCAGGTCGGCCTCGTACGGACCGCGATGCCCATGCCGCTCGAGCCACTGCTTCCACTCGAATGCGCCGGCGACACCGGCGGGCGGCTCACCGACGGCTACACGCGCCACATCGTCGGGATTGTCGCGCACCGACGGCACCACGTCGCGACGCAAGGCCTCGATCACGTCACTGCCCGGCGTGCGCTGCCGCGAAAGATGCGCGGCAAGGGTGCCCGTCCGACGCAACAGCGCCAGCGGGAACGCCATCGCGGCCGACAGCGCAAACATCGACTGCACCAGCAGCACGTAGCGACGCTGCGCCGCCTGCACGAGCGGCGACACCTGTCCTTGCGATTGCAACAGGTCGCGCGCCAGGATCGTGAGCCGCGCGCGACGTGTGGTGCCGATGGCGGTGCACTGTGCCCAGAACATCCGCGCGAGCGCTGGCCACGCGGTGCGCATTCGCGCCACGCGCCAACCCACCGCCCGCACGTCGCGTGCGCCGATGGCGTCGGTCACGTAACGCGTGGGCAGGCCCCAGCTGCGCAGCATGTCGGTGAGCAGCGACAGGTTGATGACCGGTCGTCCCTCGAACACCTCGATGAGCGGTCGCGCGGCCGGCAATGCGGCATCGGCGCGACGATACCAGGCGAACAGGCCGCCGGCACACGATGCAATCAGCGTCGCCATGAATCGGCTGGGCAGCGGCGGCAAAATCTCGCGATGGTCCGCCATCGTGAACCATTCGTTGCGCACCGTGGGCCGCGTGACGGGACGCAGCTGCACCACCCAGCAGGTGTCACCATCATCGGCCCATTCCACATCCCAGTCGGCGCTGCCCCACCGATTCACCTGCGCCAGTTCCCGCACGAGTTGCAGCACACGCTGCAGTCGCTGCGCCCACGGCGGAAGCACCGCGTCGGTCGACTCACCGCGACGGCACCGCGGAATGTCCAGCCGCTGTCCACTGACGGTGCCAGCCAGCAGCGCCTCCGCGGTGCCACTGACGACGTTCACCAGGTCGTCCTCGTGCTCCCGCTCCGTGAACGCGACGCCGGCATGCTGCGCGTCGATGAACCGCATGATGAGCAGATCGCGGCGAACGGCGGCTCCGTGGCCTGACGCACGCACTCGCACCGATGCCGCCGCGAGCGCGCCGGCGTCGGATGCCGACACACGCAGGATACTCGTGAACGCACCGGCACTGCTCGACCGGGCAGTGTCCTCGCTCGAGAACGCCGAGCGGATCACGAGCAGTCCGTCGCGCAACACGGCGGGCACCGGACAACCGCTGGCAGCCCAGCCCGCGTAGGCGTCATCGGGTACGATGATGCACTCGGGAATGCGCACGCCGGCCTGCGCCGCGCGATGCAGCATCGCCGCCTTCGGGGCTGCGTCACCGCCACGACTGTCACGCGCACCAATGACGACGAAATGCTCGTTCACGCGAGATTCGGTGCGCGCGCGGCGGTCAGAACGACGGCGCGCGCTTCGCCATGAAGGCACTCACCGCTTCCCGGAATTCCGCGCCGGCGAGCTGCGCCATGAAGTCGCGCGCCTCATCCTGCATCCGATGGTCGACCCCGGCTGATTCGCTCTTGAGCAGTGCTTTGCTCAATCGGAGCGCGTTCGGTGCCTTGGCTGCAAGCGCCTGCGCCCACGCCATGGCCTCCGTGTCGGCTTCACCGGCCGCGCTGCAGCGATTGATGATCCCGTAGCGCTCCGCTGCCGCCGCATCGAACATCTCGCCCAGCAGCAGCAGTTCGCTGGCTCGCACATGGCCAACCAGCCGCGGAAGCAGCAGGCTGGACGCCGCCTCGGGCACAAGCCCGAGATTGATGAACGGCAGCGAGAATCGCGTCGACGGATCCGCGACCACGAGGTCGCAATGCAGCAGCATCGTCGTGCCGATACCGATGGCCAGCCCGGTGACGCCCGCGACGATCGGCTTGGGACAGCTCGAGAGCTCGCGCAGGAACCGGAAGACCGGACTCTCGAGGTCCGCGGGCGGTGCGGCGGCGAAGTCACGGAGGTCGTTGCCACTCGTGAACGAACCACCGGCCCCGGTGATCATGATGGCGCGCACGTCATCATCCCGCGTGGCCGCGCGCAAGGCCTCGGTCATGCCGGTATACATGTCGGCCGTGAGCGCATTCTTCTTCTCGGGCCGCGACATGCGAACGGTGACGACCGCTCCGGTGCGTTCGATCTGGACGTGATCACTCATAGGAGGAACGATCATGCCGGGACCTGCCTGCCGCCAGTGTCATCCATCAACGGTGCGCGGCGAGCACCGCGTCGATGCGCGCCTGCACGTCGTCCCATCGATAGAAATGAAAGCGGCCGCGGTTCGACATCATTGCGAGCATCCCACGCGGAAATGCCGCACTCACGGCGCGAGCTGTCACGTCCAGACCGTCGGTTTCGCGTGCCCGCACGGGAATTGCGGCCAGCAGCGGATGCGCATGCGCGTTTCCTGCAAGACCTTCGCGCGGAAAGATCTGGATGCGGCCTGCGCCCTGATCCGAGAGCACGAGGTAGCCACTGGTCGAGTCGCGCGCGTAGATGGCCAACCCTTCATGATCCTCGCGCACGCCTCGCGTGGCGAACAGCGCCAGTTCGCGGCTCGACGAATCAGGATCTGCATGATACTTCCGCACGCCGGCGCCTTCGTCTGAGTAGTAGACGTAGCCGAGCGCATCGTCGACCGCGATCGACTCGATTTCCTTGCGACCGCTGTACGCGCCAAATTCTCGCACCTTGGTACCGGTCACGCGACCGTTCTCGAACGTGAGCCGGTACTGCCCGATGTAGCCAGTCAGTGGCCCGGTCTTGCCGCTTACGAACGCAAACACCTGCCCGTCATGCGGCCGGCGATAAAGCGCGATCCCCATCGGGGCACGCGCCACATCGCCATCGAACACGATGATGCCGCCGCCGTCGATGGGCCGCATGTCCGGCATCGAGAACACGCGCAGCACATTCCGGTTGCGCTCCGTCGCCACGGCGATGTCCATGAGCTTGCGACCGGCACGGACTCCGTACTCCACATCCACGTTGTTCATGCGCAGCAGCGGCGTGATGCTGCGTGCCGGCACGACATGTCCCGCCAGGTCAAACGTGTACACGCCACCCGTCGAATCGCCCTTGTCGGTGCCGAGCACCACACTCGGCTCGTCCGCCGTGCGGCTCACCCAGATGGCCGGATCGTCGCTGTCGCCCGGCAGCTTGTCCGTGACGATCGCAGGCTCCAGCGTGTCGCGTGACAACGGCAGCTTCTCATCAGCTGCCGCGATCGCGGACCGCTGCTCGCGCTTGGCTGTCGACTTTCTTCGTTCCCTTTTCGTGTCACCACACGACGTGGCGGCAAGCAGCAGGAAAATATGGAACGAGAAAATGCGAAGCAGTGACATCGGTGAGACCGTGAGGGATGTGCGCACCCGGCGTAACACACCGATAGTAAGTGCCCGGAAGCAGAATGATGGATTGTCCGGGTCAATGATGCTGGCCAGCGCTGTTCCTCATCATCGCACCATCGCCATGGCGGCGATGGCCATGCTCCCGACGCCGCCGACCTGCACGCCGGCGACGCAGCTCTTCTTATTGCGAATTTCGTCGACCCTGCGACGACTACCAGCGCAAGTCGAAGTCGTAACTGTCCTGTCCACCGCGCGAGTCGTCGATGCGGACGACCGCGGTCCAGTCGTTCCACGCACGTGGGTATTGCGTGATCACGACATTACCGCGTCCCGCGAATCGGCGCAGGTCCAGCGGACGCGCGTAGTCCGGCAGCCCTGCGCCCCGCACGTCGTAGCGCACGTCCGAGAGCCGACGACCACTGCGCGTGACGACATTCACGCGACGCCCTCGAATCCGGATCTCGGCAACATCATCGACACTGGCACTGAAGCGCAGGCCTCCGGCATCACGCGCACCAGTGCCGATGTCATCACTCTCATTGCCGTCGCCGCGACCGCTCCCGTTACCGTTGCCACGGCCGTTACCGTTACCACGGCCGTTTCCCTTGCCATTGCCGCGGCCGTTACCGCGGCCGTTGCCCCAGCCGCCGCGGTCCTTGCGATCATCGTCGCGACGATCGTCGTAGCGATCGTCACCACGGCGATCGTCACCACCGCAATCGTCACCGCGGCGATCGTCACCGCGGCGATCGTCACCGCGGCGATCGTCACCGCGGCGATCGTCGGAGCAATCATCACCGCGGCGATCGTCGGAGCAATCATCACCGCGGCGTTCATCTCCGCGGCGATCGTCCGAGCAATCGTCACCGCGGCGTGCATCGTCACCACGACCGTAGCCGATGACGTCGCGGCCACCATCCCAGGTCGCAGTCAGGCGGTAACGATCGGCGCCTGACTGCCGGTCGCGGATCCGCACCCGCGTGGTGTAGCCGTTGAAGGCCGTCGGCTGCTCGATCACGTCGATTTCGCCGCGGCCGTCCGCCCGCTGCACTCGCACCACTCCATTGGTGCGCGGCAGTGCCTCGGCGATCCTGACGCGTGCGTCACGCGAGGACTCGAATCCGTCGCCCTGCGTGTTCACGTTGGCACCACGCATCACGATCACCGCTTCGCGATCCACGGTGCCGCTCCAGACGAACAGCGTGCGATCGTCTGCCCGCGCAGGCGAGGCAGTCAGCGCCAGCAGCGCGCCGGTGATGATCGTGACGGCGAGCATTGAACGAAAGTTGGTCATGCGGGCATCCTCACTGCACAGGGACGATACAGGTGACCGACGCGTCATCGATCACGCGGTGGCGCATCTGGCCATGCGGTCATGCGCCACGACTGCTGAATGCATTCGTGATGCCAGCAGCGGCAGGTCGCCACGGCGTCCGCGCGCCATCAGTCAAGTGCCTCCAATACAACGACTTGGCGATTCGCAACTTTATCCCCGCCGGAACCGTGCTTCCGTGCCTGTCCCATGCCGAGGACAGCGCTGCGTACCGCTGACGACAATCAGCGACAGGAAAGGTTGGTTGTTGCTCACCGTCACCGTTCGGCGTATGCTTCCGTTGGTGATCTTGAAAATCGGCTCCCCGGCAGGTATGCGTCGTCGAGTCCGCACGCGATTGCTGGTGCCCACACTTATCGTCGCTGCCTGGTTTTTTGCGCTGGCGGCGTACCGCGCGGTGCAGTTGCGGCAGGCACAGGAGCAGTTGCAGCTGTCCAATGCGCTGCAACTCGCGAGCATGAGTGCCCGCACCATTGATGCCACGATTGCCGAGACGCACACGCTGCTCGTGAGCATCGGGGAACTGCTCGACCCGACGCGCCCCGGCGCGGCCAATGACATTGTGCTCCAGCGCATTTTCAGGGCGGCCCCGGTACCGTACGCCAACCTCTGGATGGCGGACACCAGCGGACGTTCTCTCGGCGCCGCGCGAGTCGCCGACGGCAAGCGCTCCAGCTTCTTCGTCGGTGACCGGAAGTATTTTCGCGATGCCATGCGGCTCAAGCGCTTCAGCATCGGCGACGTCGTTCAATCACGCACCCTGCCCGGCAATCCTCGCGTGATCGCGTTTGCGTTGCCGGTGATCGACAGCGTGACCGGACGCGTGATCGCCGTCGTCGGCGCCTCGATCGAGATGGACTCGCTCGAGGCGGTTCGGGCCGCAAGGTCGCTGCCGAACGGATCGGTGCTCACGATCATGGACAGCATGCGGACCATCGTCTACCGCACCTTGGATCCCGATCACTGGATCGGCCGCACCTTTGAAGCGCGGAAGGACAGACTCGAGGACTTTGCCGTCGGACGCGGCGTCGGCACGGGCATGTCGGCAGACGGCACGTTCAGACTGACCGGCTTTCACACGACGGAACGGGCGCCGTGGGTTTTGTACGTCGGCATTCCAGCGGCCTACACGCTGGGTGTCGTGCAAAGCCAATTCGTGCGCGACGTGATGCTCGGCACGCTGATCACGCTATTCGTGCTCTTCTTCGGTTACCGCTTCATAATCGGCGTCGTGGCACCCATCGAGTCGCTCACCGACGACACGCGGGCCATTGCGGCCGGCAACATGTCACGACGCTCGATCGTGCAGTCGAACGACGAGATCGGCGACCTCGCACGCGCGTTCAACCAGATGGCCGACACCATCGCCGATCGGAATACGGCGTTGCGCGCATCGCAGGAGCAGCTGCTGCACGTACAGAAGATGGACGCGCTGGGCTCGTTCGCCGGCGGCATCGCGCACGACTTCAACAACTACCTCGCGTCGATCGTCGCCTACACCGAGCTGGCCGACCTGTCGCTGGATGATGAGCACCCGGCACGCCTCGACCTGCGCGAGGTGCTGGCATCGTCGGCACGCGCCGCCGACCTCACGCGGCAGATCCTGGTGTTCAGCCGCAAGCAGGTGGTGGAGCTGCGCACGCTGGACATGAACGAGATCGTGCGCGGCATCGAGCGCATGCTGATCCGGCTTGCTGGTGAACACTCCCAGCTGCGCATCCACTACTCGGAGGACGGCGTGCTGGTACACGCCGACCATGGGCAGTTGGAGCAGGTCATCGTGAATCTCGTCGCAAATGCGCGCGATGCTATGCCTGACGGCGGCACCATCACCCTCAGCATGGCCTGCGTGACGCTGAAGGACGGCGATCCACACCTCGCGGCGCCCGCCGGCGCGACGGTCGCGCAGCTGTCCGTGACCGATGAGGGCACCGGCATCGAGAGCGAAATTCTGGATCGCATCTTCGACCCTTTCTTCAGCACCAAGGAACGCGGTCGCGGCACGGGTCTTGGCCTGGCGATCGCGTACAGCATCATCGAGCAACGCGGCGGGAGGCTGTCGGTGGACAGCACGCTGCGCGTTGGCACGACCTTCACCTTTACGCTGCCGCTGGCGGCTGCCTGCGAGCCGGCCGCCCCCCCCGCCGTCACATCCTCGCTGCGCGTGGTATCCAGCGGCATGGGCCGTATCCTGCTCGCGGAAGACGATGCCGCCGTGCGCTCGAGCTGTGAGCGCATGCTGGTGCACGCGGGCTATTCGGTAATCGCAGCCGCCGATGGTCCGTCAGCACTGCATCAGATGCGGAGCGCCAGTGAACGCTTCGACCTTTTGCTTTCCGACGTCGTGATGCCCGGCATGTCCGGCTCCGAGCTTGCGCGACGCGTGAAGGACCTGCAGCCCGACATCGGGGTGCTCTTCATGAGCGGCTATGCCGATGACGTGCTGCTGCAGGATGAGCTGGCGGCGCAGGCGGTCACGTGCATCGCGAAGCCGTTTACGGTACGCGCACTCTGCGATGCAGTCGGCACGGCGATCGCCCAGCGGCAGACGGTGCCCGAGCGCTGACGCGATTATCGACACATCCGCCCGCTCCACACCGGCGAGACGGCTCGATCACTATCCCTGCAGCCCCACGCCACTTCCGGGCTTGTCGCTCCGGTATGCACGCAAGTCCTGCCACCACCGCACGCATGCCGACTCGATGGCCGCCTTGGCCGCCTCAGGACGCGCGTTGCCCGATCCGCTTACATGCACCCACGGCTTGCCTAACCGGTTCAGGTGGAAGATCAGCCGGTCATGAAACCACTCGCGATCCGATGACATCACCCGCACACCGTCGGCAATCCAGTCCAGGTCCGGTTCGCAGAGCAGGTACAGGTCGATGGGCTGCCGTGCCGCGACCTCCCAGACATGCGCCGGCACGGGCTGCCTGAGCCACTCGGTCCAGATCGCGGTGACGATGGCCTCGGTGTCGCTCACGCACAAGCCGCGGGCGCGACGCTGCGCCTCGCGAATCAGCACCTGCTGTGCATCCGTCACCAGCACCGCATCGAGTTCGGTCCACTCATGGTGCGGCACGCCGGTGGTGTAGGTGCGTCCGTACTCGTCTACCCACGACGTGTCGTACGAATTCGCCAGCTGCTCGGCAAGCGTGGACTTGCCGACACTCTCGCCGCCGACCAGCGCCACGGTGCGCACGAACCATGGTCGCGCAGCCGGTGCGAGCAGGTTCCAGTGCTGCCACGGATCGCTGCGGATCGCGGCACCGCGCACATCCTCCGCACCGCGGGTGACGTGCACGAACTTCGCACCAAGTCCGCCCGCGATGTCACGCGGGTCGGGGTCACCGGCAAACAGGTGAGTGACCTGCGGCGCAAGTGTTTCGAGCGCCGTGATCCAGGCCGTGCGCGCCTCGCCGCCCTTGTGCGCGCGCGGCGGCATGGTGAACTCGGGAACCACGACGCGCGCCCATGGGCAGCTCTCCACCAGCCAGCGCCAGCGAACGTCCCACGGTATCGGATCGTCCCATCGCCGCTCCAGCACGATCGTCGTCCGCGAGCACTGGCGACGCGCCGCCTCGAACAGCGCGAGGTGCCCGCAATGCACCGGAAGAAACCGGCCGACCACCAGGGCGTGTGACATCGAGCAGGGACGAGGGACGGATGGCCAGCGGGACGGCGAGCGGAAGACCCGTCGGAGAACACACACGGAAGAATGCACGGCTGCAACGATGTGCGGAATCCACATGCTCGTTCGTCATCAACATGCTGACATCGCACGGCGAACGACGCGTTGGTCCTCCAGCCCTCGTCCTCCCGCCGCACGCTCCTTGGTCCGCCACGCCTTCAACCATTCGCGCGATGCCCGTACAGACGATCGAGAGTGCTCCGCCGGACACGACGCGCCGCACGCCGCGCGTCGTCGCCGTGCTCGCATCACCCGTTCCGATAGCCGAGCTGCTCTCGGCGCTCTCTCATGCGCTCGACCTCACCGAGGGCGCGCCAGCCGGGCATACGCTGCGCAGCTGCATGATCGCGATGCGCATCGCCGACAGCGTCGGCCTTGGCATGTCATCACGGACGGCGCTTTACTACGCGATGCTGCTGAAAGACGCAGGCTGTTCGAGCAATGCGGCACGCGTGACGGCGCTTTTCGGCGCCGATGACCATGATGTCAAGCCGCGCATGAAGATCGTCGATGCCAACCAGCGCATCCGGCTCGCAATCGAAACATTCCGTACCGCAGGCGGCGATCAGGGGCTACGCAGCCGGATCTCACACTTCATGGGTATTGCCCGCGGCGGCGGTGTGACGCGCGAGCTCATCGCGATCCGCTGCGAGCGTGGCGCGAATATCGCGCGGCAGATGGGATTTCCAGAGGAGACCTGCGCTGCGATCCGCTCGCTGGACGAGCACTGGAACGGCTGCGGACATCCGGAAGGGCTGCGCGGGCGTGCGATCCCACTGCTCGCACGAATCGCCAACCTCGCACAGACGGTGGATATCTTCGCCGGCGCGAAAGGCACCGCAGTCACGATGCGCATGGTGAAGGCGCGCCGCGGTACCTGGTTCGATCCGCAGCTGGCCGGCATCGTGCTCACCTGGCGACATGACGCACGCTGGTGGACATACCTGCGCGAGGCGGCACCTGAAACCGAGGTGGCCGAGCTGCAACCCGACCTCGGCGAACGGCTCGTGGATGCGCGCGGTCTGGACATGGTCGCGCAGTCGTTCGCGGACATCGTCGATGCGAAGTCACCGTTCACCTATCGGCACAGCACCAACGTATCCCGATGGGCGCGCGCCATCGGTGCGAAGTTCTTCACGGACGAAGCGGAGCTCGTGCGGCTCTCGCGGGCCGGGCTGCTGCACGACGTGGGCAAGCTCGGCGTGTCGAACACGATTCTCGACAGGAACGGCCCGCTGTTCGACGCCGAGCGGATTGCCATGCAGGCGCACCCCGTGCATACCTGGGAAATCCTGCGCCGCGTGCGCGCCTTCTCCGACTTTGCGAAGATGGCATCGCTGCACCACGAGAAGCTCGATGGCACCGGCTATCCGTGGAAGGTGCCGGCCGAGGGGCTCAACCTGCCCGCGCGCATCCTCGCGGTGGCCGACATCTTCGAGGCGCTGACCGCCGACCGCCCGTACCGCGCCGGCATGTCCGTGGAGGCTGCGCTGAGTATCGTGCAGCGCGACCGCGGCACGCGGCTGGACGGCGACGTGATCGATGCACTGGAACAGGCCACGACCGAGATGCCGCTCGACGCGCAGGTGCCCGCGAGGACGTGAGCTGTCGCAGGGCGACGCAGGAGGCGGCAGCGAATACGTGGGTCGACGCTGGGGCCCGCACAGGGCATCTTGCCTGCGGCCTTGCTCCATCCCGACACTCTGTACGCACATGACGCAGCCTCCAACCACCATCCACAAGTTCGGCGGTGCCGCGCTGGCCGACTCGACTGCCTTCCGGCAGTGCGACGCCCGACGTCGCACGCACGACGAAGGCGGCGGAGCGGGTATTGCTGCCCCGCATCATGAGCGACAGCGTGCCGGTGGTGCCGGGCTTTCCGGGCCGAAGGAAGAAGGCCGCCGTGGTCACGCGTGGCCGCGGCGGCTCAAATGTCACGGCGACGCTGCTGGCCCGCGTGCTGCACGCCGACACCGTGATGCGCTGGACGGACGTCCCGGGCCTGTCGACGGCCATCCGCGCGTGATACCGAATGCGCGCCTGATTTCCTCACTGCGCGTGCGCGAATACTCCGAAATGGCGAACCATGGCGCACGAATGCTGCAACCACGCCCGCTATCGCATCACCGTCACGATGAAGACGCGCTGCATCTCGGCGTGGTCGCCGTGAACACCGGCAGCCCCTCGGCGCGCTCGGCGGTACCGATACCCTCATTTCCTTCACGACCACTCGCCACCAGAGCAAGCGGCTTGTGATTACCGGACCGGGCGTCGGCGCCGGGGTGATGGCGGCTGGCGTGTTTGCGGATGTGCTGACGCTCGCAAAGCAGCGGCGATGGCGAGCATGCAGCTGAGCCAGCAGGTCAGCGAGCAGGTGTGCGACGCGTGTGACGCCCGGTTCGGTGCGCGCGACGCACGCGTACAGTGTGCGTCGTGCGGAGGCCTGTTGCACGTGCAGCACCCGCAACCTTTGACCTGCGGCGTGGCGCTGCGCGAATGGTTCGACGCGCGACTGCTGCCGGCGCGCGGTCCGCAGGGCACCGGGCCCGGCGACTCTGGCGTCTGGCGTTTTCGCGAGCTCGTGATGCCCGATGCGAGCGATGAGGATCTGGTGACGCAAGGCGAGGGCAACACGCCGCTGCTGGCGCGTCCTCGCATCGCCGCGTGGGCCGGTGTCGACCACCTGCTGCTGAAGCATGAAGGGCACAACCCGACCGGTTCGTTCAAGGATCGCGGCATGACGGTCGCGATCACGCAGGCGAGGCGCATCAACGCGTCGGCCGTCGCCTGTGCATCGACCGGCAACACGTCGTCAGCGCTTGCCTCGTATGCAGCACTTGCGGGGCTGCGTGCACTCGTGCTGGTGCCGGCGGGCAAGGTCGCGCTGGGCAAGCTGTCGCAGACCATCGCGTACGGTGCGCAGACCCTGCTCGTGCGCGGTGACTTCGATGATTGCCTGCGTCTCTGCCGTCAGTCGTCCGAGCAACTGGGCGTCTACCTCGCGAACTCGATCAATCCGTGGCGTCTCGAGGGCCAGAAGACGATCATGTTCGACCTGCTGCAGCAGCTGCGCTGGCAGTCACCGGATTGGCTGGTCCTCCCCGCCGGCAATCTGGGGAATACGTCGGCGTTCGGCGCAGCGCTGCGCGAGGCGCGACGACTGGGCCTGATAGACCGTGCGCCTCGCCTCGCCTGTGTGCAGGCGGCGGGCAGCGCGCCATTTGCGGCGAGCTTCCGTGACGGTTTCGCCACCCGCCACACCGTGCGTGCCGAGACCATCGCGACGGCCATCCGCATCGGTGATCCGGCGAGCCACGAGCGTGCCGTGCGCGCCATTCGCGAGACCGATGGCGTGGTGCTGACGGTCACGGATGACGAGATCCTGGAAGCGAAGGCCATCATCGACGCCAGTGGTGTGGGCTGCGAGCCGGCGAGCGCCGCGAGTGTCGCCGGCACGCGAAAGCTCGTGCGCGATGGCACCATCCATCGTGGCGCGCGCGTCGTCGCACTGCTCACGGGTCACATGCTGAAGGATCCCGAAGTCATGCTGGCGTACCATCGGCACACGGAACCTGCACCAGCATACGCCAACCGCAGCATCGAGATCGATGCGACGCTCGCCGACATGGAGCGGGTGCTTCGCAGCGTCACCGAGATGTCATGACGGTCATGCACGCCACAGTCCATGTACCGGGCAGCACCTCGAATCTCGGCGGCGGATTCGACTGCGTCGGTATGGCGGTGGATCGGTGGCTCACGGCAACGGTCGTGATCGACGAGTCGAAAATTGGCGTGACGATGTCGCGCGCCGGTTCGCTGGCGTCACTGACGTGCGACGCGGCGGATGACCTGCTGCACACCGGCTTCCATGCCGCGTGCGCCCGCGCCGGACGCGCGTTGCCGGCGCACATGGCGTTCGATGTGACCTCCACGATTCCCGTCGCGCGCGGACTCGGCTCGTCGGCCGCAGCCTTGGTCGCAGGTGCAGCGCTCGCCGATGCCGCGTTGTCGCTCGGGCTCGGCACGCATGTCATCGCCACGATCGCCTCACAGATCGAGGGGCACCCGGACAACGCGTCGCCCGCGGCATTCGGCGGAGCGATGCTTGGCGTGGCCCGCGACGACGCCACCGCATTTGCGCCGTGCACGTACACCTTCTCGCCGCTCACGGTGCACGCAACACTTGCCTTCATCTTCGCTGTGCCGCCGATGGAAGTCACCACGGCCGCTGCACGCGCCGTGCTGCCCGCGCACGTGTCGTTCGGCGACGCCGTGAGCGCCGTGCAGCGAAGTGCGGCGCTGGTGCACGGCTTGGCAACGGGTGACGCGGATTTGCTGGCCCGCGCCCTCGACGATGTATTGCACGTGCCGTATCGCCGCCAACTCGTGCCGGGCTACGACGCGATTGTGCTCGCCGCCTGCGCCGCTGGTGCATTTGGCGCCACGCTCAGCGGCAGCGGCTCGGCAATGCTCGCCATCGGGCGTCCGGAACAGGCAGGGGAAATCGCGCACGCCATGCAAGTCGCCTTCGCCAATGTCGGCCTGACCGCCGAGACTCTCGTCACCGACGGTGCGGTTGGCGGATTGTGGACCGAGCCGTGAGGACCGGAAACCTTTCAGGACACCAGTCGTACGACGATCCATACTCCTTTCATGGTGTCACCATGCTGACTGCCCTGCTCCGCCTCTTCGCGCTGCGCCCCATCCTGGCTGGTTCGCTAGTCGGGATTCCGATCCTGACGCTCATCATGCTCGGTCTGGCCACGGCGCTCTTCTTGAAGCTGCTGCTCTTCGTCGTCTTGCCGATCACGCTCGGCCTCTGGCTGCTGCGCAAGGTGCGACGTGCGGGTTCTAACGATGAAGAAACGCCGAAGGTGCAGACGCTCTAGTCCCGACCGCACGGCGGCAAAGCTGCATGCCGCTCCCGGATGACGGCGCCTGACGTCCCCGGACGAATAGCTGAGACGACTTGACGAACGCCCGCGATCCTGCGTCAGGACCGCGGGCGTTCTGTCAGCGGAAGACGTTGAAGTTGCCCAGCAGCCACCAGAGCACCAAAAAGATCAACACGGTGCTGAAACAGCCACCGCCCAACTTCTTTGCTCCGTATCCGGCTGCCAGTCCTCGCAGCAACTTGCTCATTGTGGGGCTCCGTTAGTGCAGATGGTTTCGCGAGAGGGGCAAGATCTCCGACCCCTTGCACTGGAAGCAAGGGGTCGGAGATCTTATCACGGCCTAGCCGTTGCATGTATCGCGCCTGTCGTGTCCGCAGCAATACCGCGTCCTGTATGGAGTTGCATATGAAATACATCCATCGTGCGCAGCGGGCGTCCCTGCACACCGCCATTCCCCTCCTCCTGGCGACGGGTTCGCTTGGCCTGATGGCGATCCTGTGGCGGCGTCGGAGCGCTCCACGAGCCGAGGAACAATTGCGAGACCGGCACTGGAACCAGTTCACCGGCACGAGCGCACCGCCGTCTGGCGAAGGCACGCAGGCCGCGGACGACGGCACCGGAGTTCTGGTGCATCGTCGATACGAGGTGTCGCTGCCCGATCGTGCCATGAGCCGCGACATCGTCATGCGCCTGATGCAGTTGCACCTGACGGAGCTTGCTCCGGCGGCTCTCGCGAATTTCGAGAAATCGGAAGGCCTTGACTCGGTGTTCCGTGTCGATGACGAATACGAGATCACCATGCTCGGCCCGTGGAACGGCAAGGTGCGGGTGACCGAAATGCTGCCGGACAGCTTCACGCTCGTCACACTCGAAGGTCATCCCGAGGCGGGTCACATCACCTTCAGCGTCGATGACGATGTGGAACAGCCCGGCAACTTGCGCGCTCGGATTGAATCGTGGGCGCGCGCCCGAGACTCGCTCGTGGAAGTCGCATACGGCACGCTCGGCATCGGGAAGCAGGTGCAGACTGAAGTGTGGGTCACGTTCCTGCAGCGCCTCAGCGTGTTGGCGGGTGTCACGACACGCCCCGAGGTGCACATCACGACGGAAAACATTCCACAATCCGCGGATGGTGAAGACAGGGATGCCTGAACGACTTCCACTCGACGAGCGGATCATTGCACGACTTGCCGAGATCGGCGTCATGGAGCCGACCGTCGATCTCGCGAAGCGTGACAGCTACGTCGCGGAGTCGGGATGGAATGTCGATGCGCGCGAGGCGCCACTCCTATCCGAGCCGCCTGGGCCTCCACTGACCGACGGCTCTTTCGCCGCTGCGTGCGATATTCTTACGCAATACAGCTTTCCGCCGTCACGACTGATACGCGGAACGTTTGACCCGATGGCACCGCTGGCCAATCGCGCGATGCTCTTGACGGCGACTTATTTGTGGTTGCGGTTCGAGCTTCCGGTGCGCGTCAGCCGCGTCATCGACACGCAACGGCACGGTCCAAAGGGTGCGGAACGCGCGTGGGGCTACAGTTACCAGACGCTCGCTGGGCACATCGAGCGTGGTGAGATCACATTCGAGATCATCAAGAACGAGGCGAGCGGTGATGTCGTGTTCCGCATTCATTCGTTCTCTCAGACAGGTCACATCTCGAACATTATCAATCGACTTGGTTTCCGGCTCGTTGGCCGTCGTTTGCAGCGCCGATTTGCTGAACAATCGCTGCTGAACATGCAGCGGCTCGTGGCCGCACGCGCGGCACCGAAGGTCGCGCTGCGCAGGACAGATGGAACCGAAGCGGTGTGACAATGATGTGCTGAGACAATCGGCACGTTGGCACTCACCTGTCCTGCAGCATGCGGACCTCTGTTACGGCGCGATGTTCCGGCCGGTGACGAGTCCTACAATCAGCGCGATCACCGCGATCACGACAAAGACCATGAATAACGTTTTCGCAATGCCCGCTGATGCTGACGCGATACCGCCAAAACCGAACAGACCGGCGATCAAAGCCAGAATTAGGAATGCAAATGCCCAGCGTAACATGATGACTACCTCAGGTGATGTCGTCTAGCACGCATTCGACGCGATGTGCGCCGCCGCGCCCGACTTCTCGTTCGAACAGCACAGCGAGCCCATCGGATCATCGAAATCCAAGCATCAGAAACAATTAGGGCGCGACAGCAACACCACTCTCGTGGTGCACCATCGCGCCTTCGACTGGCGGAATCACAATTCCGTCCGACAAGGTTCGCCGACATGATGCCGTCAGCTCGGTCCGACAAACCAGCGACGGAGCAAGATTTGTGCTAGAACGAAGCATTGCGCTCCCGAGCCGAGTCAGTCAACGAAATCGCGATGTTGGAGCAACTCATGCGCCGCATTCGCTCAATTATACTGGAGCAGCAGCTCGAGGCGCTGACGCAACTCAGCCAGCTGCTTCGACTTGAATGCATGCTTCGTCTCTTCCAGCACATCGACCGTGTGCTGCATAGCCGACGTCAGCTGTGAGCCGCGCGGGCAATTCATGATCTGGCACGCGTGCGCATCGACCGGTGCACCGGCAAGCGCTCGTCCAAGCTGCTCGAGATCCGTCAGTGAGCCCATGACGTTCCGTAACGCCAATGAGAGGAACGTGTCCGCGCTCGGCGCGCCGGGGCCGCGCTGCGTGGCCAGCTGATCGTAGCGAAGTCGCATGTCGTTCAGACGCCCCTCGGCGTCCTGCATGGCGCGGAATGATCGGAACCGTGTGACGGCAGCGTTCACCCGAATTTCCAGATCAGCAAACACGACTGGCTTCGTGAGGTATGCGGCTACCGGCAGCTCGATGCACGCCACAGCCGACCGCACGCTCGCGAACCCTGTCAGGATGATCACTGGCAGACCGCCCCGCACCTGCGCAACGCGGCGCACCAGCGCAAGATCGCTGTTGCCCGGCATCTCGAGGTCGGTGATCAGCAGGTCGAACTGCTCGTTCACCACCAGTTCAAGTGCACGCTCGCCATGGTTGGCTGTGGTGACCTCGTAGCCTTCGCGCCGCAAAAGGTCGGCCGTGGATTCAAGGAAAGTCGGTTCATCATCTGCAATCAGGATACGGCCGCGCGTCATGCAGGGACTCCATGTACAGGGTTATCAACGAGAGGGATCCGCGCCACGAATGCTACCCCGTCGCCATTGGCGTCAATGACCAAGATGCTGCCGCCCGCTGCACCAAGTGCCCGCCGCACCAGCGACAGACCCAGTCCTATGCCACCCGTCGACAGCTGCAACGGTATCGTCGATACGAACGGAAGAAAAATGCTGTCGCGGAGAGTAATCGGAGTGCCCGGCCCACCGTCACTGACACGCAGCCCAAAATTCTTGCTTTCGATCGCGCCATGCACTGTCATTGTCGACCCGGACAGTGATGCCCCGATCGCGTTCTGCACAAGATTATAAACACAGTGCCGCAGGATCGACTTAGAAAGCCGCACCACAGCGTCAACGTTACCAAGCTCGACGTTAATGGTTACGCCGGCATTCCACTTCACCTGCTCGTGAATGGCGACTGCATCGCCGACGACCGTCTGCACCGGTGCATGCACGCTCGACTCTGTCTCCGGACCATATGTCTCGCACAGCTGACGCGAGATCTCACTGATGCGCGGCACCTCGCGTCCGCGGTCGACGAAAGAGCTGCCCACACTTCACGCCATCCCTCAATCCCGCAGCCTGACCGGTGAACGCCGTAATCGCCAACAGCATGACGTTACCACCCGCAGCTGCGAGCGTGATGGAAGAGCAGAATCCCTGCTGGAGGGTCATCATCGCAAGCGCGCCGACACCCCGCCGATCAGCAGATCGAGCAAGCAGCAGGCACCAGCCAGCCACGGAAGTCGCCAAGCCGACGTCGCCGCGATTCCAATACCCAACACCAGCAGGCCCACAGCGCTCGCTACCCGTCGTGGCGGGCAAATCCGATGCAGCTGCATGAACCACCAGACATCCACGACTCACATTCGCAGTCCGACACAGCGGGTAACGATGAGCAACAATCAGACCGACCAAGCCGCATTCGTAAATACGAAAGCACGCGAAACGTCAAGCGAAGGAGTGCGCTCCAACAGCGAGCGCTTGAATAACCTGTCACTGGCTGATTCGGCTGCTGACACTTCATGCATGATTTTCGAGAGTCGGTTACCTGCAGCCGCGCCTGCTAAACTGCCTCGGCGCATCTCACTTGCGCCATTTCGCGCGTGATGTGGGATTCGGCTGTCGTCAATGCTCCCGCCAACGAGCCAATCCGCTGAAGCGACTCCTCAAGCACCTGTTCAGTGCGCGACCCTTTAGCCTGCCTCGCGGATCGAAGCGCAAAGCTGCAGGAACCCATCAGGAACAGCTGCGCCTGCTCTATCACGCGAATGATTTCCACGTCGCGTTCAGCGCAGGCCGTGAGAAGGCGCACACGTGAGATCGCGCGAAACAAGGAACGGGTCAACTCACCATCCCTCCGGTCACGTCGTACGAGAATCTCGCCAAGGATTCCGTCGAGGTAAGCCAGATGCTCGCCGATCATCGCCTCCGACTTCGCGAGAACGTCCGCGCAGTGCTGCGAAATGACGAGGGAGCGAAATACGGGCAGGGTGACGAACAGGCTGACGCTTCCTTCATGAAGCTCTGCCAGCTCGTCGGCGAACTGTCCACGCATGGCTGACGCGATCATGGTGCCTCCCATGGCCGCGCATCGCATCGAAGCTCGGCCAGAACATGAAAAGCGCGGATGTCTCGAGTGCCAAGTCATCCGCGCCTTCAACTGACGAGCCCTGAGTCTCGTCCGCCAAGTCCGACGTTACCTGCATGACAACGTCCGAACATCGAAATAACGGTATCGTCGCGCAGCGCGCAAGCGCACCGATGTCACCTCATTGCAACATGCTTTCACGCGCCAGAGATGCCGACGACATGTCAGCAAATACGATCGGGTTGAGCCCGCGCCGCATCCGTGACGCAAGTATGAAGGCATATGTGCTACCGGCGCGTAGTGCCACGCACGGTGACGTCAGCATCCGTCTCCAAAAACCAGCGGCATGGACCATGATCCCGGCCGTCATCGAATCCACATCGGCACTGCGGATGCGCCCACATTTTTCATCTCGAAGATAGGGACAGGCTGTTCCGTCATCGCGATTGGTGCGCACAAGCACCCCGGTGCAGCGTAACTCACGCGCAAGCACGCCGTTGTAATTCCAATAATGAGCTCGTCGTCGATTATCGGCAGCCGCACCTTCTCGTCGCGATCCGCATACGCGATCAGTGTCACGCGTACGCCGTCGCGCCCTGTGGGCAGGACCGGTGCAAGATCGGCTGCGAGGTCACTGCGCCGCAGCGTGCTCACAACATCGTTGCCTGCAACAGATCCTGTATGGGGGCAGCATGCCGAACGGGTAATCGCGAACGATACGCGACCTCCGTCGCGCAGCAGCTCGAGCGATGCGCTGCCAGGTCGACGAAGCGCGCCATGGATGCACCGCTCCGCTTCGCGCTCGCAGCTGATTGCTAAGTACCCCGACTCGCGCGCGATGTCATGACGATCGGGCGTGACGAGCGCTTTGCGGCTGAAGCGTACATGATTGATTCTGCCGGCAGCAGGAGAGCGCGGGAAAGCGTAGGCCAAAATTCCATGTCAAAGTCACGGGAAAGCGTCAGGCATGTCAGAACGAGCGTGACGAGTCAGGTTCGTTGACTTGAAAGTTTTTTCCTGACCTGCGCGTCGTTGGCTTTCACCGGACAGTCGGGAGCGCTACTGCGCGCCGGCACAGCGCGGCAGAGTCTGCGCTGCACCGACGGTGAAGACACGCTCGCGCCACGTTCCAGAGGTCATGCGTGCGGCGCGCTTCCTGCACAGTTTCGAATCCACCTCATCTTCATAGCGCAGCACCCCTTGCTGTGCATTCCCCGTGCACCACGAGCAATACATGTCCGACAACGATCTCAACGCCACAGCGAACGACGCCGAAGTGATGACGCGACTCCGCGATCTCATCAATGACATCCGCGTGGCGATGGTCACGACTCAAGGCGACGATGGCGCTTTGCACAGCAGACCCATGTACGCGCAGCAGGCGGCAGCCGATGGCGACCTGTGGTTCGCGACCTCGCGCTCGTCCGACCTGGTCAAGGACATCGTTGCCAGCGCGCAAATTCTCGCAAGCTTTGCGGACACCGGTAAGCAGCGGTACGTCGTGGTTCGCGGTATGGGCGCTGTGCACCATGACCCCGCAAAGATCGCGGAGCTGTGGAACTCGAAGATGGAGGCCTGGTTTCCTGGCGGTCCTACCGATCCTGATCTGACGCTCGTACATCTGCGTGCCGAACGGGCGGATGTATGGGATGCACCGTCGGGCCCGGCTCGCCTCATCAATTACGTCACGGCGCTGGTGACCGGCAAGACACCGGAAACCGGTGATCGGATACATGTGGACCTCGGCTCATCTACTGAGCGCATCGACTCTCGTCATGTGGGCGCGTGACTCGTCTTGCACCATTCCATCGGGTAGAACGCTCGGCAAGAGGATAAGTAGGGAGTGATAAGGCTCGCGCAAGAATACTGGCGTGAGAATTGCACATGTCGTATGCAAACACGTACGAATATTCTGTTGAAGATTTGATGTGGTTCTATTTGGTTTTTGCCCTTGCCGCGCGAGCACTACGGCTCGTGAGTTGAAGGCGCGACTGGTGCCCCTGGCGCTTCGTCGCGCCTTTTGTTTTCCGGTCGACATATCCCTCACACAGCGCATGATGGCCGTGTGAATTTTTATCGGCGTGTCGCCATGCCACGCTGCACTGAGTACTGCGTACCGGCACCGGACGCACCACAGAGGATGTTCACGATGGCACTTGCGACAATGCACGATCTCTTGATCGCCGAACTGAAGGACATCTACAGCGCGGAAACGCAGTTGGTGAAGGCACTGCCGCAGATGGCCAAGGGCGTCAGCACCCCGTCGCTGCGAAAGGCATTTGAAGATCACCTCGCGCAGACCCACGAACAGGTGGCGCGGCTCGACCAGATTTTCGAGATGCTCGGTGTCTCCCCTCGCGGCACGAAGTGCAAGGGCATGGAAGGCCTGATCGCGGAAGGGACGGAAATGATGGAAGAAGATGGCGATGACGCCGTCCGTGATGCCGGCATGATCGCTTCCGCGCAGCGTATGGAGCATTACGAGATTGCAGCCTACGGCAGTACGCTCGCCTTTGCGACCTTATTGGGCCACACCGAGATAGCCGAGCTCCTCGAGACCACGTTGAACGAGGAAAAGGCGGCCGACGAGCTCCTCAGCACGATTGCAGAAGACGAGGTGAACATTGCCGCGCCCGGCATGGAGGCTGAGGAAGTGGAGGACGAGGATGGCGTCAGCGAGAAGCCGAGGAAGCCTGCGAGCGATTTAATGTAGACCGTGATGCGATACGCAGTGTGAGCGGCGTGGATCGTCGGTTCCATGGGGATGGATGCTGCTGACGATCGGGGGCACGCCGCCGCACTTCTGCGTGGTTTGATCAGGGGGAGAGCGCCACGCTTGGTGCTTTCCCCCTCATCGCGTGTACGCATAGCACGTTTTGAATTCTCTTGGCACAACTGGTTGCGTATCGCTGTTGCGCACGGGTGTGGAACGACCCGCACCAATGCGAGTCTTCAGAGACCCGTGGCGAATCCTTCGCGGAACGATGCGTAGGCGGGCGTCCAGCCAGTGCCCTGCAGCAGCGCACTACTCACGCGCTGATCGTTCCGGCTGCGTTCCCCGTCGTTGGTAAACGCCAGCGACTCCGGATCGCGTCCGGCACTCGACGCAAGCCAGCGAGCGATATCGGCCGCACGCGTCGGCATGCCGTCAGCGACGTTCATGATCGCCGGCAGATCCGGGAGTGCCAGCGCATGCAGAATCGCCGCGACGATGTCATCGCGATGCGCCATGTTCACCCAGTATTCACCGCGCTGCGGCATGCTTGCCGCGCTCGACATGCGCGCACGCATATCACGCCCTGGACCGTAGATCCCTGCAATCCGCAGAATTGCTGCCCGCGGAAGCGCAGCGGCCATCACGATGTCCTCCGCCGCGATCAACGCCGCGTTGCCCGGTCCCACGCCGCGTCGCACACTGTCCTCGAGCACCCATTCGCCGTCGCGCCCACCGTAGACGCCCGTACTGGACGTGTAGAGCAACGTCGAGGCACCACTGGACCGCGCCAGCGCCACCGCGGCCGCGGCGGCGGGTGGGTATGTCGTGTCGTAGCCGTCGGTCGTACGCGATGGTGCGACGCTCAGCACCACCGCATCCAGCTCAGCAGGCATGCCGTCGATGGGACCGGCGATGAAGTCGCCCGAGAGGCTGACGACTCCCTCGCTTGCTTCGCGCGCCGCGGAACGCCGCACTGCGATAACTGCATGTCCGCGCGCCGCGGCGGCAGTCGCAAGGGCACTGCCAACATATCCTGCGCCGAGCACGGCAATCCTGAGGCATTGTGTCATTCCGGAATGTACGCCGCATCGGCGATCGCCGCCGACCGTTATCCTTGACACGAATGGCCATCATGCCCACACCGCGCGCCGAGGCGCGCACTGACACGATCTCACGCGACGTGGAGCGCGCACGACGGCTGGCGTTGCAGTTCGGCTGGAACGCCATGGCCTACCAGATCGTGAACGATGGCATCCTGCATTGGTTCTCGTCATCGTGCGACGCGGTCGTCGGCTATGTGCGCACCCATGGTGTCCTCCTCGTGGTGGGTGCGCCGATCTGCGATCATGCACGCCTTGCCGATGTCCTGGAGGAGTGGGAACAGTTCGTGAGCGAGCGCGCCGCGCGCGTCTGCTATTTCGGAGCGGCGGGTCGCGTCTTCGACATCCTGCACGGGCACGCTGATTACTCCACCGTGCTCCTCGGCGCGCAGCCCACCTGGGACCCGGCCCGCTGGCATGAGATTCCCGCATCGACCGCGTCGTTGCGAAGCCAGATTCATCGTGCGCGCAACAAGGGTGTGCTCGTCACCGAGTTCACCCCCGATCGCGCGACCGCCGATCCACGACTGCGCATCTGCCTGGAGCAGTGGCTCCGTACACGCGGCCTTCCGACGCTGCACTTCCTCGTGGAGCCGCACACACTGCACGACCTGCGCGGGCGCCGGATCTTCGTAGCCGAGCGTGGCGCGCAGGTCGTCGGCTTCATCAACGCATCACCGGTCGCGGCACGGCATGGCTGGCTCGTCGAGCAGTTCGTACGCGGTGACGGCGCACCCAACGGCACCATCGAGTTGCTCCTCGACGTGATGATGCGGGCGGTGGCAGCGGACGGCGCGGAATACGTGACCATGGGCCTCGTGCCGCTGCATGAAGGCACACAGCTGCGACCCGACGAAAATCCTGCGTGGCTGTCCGTGCTGCTGGCCGCGACACGCGTGCATGGCCGTCGCTTCTACAATTTCCGTGGCCTCGAACGCTTCAAGACCAAGTTTCGTCCGCACGACTGGGAACCGATTTACGCCATCAGCGCCGAGCCGAAGTTTTCGCTGCGCACGCTGTACGCGATTGCCGCCGCATTCACCGTGCAGTCACCCGTGACGGCTGTCGTTGGTGGCCTGGTGCGCGCCGCGCGCATGGAGACCCTCCGCCTGGCCGGCTGGCTCCGGCGACGGGTCGGCACCGGCGACGACATGCAGCGGCGCACACGCTGACGGTCGCGTGCGGCTTGGGTCAGCGCATCGCCAGTCCAGCAGCGCCTTCGCATCGACGTCCCGCCCGACACATTGCTTGCGGTGAGGAAGTCGCGAATCACTCAGGTGTAGACGATCGGCGTGACGCAATATGTACTTGGCCAGTGGCCGAACTTTGCATGGCAACATACCGTGACGGCGCTGCGTTCACGACGACAGGAAAATCAACCTTCCCCACCGCGATCATGCATCTGCTCGGCATACATCACCTGACGGCTGTTTCCTCCCGTATCCGCGACAACCACCGCTTTTACACGCAGGTGCTGGGCATGCGCCTGGTGAAGCGATCGGTGAACCAGGACGACGTGAGCGCTTATCACCTGTTCTACGCCGATGCGAAGGGGTCGCCGGGTTCCGACCTCACGTTCTTCGACTGGTCGGTCCCGTCCGAGCGGCGCGGCACGCGATCCATCACCCGCACGGCGCTGCGCGTGGCCGGCAGCGGCACGCTGGAGTGGTGGCATGCGCATCTGCAGACGCAGGGCGTGACGGTTGCCACGATCACCGAGCGTGATGGGCGACCGGTGCTCGACTTTGAGGATCCGGAGGGCCAGCGCCTCGCACTTGTGGATGACGGCGGGCGCGACGAGGCGTTTCCGTGGGATCGCAGCCCGGTACCGATGCCACGACAGATCCGCGGCCTTGGCCCGATCACGATCAGCGTGCCCACGCTCGGCCCGACCGATGCAATCGTCCAGCAGGCGCTGCTCATGCGCCCGGTGCGGCAGTATCCGCATCCCGAGCAGTCGCGCCACACCGTGCATGTGTACGAGATGGGCGATGGCGGCGCGGGTGCTGAGTTGCACGTCGCCGTGCAGCCTGACCTCGCAGCCGCCGGTCCAGGTGCCGGTGGCGTGCATCACGTGGCATTCCGCATCGCTGACGACTCATACGATGCCTGGTCGGATCGGTTGAACACCATGAACATCCCGAACAGCGGGCAGGTGGATCGTTACTGGTTCCGCAGTCTCTACCTGCGCGAGCCGAATGGTGTGCTGTTCGAGCTGGCGACCGACGGCCCGGGCTTTGGCGTTGACGAGGATGAAGCGACGCTTGGCGAGAAAGTGGTGCTGGCGCCATTCCTCGAGCCGCAACGCGCTCGGATCATCGCGAACCTGAAGCCGATCGACTGACTCACGCGCATCAGGCGACGCGCGTCAGCGCGCGTCGCGCGGCTCCGTCGCAACAGGCGCGCTGGTGATCCACGCCGTCCACCAGAGATCGCGCAGCATCGTGGCACCGGCGGCAAGACGCTCCACCGCAAAGGCCTTGTTCGCCGGCGTCGTATTGCTGCCGTTGAATGGCGACGCCTTGTCAAGGCGATACAATCGTTCGACCTCACCATGCGTGCGCATGAAATACTCGACGATCGCGGGCCGCAGCGTTTCAAACTGGTTTGGACTTGCCACCACGGCTGGCTGCACGTCGGCCAGCTGCACCCGTGCTTGCACGAACGCTGATTCGAAGCGCCCATGAAAGCGGTTGTCGGTGGCGTACCCCTCAGGGTTCTCGCCGACCCAGCCGTTGTAGTGAATGGTGGTGTGTGCGGGATTCGAGGCATCGGCAACGTAGTGGCCGAGAATGCCGGCGTCGTTCACGATGCGCGCTTCGATCCACGCGCGCTGGGTGTCGTTTGGCGCGACACGCCATTGGCGGAATGCCACGCGCAGGCGCTGCGTGAGCTCGAGCATCGCGAACGGCAGTGCGCCGGCCTTTGAAGGATCAACGCCGCCGGCACGCAGTTGCGCGGTGAATGCATACCGATCGCGAGCCGCAAGCGCCCGTGCGCGCTCTGCCGGCGGGATCATCTCGAGATCGAGGAAATGGTCCGGCGACGACCCGCCATCCAGCGCCTGATCGCGCGAACCCTCAGCGCGTTCCTTCCAACGATCCGGCTCCGGATTCAGGTATGCCAACTGCGGCGCCGCATCGCGGAAGAACCGCGGCATGTCGGCCGGGAGCGCAGCACTCGCGGCCTGCGCCGTGATGCGATGCCCCGCCTCGCCCCAGATGCGATGCACGGGCAGTGTGGATGCATGCAGCACAACGAGTGCAAAGACGGATGTCGTGATCAGAGGCACGGGCATGCAGGCGGGGCAAGGTGACGAGTGCGGCGACGTGGCACAGGCTGCATCGTTCGTGCGAAACGACATGCAGCCTGTGCGACAGGCAACTTACCGCCACTACGCAACAGCTGATGCGACGGACATGTCACGATGCCGGGATGGAACCTCCGTCGTCCCGTATCGCGCCGCTGGCGCATGCCGAACGTTGACGCGGCTGACTGCCGTCACGCTGGCGCCTAGTTGATCCAGTTCAGCGACAGCCGCAGCTGGCGCGGCTCGATCGGGTGCACATGCGAGTCCACGACGCCTGCCGCGCTCTCGCCCTGCAGTCGCGATGTGTATCGGTACTGGATGTCCGCCGCGCGCGAGTTCAGCAGATTCAGCACCGTCATCTGGAGTCGCGCACCATACGGCAGGCTGATGCCGGCGTCCGCGTTCACCACCGTCGTGCCCTCGGCGCGAGCGGTGTTGTCCTCCACCATCGGGTACGCACCGAAGTGGCGCACACGCACGGCGCCGTAGGCTCCGCGCTTCGATGGATTCCACGTGACGCCGGCCGCGACCACCCGTTCCAGCGCCCCGGGAATGCGTGACGCGGCCACCGGCACACCGGACAATCGCGCACGGGCGAACGAGATGTCGGCGTCCACCGTGATTGCTGTCGACATACGGTAGAAGTTCGCGAGCGTGATACCGGCTCGACGACTTTCCGACGTGGCCTCCGTGGCGCCAGCGTCACCGACGAACAGCAATTCGCTGTCCAGATTCAGCGCCCACACCGAGAACGTGGTGCGCAACGCATTCGACGGTGACAGACGCATGCCGAGTTCGCCGCCGCGCGACCGCACCAGCGGATCCACGCGATCCACGGCCTGCCCGCTGACCGGATCGATGCGGATCGTGGTGCCACGCGCATCGTTGCTGTGAAATCCGAAGCCGCCGCTGAGGTAGAATTCCGACTGCGCGTTCGGCGTCATGATCAGCGAGAGCTTGGGGCTCACGAGGCCCGCGGCGCGCTGTCCGCCGTTCTCGGCGCGATCGCCGCGCACGTCGAACAGATATCCATCGGCACGCGCACCGAGCACGCTGCGGAACCATGGCTGCCACCGCGACTCGGCCTCGGCGAACAGGCCGGTGCCCCACTGTCGCACATCGTCATCGCGCACCGTCGCGAAGCGCTCGCGGCGCTCGGTGCGATGCAGGCTCACGCCCGCAAAATCGGCGCGTGTCTGCAGGCCGAGCTTCACCATGTGCGACACACCACGCCGCGAGAATTCCTGCAGGTGCGTGGCGCTACCACCCAGCACGGTGCGCGAGTCGACCTGCTGGAACTGGTCGCCCCGAATCGGATCGTCGAGGAAATAGGTGAAATTCGAGACCAGATCCAGCGCGGAGCGGATCGCATAGGCCTGGTATTGCTGCACCGAACGCGCCCCCACGTGGCGCAACGACGCGGAGAGACTGAAACGCGACGTGTTGCCACCCAGCGTACTGTCGATCTGCCCCAGGCGTCCGATCAGGCCACCGGCGACCGCGCGCGACGGAATCTGGTCGCTCGAATTCCAGCGGTTGCTGTAAGCCAGGGCGAGCACCGAGACCTCCGATGCGCCGCGCGAAGCCGTGTAGCGGGTTATGCCACTGAACTTCCGCAGCCCTTCCGGACGCGTCCATGGACCGTCGTACGCCTTCGCCTCGCCACCAAACAGCAGCTGTCCACCGCCGATCGACGTCGAGCGGCCGCCCACGAGGCGCGCGAGTCCGTTGGCGCCGAACTCCGTCGCGGCGATCGGACGGTCGAGCGTCTTCGCCAGAAAGAACTCCGCGCCTCCCGCACTGCCGAAATCGCCCAGTTCCGCGTGAGAGACGCCCAGCTTGTAGTCCAGCGAGCGGACGAATTCCGGGATCAGGAAGTTCAGGTCCGTGTATCCCTGCCCGTGCGCATGCGTCGGCTGATTCACCGGCATCCCGTCCACCGTGCTCTGGAAATCGGTGCCATGATCCAGGTTGAAGCCGCGCACGAAATACTGGTTCGCCTTGCCTTCACCCGAATGCTGCGTGACGACCACGCCGGGCACGGTCTCCAGCAGCTCGCCTTCACGCGCCAGCGGGCGGGCGCGCAACTCGAGGCTACCCACGTGGCCCTCGCTTGCGGTGCGGGCGGATCCGATCAGGTTCGCGACGCGGCCACTGACTCGGACCGTGTCGAGCGACCGGGTACGGCGGGCCGAATCGGTCAGTTGTTTCGATGCGGCCCGTTGGCCGTGTGCGGCGGCGCCGGTGGCAACTGAAGAAATCGCGACCGCGGCAAGGCAGCGCAACTGGCGCAAAGTCAAGTACATGATGTGATCAGATCCGGGGACGCAGTGCTCATGGAGCGACACGCCCCCAGTCGCGCAATGGATTGATCACGACGACATTCCCACAACGACCGAAACAGGGCCGGACGTTCCGGACACATCCGGGAATCTTCCGGAATACTTCTTCGAAACCCATGTCCCGTCGCTCATCCACGCCGTTCGCTCGTCACCACGACATACGACAGCCGTTTGTCAGGCACGTTGGGTCGCGCGCGCGTTCGGCACCTCGAACGGCGCTGTCACGGATCGTCGCGCTCATACTGAGCCTGGCATTGCTCGCATCGCCGTCTGCGGCGCAACGGCAGGCGCGCGACCCCAGCCCGCACAGCGATGCCGTGCTGGTATCCGACGTGAGCTCGGTGCGTGCCGGCAGCACGCTCACCGTCGCAGTGCGTCTGACGCTCGATGACGGGTGGCACACGTACTGGACGAATCCCGGCGATGCGGGCCTGCCGCTTCGGGTGACGTGGACACTGCCCGACGGCGTGACGGCTGGACCCCTGCTCTTCCCCACGCCGCGACTCACGCCGCAGCCGCCCCTCATGAGTTACGGCTACGAACGCGAGCTGTATGCATTGACGGAGTTGCAGGTCGCATCGACCTTCGCCGGCACATCGATCCGGCTCGCGGGCAAGGCCGACTGGCTCGCCTGCGCCGAGGTCTGCCTGCCAGCCACAGGCCCCCTCGCGCTCGATGTGCCCGTCAGCGCCGCCGTCGCCGCACCGACGACGTGGGCTGCCGGCATCCGCGCGACACGTGCGGCACTCCCGCAACCCGCGCTCGCGTGGACGGTCACGGCCTGGACGACCGACGAGGGCTACAGCCTCGCGATCGTCGCCCCGCGCAACCTGTCCCCGACGACACGACCGTACTTCTTCGTGGACTCGGCCAACGTGATCGAGCATGCTGCGGCGCAGCGATTCGTGCGGTCTGGCGACACGCTGGTCTTCTCGCTGCCGCGATCGACGGTCGCGACCGGAAAAGCCACCGCGCTGCGCGGCATCGTGACGGGCGACTATTCCGCAGATTCGCTGCGCGGTCATCTCATCGATGTATCCGTCAGCGCCAAGGCTTCCGCTTCGCTCGTACGTCGCGCGAGAGCGTTGCTGGCCGACAGCAGCGCACGGCTCGTCGGCGGCGTGACCGCGGCGGCCACGACGCCCGGAGTCGCTGCACCGGAGGCCCTGATCGCAACAGGCGCCGACATGACCCTCGTCGCGGCCATCCTGTTCGCTTTCGTCGGCGGGCTGCTGCTCAATCTCATGCCCTGTGTCTTCCCGGTGCTGTCGGTGAAGGTGCTCGCGCTGCTGCAGCACGGCGGTGGGCACGGTGATGGTGCGCGCGGTCGCAGGCACGGCCTGGCATTCGGCGCGGGCGTGCTGCTGTCGTTCTGGCTTTTGGCCGGCGTGCTGATGGCGCTCCGCGCCGGCGGCGAAAGCCTGGGCTGGGGCTTCCAGTTGCAGTCGGCGCCGGTCGTCGCGCTGCTGGCGCTGCTGATGTTTGCGCTCGCGCTGAATCTCAGCGGCCTGTTCGAGATTGGCCTGTCGCTCACGCGTCTTGGCGGCGCTGGCGGCGGTGGCAGCTATGCCGACTCGCTGCTCACCGGCGGACTTGCGGTGCTCGTCGCGGCTCCGTGCACCGCACCGTTCATGGGTGCTGCGCTCGGCTTCGCACTGGTGCAACCACCTGTGCTTGGCCTGCTGGTGTTCACGGCGCTCGCAATCGGCCTGGCGCTGCCATTCGTGGTGCTGGCATCGGCGCCGAACCTGCTGCGATTCCTGCCGCGACCGGGCCCATGGCTCGAGACCATGAAGCAGCTGTTCGCCTTCCCGCTTTATGCGACCGTGGTGTGGCTGCTGTGGGTCTTCGGGCAACAGGCGGGCGTGGATGCGCTGGCCACCGTTCTGCTCGCGATGATTCTACTGGCGATGGGCGCGTGGCTCTGGGCACGCGGCGTGCGCAGTGATCGTGCGACGACGCGCGGGGCAGCCGCGTTGATGATGGTGGCTGCAATCGCCGTCACGATGCTCGGAGCGACACGCGCGGCAGCGCCCGTCGCCACGGCCACGTCGCAGCCAGGCTGGGAGCCGTGGTCCGTGCAGCGCGTGGCCGAACTGCGTATGCAGAATCGCGCGATCTTCATCGACTTCACCGCCGCCTGGTGCCTGTCGTGCCAGGTGAACGAGCGCGTCGCACTGCGCACCGATGCGGTAGAGCGCGCCTTCGCGGCAGGCAATGTGGCACTGCTGCGCGCCGACTGGACCTCGCGTGACTCCGCGATCACCAACGCGCTCGCCGGGTTCGGGCGCAGCGGCGTTCCGCTGTACGTGCTTTATCCCGCGCGCAGCACAGGAACAGCCGTGATTCTGCCGGCAGTGCTCACGCCGGGTATCGTGGTGGACGCCGTCCGAACGGCGGCGCCCACCGCACTGACATCACATCTCATCCGCTGACGGGCCGTACGAACCCGGAATCTTCACATCCAGCAGGCGGAGGTACACACCGAGCTGCGCGCGGTGATGCACGAGATGGTTCACGCCCATGTGCCGCAGCAGGTATCCGCGCTTGTTGTCGATGAGCGTGTGCTCGCCCATCATCATCTTCCACGAAGCATCCAGGCGCACCCAGTCCAGCTGCGCCAGGGCGGCATGCATTTTCGCCGACTCGGTGTCGAACAACGCCAGGAGATCGGCCGTGCTGCCGATCGCCGGCGGCGCGAAGTCTTCCGGCTTGAAGTGCAGCACATCCGTCGTCGCCATGACGGCAAGGAAGTTCGGCAGCTGCGCCACGTGCGTCGCAAGGTTGCCGAGCTTCATCGAGCGGGGATGCGGCTTGGAATCGGCCTGCTCCCACGGCACCAGGGACAGCATTGCGCGCGTCAAGGCCAGCTCCGCATCGAGTTCAGGAAAAAGCAGCGTGCGCGGCTCGGTCACTGCAGGCGCAATCGTTTCAGGCGGCATCAGGAATTCCGGATAAAAAGAGTTCGGCATCTGTTCGAGCGGAAAATCAATCGTACAACACGCGCGCACTCAATCCGAAGCTGCAGCTCACCTTCGGCTCCAGATGTGCAGGCGAGACTGATGCAGATCATCCACCTGCACGACACGGTCAGGCGCAGCAGCGCTGATCGTGAAGCTGTTGCTGATGAACATCGTCCCGGGACGCATCTCGCGCTGCACCTTGGCCCACAGCGCCGCCATCGGCACGGGCGACAGGTAGGCGAACACCACGTCGTATTTCGACAGGTCCTGATTCCAGAGGCTGCCGAGGTGCGCGTGACAGTTGCGGTGCCCGCCAACACGAATGCGGAGCCAGCTCACCAGCCAGGGAAATGGCGCGGATTCGATGCCGTGATACTCGCCATCGCTGCGCGCCGCCGCGAGATCGGTGAGCACACCGCCCACGCCCGAGCCCACATCCATGAACGTGAAGCGACCCGTCGGCAGCAGCGGCACCAGTGCCTGCCGCACCTTGATGCTGGAGAGGTAAAGCGGGACCTGCGTGCGGAATGTGGACCAGTAGATGGCCACCAGAGCCATGAACAGCGTGATCCAGATCCACGGCGGCAGTGACGCGGCGGATGCCAGCACTACCAGCGGCGCGAAGCAGAGCTGGATGACCAGCCACCAGGTATCGAGCCGCGCGAGGCGCGCCAATATTGCGGCATACGCACCCGTCATGAACGCCGCGCCGAGGGGCGGCATCGTCAGCCCGGCCGATGCCAGCGGGTACGCGGTACCGACCGTCAGCGCAGCACCAAGCACCTGCAGCAGCAGCGCCACCACGATCGGTGGCATCCGGCGCTGCCGAGCGGGGGCGAGCAGTGGTTCGGTCATGCGGCAAATCAGCCCGGCAGGAACGCTCTGCGCCAGCGCCGATACGCGCAGACGGCATTTGCAACATGCACGGAGCGGGCTGCGTAGATGTCGAACTCCGCCGCCACACCTCCTCCGCATCTGTTTCCGTGTCGCTGATCCGCACCTGCTGCGCCCTCGCCCTGCTGGCGCTGCCCCTGTCGGCGCGCGCATCCGATCCCGGGACGCCACCAAAGGCGGCACCGGCATCGGCGCTGGCCATGCGGATCGACCGGCCACCGGTGCTGGACGGACGTGACGACGAGGCGGTCTGGCAGGCAGCCCCGCTGATCGACGGCTTCCGGCAGTTCGCCCCGGCGGAAGATGCGCCCACCGCGTTTCGCACCACCGCGCGTGTAGTCTACGACGCAAAAAACATGTATGTGTTCGTGCGAGCGTACGACCCGCACCCCGATTCCATCGTGAGCCTGCTGTCGCGTCGCGACGTGCGCACGAACTCCGATCAGATCAAGATCCTGTTCGACGCCTATCACGACGGACGCACCGGCGTGGAGCTGATCGTGAATCCCGCCGGCGTGCAACGCGATGCCGCCATGCACTCCGACAATGTCGAGGACATGTCGTGGGACGGTGTCTGGGATGTGTCGGCGCGCATCGACTCGCTGGGTTGGACGGCGGAGTTCAAGGTGCCGTTCAGCCAGCTCCGCTTCAACGCGGCTGACGAGCACACGTTCGGCTTTGGTGTGTGGCGTGACATCACGCGCATCAGCCAGCGCGATTCGTGGCCGGTGTTTCGCGGCTCGCGTTCCACGCTCGTGTCGCAGCTCGGCACACTCACCGGCATCCGCGGCATCGGTGGCGGACACCGCGTGGAGCTGCTGCCGTATACCGTCACCAAGAACATCACGCAGCGCTCGGCGACTGGCTGGAATCACCCGCAGAAGATCACCGCCGGCGCCGACCTGAAAGTCGGACTCGGCTCAGCGCTCACGGCCACGGCGACCGTCAATCCTGACTTCGGCCAGGTCGAGGCAGATCCGGCGCTGCTCAACCTCAGCGCCTTCGAGGTGCGGTTCGACGAGCGGCGCCCGTTCTTTCTCGAGGGCAACGCGCTGTTCCGCTGCAGCGGACCCTGCGAAGGGTTGTTCTACACGCGCCGCGTGGGTCGCACACCGCAGCTGCGCACCTCGTCCGCCGATCCCGCCTTCACGACGATCCTCGGTGCCGCGAAGGTCACGGGACGCATCGGCAAGGGCGTGTCGATCGGCATTTCCGAAGCCGTGACACGACGCGAGGTCGGCATCAGCGGCAACACCATCGAGCCGCAGACCAACTACTTCGCGGCCCGCATGGTGAAGGAGATGCGCGGCGGCAGCTCACAGGTCGGCATCATGGTCACGGACACACGTCGCACACTGGACTCCGTGACCAGACCCCTGCTGCGAAGCGACGCGAGTGTGCTGCTCGTGCAGGGATTCCATCGTTTTGCGGGAAACACGTACGAGATCTCTGGCTACAGCGGCCAGGTGGGCGTGAACGGCAGCCAGCAAGCGATAGCCGCCACGCAGCGCAGCAGCGTGCACTTCTGGCAGCGCCCGGATCACGAGAAGCAGTATGATCCCACCCGCACCTCGATGAACGGCGGCGTCTACTCGCTGGGCCTGCAGAAGCTGGCCGGCTCGCTTCGCTACTCGACCAACCTGCGGTACGCCGGCGCTGGCATGGAGGCCAACGACATCGGCTTCGTGATTCTGGTGAACGACATGAGCATGCGCAACTCGATCACCAAGCAGACGCTGCGTCCCACGCGTCGTTTCCGGCGCCTGTCGGGCACGTTGTCCAACGAGACGCATTGGACCACGGGCGGCACGCAGAGCGGCGCGAACGTCACGGCGTCACTCACCGGCGAACTGCGCAGCTTCTGGACGACGCACCTGATGCTGACCACTTACGACATCGGTGGCACGCGCTGCGTGGCCTGCGCGCGCGGCGGGCCTGCGCTGCGTCAGTCGGCCGAGCGCTTGCTGGTGGCCAGCGTGGGCGGCGATGCCCGCCGCATCTTCACGCCATCGCTCTCGTTCGTCGGGTCCACGGGCGACGAGGGACGCTCGAACTCCCGGAACGTCGGTGTCGGCAGCGACCTGCGCCTGGCAAGCCAGTACTCGATGTCGCTGGGCCTGAACTGGGAACAGCGGACCGACGACCAGCAGTGGATCCGCAACTACGGTGCATTCCGCAGCGACACCATGCGCTACACTTTCGCGCGACTCGACCAGAGCACCATCTCACTTACCGCGCGCGCCAACTGGACCGCCACGCCGCAGCTTTCGCTCCAGATCTATGCGCAGCCGTTCATCACCAGCGGCACCTTTGGCGACTGGCGCCGGCTTGCGTCACCAACTGCCCGCGCATACGCGGACCGGTATGCGCAGTACGGCAACGGCGCGACGCCGGCAGGCTTCAACTTCCGCCAGTTCAACTCGAACGCCGTGCTGCGCTGGGAATACCGCCCTGGCTCCACGCTGTTCTTCGTCTGGCAACAGGGCCGTGCGAGCAATGACACCAACGGCGAGTTTCGTGTCGCGCGCGACTATCGCGACCTGTTCCGCGCCCACCCCGACAACACGCTGCTCATCAAGGCCAGCTACTGGTTCAACCTGTAGCCGCCCCGCACGATTCAACGGGACGAAACGCAGATCGCGCACTTGACCGACGCGGACCGGCGTGCTATCTACCTATCCGGATAACCGGATATGACTGCCCCCAAACTTTCCATTCACGGTCGACTGACCGAGCTTGCCGACGCCACGCGCTGTCGGCTGCTGCTCGCGTTGGAGTCGCACGAGCTCACAGTCGGTGAATTGTGCATTGCGCTTGCGATGCCGCAGAGCACCGTCAGCCGGCACCTGCGCATTCTGTCGGACGAGGCGTGGGTCGAGTCCAGGGCCGAGGGCGCGACGCGGTGGTACCGGATGGCGCCGACGCTGGATCACGAAGCGCGGGCGCTTTGGGTACTGGTTCGGGAACCGGTGCTCTCGACCCTTGGGGCCCGGCAGGACATGGCACGTGTCGAGATGGTGCTGACGGCGCGCCGATCCCGCAGCGAGGCGTTCATCACGTCGGCCGCTGCAGAGTGGGACGCCAACGTCGCCACGATGTTCGGCCCCCGTGCCGACCTGGGGGCAGCGCTGGCGTTGCTCGATTCGGACATGATCGTGGGCGACCTGGGATGTGGTACCGGGTCGCTGGCGCTGGCGTTGTCGAACCACGTTGCTGCGGTCCACGCGGTCGATGGCTCGGCGGCGATGCTGCTCGCGGCCCGCACGCGTCTCGCCGATCAGCCGAACGTCGTGCTGTCGGAGGGCTCGCTGGAAGCACTGCCGCTGGCCGACGCATCACTGGATGTCGCCGTCTTGATGCTGGTGCTGCACCATGTCGCGGAGCCATCGCGTGTGCTGCGCGAGGCGCGACGGGTGCTGCGTCCGGGTGGTCGCCTGCTGATCACCGACATGCGGGCGCACGAGCACGAGGAGTATCGATTGCAGATGGGGCATGTGTGGTTGGGCTTCGAGGAGCATTCGCTGCGCGAATGGCTCGCGAAGGCGGGGTTCTGCGCGATGCGCTACGTCGCGCTGCCGGTGGATGCGGCAGCGGTCGGACCGGCGCTGTTCACTATGGTAGCGACCTGATTCTATCCTGAGGAATTTCCACGATGGCGACTGCAGTACAGACCGAAATCGAGACGATGATGTCGATGGCACGCCCGCCGTTCGCGGTGCGCGACCTGTCGCTGGCCGAATGGGGCCGCAAGGAGCTGCGCCTCGCCGAGGTGGAGATGCCCGGCTTAATGGCATTGCGCGAGGAGTACAGGAACAAGTTTCCGCTCAAGGGCGCGCGCATCATGGGCTCGCTGCACATGACCGTGCAGACGGCCGTGCTGATCGAGACGCTGGTCGAACTTGGCGCCGACGTGCGCTGGGTCTCGTGCAACATCTTCTCCACGCAGGATCATGCTGCGGCGGCCGCGGTCGTGGGTCCGACCGGTACGCTCGCCGAGCCGAAGGGCATTCCGGTGTTTGCGTGGAAGGGTGAGACGCTGGACGAATACTGGTGGTGCACCGAGCAGGCACTGATGTGGCCTGACGGCGGCGGACCGAACCTGCTGCTGGATGACGGCGGCGACGCCACGCTGCTGGTCCATCGCGGTGCGGAGTTCGAAAAGGTCGGCGCCGTGCCGGGTTTCGATTCGGACAACGAGCCCGAAGAGTGGGGCGTGATCCTGGAGCTGCTGCGCGCCGAGCAGGAAAAGAATCCGGGCCGCTGGACGAAGGTGCTGGCGGCCATCCGTGGCGTCTCGGAAGAGACCACGACGGGTGTGCATCGCCTGTACGAGATGGAGCGCGCCGGCACACTGGCCTTCCCCGCCATCAACGTCAACGACGCCGTCACGAAGTCGAAGTTCGACAACCTGTATGGCTGCCGTCACTCGATCATCGATGGCCTGAACCGCGCCACCGACGTCATGCTCGCCGGCAAGATCGCCGTCGTCATGGGCTACGGCGATGTGGGCAAGGGCTGCGCGCAGGCGCTGAAGGGTCAGGGCTCACGCGTCGTGGTCACCGAGGTCGACCCGATCTGTGCATTGCAGGCGGCGCTGGAAGGCTACCAGGTCACCACACTCGAGGACATTGTCGATGTGGCGGACATCTTCATCTCGGCGACCGGCAACAAGAACGTGATCACGGTCGAGCACATGAGCCGCATGAAGGACAAGGCGATCATCGCCAACATCGGCCACTTCGACAACGAGATCGACATGGCCGGCCTGAAGAAGGTCGAGGGCATGCGTCGCATCAACATCAAGCCGCAGTATGACGAGTTCGTGCTGCCGAACGGCCGCTCGATCCTGATCCTCGCCGAAGGCCGCCTGATGAACCTGGGCTGCGCCACCGGCCACCCGTCGTTCGTGATGTCCGCCAGCTTCACCAACCAGGTGCTGGCCCAGATCGACTTGCATCAGAATGCCGACAAGTACGAGAACAAGGTGTTCACGCTCCCGAAGCACCTGGACGAGAAGGTTGCTCGCCTGCATTTGGCGAAGCTTGGCGTGAAGCTGACCGAGCTGACGCCGGAGCAGTCACAGTACCTCGGCGTGACCAACGCCGGCCCGTTCAAGCCGGATCATTACCGGTACTAGCACCAGGTTGCAATGCGTGAGGGGCCGGCTCCGGGTTCGCGGAGCCGGCCCTTCGTGTATCCGCACTGACGTCCGGACTCACCTGCAACGGCTTGCACACTGAATTGCGTCGAGCCGTTCTGCGTCGAACCGTTTTGCGTCGAACCGTTTTGCGTCGAACCTTTCTGCGTCGAAGCCGTTGCGGTTCTAGTTCGCACCCTTCACCGCAGCGGTATCGATTTTGACCGGCGCCGCTGCAGCCGCTGCTCGCGCGACACGTGTCGTGATCACGCGCGACAGCAGCGATGCAGGCGGTGTCCACGACGGTGCCGTCCAGCCACTGCGCTCGACCGCAGACGTACCGCCTGCCGCCGGCCGAAGCGCTCCCTCGAATTTGGCATACTTCGATCCTGGATTCCACAGCGCCCAGCTCTTCAGCCCCGCATCGTACGTCGCCTGAATTTGCGCGCGAACTTCAGGCGGACCATAGCTCAGGCCGCGGATACTCATCGCTTCCAGCCACGGACGGATTTCGCCGACCGCAATTTTTGCCGAGTCGCGAAGAAATGTCGTGCGCTGCACCGCGTCAGTCAGTGACACGCGAATCAGCTGGTACGGCACCGCGCCCGGCTTCACGAAGCCGTAGTGCCCAGTCGAGTAGTGCGACGGGTACACCATCGGCAGGACGGCATCCGCCGCCGCGATCACCGTCTCCCAGTGCTGCCCGATGTCCACGTCGCCCTCGGCGTGTGTCACCAGGCCGAAGACGTCGACGGTCACCGGCACGTGGAAGTCCCGCAGTTGCGCCTTCGAGTAGAGGATGAAGTCGCGGATGTTGTGCGCGCGCGTGCGACCCTCACTGCCCGGATACGTCATCGTCGCACGCATCGCGTCGGTCACGTCGGGGAAGCGGACGTAATCCCATTGCAGTTCCGAGAATCCCATCGCCAGCGCTTCCTTCGCGATCGCAATGTTGTAATCCCACACGCGCCTGTCGTACGGGTTCACCCAGGCCCCGCCTTTCCTGTCGCGCCACAGCCCGCCGTTCACGTGGCGGATCGCCATGTCCGGCTTCTTCTCGGCGAGCATGCGATCCTTGAACACCACGATGCGCGCCACGCTGTAGATGCCGTGTGCATTGAGCGTGTCCACGAGCGCCGGCAACCACTTCGTCGCGGGGCGCAGATGGGCGCCGATCTCGCGCGCGATCGGGATGGCGGTGGAATCGTACGTCAGGAACGTGTCGGATTCCTTGATGTCGATGATGAAGCTGTTGATCTCGGTCGCATCGGCAATGCGCAGCAGCTCCGCCATGCGCGAGCGCGATCCTGCGGCCCAGGCATTCACGTACAGCGCCCGCATCGAGTCGGGGCGTGCGATGCGGGTCGGGACCACACCGGCCCGTGTAGCCACGCTGTCCGCGATGGACGCGCCCTTCGTGTCCGGCGCACCGTCACCCGCCGGCGCAATGTCGGCCTTGCCGCACGCCGCAAGCAGCACCGCCAATACGGCGGTACTGGACACGAAACGTGTTGAGATCGAACGGAAGACGACAGGCGGCACGGAACACTCCAGCAGGACGAAGGCAGCCGGGCGACCATGCGGCACCCGGTCGGGACGAGAACGACACAAACTAGCTTGTTTCGGTCAGTGCGCAGCGTAAGCGACTCACGCCGCGTTAACCGACGCACATGCCGTCGCTCACGCTGCGCCTTCTGCACCGCGAGGTCCTCACCGCCAGCGTGGCATTGCGAGGTTTCCGCCTGCAGGTCCGCATTTTCCGTTTCACACCACCTGTTCCGCACCACCAGTTCCGCACCACGATTCCTGCAGGACTCTCACGCGCGCCCCGGAGCATGCTCATGTCGTCGGTCCCCGCACGCCGCCTCGCACGTGCCGTCTCGCTCGCATTGCTGCTCACGCTTCCACCGCATGTCGCAGCGGCGCAGACGCGAGGCACCGTGGTGCTGCGCGCCGCGCGTGTCATCGATGGCACGGGCAAGCTGCTCACCAACACCGACATCACCGTCAGCGATGGGCGCATCACGGCGGTTCGCCCGTCCAGCGGTGCGCTGCCGGCAAACGGTATCGACCTCGGGACGCGCACGGTGTTGCCGGGACTCATCGATACGCATGTGCACATCGGCTGGTACGTGAACGCGAAGAACCGGCTGCATACCGAGTCCGATGGTGACTCGCCCGCCACGCAAGCGTACAGCCAGGCCGGCAACGCATGGGCGACGCTGCATGCCGGCTTCACCACCGTGCAGAGCATCGGTGAGGAAGACAACGGCACACTCCGCGACGCCATCAACCGCGGCACCATTCCTGGTCCGCGCGTGCTGACGTCGCTCGGCTCCATGAACGAGCGCTCTGCCGGCGGCAGCCCGGACTCGCTGCGCGCAGTCGTCCGGCGCTTCAAGGCTGCGGGTGCCGACGTGATCAAGATCTTCGCATCGAAGTCCATCCGTGACGGTGGCGAGGCGACCATGTCTGACGCGCAGCTTGCGGCGGCCTGCGGTGAATCGACCGCGCAGGGGCTTCGCTCGGTGGTGCACGCGCACTCCGCCGAGGCGGTGCAGCGTGCGGCGCGCAATGGCTGCACGCAGGTGGAGCATGGCGTGTTCGCCGATGACATCACGCGCTCCATGCTCGTGCGCAATGGCACGTTCTTCGATCCGCAGTGCGGGCTGGTGTTCCACAACTACCTGGACAACAAGATCCGCTTCGAGGGCATCGGGAACTACAACTCCGTCGGCTTCGCCTCGATGGAGAAGGCGCTCCCGCTGGCCGAAGCCGGTATCGGGTCGGCCAGTCGCACCCCGACGCTGAAGCTCGTCTTCGGCACCGACGCGGTCGCAGGCGCCCATGGCCGCAACGCCGAGGAACTCGTCTGCCGTGTGCGCCGCGGCGGGCAGCCGGCGATGGATGCGATCGTGTCGGCCACCTCGCGCGCCGCGGAATCGCTGCGGCTCGATCGCGAGATCGGGCGCATCGCCGTGGGTTATGCCGCGGATATCATCGCGACCGACGGTAATCCCGTGACCGAGATCGAGGCCACGCAGCGCGTCGTGTTCGTGATGCGCAATGGCCTGGTCTACCGCAACGATGGCGCGCGTCGGCGCTGAGCGGTTCCGCTGCGCTCGCGTCGCTTGCCTTGCCCTGAGCGGCAGGGCAGACTCATCAAAGGTGTCGGCCGTTCCGGACCGCCGCCGCTCTTCCTGCCGGAGACGTTCGTGTCCATGCGTTGCCTCGCCGTTGCCGCCGTTGCCCTCTCCAGCGTGCTCGGCGCGCAGCAACCGGGCCCCGGCCGCGCGGGTGGCCGTCCCGCGGAGCGGCCGCTCCCGCTGGATGCCTCGCGCAGCTTCGTGCTGGACACGCGCGAAGGCACCTGGCTGTCGCTCGACGTCAGCCCCGATGGAACGACGCTCGTCTTCGACATGCTTGGCGATCTCTATTCGCTGCCGTTCACCGGCGGCGACGCGACGAGGCTGACCAGCGGCATGGCATACGATGCGCAGCCGCGATTCAGTCCTGATGGAAAGCAGGTGGTGTTCATCTCGGATCGTGATGGCGCTGACAACGTGCACGTGATTGACCTTGGCACGAAGGCCGTCAAGGCGATCACGCGCGGCAAGTCGTCGGTGTACCTGTCGCCCGACTGGTCGCCCGATGGCCAGTACATCGTGGCGAGCAAGGGATCGTTCCGCGGCAGCCTGCCGAAGCTGTGGATGTACCACGCCGATGGCGGCAATGGCGTCGCGCTGTACACCGACCCGCCGAACCCCGCACCAGGCAGCGCCGTGCAGCAGGCTGGCGCCGCATTCAGCGCCGATGGCAAGACCATCTGGTACACGCAGCGCACGGGTGCCTGGAACTACAATGCGCAGTTTCCGCAGTACCAGGTCTGGATCTACGACCGCGAGACCGGCGAGCGCGAAGCGCAGTCGTCGCGCTACGGATCGGCGGTGCGGCCCACGTTGAGTCCTGATGGTCGCTACATGGCGTACGGCTCGCGCTACGAGGCGCAGACAGGTCTTCGCCTTCGCGATCTCGCGACGGGCGTCGAGCGCTGGCTCGCCTACCCCACGCAGCGTGACGAGATGGAGTCGCGCGCACCGATGGATGCGCTGCCGGGCATGAGCTTCACACCGGACTCGAAGGAACTGGTCGCGAGCTACGGCAATCGCATCTGGCGCGTGAACGTGGACGGCAGCGGGCAGGCCGAGATTCCGTTCCGCGTGCAGGCCACCATCGAGGCGGGCCCCGAGCTCGCCTTTCGCTATCCGATCGCCGACAGCACGCAGTTCACCGTGCGGCAGATCCGCGATGGCGTGCCGTCGCCCGATGGGAAGATGCTCGCCTTCATCTCGCTCGATCGACTGTACGTGATGGACTGGCCCGGCGGCACACCGCGTCGCGTGAGCACCTCCGCGGCGATCGAGGCGGAGCCGGCATGGTCACCTGATGGTCGCTCGCTGGCGTGGGTCACCTGGACCAACGACGGTGGTCGCCTCTACAAGGCGGCGATCACGCCGTCGCGCAGCAGCAGCGTCGTGGCACTGAGCCGGGGCACCGGCATGCTGCGTCAGCCGGCGTGGTCGCGCGACGGTTCGCGCATCGTCGTGCTGCAGACGGCCGCACAGGGTCGCCGCGACCAGACGGGCATCACCGCGCAGACAACCCTCGTCTGGTACCCGTCGACGGCCACCGGCACCGAGGGCAGCGCTGCGGCGCTGATCGCGCGCGCCGCCGGCCGCACACGTCCCCACTTCGCGCGCGACACCACGCGCATCTACCTGTCGTCGGCGCAGAACGGCCTCGTCTCGATACGGTGGGATGGCAGCGACGAACAGCGCCACCTGCGCGTGACCGGACCGGCGGCACCGCAGGGCAGCGATGATCACGACCTCTCCGAACTCGAGTCGCCGCGAACGCACGAGGAGCCCGGCTCGCCCGGCCCACCGGCGCTGCTGACGATGATGTCACCGAACGGCGACATGGCGCTCGCGCAGGTGAACCAGGACTTCTACACCGTCGTCGTGCCGCCGCGCGGCGTGCAGTCGTCCGTCAGCATTGCGGATACGAACACCGCCATCGTGCCGGTGCGCAAGCTCACCGACATCGGCGGCCAGTTCCCTGCCTGGTCGGCAGATGGGCGGCGGGTGCACTGGTCCATCGGCAACGCACACGTCGTCTACGACCTGGATTCGGCGCGCGCACGTAATCAGGTGATTGCCGCACTGCGTCGCGACTCGTCGCAGGCGACTGACACGACTCGAACGAAGGCGTACGCACCCATCGAGCGTCGCATCCTCCTGCAGGCCACGCGCGACATTCCGCGTGGCACGGTCGTGCTGCGCAACGCGCGCATCATCACCATGAAGGGCGACGAGATCATTGCGAGTGGCGACATCGTCGTGCGTGACAACCGCATTGCCGCAATCGGTGCTGCCGGTACGGTGGCCGTGCCGGCTGGTGCGACATCGATGGACATGACCGGCACCACCATCATGCCCGGCTTCGTGGATACGCACGCGCACCTGCGCGCCGAGCGGAACACCATCCACGAGACGCAGCCGTGGGCCTACCTCGCGAATCTCGCGTACGGCGTCACGACCACGCGTGATCCGCAGACCGCGACGACCGACGTGCTCACGTACCAGGATCTGGTCGAGACGGGACAGATCGTGGGACCGCGCATCTACTCCACCGGCCCGGGCATCTTCGACCAGGACCAGATCCGCGACCAGGAGCATGCGCGCAACATGCTCAGGCGCTACAGCAGCTACTACGACACCAAGACGATCAAGATGTACGTCGCCGGCGTGCGACAGACGCGCCAGTGGATCATCAAGGCGGCGCGCGAGCAGCAGCTCATGCCGACCACCGAAGGGTCGCTCGACGTGAAGCTGAACCTCACTGAAACCATCGACGGCTACCCCGGCCTGGAGCATTCGATGGGCATCACGCCGCTGGGTCGCGACGTGACGTCGTTCATGGCGTGGTCGAACCGCACGTACACGCCGACGCTGCTGGTGAACTACGGCGGGCCGTGGGGCGAGAACTATTTCTACACACGCGAAAATCCATACGCCGATCCCAAGCTCCAGCGTTTCACGGCCTATGAGGAACTGGCGCAGAAGACGCGTCGCCGCATGGCCAGCATGCCCGGTGGCGGCACGGCCGGCGGCTGGTTCCGCGACGAGGAATACATCTTCCCGAAGCTCGCCGACGATGCCACGCGTATCCTGCGCGCGGGTGGGCGACTTGGCATCGGCAGCCATGGCCAGCTGCAGGGCCTTGGCTATCACTGGGAGCTGTGGCTGATGGGCAGCGGCGGCATGACGGCGCACGAGGCACTGCGTGTCTCCACGGCCCTCGGTGCACAGGCCATCGGCTTGCAGGGCGACGTAGGCTCGCTGGAAGTCGGCAAGCTCGCCGACCTCATCGTGCTGGAACGCGATCCGCTCGCGGATCTGCGCAACACGAACAGCCTGCGCTACGTGATGAAGAACGGTCGCCTGTACGACGCGTCATCGCTGGCCGAGCTGCATCCCACGAAGCGCAACGGCCCCGAAGTCCCGAATCGCCCCATTGCACCGGCCACGAGGGCCGGCCTGCGTTGATGCAACGTCTCGACCGACACACCACACACCACCAGCACACCGTCATGAGCGAGCAGAAACACACCGCGAATCGCCGCAGCTTCCTCAAGCTCGCCGGCACACTCGCCGCCACGGCAGCCGTCGGCGGCTGCGAGCTCGAGACGCGCATTCCCGGCAATGCAGCGACCACCGCCTCCGATCGCATTCCTGGATCGGAGCGCCTCACGGGCTTCGATCCAGGCCTGCTGTCGGCAGTCGGCGCAGCGGTCCTGCCTGACGAACTGGGCGAACAGGGACGACAGGCGGCGATCACGTCGTTCGTGGCCTGGGCCGACGGCTACGATCCCGTCGCCGAGGAGATGCATGGCTACGGGTACTCCGACATCCGCTACCTGCCAGCCGATCCGTCGCCCGCATGGCGTGCACAGCTGACCGCGCTCGACCTGCTCGCGCGTCGATCGCGGCAGACGCCGTTCGGTCAGCTGCCGGTCGAAGCGCGACGCGAACTGCTGACGATCGCGCTCGATGGTGTGCGCGGCGATCGCCTGCCCGCTCCGCTCACCGCGCCGCACATCGCACTGGCGCTGCTGTCGCACTGGGCATCGACCGGCGATGCGTGGGACCTCGCACTCGGCGTGAAGGTGCAGACCGGCAACTGCCGCGTGCTGGGCGATGCGAATGCGAAGCCGTTGCCGATCACCGGATTGCGCGCATGAAGACCATCGACGCAGACATCGTCATCATCGGCAGCGGCATCACCGCCGCGCTGATGGCCGCACGCCTCGCCGAGACCACGAAGCGCAGCATCACCGTGATCGAGGCCGGCAAGCCGACCACGCCACTCGCCGATCGCACGAAGGCGCGCGCACGCTTCCTGGCCTACGGCGAAAGTCCATGGAAGCAGGATCACCTGGATGACCAGAACGCGTATGGCAGCACGTGGGGCTTCTCGCCCAGCATGACCGTCGGCGGCCTGGCCATGCACTGGGGTGGTGTGTCACCGCGCTATTCGCCGGAGGATTTCCGGCTGAAGTCGTTGTATGGCGTGGGTGACGACTGGCCGTTCACGTACGACGAACTCGATCCGTTCTACCAGGAAGCGGAAGAGCGGATGGGCGTTGCCGGTGAGCAGGGGCCCGTGGCACTCGATCCGCGCGGCAAGCCGTACCCGCTGCCGCCGCTGCCGGTGAACTACAACCTGAAGCAGCTGCAGCAGTTCGCCGCCGCCGCCGGCATCGCGGCGTGGAGCACACCGTCAGCGAAGAACTCCATTCCGCGCGACGGTCGCGCGCAATGCCAGCGCTGCGACACCTGCTATCCCGTCTGCCCCACCGGCGCGAAGTATTCGCCGGACTTCACCTGGAACGCGCTCGAACAGGCGTCGAAGATCACGCTCGTCACCCAGACGCTGGTACGTCGACTGGTGTCGGACCCGAAAACCGGTGCAATCATCCAGGCCACCGGGAATCGCACCGATGCCGATGGTGAGGCGGTCACGATCAACGCGAAGACCTTCGTGCTGGCCGCAGGCTTCACCTGGTCGCCGCACCTGCTGCTGCTTTCGCGCGATACCGCGCATCCGCAGGGTCTCGCGAATCGCAGCGGGTTGGTGGGCAAGTACCTCGCTGGACATCGGAACGTGAATGCATACCTCACGCTGCCGATGGAGCTGTATCCCGGCATCAACGCGCAGCATTCGCTGGTGTCGAAACAGTTCATGCGCGTGCCCAGGTCAGGGCGGTACCTGCGCCACGACCTGCGGCTCTGGGAATCGAGCGTAGGTCGCGAGCCGCGACTGCGTGACGACACGGGCGCGCCGCTGTTCGGCAACGCCATGCTCTCCGACTGGCGCACGCGAGCCAAGGGCGCGACCGCACGCGTGCGCGCATACTACGACGTGATTCCCGACAAGGAGAGCACGCTCACGCTGGACAGCAAGCGCACGAACCGGTTCGGCGATCCCATGCCGACGCTCGCGTTCCGCGACGATCCCGTCAGCGCCGCGCTCAAGCCGTGGCAGGAGGAGCAGATCGCGACACTCTTCCGCACGATGGCGAAGGCCGGCAAGGGGCAGCTGCTCAAGATGGAGAACAGCGTCAACGATCTCGGACAGGAGCACCCGACCGGCGGCTGCCGCATGGGCGATGACCCGACGACCAGCGTCGTGGATCGATGGGGACGTGCGCACGATCACGAGAATCTCTGGATCGCCGGCGCACCAACGCAGCCCAGCGCGAGCTGCTGCAACGGCACATTGACGTTCGCGGCGAACGGATTACGAACGGCATCGGCGATCGCGAAGGGCTGAGTCGCCTGCACGCTGCACGGCGCACTGGGCCAGTCCGCCCGTGCGCCGTGCTGCGGTCAGCGAGACGTCGACAGTGACGTGGCCACGCCCAGCAGCGCCGCTTCCATCTCGTCCCACGTCGAGCCATCGCGGAACGCCGCGTCCCACAGACGCAGCGCATCACGGTCATCCGTCGGCCGAAACGTGCGCGCTACCGTTCGCAATCCGTCCATGATCGCGAACGACGTGAGCTTGCGGCGCGACACACTCTCGGCCCAATCCACGAAGCTGGCCACGAACGTGAAGTGCTGCAGGAAGTACCGCCACGACGCCACCGTGCACTGCAAGCCAAGCAGCGCGGTCCAGCGCATGGGATCGCAGCGATAGCGCGTCATGCCGTCATCCACCATCAGCACGATGTCCGCCTCGGCCATGCGATCCAGCGCGCGGCGGATGGCCGAGGGCGTGTAGCCCGTGGCGAGTGCGATCTCGGTGACCGTCGACCAGGCCGTGCCGCGCGCGAGCAGGTACGCCAGTGCGTCCGCGCGTGCGCCCACGCCGAAGGCCATGCGGAATCGCAGCACCAGCAGCGCGTCGCGCTCCACGGCCAATCGATCGAAGGGCAGCGGCGGGCGCGAGTCCTTACGCACCGGTGCGGCGTCGCCCTCGTCGCTGTCTCCCCGTGCGCGCGCACCGCCGCCCTTGATCACCGGCGACCAGCGAAAGTCCTTGCCACGCTCATGCGCGGTGACTGCCACCGCGCGCAGCTCACCCTGCACTGCATCCGAATACGCCCGGGCAATGTTCCGGGTGCGTTGCACGCTGAGCAGGTCGGACCATCGCGCCACCCAATCGTGCACGGTGGGCCAGAGTGCCGGCTCGCGCGGCAGAAGCCAGAGCGAGACCAGCAGCAGCGCCTCGGGATCGATGATGGTCGCGTCGCCCGCGGTGTTGCCGGGCGGCGCGTGCATGACGATCCACTGGCTGATGGCGGCATCGCGCGCCGCGCACGCAAGCGTGTCGGACATGGTCGCTACGGCGCGCTGTGCCTCGATGCACGGAGCAGTGTGCTCGAGCGCGGGTGTTTCGGTGTCCATCGTCCTCGTTGGCTCAGGACAGACATGTGTTTGCACGTGCAAAGAGCAGCGAGCGCGACCTGAAAGCAATACCGACACACTATTAAATGATGGTCAGGCCAACGAACGAGTTGCGAAGCGCCGTTGTCGAGCGCATCGTCGGAGATGATCACGTTCCGGGACCCACCGCCACTGCGCGCCCGCGTCCAGCCGCCGCGCCCCGTCGTGGTCCCGCGCCGGGCGGAGACTCCGGTCGCGCTCTGGAGCATCGGATTGCTGGCGCTTGCGCTGACGCTGGCCGGCCACTTCGGCGTGCGGTCATGGCTCACCCGCGGCAACGACCAGCTGCTGGGCGATGCACTCCGCAACACGATTCCGGACATGGCGGAGCGTGGCGTGAGGCAGCAGCTGCCCGTGGGCACGCCGATGCGCGACGTCGTCTCGCAGGTCGAGGCGCTCAGGGCGGTCTGCCGAGCGGAGCCAAATTCCCTGCCGGGCGCCTCGACCCGTACCTGCCTCGGGCGGCCCGTGATCCGGTCGAACTCCTATACCCGGATGGTTTTCCGCTTTTCTGGACGAAACGGGCGCCTGACCGGCATCAGCGCCTGCCCCGCGGCGATGCACTGGTCATCGACCGCCCTTCCGATGCACATCGCGGCGGCGCTCAGCACGACGGCAGGCCAGAACGGATGCTGGCGCCACGGTGCCAACGTGGCCGACAACGAATGGGGTTTTGCGACGCTGCCGGACCGCCGTTATACCGTCGCCCTGGTGCATGCGTCGGACAGCCTGTTCCGGCGCGAGACACCGACGGCCGACACACTGATCGTGCGCTGGTAGCTGACCCACTGAGCCCGGCAGGTCGGAGAGCCGAGGTGCCCCTTGGCGAGCTACCGATCGGCGGGCTTCGGCTTCACCGGTATCACGCCGCCCGTTGCCCGCTTGGTCCAGATCGCGACCACGCCGCAGCCGCTGGCCATGGTCAGGAATTCCGGCGGCACCATGTTCACGCGAGGGTAGATCTCGATCGCCGCGATGTCCTCGGGGCGCGCGATCTCGTCGATGGAAATGTTGGCGGTGGTCGATGCCGCGAGCGGCGACCCGTCGATCACGACCGTGGCCGAACATTCCACACCATTCACGGCGCGCAGCATGACGGTCTGCCCGAACCCTCCGACCTGGCGCACCGACGCGCCGTTGATGCCGCGCAATGCGTCGGTCACGAACAACGTCGCCCTCTCGCGCACCGTCCGTCCGTCCATGATCGTGCCGGTGCCCGTCCGCCAGCGACGCTCGATGGCCCGCACCTCCGGCGCGATCGTCTTGCCTGCCACGACCCGCACCGTGTCCAGCTGCACGCGCTGCACGGGCAAGCGCAGGGTCACCACGGTCGGCTCGCTCTCGCGCAGCTGCACCGGCTGCCGCATGGGTTGATACCCGATGGCGCGCGCCTCGACAGTCTGCGTTCCCGCGCCGGCATCGACGATCGCGAAGTTTCCCTCGGCGTTCGTGCGCACCTGCGTTCCGCTGCCCAGGACCCGCACGACTGCATTGGCCAGCGGCCGACGATCGAGCGTCGTGACGCGGCCGCGCACGCTCGCGCGTCCGCGACGGACCGTCGCCGTCGCTGCGGTGGCTGCAGTCGAGTCGATGCGTACCGCCAGACGTTCCACCGGCGCGATGAAGAAATCGAGGACCGTGTAGCCGTCATCGGGCACCGCGACCTCGATGGCACCGGTGCTGTCGGCCCCTAGAAACGCCAATCCCTTCAGCGTGCTGCCCGACGGTGCGCCGCAGAGCGTGTACCGGCCCAGCGAGTCCGCGACCGCGGTGCGCCGACGGATGTCCGTCACCATCTGGCCACGCTGCAGCACCCATTCCGGCCACTGCATCTCGACCATCGCGCCCGGCATGGGCGCATCGTCGCTCGCACTGCGCACACTGCCGACGATCGCGCCGTTATCGGCCGCCTGCGGACCACGGCAGCTGCCGGTAACCAGCGTCCGCGCCGACGGTGTTGCCAGCGGCACGGTCACCACCCCGGGTTCGCTGATCACGATCTGCACGATGCCGGGCTCCAGACGGAGCGAATCGAGCACCGGGTGCAGGAACGTGGCCAGCCATCGTCCGGCAGGCACGCTGTCGTAGGTAAACCGGCCGAACAGATCGCTCGCCACACTGCGCCCCACCGATGGGTCGTCGGCGCGAACGATGCGCACCACGGCCGCCGCCAGCGGACGCTTGCCGACGCTGTCGTAGACGCTGCCGTTCAGGGTCGCGCGCACCGGCGCGGGCCGTGCCTGCGCTGCGATCGCCAGTGGCATGACGGACAGCAGGAACAGCAGCGGGATGCTGGTGACGTACCGGTCAGACGACATGAACCAGTGCTCCGTGGTGCGTGAATTCCGTTCGCGCGCGATCACCGATCCGCGGTGTCGCGTCGCCCTGCGGCCTCGTGTCGCGACGGCGCGCGCCACGGGATTGTATCGCTGCCGCCTGCACGCGTCGAGGCCGGCGAGGACGCCTCCAGACACGTTAACTTCGTCGGTTGCGTGATCTGCAACGGCCGACGCTCTCGTCCGCAACATCTGATTCCCGCCCCCTCGCGTTCAACATGCAAATTCTCGTCATCGGGACCGGGTACGTCGGCCTCGTGGTCGGCGCCTGTCTCGCCGAAACCGGCAACGATGTCATCTGCGCCGATATCGATGCGCACAAGATCGCGCAGCTCAAGCAGAACATCCTCCCGATTTACGAACCGGGTCTGGACGAGCTGGTGCGGCGCAACCAGGCGCAGGACCGCCTCAGCTTCACCGTCGATGTAGCCGCAGCAGCCGCGACGGCCCAGGTGGTTTTTTTAGCCGTCGGCACGCCTCCCGACGAGGATGGCTCGGCAGACCTGCGCCATGTGCTTGCCGCAGCGGAAACCGTCGCGCGGCACCTGAAGCAGGAAGCGGTGATCGTCACCAAATCCACGGTGCCCGTCGGCACCGCCGCGAAGGTGGCAACGGTGGTCGGTGCACATGCGACGGTGCCGTTCCACATCTGCAGCAATCCGGAGTTTCTGAAGGAAGGCGATGCGGTCGAGGATTTCCTGCGTCCCGATCGCGTGGTGCTTGGCGTGGAGAGCGACTTCGCGCGCAGCATCCTGACGGAGCTCTACGCGCCGTTCGTGCGCACGGGCAAGCCGGTGCTCTTCATGGACATCGCATCGGCCGAGCTGACGAAGTATGCTGCCAACGCCATGCTTGCCGCGCGCATCTCGTTCATGAACGAAATGGCGAACCTCTGCGAGCAGGTCGGTGCGAACGTGGACAACGTGCGACGCGGCATCGGCAGTGACGCGCGCATCGGCGCGGCATTCCTGTTTCCTGGCCCGGGCTATGGCGGGTCGTGCTTCCCCAAGGACGTGAAGGCATTGCTGCGCACGGCATCGCAGCATGGAGTGCACCTGAGCGTGGTGGAAGGGGCGGAGATCGCCAACGAGCGGCAGAAGCTCGTGATGTTCGACAAGCTGACGCAGGCCCTTGGTGGCTCGGTGAAGGGCAAGCGTATCGCGGTGTGGGGCCTCGCATTCAAGGCGCGCACCGACGACCTTCGCGAGTCGCCGGCGCTGACGCTGATCGCCGCCTTGCTCGCGGCCGGTGCCACGGTCGTGGCGCACGATCCGATCGCGATGACGCATGCGAAGGCGCAGCTTGGCGACACCGTCACCTTCGCCGCTTCGGGATACGACGCACTCGTGGGCGCCGACGCGCTCGCAGTCGTGACCGACTGGAACGAGTACCGCCATCCCGACTTCGCGCGCATGTTCGCCACGCTCTCGCAGCCGATCATCGTCGACGGACGCAACCTCTACAACCCCGAGAAGATGGCACGCCTCGGCTTCACATACACATCAATCGGGAGGCCCGTCGCATGAGGGTTCTGATCACCGGTGGCGCCGGGTTTCTCGCCTCGCATCTCACGGACAAGTTCATCGCCGACGGGCATCAGGTCGTGGGGCTGGACAACTTCATCACGGGCAGTACGGACAACATCGCGCACCTGGCGGGCCATGCCGGATACAAGTTCATCCGGCATGACGTATCGAACTTCATCTTCGTCGAGGGCGCACTGGATGGCGTGCTGCACCTGGCATCGCCGGCCAGCCCCATCGACTATCTCGAGCATCCGATTCCGACGCTGAAGGTGGGTGCACTGGGCACACACAACGCGCTCGGCCTCGCGAAGGCCAAGGGCGCGCGCTTCTTCCTGGCATCCACATCGGAAGTGTATGGCGATCCGCTGATCCATCCGCAGCCGGAGTCGTACTGGGGCAACGTGAACCCCGTGGGTCCGCGCGGCGTGTACGACGAAGCGAAGCGGTTTGCCGAGGCGATCACGATGGCCTACCACCGCTTCCATGCCGTGGATACGCGCATCGTCCGCATCTTCAACACGTACGGGCCGCGCATGCGCCCGCATGATGGGCGCGTGGTGTCCAACTTCATCGTGCAGGCGCTGAAGGGCGAGCCGATCACGATCTACGGCGACGGATCGCAGACGCGCAGCTTCACGTACGTGGACGACGAGGTGGACGGCCTGTATCGCCTCTTCATGCACGGCGACAACGACCCCACGAACATCGGCAACCCGGTGGAATTCACCGTGCGCCAGCTGGCCGAGCTGGTGGTGGAGCTGACGGGAACCAAGGCGCCCATCGTGCACCGCGAGCTGCCGGTGGATGACCCGAAGGTTCGCCAGCCCGACATCACGAAGGCGCGCGCGCAGCTGGGCTGGGAGCCGAAGGTGCCGCTGCGCGAGGGGCTGGAACGGACCATCGCCTATTTCGACGGCGTGCTGGGCAAGGTCGCGCGGTAGCGTACGGGTGAGTCGTGCAACGGCAGGTCAACCGTTCGTACGACACGCCGGACGGACCGCGTTGTGCTGTGACATGGCAACGCAATGTGTGGCCGCCGCGCTACGACAGGCGGGGGCACCCCTGCGCCGGAAAAACATCTGACGCGGCGCGCAGCCGCATCGGCGGAAACGGGCGTAAGTAGCGTGATTGCAACAGGTTGGGTATGGAGTTCGGCGTAGGGCGTCTGGTACGACGGACCCCTGGATGCTAACGGCTGAGCTTGGCATGAGTGGTGCCCTGAGGGTGGATGAGTCGGCCTCACACCAGTCTCCACTTCTGCCATCTGGACTTCATGAAGATCTCAGCACTCGTCGCCAGTCTCGCCTTCGCTCCTATGCTCCTTTCCGCGCAGACGACTCTCTCCACGCCAGGCTCAGGTTCGGTAGTCACACCATTCGGTCGCCCTGACACGCAGACCTATGGACAGACCTTCCGCACGCCGGCCGTCGACACGAAACTGGACAACTTCGCCTTCTGGATCGCATCGGAGGCCGCATTCGAAATGAAGGCGCACCTGTTCGCGTGGGATGGGCAGAAAGCAACGGGTAGCGCATTGTTCATCTCGGACCTGCTCTTTGCGCCGGTCGGCGAGCTGACGAAGACGACCGTGCAGATTGGCGGTGTGAACCTCCTCGCGGGTAACGCGTACGTGTTCTTTTTGTCGACGAGTGGTCTCCGAGGCTCCTCCAGTGGCGGCATGGAGTGCTCCAATGAATGTTCTGACGCCTACACGGATGGCGCGTTCGTCTTCCAGAACAATGGCGACGACACCTCCAAGTGGACCAACGAGGAATGGGAAAATTTTGAAGGGGACGACCTCCGCTTCGAAGCAAACTTCAGTGCCGTTGATCAGAACGTCGTTCCTGAGCCGAGCACCTACCTGCTGATGGCATCGGGCCTCCTCGGCCTGGGCGCGGTCGCCCGCCGTCGCCGCCAGACCTGAGCTCTCGCGGTAGTCATGCGCCTGTGTCGCGTACCACTTCACAATGTGACGAACGCCCCGCCTGCACGTGCAGGCGGGGCGTTCGTCACATGAATCGGCGCATGTACGCACGCGTGCACGCAAGCGACAATCGCGTGATGACGGCAGGCTGACCAGCAGCCGACCCGCGTGCGCAATCGTGGCGCGGCTAGCCTCGACGCGCTCCGCTACGGTGTCATGCCCTGCAGCCGCTTTCCGTACCACTCCACATAGCGATCGAGTCGGTCACGCACGAACGACGGACGCGAGATGCCGTGAAATTCGTCGGGATAGACGACGAGTTGCGTCGGCACGCCGAGCGTACGCAGGGCCTGGTACATCTGCTCGCCGCCGATGATCGGGACATTGAAATCCTTCTCGCCGCCGAGGAACAGCGTCGGCGTCGTGATGCGATCGGCATGCCAGAACGCCGATGACAGCTTGTCCCAGAGCGGCTTGTTCTTCCATGGCAGTCCCAGCTCCGCTTCGTACTGGTACGTGTACTGGTCGCTGCCGTACATCGAGGTCTGCAACGCACTGCCTGCACCGCTGTAGGCGGCCTTGAAGCGCGTGGTCTGTGAAATGGTGTAGTCGGTCAGGATGCCACCGTAGCTCCAACCACCGATACCGAGTCGATCGGGATCGGCCATGCCGTTCGCGACGAGATGATCGACACCGGCCAGAAGATCCTGCACTTCCTTGTTGCCCCAGTCGGCAAAGATGGCCTTCTTCCACGCTACGCCGCGCCCCGAGCTGCCACGATAGTTCACCGCCAGCACCAGGTAGCCCTGTGCGGCAAGAATCTGCCGCTCCATCGCAGCACCTGGCGAGAACAGATGCTCGTCCTGTCCGTTCGGCCCGCCGTGAATGCTCAGCACGAGCGGATACCGGCGCCCGGCACTCCATCGGGCAGGCTTGAACAGCAGCGAGCCGACCGTGAGCCCGTCGGGATTCCGGAACGACAGATCCTCGGTCGCGCCAAGCTGCAGCACACCCATGATCGAGTCGTTCGCATGCGTCACGGCGCGCTGCGCGCCAGCCGAGTCGAGCACGTGCAGTTCCGCCATCGACATCGCGGTGCCATCACGCGTGACGATCCGACCGCTCGGCAGCGCATCGTAGGCATTCACCACGCGACGGCCGTCGAGCAGGCGTTGCACCGCGCCACCGCGCGCGTTCACGACCGCCAGGTGCACGGCGCGATCGTCGGTCAACAGGAAGCGGATGCTGCGGCCATCCGGCGTCCACGTCAGGTCGCGCACATCACGATCGAGCGTGGCAGCAGGATAAGTCGCCTTTCCGCCGGTACTCGGCATCACCGCGATGCGATACTGCGAATACGCCGTGAACTTCGGCTCGTTCGACTCGAGGTACGCGATCGTCGCACCATCGGGACTCCATGCCATGCCGCGATCGGAGCCGTCGAATGTCGTGAGCTGCTGCGGCTGTGCACCGGCGCGGGCGTCGATCACGAACAGGTCGGCGTTGTTCTCGCGATCGGGATCGACACCCACGCGGCGACTTTCGAACGCGATGCGCGTGCCATCGGGCGACCAGCGCGGTGCATCGTCGTCGAAGTCACCGGTGGTCAGCTGCTGCGACGTGCGAGCCGCCACGTCGACCAGCCAGACATGGTCGCGCAGCCGGTCCCGATAACCTTCGCGATCGCGTTTGAAGGTGACGCGATCGATCACGATCGGTTTCGGGATGACAGGCTTCGTCGAATCGGCACTGGTCGCTTTTGGCTCCGCATCGTGCGCAACCACGGCGAGCCGTTTGCCATCGGGCGACCAGTGATGCTCCGACACTCCACCGGCGATGTCCGTCAACTTCTGCGACTCACCACCGGAGCGGTCGAGCAGCCAGACCTGGCCCTTCTTCGCGCCCTCACGCGTCGCGATGAACGAGATCCAGCGCCCATCGGGGCTCCATCGCGGGTCAGACTCGCCGCCGGGCGTGCTGGTCAGCCGCAGTGTCTGCGACCCGTCCCAGCGCACCATCCAGAGGTCGGAGGTTCGTGAATCCTTGGCCGAGTCCACGACGCCGACCGTGTACGCAATCCATTGCCCGTCGGGCGAGATGCGCGGCTCGCCGACGGCCTTGAAGCGATAGATGTCGGTGGCCGTGATGGCGCGCCTCGCTTGCGCGCGTGCCGCAACCGGCGCGAGCAGCAGCGCTGCGATGATCACCGCGAACTGCAGCGCAATGCGGGAGAGGAGAACAGTCATGATCAGATCGTGTGGTTCGCGTCAGGCGCAACGTGTTTGACGCAACATATCGCATGGCCACGGTGCCGATTCCGCGGCATGATCGCGCTCCGCATCGCCGGCCTCGAATGCCATACTGATGACGATGCGCGTGACGAGTCCCGTCGCTACCGCCCACGCACCACCTCACGCACACATTCCACGAACGCCCGCGCCTGCGGTGACTTTGCTGCGCCACGCCGCCACACCGCCACGATCTCACGCTGCAGCGAGTGCTCGGCCAGCGGTACGTAGGCGCACTGCGGCGTGTTGTGTCGCGCGGCCGCCATTGCCGGCACGATCGAGATGCCGACACCCGCCCCGACAAGTTCAAGGACGGTCGCCAACTGCGCACTGCGGCAGACCACCGACGGTGACACCTGCCGGCTGGAGCAGAAGCCTGCCACCTGCTCGCCCAGGCAGTGTGCAGGGTCGAGGGTCACCGTCGGTGCGTCGCGCAGCTGCGCGAGCGTGATGCGCCCCGTGCGCACCGCGGCGTGCGACGCGGGCACGGCGACGACCAGCGCATCGGTACCGAGGACCTCCGTGTCGAGGTGATCGAACGCGTACGGCAGTGCGGCGATCACCACGTCGAGCGACCCGTCGAGCAGCAGTTTGGCCAGGACGGCGCTGTAATCCTCGCGGAGTTCCACGCGCATGGCTGCATGCCGTGCACGAAGCCGCTGCACGGCGGCCGGGAGCACATATGGCGCAACCGTGGGAATCGCCCCGACGCTGAGCGTCCCGGCACCATCGGCACGCTCACGGCGGATGGTCTCCTCGGTGTCGCGCACATCGTCCAGGATGCGCCGTGCCCTGGGGTAGAGCGCCTTCCCTGCCTCGGTCAGCGTCACGCCGCGACCATGTCGGTCGAACAGCGGGGTGCCCAGATGCGCCTCGAGGCGCTGGATCTGGACGGTGAGCGACGGCTGGGAAATCTCGAGCTGTCGCGCGGCCCTGCTGAGGCTGCCCGCGTCGGCCGTCTCGAGAAATGCACGGAACAGAGTGGTCTCCATGCACAATCATAGTCAAAGCCTATGTGTTCTATGGCCTGTACCCGATTGCGGCCTATGGACTGCGCGAATATCGTACCTCAGCCGTACGACCCGACAACACGACTTCGGCAACTACCGAGCAGTTCCACGTCACGCAGCCACGCATGGAGAACACATGGACGGAATGACTGGCGAAAGCGGGGGCAAGTGCCCCGTCATGCACGGCGCGAGTGCCGCTGTTGGTCAGGTCGTCAGTGACGATTCGATCGCGAACCGGCGCAGTTCGATCGTGGGTGGCCGATCCAATCGTGACTGGTGGCCGAACCAGCTCGACCTAGGCATCCTGCACCAGCACTCGTCGCTCTCGAATCCCATGGGCACGGGCTTCGATTACTCGGCCGCATTCCGCACGCTGGATCTCGCAGCGGTGAAGCAGGATCTCGTCACGCTGATGACTGATTCGCAGGACTGGTGGCCCGCCGATTACGGTCATTATGGTCCGTTCTTCGTCCGCATGGCCTGGCATGCTGCCGGCACATATCGCACCGGCGATGGTCGCGGGGGCGCGTCGGCTGGCACGCAGCGTTTTGCGCCGCTCAACAGCTGGCCCGACAACGGCAACCTGGACAAGGCACGTCGCCTGCTCTGGCCCATCAAGCAGAAGTACGGCAGCGCGCTGTCGTGGGCCGACCTGCTGGTGTACACGGGCAACGTCGCGCTGGAATCGATGGGCTTCGCGACCTTCGGTTTCGGCGGCGGTCGCGCGGACGTCTGGGAAGCCGAGGGCGACATTTATTGGGGACCCGAGGCTGACTGGTTGGGCGACAAGCGCTACACGGGTGCACGCGAGCTCGCAAATCCCCTTGCCGCTGTGCAGATGGGCCTCATCTACGTGAATCCTGAAGGCCCGAACGGCACGCCCGACCCGCTCGCCGCCGCCCACGACATCCGCGAGACCTTTGCGCGCATGGCAATGAACGACGAGGAGACCGTCGCGCTGATCGCCGGCGGTCACACTTTCGGCAAGACGCATGGCGCCGGTGACACCGCGCACATGGGTCCTGAGCCGGAGAGCGCGAGCATCGAGCTGCAGGGTCTTGGCTGGCAGAACAGCTACGAGTCCGGCACGGGTGGCCACACGATCACCAGCGGCCTGGAAGGCGCGTGGAAGCCGAATCCAACGCAGTGGGACAACGGCTACTTCGACACGCTGTTCGGCTACGAGTGGAAGCTGACCAAGAGCCCCGCTGGCGCACATCAGTGGACGCCGACCGATCCGGCGGCAGCGAGTACCGTCGTTGACGCGCACGACCCGACGAAATTCCACGCGCCGATGATGGCGACCACCGACATCGCACTCCGCGCCGACCCGGCGTACCTCGCCGTCTCGAAGCGCTTTCACGCGAATCCCGACCAGTTCGCCGATGCCTTCGCGCGCGCCTGGTTCAAGCTCACGCACCGTGACATGGGTCCGCGCGATCGCTACCTAGGCCCGGAAATTCCCGGGGAAATCCTCATCTGGCAAGATCCGATTCCTGTGGTCGATCACCTGCTCGTTGATGCTCAAGACACCGCTGCCCTCAAGGCCAAGGTCCTCGCATCCGGCCTCACCATCACCGAGCTTGTCTCCACCGCTTGGGCCTCCGCCTCCACCTTTCGCAGCTCAGACAAACGCGGTGGTGCCAATGGCGCACGCATCCGTCTCGTGCCGCAGAAGAACTGGGAAGCAAACCAACCCGCCCAACTCGCGAGGGTATTAGGCGTGCTCGAAGGCGTTCAATCGGAATTTAGCCACAACGCATCTGGCGGGACGGTCAACGCTGATTTGCACGTTGGCAATCTGCGTGTTCTTTTTCTCTGGTTTTAGTTCGACCACATCCAGTGTGCGCCCGGCGGTTTTTTGTTGGCGGAGGTACGTGTAGTTGAACCCTTTTTTGTACATCGAGTAGACCTTGGTTGGGTTAAAATCGCCGGTTGCGCTGGCGTCGAAGCGGCTGCGAAGAACGCAGGTCACACCATCACGGTTCCCTTTACCCCAGGACGTATGGACGCGTCACAGGAGGAAACCGATGTCGATTCTTTCAGTTTTCTCGAACCCGCAGCCGATGGCTTCCGGAACTATCAGAAAACGCATTACCGAGTAGCCGCCGAAGAACTGCTTATCGACAAAGCACAGCTTCTCACTCTCACCGCTCCAGAAATGACCGTGCTCATCGGAGGATTGCGCGTACTAAATGCCAATACCGGCGGCATCCAAGCAGGCGTCTTTACCCATCGGACCGAAGCTCTGACGAATGACTTTTTCGTCAACCTGCTCGATATGACCACCGCATGGAGTCCGCTCTCGCCAGACGAGCAAGCCTTCGAAGGCTGCGACCGTAAAACCGGCAAACTCAAGTGGACGGGCACTCGCGTCGATCTCATTTTCGGCTCCCACTCCATACTCCGCTCCGTGGCGGAGGTTTATGCCAGCACTGACTCACAGGAAAAATTTGTCCACGACTTCGTGGCGGCATGGACCAAGGTCATGAATCTCGACCGCTTCGACCTGCATTGATTCTCGATGTGGCGTCAAAATCAGACGCGGGCGAGGATAGCTCGGATCTCTCGCTCAATGCGGGTGATCCGACCCGATTGGCGTGGCTTATTTTCAAAACCTCACAGGTGTGCCAGCCTTCTGGGCAACCAGCTCTGGTCAAACGCCGCGCTCAAGCCCTCCGAATACTCGCCC
>ENA-OFCF01000035-OFCF01000035.1-metagenomes-genome-assembly--contig:-NODE-35-length-69356-cov-5.098152_pt1 | contig 69356 bp, 61 predicted proteins | sample MGYA00153387_OFCF01 | MGnify analysis MGYA00153387 | reverse complement strand
TTATGTCCGTTCAGAACACGCCCGCACAACACGCTCAAGCCCGTTTCAACATGGTCGAACAGCAAGTCCGAACGTGGGACGTGCTGGACTATTCCGTGCTGGATGTATTGCACGCGATTCCACGGGAAGAGTTTGTCCGCCCCGAACACCGCGCCATGGCTTATGCCGACGTTGAGTTGCCGGTGCTTGCTAGTCTTGCTGGCGGCGCGTCGGAAAAGTTATTTAAGCCCGTGATAGATGGCCGTATTTTGCAATCTATTGCGCTGAGGGGTGACGAGGAAGTTTTGGAGATTGGTACCGGCAGCGGTTACACCACGGCCTGTTTGGCAAAGCTGGCGCGCCGCGTGACTAGCATTGAGCGACGTGCTGATTTTGCCGATATGGCGGCGTTACGGCTCAGAGCGCTAGGAATCTTCAATCAAAGCATTGAATGCTGTGATGCGTTTAATGGCTACGCGCCCAAGCATAAATTCGATGTGATCGTCTTGGGCGGCGCGGTCGCGCAATTACCCGATGTGATTTGGCAAATGCTGAATCCAAATGGACGTATTTTTGCGGTGCGCGGCTTAAGCCCGGTGATGGACGCTGTGGTGCTTAGCGGCACAGCAAAATTGCCGCAAACGCTTTCGCTGTTTGAGACCGACTTGCCGTATTTGTATGGCGCGGAACCTGCTGCGAGGCCGTTTGTGCTGTAGCGGATTTTGTCTCGCCGAGCAGGTGATACGCCAGAGCCAATACAGCAATAATTTTGCGCCCGCAACACCATAAATTTTTTTACCCCTTAAATATTTGCCGAATTTGATAGGACTGATTATGAGCACTCGACTAACCGCCCTTGCTGCTGGGCTGATTGCCGCACTCGCCATCGCGCCGCAGCTGCATGCAGAAGACTTGTTGCAGTCTTATGAGCTTGCCCGCGCGAGCGACCCGCAGGAGCCTACGACAGCAGCCCCGCCGGGGCCCCGGGCGCGAGTGGCAGCATCGACTCCAGCACCCGTGTGACGTGCAGCGCCGTGCGCGAGGCCTCGACGTCATCGATGGAGACGAGCATGGTGTAGATGCCGGGTGTGTCCAACGGCAGGTCGATCACGGCCAGCAGCGGCACATCAATGCCCTCGGCGCCGTCCGGCGCCTCGCCCACCACCAACTCGCCCCGCGATGACCAGAGTACCTCGCCGCCCGGGCTCGCCCACTCCAGGCCCACGCCATGTGGCCCCCGGTCCTCGGCCACGGCCTTCAGGCGAACCACGAAGGTCGCGCGCGGGTGAAGGGAGGGGAGCTGGCCGACATGCAGCGCGTCGAAGACCCCGAGGATGTTGAGCTTTCCTTCCTGCGAGACGTTGGCAGCGTCGGCAAACAGCGCGAATTGAACATGCATGCAGGCATGCTACCCACGTCCGGCTGAAGCGGGAAGGCATGCCGGGGGTGGCTAGATTCCACCCGATGTCTGCCACCGCCGCACCATCCACCGCTGTTTCACCCACGCCCGTCGTGACGGTCGCCGCGTCCGACGCACCGGGGTTCGGAAAGATCGACGTCATGCTGCTGCTCATGGCTGCGATCTGGGGCGCGAATTTCTTCGCGGTGCAGTACGGCACGGCGCACATGCCAGGGCTCTCGTTCAACACGTCGCGCATGGCGCTCGGCGCGCTCGTGATCTTGGTGGTCGGGCTGCTGACCGTTCGCGAACCATGGCCGTCGCGTGCCGACACCGCGAAGCTCGTGCTCTACGGCGTGCTGGGCAACGGTATCTATCAGTATTTCTTCGTGATGGGCCTGTCACGCGCGCGCGGCGGCTCGGCCTCGCTGATTCTGGCGGCGTCACCGGCCGCGCTCGCGCTGCTCGCCTGGGCTACGCGCACGGAGAAGATGACCCGCTTCCTCATCGGCGGCGTGCTGCTCTCCATCACCGGCGTCGCGATGGTCATGCTGGGCGACAATGCCACGCATGGCAACGGCGGCAGCTGGTTGGGCAGCATGTACCTGGCGATGGCCGTGGTGTCGTGGGCCGTGTACGCCACGCTCCTTCGACCGCTCACGCAGCGCGTCAATGGCCTGCAGCTCACGCTGCTCACGCTCGCGGGTGGACTGGTGCCGCTGTTGCTGCTCACGGGCCGCGACCTGCTTGCGACCGACTGGGTCGCGCTCACCTGGCATACCTGGGCCGCGATGGCGTACGCCGGACTTGGCGCAATCGGCATCGCGTATCTGATCTACTACCACGGCCTGAAGAAGCTCGGCGCCACCCGTACGTCGCTCTATGCGAACCTTCAGCCGTTCGTGGCCATTCTGGTCGCGTGGCAGTTTCAGAATGACCGTCCAACCATCTGGCAGCTCATGGGCTTTCTCTGCATCACCGGCGGTCTGCTGCTGGCACGGCGAACGGCATGACCGTTCTCGTCCTGTTCGACATCGACGGTACGCTGCTGCTCGCGAGTGGCTCGGGGCGGCGCAGTGTGCATCAGGCGATGCATGACGTGTTCGGAGCCAGCGGCCCGGAGTCGCACCCGTTCGACGGCAAGACCGACCCGCAGATCATCCGAGAACTCGGCACGCTGGCGGGAATGACGGACGACGTCATCACCGAGCGCATGACCGCAGCGCTCGATCGCTACTTCTCGTATCTCGAGGCCGATATCACCGCCAGGCCGGATACGGTGCAGCTGTTGCCCGGCGTGCACGCGCTGCTCGATGCGCTCGAGGCGCGTGACGACGTGATGCTTGGCCTCCTCACGGGCAACATCAAGGCAGGGGCAGTACTGAAGCTGCGCACCGTGAACGTCGCGCCGGAACGCTTTCTCGTGGGTGCGTACGGTTGCGATGCGCCGTCGCGCCCCGACCTGCCGGCCATCGCCCAGACGCGTGCCTCCGCTCACCTCGGCGCGGACCTGCCTGGCGCACGCATCGTGATCATCGGCGACACGCCGCACGACCTCACCTGCGGCAACGGCATCGGTGCGCTGGCGATCGGCGTCGAGACCGGCCGCTATCGCTCGGGAGACCTCCAGCCGCACAATCCGCTGGCCGTGTTCGCGAACCTCGTCGACACCGACGCAGTCGTCGCGGCCATCACGAGCGTCGCCGTGGAGCGCGCAGCCTGATGCGGCTCGGCGACGGGTTGCTGTCGGCACGTCTGCAGGGCGCGTGGCAGGATCGCTCGCTGGATTTCGATGCACTCGTGCAGCTCGAGGAGCGCATGGTGCAGGTCACCTTCAACTCCGCAAAGCCGGAGCGCATCGACATCGATGTCGACGACATCGACGGTGCGGTGCTCGTCGATGACACGCTGACGCTGCATGTCAGCACAGGCACGCCGATCGTGCTCTACGGCTCGCCGCATCTGGAAGGATTTCGGCACCGGCTCGAGGCGGCAGTCTGCAGCTTTCCCGCGCAGACGCTCTCGTTGCGCGGCTTCGGTTCGGAACGCAGCGCACCTGGCTCCGATCACGACCGCTGGTTCGAGGCGCTGCTCACGTCGCGCCGGGTGGCCGAGGAGACGCGCACGGTCGAGACACAGCGTCGCGCATTCGATGCCGACCGGTTGTCGCGTCATGCGCAGGCGCTTCGCAATGAGCTGGCGGCGGAACGACATACCTCGCCGGCCGACCGCCGCGCGCTGGCGGCCGAGCTCGAGGAGCTGGCTGCTCCATTTACCGCGGCGTTGCGTAACCTGGAATCAGCAGCGACCGAACTGCGCCACGCTACGCACGCGGGGCAGTTTGAGCAGTGGCGGCGATGGACCGGCCTCGTGCAGCGTGCCTTTCGTGCCGCCGACGATGTCTGGACCTTGATGGTGCCGGTGCTCTGCGACTCGCGCGGCGCCAAGGGGACCCTCTGGCGACGGATCCTCAGCGGCCGTTCGTCGCGGGGCGGCGCGTGATCTGTGGCCTCGGAATGGATCTGGCGGACATCGACCGGATCGCGCGCGTGCTGGCGCGTCATCCCGAACGTGCCAGAGCACGTCTCTTCACCGCCGGCGAGCGCGCATACTGCGACTGTCGCGCCGAGCCCGCGCGGCACTTCGCGGCCAGATTCGCGGCCAAGGAGGCCGCGTACAAGGCACTGTCCGGTTCGGAAGAGGCTCGCCACATCCACTGGCAGCAGATCGAGGTCACCAACTCGCCGATCGATGGCCGGCCAATACTCCGCCTCCACGGACTCGCCGCCAAACGAGCGGCCGATCTGGGCGTCATTGTCATGCATCTGACGCTCACGCATTCCGAGCTCGTTGCGGCGGCGGTCGTGATCCTGGAGTCTGCAGCGGCGTGAATCGGTGAATTGAGACAGCGCCACTCGGAATTCCGGGTGATTGCTCTAGCCGAGCTTGAATGTGCGGTGTATTGTTCTATGAGGCATCTGAGAACCATTCTCAACTAGAGCACACCGTGAAGTCAGTCGCCCTGCCAGTCTTCCATACGCTACCTGCGAGCGCTCCGCGAGCACCGCTGGCGTGCCGTCTGGGCGATTGTGTCGCTGGTGCGTCCGCCACCGTGGTCTCGCTGGGTTGTGGAGAGAACGAAGCCTGCCGCCTGCGTGAACTCGGCCTCATGGAAGGGTCGAGCATCAGCATCGTGGATGCGCGTCACTGCATGCTGCTCGACGTCCGCGGATCGCGGCTGGCCTTGAGCCCCGCCATCACCGCCGGCATCACCGTCCTCCCGACGCGTTGAGCGCGGCGCGGTTCACGCCGCACTGACAACCGATGTCCACGTCATTCGCTCCCATTTCCGGCAACGCAGCGCCGGTCGATGCGAGCCAGCGCCGCATCCGCGTCGCGCTGGTGGGCAACCCGAATACCGGCAAGAGCACGCTGTTCAACGCCCTCACCGGCATGCGCCAGCGCGTCGGCAACTTCGCCGGTGTCACGGTGGAGCGCGTGGAAGGTGCGATGCGTGGGCCGCATGGCGAGAAGGTCACCATCGTGGATGTGCCGGGCTGCTATGCGCTGTCGCCGGCCAGCCCCGATGAGGAGATCGCGCTTGGCGTGATGCGCGGCACCGGTGGTGAGCCGATGCCCGATGTGGTGGTGGTGGTGGCTGACGCGCTGCACCTCGAACGCAATCTCTACCTCGTGAGCCAAGTGCTCGAGTTGGGTATTCCGACCGTGGTGGCGCTGAACCAGATCGACGCGGCCGCGGATGCCGGTGTCGAGGTCGATGCGGTCGCGCTGATTCACGAGCTGGGCGTGCCCGTCATTCCGACGATCGCGACGCGTGGTGAAGGGCTGGACGTGCTGCGCAAGGCGATGGTGTCGGTGCTGGACCAGCCGCATCCATCGCGCCCGTTCACGCTCTCACCCGAGGTGGCCGAGGCCGTTGCGCCGCTGGCCGAGGTGCTCGCAGCGCATGGCGCGACGCCGATGATCGCCACGCACGATGCGCTGCGGCTGCTGGCGGTGCCAAAACTGGAATCGTGGTACGGTGACTCGCGCAACGTGATTGCGCCCATGGTCGACGAGGCGCGCATCGCGGTTGCGGCAGCGGGCCTCAACCCGCGCAGCATCGAGGCCGAACTGCGCTATGGATGGAGCAGCGGCGTCGTGGGTCGCACGGTCATCAACCACAACGCCGGCGCGCGCACCAGCAGCGACAGGATCGACGCAGTCGTGCTGCATCGCATCTGGGGGCCGGTGCTGTTCGTGCTCGTGATGGTGATGGTCTTCCAGGGCATCTTCACCTGGGCGCAGCCGCTGATGTCGGGCGTGGAGTGGACGATTGCGCAGATTGGTAATGCGGTCGGCGACCTGCTGCCCGAGGGAGACCTGCGTGGGCTGCTTGTGGATGGCGTGATCGGCGGCGTGGGCAGCGTGCTGGTGTTCCTGCCGCAGATCGCGATGCTGTTCCTCTTCATCGGCATCCTGGAGGACAGCGGCTACATGGCCCGCGCCGCGTACCTCATGGATCGCCTGATGCGGAAGGTGGGGCTGCACGGCAAGAGTTTCATTCCGATGATCAGTGGCTTCGCCTGTGCCGTGCCCGCGATCATGGCCACACGAACCATCGAGGAGCGAAAGGACCGACTCGCCACGATCATGGTGGTGCCGCTGATGAGCTGCTCGGCGCGACTGCCGGTATACACGCTGCTGATTGGCGCATTCGTGCCGCCGGTCGCGGTGCTGGGCGGCCTGTTCACGCTGCAGGGCGTCACGATGCTGCTCATGTACCTGCTTGGCACGGTGACGGCGCTGCTCGTGGCGGCGGTGTTCAAGCGCACGCTGCTCCGCGGTCCCGTGCGTCCCATGATTCTCGAGATGCCGGCGTATCGCCTGCCGAACGTGCGCACGCTGCTGCTCAACGTCTGGCATCGCGCGCAGATGTTCCTGCGCCGCGCAGGCACGGTGATCCTGAGCTGCAGTGTGGTGCTCTGGGCGCTGGCGACATATCCGAAGACCGTTGTGCCCGCGAACCTGGACCAGAACCGGGCGCACGAGATGCAGCTGGAGAACTCGGCCCTCGGTCATGTCGGCAAGATCATCGAGCCACTGGTGCGCCCGCTGGGTTACGACTGGAAGATCGGCGTCTCCATCGCCGCCAGCTTCGCCGCGCGCGAGGTGTTCGTGAGCACCATGGGCACGATCTACGGCGTTGGCGAAGCCGACGAAACGTCGGTCGCCCTGCGCGAACGCCTGCGTGCCGAAGTGAATCCGGTCACGCTGCAGCCGCAGTACTCTCCGCTGGTCGCACTGGGCCTGATGGTGTTTTACGTCTACGCGTTGATGTGCATCAGCACGGTCGCCGTGACCGTCCGCGAAGCAGGCGGCGGCCGCATCGGCTGGGGCTGGGCGGTGACGCAGTTCGTGTACATGCTTGGCCTGGCCTACATCGCGGCCTTCGCGGTGTATCAGGGTGGTCGCCTGCTCGGTTACAGCTGACCTGGGAGAAAAATCGTATGCTGCAGCAACTGATCGTCGCACTCATCGTGCTGGTCGCGGTCTACTCCATCGCCCGCCGCATCCTCAGCGCCATTGCCACGGCGCGCGCGACCAAGGCCGGCGCGTGTGGTTCCGGGTGCGGCTGTAGTGCGAGCTCCGCGCCTGTGGGCGAGCGCTGACGACATAGGTCAGACCAGAGCGGGGGCGTACGGCGAATGGATTACCGCAGCCGCGTCCAGAACAGCAACGAGCAATCCTCGTTCTGCCCCGTGTACTGCGCCGGCGTGTTGGAGGTATAAAGTTCGAAGGCGGCAATGTCCTGCGGCGACAATGTCTGCATGGCCGAGCGATAGCCGCTGCCGGGTGAGGTCGCGTGCTGGCCATCGATCCAGACGCCGAGATTTCGGCAGCGCGAGACGTTGATTTCCGCGCCACTGCCGCCGCCCGTGCGGACACCGGGCAGGCCGTTGAACCAGTCAGCCATGCTGAACGGCACGCCGCCCGGGAAGTAGCGGATGTCGCGGAACTGGCCACCGCCGCGCTTCTTCCGCTGTTCGTAGGCCGGACGCCATGGCTGGCCGGGATAGTTGTCCTTGATCTCCACCTCGGGCAGGCGTTGACCGGCATCGCCCATCGCCACGCGCACATTGAACGCCGGCGCGCTGCCCACCACGAACCGCGCATCCCGTGGCTCGAAGCCAATCTTGCGGACGCTGATGTTGATGGAGTTTTCAACCAGCACCGTGATCGTCGCCACGCCCGACGAGTCGGTGCGCGTGCTGTCGCCGCTCAGGAAGAAGCTGATTGCCGCATCGGGAATGGGTCGCCCGGATCTGTCACGCACCTCGATCCGCAGCTGCCTGGGCATGGAGGCCTGTCCGTGCATCGACAGAGGGAGCAGCATCGTCACCAGCAGCATCGGGACAGCACGGAGCATACGGTGCATCTCTCAGGTCCGGTCGGGGATTAACGACGAATGACCTACCGTGAACGGGTCCACACCAGCAACGAGCAATCTTCCCGGTTCGGATCGCTGAACTGCGACTGCTGCTGCGCCATGCGATATAGCTCGACGGCCGCCATGTCGGTCGGCGTGAGCTGCATCAAGGCCAGCGATGCCGGAAGCCCGGGGCCTGTCACGTGCATGCCGTCGATCCAGACGCCGAGGCGCGGGCACCGACCGACGCGCAATCCGCGCGATGTCGTCTGCACGCCGGGCATGCTGTTGAACCAGTCTTCCATGGTCATCGGGATGCGGCCCTTGAAGTAGCTCAAGTCGCGGAACGACCCGCTTGCCCGCCTCCGCCGATCCTCGTACGCAGCGCGCCATGGCTCGCCGGGATACTCCGCGGTGACGGTCACTTCAGGCAGGCGCACGTTGGCCTCGCCGAGCGTTGCGCGGATCACGAAGGCCGGCGCCTTGCCGATGCTGAAGCGTGCGGCCCGCGGCTCGAGGCCAATCTTGCGGATGGTGACGGTCAGGATGCTGTCCGCCGTGATCGTGGTCCGGGCCACGCCTGCGGAGTCGGTGAACGCGCTGTCGCCGGTTGGCGCGAAGTCGATGCGGGCGCTGGGTACGGCGCGACCACGCTTGTCACGCACGTCGATCCGCACCTCGCGTGGTGCGCCCTGCGCCTGCGCCGCCGTCCCGGCCGAAAGACAGGCTACGACAACAATCAGCAGCAAAAGCACGCCGCGGCATCGTCCATCGACGGCCATGGAATCACCGGACGGGCTGCCCGCACTGGCATAATTGGCTGTGCACGACATTGGGCAGGTCATCTGGGAAGTCTCGGTGGCGGACGTGCCGCTGACCATTCTCAGCGGAGAATCATTCCCGGGATATCGGCGCTCGACGTCGCCACCAGGTCGAGCTGGGCCCACGCGCCACGTTCCGCGTGAAATAGTCCGGCTCGTGCAATCATTGCAGCGTTATCTGTCGCGATCCGGGGCGGAGGCGCATACACCGCAACGCGCATTCCCACCCGTTCCTGAATGGCCGAGACCAGTGAGAGGTTGCATGCCACGCCTCCGCCGAGGACGACGCTGGAGCGTCCCGTCGCGCGGACCGCTCTCGCGACCTTTTCTGCCAGCGTCTCCGTGAGGGCATCCTGAAATCCTCGCGCGATGTGCTTTCCGTCAATTTCAAGATTCGCCGATGCTTTCGCCGCCAGCATCACGGCAGTCTTGAGCCCCGAAAACGACACGTCGTAATAATCAGCATCACCCGGTTTCTGGTCGCGCCGAAGCATGGGTCGCGTGAACCGGTTGCGCGCCGGATCGCCATGCAGCGCGAGCGCTTCCAGGTGCCGACCACCAGGATAGGGCAGGCCGAGCAGTTTTGCCGCCTTGTCGAACGCCTCGCCCGCCGCGTCATCGCGCGTCCGTCCCAGCATTTCGTAGCGCCCCCAGGCCGGCACATCCAGCAGCATCGTGTGGCCGCCGCTGACCAACAAGGCAACAAATGGTGGCACGGCGGCCGGGTGCTCCAGGCTCGTCGCGAAGAGGTGGCCTTCCAGGTGGTGCACGCCCACCAGTGGCACGCCCGTCGTCATGGAGAGGCCCTTTGCGATCGCCACGCCCACCAGCAGTGCGCCCACCAGTCCCGGTGCATGCGTCACCGCAATCGCATCCAGATCCGTGAAGGTGACACCTGCGTCGCCCAGCGCCTGGTCGATGACCGGCAGGACCGACGTGAGGTGCTGGCGGCTCGCGATCTCCGGCACCACGCCGCCGAAGATCCGGTGCACGTCCTGCGACAGGATCACCAGCGATTCCAGCGTCACGTCGTCACCCGTGCCGCGGAGCACCGAGGCGGAGGTCTCATCGCAGCTCGTCTCGATGCCCAGGACGCGCATCAGAGGTGCGCTCGCACTATCGGTCGGCGTCCTTCAGCAGGGTTGCGATGAGGGCGCGGTTCGGCTCGGAGTTCCAGTCCGCGGCGCCGATGCTCTTCTTCCGGATCGTGCCATCGGCCGCGATGATGAACGTCTCCGGCACGCCCGTGGTCTGATAGGCACCCTGAATCGCCTGCGTCGAGTCGTGCAGCACCTCGAATGTCAGGTTGAAGTCCTTCAGGAACTTGCGGATGTCGTTGGCCTTGCCCGGGTCGTCGATGCTCACGGCGATCACCCGCAACCCCTTCGGCCCCATCGTCTTGTGCAGCGCCTCGATGCTCGGCATCTCGGTGCGGCAGGGGCCACACCAGGTCGCCCAGACGTTCAGCAGCACCACCTGGCCCTTGTAGTCCGCCAACGACTTCGATCTGGCCGGCCGGTCCATGGTCGCGCCCGAGAACGTCGGCGCCTTGCTGCCGACATCCACCCCCACCAGCTCGTCCTTCAGCATGTACGACCCGAACCAGAGTGCGCCGCCAAGCACCGCGACGATCGCGCCCACCACCCGCCACTGCTGACCCGACGTCATGCCGGCTCCAGCACGCAGAGATTGCGCAGGATGCCAACCTCGGCGCGCGGATCGACGGCGCTGAATACCGCGTTGCCTGCCACGAACGTGTCGGCACCAGCCTCGTGGCAGTCGCGAATCGTGTCGCGCGTCACACCGCCATCCACTTCCAGTATCGCGCGACTGCCCACGCTGTCCAGCAGCCGGCGCGCACGGCGGATCTTGTCCAGCGAGTGCGGAATGAACTTCTGTCCGCCAAAACCCGGATTCACGGACATGATCAGCAGCAGGTCCAGGTCACCGGCCACCTCGCGCACCGTGTCCAGCGATGTGCTGGGGTTCATGGTCGCGCCGGCGGTGCAGCCCAGCTCCTTGATGCGCATCAGCTGCCGGTGCAGGTGCGGCGCCGTTTCCACATGCACGGTCAACCCGTGTGCGCCGGCCTTCGCGAAGCTGTCGAAATACTTCTCCGGCTCCACCGTCATCAGGTGCACGTCCAGCGGCAGCGACGTCAGCTTGCGGACGGTCTCGATGACCTTGACACCGAAGCTGAGGTTCGGGACGAAGACGCCATCCATCACGTCGACGTGCAGCCAGTCGGCGCCGGCGGCTTCGATCATGGCGAGTTCGTCAGCCATGCGCGCGAAGTCGACCGACAGGAGCGAGGGAGCGATGCGGACAGTCATCTGCCAAAGATACGCAGGCCGGACCGGACCAGCGGCCACCAGCCGATCAGGGCACGCCGGTGTCGACCGCCGCGGCCGTGGCGCGCGATACGGTGAGCGTCACCGTGCTGCCCGGCGCGACCGGTGCATTCGCACCGGGACGCTGCGCGCTCACATGCCCCAGCGGTTGCAGCCCCGTCGTGTCATCGCGCACTGGACCGGCATTGAGGCCAAGCTGGCCGATCAGCGCGAGTGCCTCTTCCATGGTCATGCCCACCAGCGCAGGCATGCCGACGGCATCGGGGCCGGCGCTCACCGACAGGCGCACCTCGGCGGGGATGGTCAACGTGATGCCGCCGCGCGGCAGCGTCGCGATCACCTCGCCGCGCGGACGCTGGTTCAGCCGCTCCAGCGCATCGTCCGCCACGTCAAAGCCTGCGTCCTGCAAGGCCTTGACCGCTTCACTGCGCGAGAGGCCCACCACATCGGGCACCGTCGCCTTGCGCGCACCAAGCGACACGTCGAGCAGCACCTCGTCGCCCTTGAGGCTTTTCACGCCCGGTGCCGGTGTCTGTCCCAGCACCGAGTTCTTCGGTGCGGTGGGGTGGTGCAGCGATTCGCCGATGCGCACCTCGAACCCGGCAGCACTGAGGCGAGACGACGCGTCCTTGTAGAGCAGCCCCACCACGTTCGGCACCGCCGATTCCATCCGCGAAAGTGCGCCGGGCAGCAGCCAGAGCGCGACCGCGACGAAACCGAGCACGAACGATGTGATCGCGACGCTGCTGAACGGATTCCGTCGCGCCATGCCGCGCAGCCCGCCGGCTCGCGTCGTGCCGGTCACGACGGTCGGCGTCATCGGATCCGGCGCATGCGCGCGGCGAAGGCGCCATCCACGCCGTGCTCCTGCGGAAGCACACGCAGGAAACCCTTGTCCAGCACCACGTCCGGCACCACACCAGCCGCAGGCGGCTCCAGCACGAACGAGTCGTCTTCAGCCAGAAACTCGTGCACGACGGCGTCGTTCTCCTCGTGCTCCAGCGAGCAGGTACTGTAGATCAGCAGTCCGCCGGGCTTCACGCAGCTGCTGGCCGCGGCGAGGATGTCGCGCTGCAGCACGGGCAGCAGCGCGATGTCGCTCACGCGCAGGCGCCAGCGCGCGTCGGGATGACGGCGGAAGGTGCCGGTGCCGGTGCAGGGCACATCGATCAGGACGACATCCACCGGTTCCAGCGTCGGCGCGGTCGCATCCATCTCGCGTACGTCCACGTGGGTTGCATGCATGCGCTCCAGGTTCGCGTTCAGCCGCTGCAGACGGTTGGCCGACCGGTCGCTGGCGATGACACGCGCACCGGCCTGCAACAGCGCCAGCGTCTTGCCGCCTGGGGCTGCACAGAGGTCGGCCGCCACGCTGCCGGGCGTGATGCTGGCGTACTGCACCACCAGACCGCTGCCGGAATCCTGCACGAACAGCTGCCCGCGCTGGAATGCACCGAGCTGCGTGAGCGCGACACCGGGCGGCAGCTGCAGCCCCTCGTCGAACAGCGGCGCGGGCACGGTCAGCACGTCGCGCTCGGCCAGCATCTCGCGCAGCTCGGCGGTGGTGATGCCGAATGGCCGCACGATGATCGGCGCCTCGCCGTTGTTGTGTGCCGTCAGCCGCTCGGTGGCCTCGCGGCCCCAGGCGCCGATCCACCGTTCCAGCAGCCAACGCGGGTGACTGGTGCGCACGGCCAGCCGCTCATTTGCATCGTGCGTGCGATCCAGCGCGTCGGCCGTGCCCGCCGGTGAAGCGACCGACGGCAGGTCGCGCTCGCGGTCGATGCGGCGGAGCACCGCGTTCACCAGCTTGCTCGCGCCGATGCCATGCCGACGCTTGGCCAATTCCACCGTCTGCGCGATGGCCGCGTAGGCCGGCACGCTGCCCATGCTGAGCAGTTGGTAGGCGCCGAGCCGCAGCAGGTCGCCCAGGTCCGCGTCCAGGCGCGCGTGGCCGCCGGTGATGCGCGGAGCGAGGATCGCGTCGATCCAGCCACGCGAGCGCAGCAGCCCGTAGACCAGCTCCTGCACCCAGCGCCGGTCGCGCGGGTCGAGGGCCGTGGTGACGCGCTCGAACGCCGCGTCCAGCAGTGTGCCGCCACGAAGCGACGTGAGAATTTCCGCGGCCGCGATGCGCGACTCGGTGATGAGTGCACCACGAGCGGGACTCGCCGCAGCGAGCGTCACAGGAGCCTCAGCGGCGGAGTCCTTCGTCATAGGACGCAAGATAGCGATGCGTGGCGCTCACGGCGTCGTCGAGCCAGATGCCACGCATTGCCGCGATGCCCGATGCACCGGACCTCGACATCTCGTATGCCCGCTCGGGCGTCATGCCGCCGATCGCAATCACGGGGCAGCCTTCAGCCGCATCGACCACATCGCGCACGAACTGAGACAGCTCCGCCTGCTCGCTTTTCACATCGCCCGGTGGACCCGCAACCAGGAACGTTGCGCCACTCTGCGCCGTGATCCATGCATCGGCGGTGGCATGCACGCTGGCACCGAGCACGATCGTCGGGGCAATGCGCCGCGCATCAACTACCGTCAGCGACCGTGAGGTGAGCTGTGCACCGGTGACACCCGCAACCATCGCGATGTCCACGCGATCATGCACCAGCACCCAGCTGCGCGTCTTCTCGCTCACGACACGCAGCTGCAGCGAGAGTTCGACCAGGCGGCGCGCGGTGATCTCGGTGGCGCGCAGGTGAATCGCGATGCGCGGGCCCCACGCTTCCATCACCGCCGTCGCCACCTGCACGAAGCCCGGGTCGGCGAGTACCACGTCGTTGGTGAGGATGTGCAGTGCGGGGACCGAGCCGTGCATCAGGTCGCGGGCAACGTGGCGGTGCCCAGAACATCGTTGATCGCGATGCCGCGACCGGCGGCCCATTCGCGCACCGACTGGCGACGTTTGCCCGAGGGATGCACGTCAGTGATGCGTACCGTGCCCTCGCCGCATGCCACCATCATGCCCTCGTTGCCCACCGACAGCACGGTGCCCGGATCATCCACATGCGTGTGCATGTGCGAAGCGCGTGCGCCGAAGCACTTCACATCCGCGCCGTGCAGCGTGGTGAATGCGCCCGGACGCGGGTCATAGGCGCGAATCAGGTTTGCGACATCGGGGGCGGTCAGGCGCCAGTCGATGCGCGCATCCTCACGCTCGATCTTGGGTGCGTACGTGGCCAGGTGCGCGTTCTGCTCGATCGCGGGCAGCAGGTTCATCTCCAGCAGCGCGAGCGCCTCGATCAGCGACTGCGCGCCCAGTTCCGAGAGCCGGTTCCGCAGCTCGCCACCGGTTTCATCGGGCAGGATCGGCACGCGCGACTGGTGCAGAATGGGGCCGGCATCCATGGCCAGCACCATGCGCATGACGGTGATGCCGGTCTCGGGAAAGCCGCGCCGCACCGCCGTCTCGATCGGTGCCGCGCCGCGCAGTTCGGGCAGCAGCGAGGCGTGGATGTTGATGGTGCCGCGTGCCGGATGCTCGATCACGGCCGTGGGCAGGATATGTCCGTACGCCACCACCACGTTCAGCTCCGCGCCCAATGCGGTGAGCTCGGCCATGAACGCCTCACCGCGCGGACGATCGGGTTGCAGCACCGGCAGTCCCTCGCGCAGTGCGATCTCCTTCACAGGCGGCGGTGTCAGCGTGCGTGTGCGTCCCACCGGGCGATCGGGTTGGGTGACCACGCCGACCACGTCGAATCCCTCGCCGAGCAGCGCCTCCAGTGGAGGCACGGCAAAGTCAGGGGTGCCCCAGAACAGGATGCGCACGTGATTGGTTCTCCGTCAGCGGACGTCGGTCCGGTGATGCTCGTCGGCTTCGCTGTCCAGCTCCTCGTCCTCGGCGGCCAGTCGCGCGATCTCCTCGGGCGTCAGGCGGCGCAGCAGGTCGGGGTACTGGTCCTTCTCCTCGTCCCAGTCACGCATGGCCTGCCGGCGCTTGAGGATCGACAGGTGATCCAGGAACAGCTTGCCGTGCAGGTGGTCGATCTCGTGCTGCAGGCAGGTGCCGAACAGGTCAGTGCCTTCCAGCGTAATCGGCTGCATGTCCACGTCCAGCGCCTGCACCACCACCTTCCCCGCGCGCTCCACTTCGTAATGGATGTCGGGAATGGACAGGCAGCCTTCCTCGCGCCGGCTTCTGCCCTGTCGCAGCGTGATGACGGGATTGACGAGCACCAGCGGCTGCTTGTCCAGATCCAGCACGGCGATGCGCTCGCTGCGTCCCACCTGCGGCGCCGCGAGGCCGATGCCCTTGGCGGCGTACATGGTGTCGAACATGTCGGTCACGAGCTGACGCAGCTCGGTCGTCATCTGCTGCACCGGCTGCGTGTCGCGACGCAGGATGGGGCTGCCGAGGACATGGATGTCGAGCAACGACATCAGGCCACCTTGTCGGCGGTGGAAGTGCCGGTGCTGGAGAAGATCTTGGCAATGCGACCACGCTCCACGATCAGGCGCGACTCGCCGCTCTTGACGGTGATCTCGTCCTCGGGGCTCGAGGCGGCGCCGGCCGACTTGATGTTCTGCACTTCCCCAATGAGGCCGCCGGCGGTGACGATGCGGTCACCCTTCTTCAGCTCCAGGATCGCCAGCTCGTGCTTCTTGCGCTGCTGCTGTTGCGGGCGGATGAGCAGGAAGTAAAAAATCGCGAAGATGCCGCCGTACATGAGCAGCGGGGCGACCATGGCCTGACCGCCGGGAAACTGCAGGATGGCGAGCGAGGCGAGGGGCAGGGAGGTCATGTGAGCGGGGGGCAGCGGACGTGATTGAAGCGCAGGGCGCGGATGCCCGGGGCGCTCGGGTAAGCCGATCGGGAGCGCAGCGGCGCGTCACGGATCGGGGAAGGATGCAAGATACGCGATCGGGTCGTGCGTGGCGCGTGCGTGGCACGTGAGCGACCGATGCGACGGTCGAGTTGCTGCAGTCGACTGTTTGCGTGCTGGCGCGGCACGGGGGGCGGCGCGGTGCACACTCTGGCGGGGTGGTTGCCGGCGCTGGGTGCTACGGCCGGGCGTGGTACCGTGCCAGCCAGTTCGAGCTCCATGAGTCGAACGAACCGTCGTAAAGTGCGGCGCGCGCGGTGTTCATCAGGTGAATCAGAAAGGTCACGTTGTGCAGCGACAGCAGTCGCAGCCCCAGCATTTCCTCGCTCACGAACAGGTGTCGCAGGTATGCGCGGTCGTACTTCGTGCAGCAGGGGCATGGACAGTCATCAACCAGCGGACGACGATCGAGGCGGAAGGTGCTCTTGCGGATCTGCACCTTGCCGTCGTGCGTGAACGCCGTGCCATTGCGTCCCATGCGCGTGGGGGCGACGCAGTCGAACAGATCCACGCCGCGGCGCACCGCCTCCACCAGGTCATCGGGAAATCCGACGCCCATCATGTAACGCGGGACGGTGCGGGGAATGACGGGGTCCACCACCTCGAGCGTCGCATACATGTCCGGCTTCGACTCGCCCACCGAGAGCCCGCCGATCGCGATGCCATCCCAATCACCGCGCTCCAGAATTCCGCGTGCCGAGGCGACGCGCAGCTCCGGATGCACACCGCCCTGGATGATGGGAAACAGCGACTGGCGTGGCGGCACGAGATCGGTCACGATGTCGACCGTCGCCATCGGCGGAGCGCCGGCCGGCACCTCGTACAGCGGCGCCTCGCCACGCCCGTCGCGCGCGATGCGATCAAACTCCACCCGGCACCGATCCAGCCAGCGGAGGCTGCGGTCCATGGCGGCACGACTCGCCGCGAACTCCGCCTGACCGGCAATCAGCTCGTCGAGTTGCATGATGACGTCCGCGCCGATGTTTCGTTCAATACGCATCACGCTTTCCGGCGTGTACTGGTGCTTCGAGCCATCGATGTGGCTCTGGAACACCACGCCCTCTTCGCTGACCGTGCGAAGGCTGGACAGCGAGAAGACCTGAAAGCCCCCTGAATCGGTGAGCATCGGGCCATCCCAGCGCGTGAAGGCATGCAGGCCGCCGAGTGCGCGCACCATCATGTCACCCGGTCGCAGGTACAGGTGGTAGGCGTTCGAGAGGATCATCTGCCCGCCAGCTGCCGCGACCTCCTCCACGCTCAGCCCCTTGATCGTGCCATGCGTGCCGACGGGCATGAACGCGGGCGTCTCCACCACGCCATGCGGCGTGGTGAACCAGCCAAGGCGCGCGGAGCCGGAATCGTGCGAGGTGCGGAACGAGAAATCGGACATCGTGGTGCGATGAGAAAGGCGAGGCAATGCCGCAGACGGCACGATCTGCAAATCTAGTAGTGCCTTCAGCACACCACGCGCGATGTGCCACGCCTAGATGATCAGCATCGCGTCGCCATACGAGAAGAATCGATAACGCTCGCGGATTGCCTCCTCGTAGGCGTACATCGTGAGCTCGTAGCCCGCGAATGCCGCCACCAGCATGATCAGCGTGGACCGGGGCAGGTGAAAGTTCGTGAGCAGCCGATCCACCGCCTTGAAGCGGTACGGCGGGTAGATGAAGATCTTTGTGTCACCCTGCCCCTCGTGCAGCATGCCGTCGGCGGTCGCTGCGCTCTCCAGCGTACGGAGGCTGGTCGTGCCGACGGCCCAGACATGTCCCCCGGCGGCCCGCACGCTGTTCACCTTCGCCGCCGTGTGCCCCGGCACCTGATACCACTCGCTGTGCATGTCGTGCTCGCGAGGGTCGTCTACCGAGACAGGCCTGAATGTGCCGGCGCCGACATGCAGCAGGACATCCGCCCGTTCCACGCCCTTCCGTGCGAGTGCCTCCAGCACGTCGGTGGTGAAATGCAGCCCAGCGGTCGGCGCAGCGGCCGATCCCGCCTCACGCGCGTACACGGTCTGGTACCGCTCCAGGTCTGCAGGCGTATCGGGACGTGTCATGTACGGTGGCAGCGGGACGTGGCCGTGTCGCTCGATCGCCTCGGCCGCCGGCATGTCGGCATGCAGCCGTACGAGCCTCGTGCCCTGCGTGGTGGGCTCCAGCATCTCGACACCGAAGCCGGGCGCGATCGTGACCATCTTGCCTGCCTGCAGCTTGGCGCCGGGTTGCACCATTGCCTCCCACACGTCGCCGCCACGGTCCTTGAGCAGCAGCACTTCGGCTGGTGCGCCGGACGGCCGCTGCCCCAGCAGCCGAGCGCGCATCACCTTCGTCGTGTTCACGACGAGGGTGTCGCCTCGGGGAATGATGTCCACGATGTCACGAAAGCGATGATGTGCTGTGGTGCCGCTGCTGCGATCCACCACCAGAAGCCGGCTTTCGTCGCGGCTGGTCGCAGGGGCCTGCGCGATGAGCGATTCAGGCAGTTCAAACGCATAATCGGCGACGCGGCTTCCGTCGGGGCGTGCACTCTTCTCCATGAGTCAAGCTAGCGGTGCCCGGTACGCTGCACGGCCACACGCGTGCCGATCAGCATCCGCGTCCGCATCGATGGTGCGGCATGCGTGCTCGCGATGCGCGCAGCTTGCACGCACGCGCGAGCCTTGATAGGCTTTTCACACTGTTTGATCGCTATCGCTTTCACCCGTGACCGACGATGCGTCACGGGAAAAGAGTCGTTCTGCACCCGTGCTTCGGCACATCCGTTTCTGCGCGCACCGTCTGCGCACTGTTCGCGTCGCCGGAACCACGCAGCAGACGATCTGCCGCCTCATGCCCCGCCACCATCCCCATCATGCGAAGCTTGTCCCTGCTGCTGCTTGCCGCCGCGCCGGCGATGCTCATCGGCTGCGATGAACGCAACGACGTCACCGCGCCCTCGACTGGCACGGCCCGCGTCCGCGTCGTGCACGTCGCGCCGACGGCCAGCGCGCTCACCGTCACGCGCAGCGGCGCTTCGCTCGCGACCGCCCTCGCGTTCGGCAGTGTGTCGCCTGCAACGGCATACGGCTCGTCGCCCGCCGGCCCGGGAATCCTGAATGTGGTGGATGCCGCCGGCATCACGCTGTTCAATGCGCAGATCCCGCTGCTGCGCGACACCGCTCAGACGATCATCGCCTTCGGCAATCCGGGCACCGTGTTCGTCGCCGGATCGGCACGCAGCTTCCAGCCCGTCGCCCTGAAGGACACCGCTGCCACGCCCACGGCGGGTGCCTGGCTGCGCATCGTGCACGCCGCCGACTCGGTGGCGGCCAACGCCGGTGTCGCGACGTCGGGTGTGGACATCTACATCTACCCGCAGGGCACCGTGCGGCCCGCTGCGGCACCAGCTGCCGGTGCCGCGATTCGCATCATCAACGCCTCGTATCGCGCCGTCACGGGTTACCTGCCATTGACGACACCGGGCGCTTACACCGTGGAAGTGTTTGCGACGGGTGCGACTCCCGCCACGGCCACGCCGCTGATCGCGACGAGCGTGACGCTGACCAACCTGTTCAAGGCGACCGTCGTGGCGCGGCGCGCGTTTCCCAGCGCCACCACGGCGCCGCTGAATGCGTTCGGGCTGGTTCTGCTGCCGGAGTAAGGCGGTCGCGTGCCGCATTGCCACGGTGACGCTTCCACATCGCACGTGCATGTCCCCATGCGGCACTGCCGCGAATCGCAGGTCCACTCGAACAAGTCAGGATCGCTCATGTCCTTTCCACGTCGGATAGTGACGCTCGTGCTGGCAGTGTTTTTCCCGGTGGCGCTGATGGCGCAGTCCGGTCGAGGCAATGTGTCCGGCCGTGTGACAGAAGCAGGGTCGACCACCCCGATTGCCGACGCGCAGGTGAACGTGCCTGGCACGTCGATCGGCGCCGTCACGAAGGCGGATGGCACTTTTCTTCTTCGCGGTATTCCCGCCGGCTCGGTCTCGGTGCGCGTGCTGCGCATCGGATACGGAGAGCGGAAGAGTGTCGTCACGGTGGTCAGCGGGCAGACGGCCACGCTGAACGTCTCGCTCAGCAAGGTCGCCGTGCTGCTTGCACCGGTGATCACCACGGTGACGGGCGCACAGCGCCGCTCCGAGGTGCCGAACCAGATCTCGTCCATCGATGTCGCGAAGGCGATCGAGGAATCACCGGTCGCCAGCATCTCGGACGTGCTGGTGTCCAAGGTGGCCGGCGTCTCGCTGGCCGGCGGTTCATCCGTGGGCTCGGGCTCGCGCATCCGCATCCGTGGCACGGCGTCTCTCTCGCTCGGCAACGACCCGATCTACGTGATTGACGGCGTGCGCGTGGGCGGCGGCAACCAGCAGGCCTTCGGCACCGGCGGTGCGCCGGCCGGTCGCCTGAATGACATCAACCCGGACGACATCGAGACGCTCGATGTGCTGCGTGGTCCGGCCGCCTCGGCGCTCTACGGCACCGACGCCGCGACCGGCGTGATCGTGATCACCACCAAGCGCGGCAAGATCGGCGCGCCGCGGTGGAACATGTACACCGAGCAGGGGCAGGTGCAGGACAACAACCGGTATCCCAAGGCGTACACCATGTGGGGCCGCAACGCCGTGGGCGCGGGCATCGACTGCAACATCCAGTCGATCGCGTCGGGTGCATGCCGTCCGGACTCGCTCACGACGTTCAACCTCTGGAACGATCCGCGCTCGTCGCCGCTCAAGAACGGCTACCGCAACCAGTACGGCGTGAACGTTTCCGGCGGCAGTGATGCCCTGAGCTACTTCGTGTCTGGTGAATCCGAGGGCACGTCCGGCACGCTGACGGTGCCGCAATTCGAACTTGGCCGATTCAGCCGCACGCAGGTCGCGGTGCAGGATGCATGGCTCAACCCGAACGACTACACCCGTCGGGGACTGCGCGCGAACCTGGACCTCACGCTGGCACCGAACTTCACGCTGCCGATCCGCAACTACTTCACCACGTCGACGTTCCGGAATCCGCAGGACGGCAACAACACCAGCGGCCTTGGTTCGCATGCGTTCGGTGGTGCAGGCACGTACAACCGCGTGGCCGGCACTGTGGCAGGCAACGACTCGCTTGGTGGGTATCGCCTGTTCACGCCAGGTGACATTTTTCAGCAGACGAACGAGCAGGTCACGCATCGCTACATCGGCTCCATCAACCCGACGTATTCGCCGACGTCCTGGCTCACGACGCGCGCTGCACTCGGTCTGGACTTCACGTCCGGTACCGAGACCAATCGCTGCTTGCGCGACCAGTGCCCGAACTTCGGCCAGAACCGCCTCGGCTTCGTGAGCACCAGCCGCACGCGCAGCTTCCAGTATACCGGCGAAGCGACGGCCACCGCGACGTTCCGCCTGTTCAATGATGTCCTGTTCCGTACCGTCGGCGGCTTCCAGTACGTGCAGGCCTCCAGCGATAACGTGAATGCGTCCACGCAGCAGCTGGCAGCGGGCGCGCAAACCATTTCGCAGGGCGCGGTGCCCGGCTCGAACGAAGGAACGACGATCGCCCGCACCGCCGGCTACTTCGTGGAACAGAACATTCAGGTCTTCGACCGCATCGACATCCGCGCCAGCGTGCGTGGTGACCAGAACAGCGCGTTCGGCACGAACTTCGGTACCGTGCTCTATCCGGGTGCCGGCATCTCGTACCGCGTGCAGGAAGAGAAGTGGTTCCCGTTCAAGTCGGTGATCAACCAGTTTCGTCTCCGCGGATCGTGGGGCCAGGCCGGCCTGCGACCGGGCACCACGGCGGCACTGCCGTTCTTCGGCGCCAACCAGTACCGCGCCAACGCCACCGACGCACCGGGCGTGATCTTCCTGCAGCTCGGCGACCTGAACCTCCGCCCCGAAACCGTGACGGAGCGCGAATTCGGCGCTGACCTAAACATGTGGAACGATCGCTTCACGTTCACGGTCACCCGATACCAGAAGGTGTCGCAGGACGCCATCGTGAATCGTATCGTCGCCCCGTCGTTCGGTACCGGCTCCACCATACAGGCCTCCAACCTGGGCCAGGTGACCAACAAGGGCTGGGAAGGCATCGTGACCGTGCGTGCCATCGACACGAAGCCCATCGGCTTCGATTTCACCGTCAACGGTTCGTACAACACGAACAGGCTCGATGATCTGGGACGCGACGCCGCCGGCAACCCGATCCCGCCAATCATCGGCACGCAGATCCGGCAGACGACGGGCTACCCGCTCAACGGTTTCTGGCAGCGCAAGTACACCTATGCCGACGGCAACGGCGACGGCCTGATCACGGTGACCGAAATCACGCCGGATACCGCCATCACATTTCACGGCTACTCGTCGCCGCGCACGGAAATTTCGACGCAGGCCGGTCTCGATCTGTTCGGACGCTCGGTCCGCATTACGGCGCTCTTCGACTTCCGTGGTGGCTACAAGATCGACAACACCACTGAGCGCTTCCGCTGCACGACGCGCATCAATTCGCAGGAACGCATTGATCCGAGCGCGTCACTGGATCGCCAGGCTCGCTGCGCCGCGGCACTCGTCCCCGGGGTGAACAACTCGACGATCGGCTTCCTGGAGTCGGGCGATTTCGTCCGCTTCCGTGAGCTCGCCGTGACCTGGCGTGTGCCGACCCGCCTCGCCACGCAGATCCCGCGCATGCGCAACACCACCGTGACGCTCTCCGGCCGTAACCTGGCCACGTGGACGAAGTTCACGGGTGTCGATCCCGAGACGTTCGGCGGCGGCCTGGGCAACGTGCAGGACGAGTTCCAGGTCACGCCGCCGCTGACCACATTCGCGCTCCGCGTCAACTTCGGCTTCTGAGGAGCGACCACACATGACCTCCCGACACATCATCCCGATGCCAGTGAATTCCTCCGTGCGATTCGCACGGACTGCAGCGCGACTCGGCGCCGTCGCGGCCGCAGTGCTGCTCAGCGGATGCCAGCTCGACAAGATCGTGAAGGCGACGGACCCGGACATCATCGATCCGGCCATCATCCAGAGTGCATCGGGTGCCGACGGCGTCCGCGTGGGCACGCTGGGCCGATTCAACGCGAACACCACGGGCGGCGAGTCGATGCTGCTCTACGGTGGGTTGATGGGCGACGAATTCACCACCGGTGACACATTCACACAGCGCATCGAGACGGACCAGCGCTCGCTGACGCCGGAGAATGCCAACGTCACGACCGCCTATCGCGGCATACACCTCGTGCGCGTGGGTGCGCTGCAGGCGCGCGATTTACTTCGCAAGTTCCCGCAAACCACGGGCAACGAGTGGCGCCTGGCCGAGATGTATTTCGTCGAAGCGTACATGATCAACCTGATGGCCGAGCACTTCTGCAACGGCCAGCCGCTCAGCACCCTCGAGAACTTTCAGGAGACGCCAAGTCCGCGTATCCCGACCGACTCGCTGTACCTGCTGGCGCAGGCGCGCATCGACTCCGCAACGTCCATCCTGCTGCCCGCGCTCGTGACGCCCAACGATGTCCGCGTGCGCAACGCGCTGCTGGTGCTGCGTGCCCGCATTGCGCTGAACCAGGGCAACTTCGCGCTCGCATCCACGGCCGCCAGCACGGTGCCCACGACGTACACGTGGGAGCAGGAGCATAGCCTGATCGTGCGCACACCGGGTGTCTGGTCGCTCATCAACAACACGCGCCGCTACATCATCAGCAACAACGAGGGCCCGCTGAATATGGGCTTCGCCAATGCCACGCAGGATCCGCGTGTGCCGACCTGCCAGCCTGGCACCGGTGGATTCAACGCCGCGGCTTGCACGGCCGCGGGCTTCACGACCGCGCGCCCGTTTGACAGCGGCAACAACTCGGTACCGAACGCGCGCTATCAGTTGATCTGGGAGACCGACAGCCGCAACGTCTCGCTGATCAATGGCCTGCAGGCACGCCTGTTCGAGGCCGAGGCGCAGAATCGTCTTGGCAACTTCAGTGTGGCGCTCCCGCTGCTGAACGCACTTCGCATTGCGCCGCCGGCGTATGTGCTGCCGGGCCGCACGATCACCGGCCTCACGGCGCTGGTCGATCCGATCACGCCGGACGCTCGTCGCAACCTGATCTTCCGCGAGAAGAGCTTCTGGCTGTTCGGCACCGGTCACCGCTTCGGCGACATGCGCCGCATGATGCGCCAGTATGGCATGTCGCAGACCGACGTCTGGCCGAACGGCATCTGGCAGATCAATCGCGTGCCGGGCTACGGAACGGACGTCACTTTCCCGACGCCGGCCGCTGAATCGAACAACCGCCTCATCCCGCAGTCACAGCCCGGCATCCCGGCCTGCATCGACCGCAACGCCTGATCGACGCAGCATGACATGAAGCAAGACACGGGGGTCGTCCGAAAAGACGGCCCCCGTGTTCGTGTGTTCCCAAAAAATTTGCGAAACACCGCGCGCGCACCGTCCGCCGCTATCCGTGTCCTGCCCTCCGCGGCTCCGCGCCTCCGCGTGAACGGCGTTGACGATCTTTCCTCGTCGCAGACCTCAGAGCAACGGAGTTAGAGCAACGGAGTCAGAGCAGCGACGTCTGCACCAAAACAGCGTCACCCGGCGGCGTGTACCCGAAGTGCCGGTACGCGATCGCCGTCGCCATGCGACCACGCGGCGTGCGCTGCAGGAAGCCGTTCTGCACCAGGAAGGGCTCGTACACTTCCTCGATCGTGCCTTCGTCCTCGCCCACGGCAGCGGCCACGGTCTTCAGGCCCACCGGCCCACCTTCGAACTTCTCGATGATCGCGCGCATGATCCGCGCATCCATGTCATCCAGGCCGAAGGTGTCCACTTCCAGCAGCTCCAGCGCGGCGTCGGCCACGGCCTTGTCGATGATGCCGTTCGCCTTCACCTGCGCGTAGTCGCGCACGCGACGCAGCAGGCGGTTGGCCACACGCGGCGTGCCACGCGCGCGACGTGCCAGCTCGTGTGCGCCATCGGGCGTAATGGTGCAGTTCATCACCAGCGCCGTGCGCTTCACCACCTGCTCCAGGTCTTCGGTGGGGTAGTACTTGAGCTGCTGATGGATGCCGAAGCGCGCGCGCATCGGCGCCGTCAGCATGCCGAGCCGCGTGGTGGCGCCGATCAGCGTGAACTTCTCCACCGGCATCGTGATCGTCTGCGCCTTCGGTCCATCCGACAGGCGGATGTCCACTCGGAAATCTTCCATCGCGGGGTAGAGAAACTCCTCGATGATGGGACGCAGGCGGTGGATCTCGTCGATGAACAGGATGTCGCCTTCACGCAGGTTGGTCAGCGTACCAACCAGGTCACCGGGCTTCTCCAGCGCCGGCCCTGCCGTGGTGCGGATGTTCACGCCCATCTCGCGCGCGATCAACTCCGCCAGCGTGGTCTTGCCCAGGCCCGGCGGCCCGAAGAACAGCACATGATCCAGCGGTTCCTTCCGGTGCTGCGCGGCATCGATGTAGATGCGCAGCGACTCCTTCACCTTCGGCTGCCCGATGAACTCGGCCAGGCGCTGTGGCCGCAGCGACAGCTCGACCAGCGAGTCGTCGTCGATCGCTTCGGGTGTCGTGATCTCGGCGCGCGTCATCTGGGAAGGTATACCCGAAGAAACACCGGCGCGCTATCGCGAGCCGATGCGTGCAAGCGCCGCGCGGATCAACGCCGCGGTGCCGTCCTTGCCTTCGCCGGCATCCAGCGCCGCGCGAATGCCCGCCTCCGCCTCTGCACCCGCGTAGCCCAGCGACTGCAGCGCACGCACCGCGTCGTCCACACCTGCGCCGCCAGTGTTCACGATGCTCGAGGCGCCGCGCTGCAGGTCGTCCACCTTGTCGGCGAGGTCCAGCACCAGCTGCTCCGCCTTCTTCTTGCCCAGTCCCTTCACCTGCATCAGCGTTGTCACGTCGCGATCGCGGATGGCGCGCACCAGTCGCTCGGCATTCAGGGCCGAGAGCATGTTGAGCGACAGCTGCGGCCCGAAGCCCTTGGCGTTCAGCAGGCGCATGAAGACGTTGCGCTCGTACGTGGTGCCGAAGCCGAACAGCTGCCAGCCATCCTCCTTCACCACGAGATGCGTGTGCAGGCGCACCATCTCGCCGGCTTTCGGCAGCGACTCGAACGTCGAGAGCGGAATCGCGAGCGTGTAGCCCACGCCGCCCGACGTCAGCAGCTGCACCACCGTGAGGTCGCGCTCCAGCAGTTCGCCCACCAGCAGCGTGATCATCGCGCGCGCACCGCGTCGGCCAGCAGTTGCGACGTGCGCATGGAGTGCAGGCAGGTGAGGGCCGCCGCCACACCATCGGCGGCATCGTTCGGGCTGGGCACCGACTTCAGGCGCAGCAGTGTCTTGACCATGTACTGCACCTGTTCCTTGGTGGCTCCGCCGGTGCCGGTGATCGCCTTCTTGATCTCGGCTGGCGGGTACTCGTGGATGATCACGCCGGCGCGTGCGCCCGCCAGCAGCAGCACGCCACGCGCGTGGCCAAGTGTGACGGTCGTGCGCACGTTGCGCGCGTAGAAAATGGATTCCACCGCGAGCGCGTCGGGCTGGTGGCGCGCGATCAGCTCCGTCACGCCCTCGAAGATCTCGACCAGTCGATTGGCGAGCGGGTCGCGCGGCGACGTGCGGAACACGCCGCATTCCACCAGCGTCGCGGTGCCGCGTCCATCACCGCGCACCACGCCGAAGCCGGTGACCGCCGTGCCCGGGTCCAGGCCAAGGACGAGCAGGGTCAGTCCCGCCCATCAGCCAGCGCGGCGATGGACGAGCCACGCACGACGTCAGTCCTCAAGCGCGGACTCGTCGATGTCGAAGTTGCCTTCGACATTCTGCACGTCGTCCAGATCTTCCAGAATCTCCAGCAGCTTCACCAGCTGGCGCGCATCGTCGCCCGTGACGGCCACGGTGCCCTGCGGCAGCCACTCCAGCTTCGCTTCGCCGATCTTCATGCCCTTCGCCTCCAGCGCTTCCTTCACTGCGTGCAACTCGCTCAACTCCGTGGTGATGGCGAAGGTGTCATCCTCGCGCGCGAAGTCGCTCGCGCCGGCGTCGAGCGCGAGTTCCATCATCGCATCCTCGTCGCCCGCGGCCGGCATGTAGATGCGCCCGCGACGATCGAACATGAACGCGACTGATCCGGCGGTGCCCAGGTTGCCGCCGTTGCGCGTCAGCTTGGCCCGCACCTCGGCCACCGTGCGCGTCGGGTTGTCGGTCAGCGCCTGGATCATCAGCGCGACGCCGCCCGGACCGTACGCCTCGTACGTGATTTCCACGTAGTCCACGCCCTCCAGATCACCCGTACCCTTCTTGATGGCACGGTCGATGTTGTCCTTCGGCATGGATAGCGAGCGCGCGGCGTCGATCGCGGTGCGCAGGCGCGGGTTGCCGCCCGGATCACCGCCGCCGCCCTTGGCCGCGACGGTGATCTCGCGAATGAGCTTCGTGAACACGGCACCGCGCTTCGCGTCGGTCGCCGCCTTGGCATGCTTGATGTTCTTCCACTTGCTGTGGCCAGCCATTGCAACTCCGTGCTGTCGGCGTGTGAGGTCAGCCGCAAAGATAAGCCGGTCGGGACCGGTTACGACTCGAGGAGGTCCTCGACGCGACCGGCGCCGGGCTCCATGTGCAGGTCTGTGAAGGCGCTGGGCGCGGCGCGATGCTTCAGCACATGCACCTCGAAGGCGCCGGCCACATCGGGCGCGTCATCATACAACGCTTCGCGGAAGATCCCCATCACGACGTCGGCCACAAGCGCAGCCGCGCCCAGCACGCCGAATTCGTGAAGGGTCGGTCGGGGTGGCGGGTTTTGCGCATGGTCGGTGGTGAGCGGGGCCGTCAGCAGCACCACCACGTCATGATCGACGGCCGCGCGCTTGGCGAGCCGCACGACCTGTGCGTGCGCTTCGGCAACCGGGCGCGGCGGCTGGTCGACGGCGGCCAGTCCGTCGATGATGACCAGCGCCGGCAACTCGCCAGCATCGAGCCGTTCTGCGAGCAGCGCCGGCCCATGAGGTGCCCGCTCGACGCTGATCGGCAGGCGGCGCAACACGTCGGCTGCCGATTTCAAAGCATCCACACCACCACTCGGCAAAATCCCGGTGCGCAGCGCCACCTGCGTCACACCGGATTCGGCTGACACGAGCCGTTCCCAGCATCGCTCCACGGTGGACTCGTGCGTCAGGATCAGCACCGGGTGTCCGGCGACGGCCGCGCGGATCGCGATGCCCATGACGAGCGACGTCTTGCCCGAACCTGCATCGCCGCCCACGATGGCCAGCTCGCCGCGCCGGAGCCCGCCGGCCAGCAGTCGGTCCAGCGAGGGATAGCCTGTCGTCACGAGATCGGGCGCAGGCAGCGGCCGGCCGCCATCGGACGCGAGGCGCTGCAGGACGGTGGACAGCAGTTCGCGACTGGTGGGCATCAGCACATTCAAGGGAGGGAGGAACCACGGAGGCGCTGCGCCAAGGTCGTGAGCTCGGCACGGGCACCGTTATCCAGCATGGCATCAGCGGCGTCGCGCATCACGTCCAGCGCATCGGCCAGCTGCAGTGTGTCGCGATCACCAGCCACGTCGCAGGCGCGCGAGACGGCAAGGCTGAGCGCCGACGGCAGCGATTGCGTGACGAGCCAGCGGCGGGTCGCCTCGGCTCGCTGCTGCAGTGCGTCCACGTCGCCCGTGTCCGCCTCGCGCGGCAGGCGCGGCAGCGCGAGGCGCGCGACCATCCAGCAGGCCAGCACAGCCGTACGATCGCGAGGATGCTCCAGCGCGGCCGCCTGCCGCACCAGTGCATGCAGCGGAAGCGCGAGCGGCGTCAGAAGCGGCACGGGGCGTGACATGAAGGCCAAAGCTACCCCCGTTCGCCGGCCGTCGACCCGACGACCGGCGAACCCCGGCATGCGCTGATGGGGTACCTTCTCCGCATCATGACCCTGCCACCAAAAGCCGTGCTCTGGGTTGACGATGAGGCCGAGATGCTCGAGGCCCATCGTCTTTTCTTGCAGGACAAAGGTTACGACGTCGAGATGACGCGGAACTCGGAAGACGCTCTGGAGCTGCTGCGTCGCCGACGGTTCGACGTGCTGCTGCTGGACGAGCAGATGCCGGGCAAGCGCGGGCTGGAGACCTGGCGCGACGTGCAGATGATCGATCCGATGCTGCCGGTCGTCATGATCACCAAGAGCGAGGAGGACGGCACGCTGCGCGAGGCGCTGGGTGCGGCCGTGCACGACTATCTCGTGAAGCCGGTGAATCCGCGGCAGGTGCTGGCCGCCATCACGCGCATCCTGGACGGCACGCGACTTCGCCAGCAGGCGCTGGCACGCGAATTCGTGGAGCGCTTCCGCGCCTTCGAGCTCGAGGGCTACAGCAGCGACTGGCGCGGCTGGATCGAGCGCACGGCTGAAGTGACGCGCTGGGACGTTGCACTGGATGAGGCGGGCGAGGGTGGACTCCGCGAGTCGCTGGTGGGCCTGTATCCCGCCATGCGCCGCGAGTTCGCACACTTCATCCGTCGGCAGTATCCCGCATGGCTCGCCGACCTGCAGGGCGACCGCCCGCCGCTGAGCATCGACATCGTGTCGGAGCACGTGGCGCCGCTGCTCACCACCGAGAAGGCGGCAGTGTTCATCGTCGTCGACTGCCTGCGCATGGATCAGTGGCTTGGCCTGGCACCGCTACTCGGCCAGTGGTTCACCGAGGAGCGTTCGCACTACTACTCCATTCTGCCCACCGCCACGCCGTACTCGCGCAACGCGCTGTTCAGCGGGCTCTTTCCGGGCGAGATGGCCGGCATGCATCCGGATTGGTGGAAGGAGCGTGAGGACGAGTCGCTGAATGCACATGAGCGGCAGCTGCTGGAGCTGCAGTTGAAGGAGCTTGGGCACAACGTCAGCGTGCGCTATCACAAGATCAGCACGCCGCACGAGTCGGAAGAGCTGGAGCGGAAGGTCTCGACGGCCGTCTCACCCGAGGGCGTGAGCGCGTTCGTGTTCAACTTCGTGGATCTGCTCACGCACGGCCGGTCGGACAACTCGGTGCTGCTGGAAGTCGCGAAGGACGAAGTCGCGTTACGCCGGCTCACGCGCCAGTGGTTCGAGCGCTCGGCGCTTTTCTCCGTGCTCAAGGAAGCGGCGCGCAAGAAGATCACGGTGATCCTGACCAGTGATCATGGTTCCATTCTCTGCCAGACACCGGCGACGGTATTCGCGCGCCGTGATGCGACGCACAACTTGCGCTACAAGTTCGGCGAGGACCTGCGGGCCGAGAAGTCGGAGCAGGCGCTGCTCTTCCCGAATGCCGATGCGCTGCGGCTGCCGCGGCGGGGACTGGGAAAGAACACACTCCTCGCTGCCGGTGACTGCTACTTTGTGTATCCAACGAAACTTCGCGAATACCAGGGCCGGTATCGCGGCGGCTTCTTTCATGGCGGCGTCAGTCCTGAAGAGATGATCCTGCCACTCGTTCGACTCGTACCCCGTCGCTGACCGTGTATCGCCGACTGCTGGGAATCCTGCGCCCGCATTCGTGGCGCATGGCGGCCACGATCGTGTGCAACCTGCTTGTCGCCGCGCTCGACGTGATGTCGCTGGCATTGCTGATTCCGTTCCTGCAGGCGTTGTTCGGCCTGTCGGTGTCGGGGTCACAGCAGATGGCAACCAGCGGTGTGCAGCGGCTGTTGAACGACGTGCTCGGTCGGTACCTGAATCCGACCGACAAGATGGGATCGTTGCAGGTGGTGGTGCTGGTCATCCTCGCGGCCATCACGCTCAAGAACGTGTTCGCGTGGCTCAGCGGCCAGCTTGGCGCGGGCTTGCAGGAACTGGTGACGCGTGACTTGCGCGACACGGTCTATCGTCACCTGGTGCAGCTGCCACTCCAGTATTTTCAGCGCACCAAGACCGGACAGATCGTTGCGCGCATTCTGACTGACACCGCGCAAAGCAAGGCGCTGATCACGGAACTGGTCACGCGCTCGCTGCAGAGCGGCGCGACGTTCATCGTGAGCGTCGCGTTCCTGATCTCGCTGAGCTGGAAGCTCACGCTCGTGTCGCTGGTGCTGGCGCCGCTGCTGATCGGCGCGCTGCAGCCCATCCTGAAGAAGCTGCGCAAGCGTCATCGCCGGCTCAGCAACGAGTACGGCGAGATGACGAGCATCGTGCAGGAAGCGGTCAGCGGCATCCGCCTCGTGAAAGCGACTGGTGCCGAGCCGCACGAGGCGGGGCGCTTCACCGATGCGAGCGGCCGGTATGCGAAGGCGATGACGCGCGTGGCCGCACTTGGCGCGCTCTCGCAGCCGCTGACGGAAGTGGCAGGTACCGCGATTGCCGTACTGGTGCTCTGGATCGGTGCGCGACAGGTGCTGGTGGATGGCACCATGGATGGTGGTGCGCTGATCACCTTCCTCGTCGTGGTGTTGCGCATGCTGCAGCCGCTCAAGCAGCTGTCGCAGGTGCCGGCCACCGCGCAGTCGTCCATGGCCAGTGCGGAACGGCTCTTCGAGGTGCTCGATGAGCAGACCGAGGCCGACATCGATCGTGGCACGCGCGACGTGACGGCGGTGAACGAGGGCATCCGCTTCGAGCAGGTGTCGTTCACTTACGGCGACGAGGCCGTGCTGAGCGATGTGAGCTTCGAGGCGCCGCGCGGCGGCATCGTGGCACTGGTTGGTGCCAGCGGGGCAGGGAAGAGCACACTGGTCGACCTGGTGCCGCGATTCAACGCGCCCACATCGGGCCGCATTTTGCTGGATGGCATCGACCTGCAGCAGATCCGCCTGACATCGCTGCGCAAGCTGACCGGCATCGTGAGCCAGGACACGGTGCTGTTCAACGACACCGTGCGCGCGAACATCGCATTCGGTGCGCCGGGCATCTATACGCACGCGCAGGTCGAGGAGGCGGCACGATCGGCCAATGCGCACCAATTCATCGTGGCGCTGCCGCAGGGCTATGACACCGTGCTTGGCGAGCGTGGCACGCGGTTGAGCGGTGGACAGCGCCAGCGTGTCGCAATCGCGCGCGCACTGCTCAGCGACCCGCCGATCCTGATTCTCGATGAAGCCACCTCGGCACTCGACACCGAGAGCGAGCGTCTCGTGCAGGAAGCCATCGACCGGCTGCTGGCGGGGCGCACGGTCTTCGTGATCGCGCATCGGCTCAGCACCGTGGAGCATGCGAACCAGATCCTCGTGCTCGATCGCGGGCGCATCGTCGAGCGCGGCACGCATGACGCACTGCTTGCAGCACGCGGCGCGTACCACCGCCTGTACAACATGCAATTCCGCGAGCGCAACCTGCTCGATGTCGTGACGGTCGAGGTATGAGTCGCATCGTCTTCTATCATCCCTCGCCACGGTGGAACGGTGTGGCACGGGTGTACACGGAGATTGGTCGCGCGCTCGCTGCACGTGGTGTGACGGCGGCGATGGCCTGTCCCGCCGCGTCGGCGGTCGCGGCAGCATGCACGGGCCTCGAGGTACTGCCGTTCGACGATCGCGACAGCCTGCTGTCCGATGCACTCCGATTGGCCGTGCTGCTGCGCGAGTTCGGCGCCGACGCGGTGATGGTGAACAACGAGTCGGAACACCTGCTGGCGGCATTCGCGCTGCGCCGCAACGGTCGCGGTGTGCTGTTCCGCCGCATGTCACACGGCTCGGCATCTCCGCTGTCATTCGGTGCGCGGCTCGCGCTGCGCCTGGTGCCGACCTGGTTCATGCATGGCTCGGCGACGGAGGCGCGCGCCGCTCGACCGGTAAAGAAGTTGCGCGGCCGGATCGTGGCGGACCTCGCGGTGGATCCGCTCCAGTTCGAGCGCGTGATCGCCGCGTCGCGACCGCTCGGCACCAGCACGATCGCCGTCGTCACCGATCCCGGTTCGCAGCGCGCGACGGCGGCGGCACTCCGCAGCATCGCCGCGATGCGTCGTCGCGGGCATCCCATTCGCACCCTGCTGCTCGGCATGCCGCATGACGTGAGCGAGATGCGCGTGCATGCCACCGCACTTGGCCTTGGCGATGAGCTGGTGCTGGCCGGTGATCCCGTCGATCGTGCGCCGCTGCTGGCATCGGCCGACATCGTGTGGGTCACCGCCGACAGCGATGACGGCGGCCTCGCCGTGCTCGATGCGATGTCACTGGGTTGCCCGGTCGTGGCCACACGCGGCACGGTTGGCGAGAAGTACGTGCAGCATGGCGAGACCGGCCTGGTCGCCGATCGTGACGACGCGCTCGCAACCGCCGCGCTGGTTACGCTGCTGCGTGCTGATCCCGCCCGGATGTCGCGACTCAGCGATGCGGCCCGGGTGGAAGTGCGCGCGCGACGCGCATTGTCGTCGGTCGCCGACGCGATCATGGGTGCGCTGGAGGATGCCGCGGTGCCGCAGGCGGCAGTCTGACCGCCGCCGCCGCGCCGCCTGCCGTCGTGAAGCCCACGACGCTGCAGCATCGGCTGGAGTACGCGGCCATCCGCGTCGTCGTGTCCGTCCTCGGACGCATGCCGGTCAGCGCCGGTTCGCAGGTCGGCGCATGGCTTGGCCTGCTGGGATACCGGCTTGGCATTCGGTCGCGCGTGGTCGAGGCACAGATCGCGTTCGCGTTTCCGGAACTCACGGCACGCGCGGTGCGGTCGCTTGCGCGCCAGTCGTACGAGAACCTCGGCCGCACGTCGCTGGAGGCGGCGCTGATGGAACGGCGCACGCCGGTCGAACTGATCGCATTGTTCGAGCGTGTGGATGGATGGGAGCACATCGACCATGCGCTCGTCGCGGGCAACGGAGCATTGCTGGTCACCGGGCACCTCGGCAACTGGGAACTCGGCGGTAGCTACATCGCGGCGCGCGGCGTGGGTGTGGACGCCATCGCCCGGCACATGAGCAACCGCGTCTTCGAGCGATACCTCACTCGCGTGCGCGAGCGGTTCGGCGTGCGCGTGGTGTTCGACGAGAAGGCCGTGCGGCAGACGCCTCGCAGTGTGCGCGAGAATCGCATCGTGGGCTTCCTCGCGGATCAGGGCGTGGCAGGGCTGGCCAGCACCTTCGTGCCGTTCTTCGATCGCATGACGAAGACGCCACGCGGCCCCGCCGTGTTCGCGCTGAAGATGCAGGTGCCGGTGATCTTCGTGGTGTCGGTACGTGAGCCCTCGGGCCGGTATCGGCTCATTGTCGAGCATGTGGAGGTCACCGACACCGGTGATCGTGAAGCCGACACCACCGCGCTCGTGGCACACTATACCGCGCGCCTGGAGCACTGGGTGCGCGAGTATCCCGGTCAGTATTTCTGGCAGCACCGCCGCTGGAAGTATCAGCCCGTTGGCGCCCCGCCGCTGCCGGCGGGCATGTGACCGCGCCCGCCATCACGACGCCGATGCCGGCACCGACACCCGTTCGTGCGACGGTCCTGCAGGTGATGCAGCGCGATACGCGTGCGATCGTCGGCATGGTGCTCATCATCGCGCTCGTCGGGGCGGCGATCTTCGCGCCGCTGCTCACGTCATACGATCCCACCGCGATCGACCTTGGCCAGCAGCTGCTGCGTCCGTCGCGCCTGCATTGGCTTGGCACGGACATCCAGGGTCGCGACATCCTGGCGCGGCTGCTCTTCGGTGCGCGCATCTCGCTGTCGGTCGGACTTGGCGCACAGACACTCGCGCTGCTCGTCGGCGGCACGCTCGGACTCGCGAGCGGATTCTACGGTCGCTGGGTGGATGAACTCGTGATGCGCATCGCCGATGTCACGCTCGCATTTCCCACGCTGCTGCTGCTCATTGCAATGGTGGCAGCGTTCCAGCCCAGTATCACGGTGGTCACGATCACGATCGGCATCGTGGGCTGGGCGGGTGTCGCGCGACTGGTGCGCGGACAGGTGATGGTCGTGCGTAACCTGGAGTACGTGCAGGCGGCGCGCGCCCTCGGCGGCAGCGACGTACGCATTCTGCTGCGTCATGTGCTGCCGGCGGTTACGGCGCCGCTGGTGATTGTCGGCACGCTGGGTATCGCGGCCGCAATCATGGCGGAGTCGTCGCTCAGCTTCCTCGGGCTTGGCGTGCAGCCGCCCACGCCCAGCTGGGGTGGCATGATCGCCGATGCGCGCGACCTTTCGCAGCTGCGCCGCGCGCCCTGGACATCAGTCGCGCCCGGTCTCACGATCGGCTGCGCCGTGCTCGCATTCAACCTTCTCGGCGACGCGCTTCGTGACGCCACGGATCCTCGTCAGCTCACCCGCCGACTCGCGCGACAGACGCAGCCATGACCGACTTCAGTGCAGCACAGCAGCGCGAGTATCCGTGGATGACCGACACGCACGTGACCTACCTCGATCATGCCTCCACCGGCGCGATCCCGAAGTCGTCGGCCGACGTGATGCAGCAGTTCGCGACGCTGCGTCACATGCCGCACATGCTCAAGGCCGAACACTTCTTTCCGGTGCTGCACCGGTCGCGCGAGCTGGTGGCACAACTGATCGGCGCCAGCCCCGACGAAATCGCGCTGACGACCAACACGTCACATGGCTTGAACACTGCCGCGTTCTCGCTGCCGCTCGGCCCGGGCGACGAGATCCTGACGGTCGATCGCGAGTTTCCCGCCAACGTCTTCCCATGGATCAAGCGCGCCGAGCGCAGCGGTGCGACGCTGGTGCGGCTGCCGTGCGTGAATGAGGTGCCGGATGAAGGCGCACTGCTGCACGCCATCGCGACGCGGCCCAACGTGAAGGTCGTCACGGTCAGCTGGGTGTCGTTCTGCAGCGGCGCACGGCTCGACATCGACGCCATCGGCCAGGCCTGCCGCGCTCGCGGTGTGTATTTCGTCGTCGACGCGATCCAGGGCATCGGCGTGATGCCGCTAAACCTGACGACGACGCACGTGGACATCCTCTCCTGCGGCGCGCAGAAATGGCTGCAGTCGCCGTGGGGCTCCGCGTTCACCTACGTGCGCCGCGAACTGATCACGCAGCTCGAGCCACCCGAGGCTGGCTGGATGTCCACCAAGGGCTCCGACGACCTGTTCAACATGCTGACCTACGAGCCGGCCTGGTTCGACGACGCTCGCCGCTTCGAGGTGATCACGCTGCCGTTCCCCGACTTCGCCGGCATGAACGCGAGCCTCGAGCTGTTTCAGGCACTCGGCATGAACGCGGTCTCGGAACACATTGCAGCACTTGGCGACATGCTGGTGGATTTCTGCGACGCGCACCCTGAAATTCGCCTGGTCACGCCGCGCGACCGTGCGCGCCGCGCCGGTGTCTTCGCGGTGCAGCCGCCTGCCCTCGACGCAGCTTCGGCGCGACTGCGCGCACATGGCGTGGTGCATTCCGTCCGCGAACGCTGCATCCGCCTCGCGCCGCACTGGTACACGACGCCAGCGCAGTTCTCTGCGGCGCTGTCGCTGCTGCTCGGCTGAACAGGAGCATTGCCAACGGCAACTGCAACTGCAACGCTAACTGCAAATGCAACTCTTTTCACGCAGAGGCGCGGAGCCGCAGAGGAACTGTAAAAGCTGTGGGAACTACGCTGGGAGAGCGCTGTTCTTATAGCTCGCCCTGCGTGCTGTCTTCGCAGCGTGTCGAAGCGCGTAGAGCCCTCTGCGGCTCCGCGCCTCTGCGTGAAAAGAGTTTGTTGTTGTTGCCGTTGCCGTTGCCGTTGCCGTTGCCGTTGCCGTGTCAGCTACCGCACACACGCAGCGATCAGCGCGTAGTCACGGGCGCCCTTCCGGAGCAGCAGGTACTGCCCCTTCAGCAGCCGCTCCGCCGCGATGTCGGTGTCGGTAGCCGACAGCTTCGTGCCGTTTACGGAAAGCCCGCCCTGCTGCAGCAGCCGCCGTGCCTCGCCCTTGCTCGCACAAAGCCCCGCCATGACGAACAGCGAGAGCGTGTCGAACGACTCGGCCGCCGGTACCTCGGATGTCGGCACCTCGCGCGCCAGCGCGGAAAGCGCGCTGGCGGAGAGTTTCGTCGGGTCGCCCTTCGCGAACAGCAGCGTCGAGACCTCGGCGGCGGCCTGCGCGGCCTCGGCGCCGTGGATCAACGTCGTCACGGAACGGGCGAGCAGCTGCTGCGCCTCGCGCTTCTCGGGCGCTGCGGCCGTCGCCTCGTCAAGCGCCTCGATCTCCTCGCGCGCGAGCAGCGTGAACGTGCGCAGGTACCGGCCAGCGTCGCGATCGTCGGCGCCGATCCAGAATTGGTAGAACTGGTATGGCGACGTGCGTGCCGCATCCAGCCAGACGGCGCCGGCCTCGCTCTTGCCGAATTTCGTGCCAGCCGACGTCGTCAGCAGTGGCAGCGTCACACCATGGGCCTCGGCGCCGTGCATCTTGCGCACCAGTGTGGTCCCGGCCGTGATGTTGCCCCACTGGTCGCTGCCGCCCAGCTGAAACGTGACGCCATCACGACGGTACAGCTCCGCAAAGTCGTACGCCTGCAGCAGCATGTACGAGAATTCGGTGAAGCTGATTCCCGTCTCGCTGTTGATTCGCGAGTCCACGGAATCCTTCTGCAGCATGTAATTCACCGTGAAGTACTTGCCCACGTCGCGCAGGAAGCCGATCAGGTCCAGCGGACGAAGCCAGTCGGCATTGTTGCGCATCATCACGCCGCGCGGCCCATCGAAGTCCAGTACACGTGCCAGCTGTGCGCTGATGCCGGAGATGTTTTCGTCGACCATGTCAGTGGTCAGCAGCTGTCGTTCGGTCGCCTTGCCGCTCGGATCGCCGATCATGCCGGTGCCGCCGCCCACCAGTGCCATCGGCCTGTGACCTGCGCGTTGCAGGTGCACCAGTGACATGATCGCCACCAGGTTGCCGGCGTGCAGGCTCGATGCGGTCGGGTCGAAGCCCACGTATCCCGTCACGGGCCCCGTTGAAAGCGCGGCCGCTGCACCCTCGGTGTGCTGGAAGAGCAGCCCGCGCCATGCGAGTTCATCGAGGAAGGCAGTCACTGTCATGGGCGCAAAGTACACGGTTCAGCCAGTCAGTCCTGCGTTTCGTTGGCCGGCACCTTCGGGCGCGACTTCGTTTGGCTGCCCCTCGCGTGTCCGGCTAGGTTACGACATATGGCAGCACTGAAGAGGTTCATGCAGCATCGTGTCGTTCGGGCACTCCTGTTGGTCGGTGTCTGCGGCGCATCGCTGGGGCTCGGCGCATTCACGGCAGGCTGGACGCTCGTCTGCGCAAACGGCCAGTGCCCGTCAGTCGGCGTGCTGGAACTCTACCAGCCGCGCCAGACCTCCAAGCTCTACGCCGCCGATGGGCGCTTCCTGGCAGAACTCGGCCTCGAGCGTCGCACCGTCGCGCAACTGAAGGACATTCCACCGCTGGTGCAGAACGCGTTCGTCTTCACCGAGGACAAGCGCTTCTACAGTCATCACGGCATCGACTTCATCCGTGTCGCGGGCTCGGTGGCGGTGAACGTGCTGCGCGGTGGCTTCGCACAGGGATTCTCGACCATCACCATGCAGCTGGCGCGCAACATCTTTCCCGAGCGGCTGGAACGCGCCAAGTCCATCGTGCGCAAGCTGCGTGAAGCGAAGGTCGCGCTGGCCATCGAGCGGCAGTATTCCAAGCAGAAGATCCTCGAGCTGTACCTGAACCAGATCTACCTCGGCAACGGCGCGTATGGCGTCGAGGCCGCGTCCCAGCGCTACTTCGGCAAGAATGTGCGTGCGCTCAACCTGCCCGAAGCCGCATTGCTGGCCGCGCTGCCCAAGGCGCCCGAACGCTACAATCCGCGCCGCGAACCCGATCGCGCGGTGCAGCGCCGCAACACCGTGCTCGAGTTGCTGCGGTCGCAGCGCATCATCAGCGACGCAGATGCCTCGCTCGCAAAAGCCTATCCGCTCCAACTGGCGCAGCGTACCGAAACGGGCGACGTGGCGCCGTATTTCGTGGAATGGGTGCGCAAGCAGCTCGATGAGCAGTTCGGACGCCAGCTCTACGAGCAGGGATTGAAGGTCTACACGACGCTCGACATCGACATGCAGCTGGCCGCTGAACGCGCGCTCGAGCAGCAGCTGCGCGTGATAGAAGGGGGCAAGTTCGGGCCGTACAAACATCTCACCTACGAGCAGCACCTCGCCCGCGCCGCCGATGACGAACGCAATGCCACCGGCGTGACGTCATACCTGCAGGGCGCCTTCGTTGCCATGGACCCCCAGAGCGGTGGCATTCGCGCAATGATCGGTGGCCGCGACTACACCGACTCCAAGTTCAATCGCGCCACGCAGGCTCTCAGGCAACCGGGCTCCACGTTCAAGCCCATCGTGTACGCCGATGCGATCCAGAACGGCCACACCACCGCCGAGGCACTGGACGACAGCCCGCTCAGCGTGCCGCAGTCAGGTGGCGGCAACTGGTCGCCGCAGAATTACGACGGTCGCAGCATGGGCTCCATTCCTCTCCGGCGCGCGCTTTATCTCTCACGCAACCAGGCCACGGTGCGCCTCGGCATGTCGCTCGGTGAGCAGAGCGTTGCCTCCATGGCTCGACGCTTCGGCCTCAGCACACAGATGCCGCCATATCCCAGCCTGCACATCGGCGCGGCCGACGTCTACCCGCTCGAGATGATCGCCGCCTACACGGTGTTCGCTTCCGGCGGCATGCGCACGAAGCCGACCGGCATCGTGCGCGTCGAGAGTTCGAGCGGCGAGGTGCTCTGGCAGCCCACACCAGTGCGCACCGCGGTGCTCTCCACCGGCGAGGCGTGGCTGATGACCGACATGCTGCGCGACGTCGTTCGGCGAGGCACCGGCACGCGCGCGGCCGACGGCATTCGTGTGCCGGCCGGCGGCAAGACCGGCACCACGAACGATGGTGCCGATGTCTGGTTCATCGGCTTCACGCCGGATCTCGTCGCCGGCGTCTGGATGGGCCTCGACCGCCCGCGCACGATTCTGCGCAACGCGCAAGGCGGCGTGCTCGCCGCACCGGCGTGGGCGACCTTCATCGCCGAGGTCTATCGCCGTCGCTCGCTGACGGCCGACTTCCCGGGGCCGGGTGGCCTGATCGCCGTCGAGGTCGACCGGCTCACCGGCTTGCGCGCCGGCCCGCTCTGCTTGGGCGAGCGCGTTTACACCGACTACTTCGTGCAGGGCACCGAGCCCACGCAGGAATGCGACGGCACACTCATGGGCCCGGAAAGCGACAGCATCTTCGCGCTGCCGTCTGGCGTCCTGCCGGGCGTCGTGCCTGCAGTGCCGACCGCGCGGATCAGGCGTGTCCCGGGCGATTCCGCCAACCCGTTCCGCCTCCCGTGACGCACTGGCAGCCACTCGACTGTCATGCGCACAGTACCTGTTCGGATGGCGTCCTCGCACCGGATGAAGTGTGCGCCACGGCGGCCGGTCATGGTGCGCGCGGCACGGTCAGCGATCATGTGAGTCGGGACGTGCGATTCGCCGTCAAGTCATCCGACGCGTTCGACGCGTACACCGCACTGATTGCGCACCTGCCATATCGCAGCGCCGAATTCTGCTCGCACGATTCGCTCTGGCGCGAGCTGTCGCCGGAGCAGCTGGGACGTCTCACGCATCGCATCGGCTCGTTGCATGCCGTGCCCATGGATGACGGGACACTCGTGCGCATGTTCCAGCGCGAACTCCCGCCGGGCCTCACCCGTGACGCCTACATGGCGCGTCACCTGCTGGCCATCGAGACGCTCGCCGACACGATGCCGATCGAGATCTTCGCGCATCCCACACTCGTGCCGTACGAACTGCGCGAGCTGCCCGCCGAGGAACTCTGGCGCGAGGAAGACGAGGAGCGGCTGGTTGCGGCGCTCAAGCGGAACGGCATCTGCTTCGAAATCTCCAATCGGTACCGGGCGCACATGCGACTGGTGCAGCGCGCCATCGACAGTGGTGTGCGCATGTCGCTGGGCTCCGACGGTCACGTACTGGAGCAGATCGGCAACCTCGCATGGCCGCTGGAGATCGCACGCTCGCTCGGGCTCGGCGACGACGCGCTGTATGATCCCGCAGTGCACGGCACGAGACTTGGCTGAGCCGTCCGGTGCGGTGACGGTCTATCGCGCCGCGTGGGTAATGCCCATGAACGGCGCACCGATCGCAAATGGCGCCGTCGCGGTCGCAGGTGATCGCATCACGTTCGTGGGCAGCGCGGCAGGCGCGCCCCCGGGCCTCGTCGTCGATCTTGGCGACGCGGCGCTGATGCCGGGCCTCGTGAACGTGCACACGCATCTCGAGCTCACACCACTTCGTCACCTGCTGGAAGGCCTCGACTTCGCGCAGTGGATCCGCACCCTCACCACGCTGCGCCGCACTGCACTGAGCGACACGACGGACCTGCAGGTCGGTGCGCGCATCGGCATCGCCGAGGGATTGCTGCGGGGCATCACGACGTTCGCAGATACCAGCGACACGGCTGCTCCCGTGCAATCCGCGCTACAGTCCATGGGCGCGCGCGGCATCGTGTACAAGGAAGTCTTCGGGCCCGATCCGCTGCAGTGCGACACATCGCTGGCACTGCTGCGCGAGGCGGTGCGTGAACTACGGCACAGCGCGTCGGATGCAGTGCGCGTCGGCGTCTCGCCTCATGCGCCATACTCCGTCTCGAAGGCGCTCTTCGGTGCAGTTGCCAAATTTGCGATCGGCGAGCAGCTGCCCATGGCGGTGCATCTCGCCGAGAGCGCGTTCGAGGAGGAACTCGTCACGCGCGGCACCGGACCGTATGCAGACAACTGGCGCAGTCGCGATATCGATCCTGCCGGTGCGCGTGCGCGGTCCAGCGTCGCGTTGCTGCACGATGCCGGTGCGCTGCGTGCGCGTCCGCTGATCATTCACGCCGTTCGCGTGGACGCCGACGACATCGCACTGCTCGCCGCAGCGGGGTGCGCCGTCGCGCACTGCCCGGTGTCGAATGCGCGCTTCGGGCATGGCATCGCGCCGGTGCAGGCGATGCTCGACGCTGGACTGGCCGTCGGCATCGGCACCGATTCCGTGGCCAGCAACAATCGCATGGACCTGCTCGACGAGGCGCGTGTCGCGCACCTCATGGCGTGCACGCAGACGCAGTCGTGGCGTGCATTTCCGGCATCGCGTGCGCTCTGGCATTGCACCACCGGCGGCGCGCAGGCGCTGCGCCTCTGGCCCAAGCTGGGGACGCTCGACGTGGGCGCACCCGCCGATCTCTGCGCCTTTCCGCTGGATGGGCTGGCGGCATTGCCGCTGGCCGACGTGAGCGATGCGCTGGTGCACGGCATCGCCGGTAGTGCGGCACGGCTCACCGTGGCGTCGGGTGTCGTGAAGGTGCGCGACGGCACTCTTGTCGAGCGGACGCAGCACACCGACGATCGCGCCCGATTGCGCGTGATCGGTGACCGGCTGCGTGCCGCCCGCCGGCGTCTCGTTGATTGACGTCCATCCGGCCAGGCGGCGTGCGTGATGCGAGTGGCCGCCCGGCGGCTCAGGCGTGGTGACAGTCCTTGCGCGACGGTTACGTTGTGACGTCACCCTCTTCCGCGTAGACATGGCCGCTCAGCTCTCAGGACGCACCCGGATGATCTGGCGCGACGGCGCCTTCGTCGCGTGGGAAGACGCGCAGATTCACGTCATGAGCCATGTGGTGCATTACGGCTCGAGCGTCTTCGAAGGCATCCGCTGCTACGAGACGCCGACCGGCGGGGCGGTCTTCCGCCTCCGCGACCACATGCGTCGGTTGATGGACAGCGCCCGTATCTATCGCATGCCGGTCCGCTACTCCATAGACGAGCTGATGCAGGCGGTTCTCGATACGGTGAACGCCAACGGATTGTCGCATTGCTACCTGCGCCCGGTCATGGCCCGAACCGGCGAGCAGATGGGCGTGCTGCCGTCGCAGGAGCCGGAGCTGACCGAGACGTTCATCATCGCCTGGAATTGGGGCGCCTACCTCGGTCCCGAAGCACTGGCGGCGGGTGTGGACGTGTGTGTCTCCAGCTGGCGTCGCGCCGCGCCCGACACCTTCCCGACCATGGCCAAGGCGGGCGGCAACTACCTGAACTCGCAGCTCTCCAAGATGCAGGCGCGCCTCGATGGTTACGTCGAGGGTATCATGCTCGACAGTCAGGGCCTCGTGTCGGAAGGCAGCGGCGAAAACCTGTTCGTGGTCCGCGATGAAGTGCTCTACACCGCACCGCTGGCGCATGGAATTTTGAACGGGATCACCCGCGATTCGGTCTCGACCATCGCGCGGGATCTGGGGTATGAAGTGCGAGAACAGGCAATTCCGCGTGAGTTTCTTTATATCGCTGACGAAGTGTTTTTTACCGGGACGGCCGCCGAGATCACCCCGATCCGCAGTATCGATCGGATTCCCGTCGGCAGTGGCAATCCCGGCCCGATCTGCCGTGCCATCCAGACGGAGTTCCTCGGTATTGCCGGCGGAACCATCGACGATCGGCATGGCTGGCTGACCCCGGTGCTCGATGTCGTGGGAGCCGCGCGATGAGTACATGGGCCGGGTGCAACTCGATTCTGCTGCGACTGCTCGCCGACCGGCATTCCAGTCGGCAGCATGCTCCCACCGGGTTCGACGCCGTAATGGTGTCGCCGCGCGCCTCTCGTCACTGCCTGTGCACGAGGGGCGTTTCATTATTTTGACGGACGGAGGGTTCGTGAATGTTGGTTGTCTTGCGCTCAACGCGTCGTACGAACCGCTCACACTGGTGCCGATGCGGCGCGCGTTGCGCCTGCTGCTCGACGGCAAGGCGGAGATCGTCGAATCCGACGACGAGAAGCTGGTGCGGTCGGAGAAGCTCTCCTTCCCGCGGCCGGTGGTCATCCGCCTGACGAAGTTCGTGCACGTGCCGCGCCGATTTCGTCGACAGGTGACGAACACGTTCCTCTTCGCACGCGACCAGTATCGCTGCCAGTATTGCGGGCGAATGCAGGTGGATCTCAAGCCCCGCGAGCAGCTCACCCGTGATCACCTGATTCCGATCTCGCGCGGTGGGCTCAACGACTGGAACAACGTCGTGACGGCCTGCAGCCCGTGCAACACGCGCAAGGCGAACCGGCTGCCGCACGAGATCAACATGCATCCGATGATGGTGCCGGTAGAGCCGCACTTCGTGCACCTCAGCTGGGCCGTACGCCGGCTCACGCCCAAGCAGGCGCACTACATCAAGGTGTTTTACGGCGACGAGATGCTGGCACAGATCCGCCGTATCGAAGGCGCACCGGTCACGCCCACGGTGTGATCGGCCATCGGCACGAGGCTCGAGCATGCGCCCGCACGCTCACGGACCGCGCGTGAAGATATGCGGCATTGCCAGCAGGCCCGAGGCCGCAATCGCCACTGCACACGGCGCCTCGGCGCTGAGTCTCGTCAGCCATACGCCGAGCGGCCTCGGTGTCGTCGATGACGACATTGTCGCCCACGTCATCGCGAATGTGCCACCGCACGTGACGCACGAACCAATGGTCTCTGTCCCGCCAGATCCGAAATCGCGCCGCAACTCCTGTCCATCTGGCGGATGGGCTGTGCGTGCACAACGTGGCTGACGCGACTCGCATGGTGGAACCGTTCGGGCTCGATCTCCGCACCGGTGTCCGCACCGACGGTGCGCTGGACGCTGCGAAGCGTGCGGCCTTCATGCAGGCCGTCGCGCAGGCCTGACACTACTGCGCCGTGAATGGCCGCGTCTGCGTCTGGTAGTGACGACGCTCGCCGCCCAGCAGGCGCACGAAGAACGTGCGGACCGTGCGCGTGACGGCGGTGCCCGGATTGCGATCGCCGCGCAGCGCAGGGCGCACCTCGCCGCGCAGCCAACGTTCCACTTCCTCCAGGTCGCTCAGGCTCAGCACCTCGATGTCCAGGCTCGCGTCGTAGTAGTAGCTCGCGCCGCGCTTCATCGGTGGTGACTGGATCCGATACGGACGCTCGAGGAAGGCTTCCGCCTCCTCGGCCGTATCGAAGCGGCCCAGGCGCGTCGCACGGTCGCCCACCACGCGATAGACCTCGAACTTCTTGTTCAGTTGATCGAAGCGCACCAGCATGTCCCACTCCACGGCGGCATTGAGCGTGTTGTTCAGCCGCTCGTTGCGCCAGAGTTCGCAGCGGAAATGCAGGCGCGCGGGAAAGCCGTTGCGCAACAGGTCGCGCAGCTCACGGGTTGCGAGCACGCTGCGCGGTGCGAACGCCGGCCCTTCGCCGCTGCCCACCGCATGCGCCGGCAACACGATCTCCAGACGCGCGTCCGGCTGTGCCACCATCGGCGTCGCGCTGCACAGCGTCGCGGCGGCGAGTGTTACCGCCGTCATGAGGCTGCGCAGCGCATGCCGACGGGTGATGACGGTGCTCACTAGTAGCGCCGCACCAGGCGCACGAACACCTGCACACCGCGCGAGGGTGGCGCACCGAGCGCCTTTGCCACGTAGATGCCACCTTGCCCAAGCTCCAGCCCCGCACCCACGCTGGTCTGCAGCGCCTCGAAGCCGCGCGGCGAGTCCGCTGTCGTGGCGGGCAGCGCAGCGCGCGGCGAGTGCAGCCACCCACGTCCGACGTCGGTGAACAGCAGCCAGCCGCCGTACCCGCTGCGGTCGGTCTGGATCATGCGCGCCCCGCCGAACAGGTCCACCAGCCAGTTGATGTCGTGCCGGTAGTCCACGCTGAGCAGCACCATGCGATCGCAGAGTGCCGGCAACCCGGGCAACAGCTCGGCTGCTGAACACTGCAACCGATCCGGCGTCGTGACACGCTCCCGGAAGCCGAAGCCGGTGTTTGCTCCGGGCCCACTCAACGACAATCGGCGCTGCAGCGGCAACGCATCGCCGTGCAGCCACCCACCGACCATCACACGCGTATTCAGCTGTGCCGTGCGTGAGAGCCTGCTGTAACGCCGAAGGTCCAGCATGCCGCGTCCGTACCGCACCTGCCGATCCGGCGAGGGCACCGGCGTGGCGCGCTCGGTGCCGAACGTCTCGTGGTCACCATCGCCCACTTCGTACTCGCCCTGCAGCCACCAGCCCGATCGCGGCCTGATCGGATCGGTGCGCGTGTCGTAGCTCAGGCGCGCCTGTGTGCGCAGGTACCGCGCGCGATCGAACACCGGGTTTTCACGCCATGGCTCGTCGTTGCGCCACAGCGTGAAGGGGTTGAGCGTGCGGCGCGGACCCCACGTCTCGCGGCTCACCTCGATCGAGCCGCGCAGCGCACGACCGTCGCGGAACGCGATGAAGCCGCTGCCGCCATGCGTGTCGTAATAATCGCGATAGTCACTGTGCGCGATGAAGGCCGCAAGCCCAGTCTCCACATCGCTCAGCTGCCACGATTCCACCGGCGCCACCACGTCGAACAACCGCCCGCCCACGCTCCAGTGTTCGCTGCGGCCCATGCGCAGCTCGACGCGTGCGCTGTGCCCCACGTTATTGCCCGTCCACTCCAGGCGTGACCCGGTTCGGAACACGCCGAAGACGTCCGCCGCGACCGTGCCCAGCGGGGTGTGATAACGCAGCCGCGGCCCGAACTCGATCGGCAGGCCTTCCACACGGTTGTACGTGCGCGTGAGTGCGAGGCGCATGCCGATGCCTCCGGTCGGCTTGCCCTGACCCAACAATCGCCAGATCTCCTCGAACGGCGCATCGATGCGCAGCACGCCATCCTCGATGACGTAGCGAACCGAGTCTTCGTCCATCCGCAGCCGGCCGATGCGCGCGGTGTCCGCACCGGTGACACGACCGCCAAGCACCGCGACGCTGCCGGACACCACGGCACCGGCGTCGAACGTCACATCACCATTCACCACCAGCAGCGACCCGTCCACCGTGCCGCTGATGCGCACCGGCCCGCCGATCACGGCCAGCGAGCCCCGCACCATGGAGTCGGCCGGTACCGTGAACGGCCCATGCTCCCGGCGTGTCGATGGCGCGTTGTACAAAGCCTGCGCCTCGTCGCGCTCGCGCCGCGTCATGCCATGCTGCGGCGCGCAATCCCTGCCGCCCGCGGTGTCCGTGCAGGTGGACCATGTGGGCTGCTGGGCACCCGCCGGTGTCGCCGCCAGCAGCGCACCGGCCGCGGCCAGCAGCGCTGCCACGGACATCGCGTGATGGCGTGCACACACGCCCGCTCGTGCGCGTCGCGAGGCCGGGCGTGCGCCGCTGCCCGAGGTCATCACGCGTGTGATGATGCGTGTGATCATCAGCGCGTTCATGCGCGTGATCAGGTGCGCGTTCCGGCGTGAGGGCTCGCCGGATGTGATGCGCGCGGTCATGCGTCGCTCCGACCGTCGTGCATGCCACCGCCGATCCCCAGTCGCTTCATGCGCCGGTACAGGTTGGGACGATCAGTCTGCAGGCGACGCGCGGCCTCGGCCACGTTGCCCGCTGTTTCGTCGAGGGCGCGCACGATCAGCTGTCGCTCATAGCCATCCAGCGCATCGCTCAACGGCAGCATGGGCGCATCACTGCGCATCGCGGGTGCGCCCGCCAGCGATCCCGGTGCACCACGTGGTGCCGGCAGCACCTCGTGCACGTCACCCACGCGCAGCTCGCGCCCCGGGTACAGGATCGCCAGCCGCTCGATGATGTTCGCCAGTTCACGCACGTTGCCGGGCCAGCGATGTGCCCGCAGAGCGTTCATCGCTTCCGGCGTGAAGGTCGGTGCGGCGCGACCGGTGCGCGCGCGGTGCAGCGCGGTGAAGTGCGTGACCAATGCCTCGATGTCCTCCACACGCTCGCGCAGCGGCGGCAGCGTCATCGGGATCACGTTCAGGCGGAAGAACAGGTCCTCGCGGAAGCTGCCATCTGCCACCGCCGTCACCAGGTCGCGGTTGGTCGCGGCGACGATGCGCACGTCCACCCTGATCGGCTTGCCGCCGCCGACGCGCTCGATCTCCCGCGCCTCGATGGCCCGCAGCAGCTTCGCCTGCGCCTCGCTGCCCAGGTCACCGACTTCGTCCAGGAAGAGCGTGCCGCCATGCGCCAGCTCGAATCGTCCGATGCGCCGGTCCGTCGCGCCTGTGAACGCGCCGCGTTCGTGCCCGAACATCTCGCTCTCGACCAGGTCGCGCGGAATCGCTGCGCAGTTCGTGCGCACGTACGCCTTGTCGCGACGCGGGCTGCCGGCATGCAGCGCACCAGCCACGAGCTCCTTGCCGGTGCCTGATTCGCCCGCGATCAGCACGCGCGCATCGCTCGGCGCGACGCGCGCAATCAGTTCGCGGACATTCGCCATCGCCGGACTCTCGCCCACCAGCCCACCCACCAGGCCCAGATCCTCGCGTAACGTGCGCGCCGCACGACGCGTCTGCCGCAGCTCCAGCGCCGAGCCGAGCGCCAGGATCGTGCCCTCGGGCGTGAGCGGCTTCTCGAGAAAGGTGAATGCACCGAGTCGCGTGGCCTTCACGGCATCACTCAAGCCGGCACGACCGCTCATCATCACCACCGGCAGCTCAGGAAAACGCTCGCGGAATTTCGCCAGCGTCTCCATGCCGTCGGTGTCGTTCGGCATCATCAGGTCCAGCAGCACCACGTCAGGCTCTGCCTCCAGCGCGCGCGCGAATGCCGCGTGCCCATCGGGCGCGTCGCGCACTTCGTAGCCTTCGCCGGCCAGCAACGCACCCACCATGCGGCGGATGTTCGGCTCGTCGTCGACGATCAATACGCTGGGCATCAGGTTGAGGTCAGCCCTGCGGCGCGCTGCTGCGCTCGGCCAGCACCTTCGTCACGAATCGCTGGCCCTCGCTGATGCGCTCCACCTCCACCGACATCGCCTCCACAGCCGCTTCGATGCGCTGCAGCCGGTCCGTCGTGTCGCGTGACGGCAGCGCCGACTTCGATGCTGGTCGAAGGTTCACCAACGCCTTCAAAAAGCCGAAGACCGGAAACGCGATGATCATCAGCGTGAAGCCGATGATGCCATCCTTCGCCAGCATGTATACGTTCGGCGGGATGTCCATCGGTAACGGAAATCCGCTGGACGTGGTCAGGCCATCCACGTTCGGCGCCCCATCGAGCACGGTCGTCTTGCCATCGCGGATGACGGTGATTCGGCCCGGCGAGGGTACGTCCGATCCTGCAACGGGCGCCTGTGGCACCTGGGCAAGCTCCGGAGTTGCCGGTGCCTGAGGTACGGCCGGCTGTACCGCTGCATCCACGCGCAGCATGTGGTCAGCCACGCGGCACCTCCACCGTGGCACGCTCCGAAAGCAGGCGAGTGGTGAAGCGCTGCCCTTCGCTGATGCGCTCCACTTCCACCGCGACCGTCTCGATCGCCGATTCCATGCGTGACAATCGCTCCGTCATTTCGGCATCGCGCACGGGCTTCTGTGCCAGGTTCCGCTTGCCGCGATGGCGCAGTACCAATCCCACGATCAGCACCATCGCCGTCGAGAGAATGGCGAGCGCGCCCACGACATATGGACCGTCGGGCTCCTCGCGATTGCCCTGCGCGATGCCGAGCGTCGAGAACACTTCCTCCTGCGACCCGTTCAGCGTGACGGTCTTGCCGTCCCTGGTGACGGTGACCACCAGGTTCTCGCTGCCAGTCGTGCCGCCCTGCGCCTCACGCTCCGCCCGCGCCGCATCGCGCTGGGCCTGCGCCGCTTCACGTTGTGCCCGCGCAATGTCGCGCGCATTCTCGGCGGCGTTGCGAGCCTGGGCAGCGGCATCCTGCATCGAGATCGTCGTCATCATGTTGCTCCATTGTCGCGTGGCACTGCCTCACCACGTGCGGGTACGGCAAATGGAATGGCGGCGCCCTCGCTCAGGATGCGCGACGTGAACCGCTGCCCCTCGCTGATCCGCTCCACCTCCACCGCCACCGATTCGATCACGTTCTCGATGCGCGCGATCCGGTTTGCCATCTCGGCATCCTGCCGTGGCGTCTGGCTGCCTCGTCCCTTCCGCAGATGACTCAGCGTCATCCAGACCAGCAGCACGATCGTGACCAGCACACCGCCCGTGAGCGCCGCAATCACCTGGGCATCTGGTTGCTGCGGGCCCGTCACGCCGATCTGCCTGAGCTGCTCTGCCGTCGGGTTCTCGAGCACGATGGTCTTCCCATCCTTTTCGATGACGACGCGCGCCTCCATACCCGGCGGCACCGAAATCCCCGTCGCGGGTCCGCCCTCCTGCGCCTCGAGGCTCCTCAACGCGGCCTTCTTCGCCGCCAACTCGATGCGCTGGTCCAGCTGCGCTTCCTCGGCTGTCATTGGCGCGCGCGGCGCGGCGGGTCGTTGCGACATGTTCAGCATCTCCTCATTCGGTGTTCGGCAGTGGTGCTACGCATTCGGCGTCTCCGGGCGTCCTTCGGTCCGCGACAGCGGTACCGTGAGCGTGATCGTCGTGCCGCGACCTGGTTCACTCAATGCACCGACGCTCCCGCCATGAGCGAGAATCGTCTGGCGCACGATGGCCAGCCCAAGCCCCGTGCCGCCGGGCTTGGTCGTGGTGTACGGCTCCCAGATCCGGCACAACGTTTCGGCCGGAATGCCCGGCCCAGTGTCGTGTACGGAAATCCGGACGGATGGTGTCGGCTCGCTGATTGTTTCTGCCGAGACGATGATCGTGCCGTCGGGACCCGCGGCATCGGCGGCATTCAGCAGCAGGTTGCTGACCGCGCGCGCCAGTGGATCGTGGTGTCCGGACACGAACGGCAGGTCGTCCGGCAGCTCCACCAGCACGGTCGTGGTGGGGGGCAGGGCGGTGCGGGCGGCGTAGCGCAGCAGCTCCGCGACGTCGATGTCGGCGACCGGCCCGTCCGGCAGCCGTCCGAACTGCGCGAAGCTCTTCGCCAGCCTGTCCAGCCGCTGCGTCTCGACCTCCAGCACGTCGATCGTCTCCTGCAGCTCCGGCGCTGCTGACATCCGGAGCCGCGAGACGGCGAAGCGAATCGGCGTCAGCGGATTTTTCAGCTCGTGCGCCACGCGCCGCGCGGTCTCGCGGAAGGCACTCAGGCGCGCCGCCTCGGTCGCAGCGGTGCGACCCTCCTCCAGCTGTGCGGCCATCAGCCGCATCCGCAAGCGCAGGAGGTCGAACTCCGGCGCCCCACGGCTCGGCGAGCCCGACGGCAGCGGTTGTGCCGTCGCGATGCGATCGGTCCAGTCCACCACCTCATCCAGCGGGCGACTGAGCTGACGGCTGAAGTGCCCGGCTACACGTCCCGCGAGCACGGCCAGGATCAGAAACAACACCAGTACCACGACGAGCACTGGTCGTATCACTCGCGGCGCGAGGTACTCCAGGCGCTTGGCCTGATCCAGCGACGCATGCAGCTCCGCCTCGTGCGCGTCGAGGGCGGCAGTCGCTTCGCGGCTTCGCGGTGCAGTACGCGCCGCCGTCAGCGCCCGGCTTCCCGTCTCCGCCACCCGCGACCACGCACCGCCGGAGGCGAGGAAGGGGAACACGTTGCTTGCCGCCACCAGCCCGAACGTCGTCAGCGCCGCCGCCGGCAGCACCGCGAAGGCCATCAGGACGAGCAGGAGTCGAGTGCGGAACCCGAGACGGGACACTGAGCGGATACGAACTGAGAGGAAGGGACTGCTTCGGCATTCTAGCCACGAGCACACGGCGAAACCCGTCCGGCGGTGCCGTTGCGCTGCGACGTCATTAGTTTCTCACGTGCACTTCCGCTGTCGCGGACCCCGGCTGGCCTTGCCCTGAACAACGTGGGCGGGGCGCCTGGGAGAGCGACCGCGCAGCCGCCGGCACCTCGCCGATGCGGCGCGTGCCCATTCGATTCTTCACATCCCCAGTTACATGAACGGACGCACGACGCGCCCGCACGCACCCAGAGGGCCCATCGCCCCGGTGCACCGCGGGCCGCAGGCCAGCAACACCACCGCTGCGGCCTCCTCCAGCTACTCGCAGTACGGCAACGCACCGAACGCCGCGCTCCTCATCGATTTCGACAACGTCACGATGGGGATCCGCTCCGACCTGCAGACGGAGCTCAAGAATCTCCTGTCGTCGGACATCATCAAGGGCAAGGTCGCCGTGCAACGGGCCTATGCCGACTGGCGCCGCTACCCGCAGTATGTCGTGCCGCTTGCCGAGTCGTCGATCGACATGATCATGGCGCCGGCGTACGGCAGCTCGAAGAAGAACGCCACCGACATCCGCCTCGCCATCGACGCCGTGGAACTCATGTTCACGCGTCCCGAGATCGGCACCTTCATTCTGCTTTCGGGTGACTCCGATTTCTCGAGCATGGTGATGAAGCTCAAGGAGTACGGCAAGTACGTCATCGGCGTGGGCATTCGCGAGAGCTCCAGCGACTTGCTGGTGATGAATTGCGACGAATACTACAGTTACAATGCGCTCGCCGGCCTGGTGAAGACCAGCGACGAGGAGACGGTCAAGCGCGACCCGTGGGAGCTCGTCACCGAGTCGCTCGCCCGCATGGTGCGCAATGGCGACGTCATGCGCGCCGATCGCCTCAAGCAGGTCATGCAGGACATCGACAACGGCTTCGACGAGAAGGATCTCGGCATGTCGAAGTTCTCGAAATTCGTGCAGGAGGCAGCGCAGAAGGGGCTGCTCACGCTGACGCGACTCGAGAACGGCCAGTTCGAGATCGCACCGCCGGGAAGCAATGCCAGCACCTCGCCTGCCATTGCCAGCGGCGATGTCGCAGGCGTGCTCGACGAAGCCGCCGAGAAGGAAGACGGTGAGGAGCGTGGCTCGCGTCGTCGTCGCGGTCGCGGTCGTGGACGCGGTGGTCGTGACCGTGAAGCACGCGTGCCCACCGACGGCACCGATGCACCCTCCGATGCGGCTGATGCCACCGACGCAACCGTTGTCGCGATCGATGGCGACGTCGTGGCGCCTGACGCGTCGCCGACCGAGCTCGTGGCGGTCGACGCCGCACCTGCGTCGCGCCCGGAGCGCACGCGGCCCGACCGTTCGCGCTCGGGACGCGGCGAACGTCCGGCACGCAGTGAGACGCCGCGCGCTGCGACGCCGGACATCGTTGCAACTGCACCCGAAATGCCGCGTGGCGAGACGCCGCGTGCCGCACAGGGTCGTGACACCATCGGCCTCGTGGGCGAGCGCCTCACGCGCAACGAAGCGTTCGATCTGGTCCGCAAGTCCGTTGCGGCCACGGTGAAGAACGACATGCCGGCGGCCATGCTCGCGGTCCGCGAAAGCGCGGCGGCACTGCTGGGTCGCGACAGCGAAAGCCTGAACGAGCGCAACTTCACGCGTATCCTGCAGGATGCCCATGACGCCGACGTGATCGACCTGCGCAAGCGTGGCGATTCATGGGAAGTCGCGCCGGTGCAGGAAGTCGCGGCCGTCTCCGAACAGCTGGCAAAGCACGAAGCCGCGAATGCCCCGAAGCCGGTTGCCAGTGCGCCGGCGCCGCGTGGCATGGGTTCGCGCGGTGGTGCACGCGGCGGCCGCCTCGGCGCTCCGCCTCCGGGCCTGCTGATGGTCGGCGTGGTCGACGAGTCACCGAAAGCTGCCCCGGTTGTCGAGGCACCGGCCCCGGTCGCCGTTCCGGCACCGGTGGCAGCACCGGCGCCCGTATCGGCACCGGAACTCGCACTCACGATGCCGGCGGCTCCAGCCGTGAAGTCGGCACCGAGTCGTACGAACGGTCGTCCCGCGGCGAAGAAGACCGCAGCACCGGCCCGCGCCGCTGCGAAGGTGGCCGTGAAGGCACCAGCCAAGGCGCCCACTGCAAAGACGCCACCGCCTGCTGCAAAGAAATCGGCACCGGCCGCGAAGAAGGCCGCGTCCAAGACACCGGCTGCCAAGACACCGGTTGCCAAGCCCGCCGCGAAGAAGACCGCGCGACGGTAATCGCGTTGGTGTTCCGTTGGACCGCCGTTCCCGCGTCGCCCGCGTCACCAACACATGGTGTCGCGGGCGACGTGCATGCGCCTGCACATCTTTCACGCATGTCGATCATTCATCAGCATGCGCTGCCCGCGACGTTCTACGATCGCGATCCCGCGCTCGTCGCGCGCGAACTGCTCGGCATGCACCTCGCCGTCACCCGGCCGGACGGCAGCATGCTCTGCGCACGCATCGTGGAAACGGAGGCCTACCTTGGCCCGAACGATCCGGCCTGCCATGCCGTCGCCGGCCGCACGGCACGCACCGAGCACCTGCATGGGCCGCCGGGCCGCGCGTACGTGTATCGCATCTACGGCATGCACTGGTGCCTGAATGCCGTGACGCTCGCTGACGGCATCGGGTCGGCGGTGTTGCTCCGTGCCGTCGAGCCGCTGGGCGACGTCGCGCCGCTGCGCATGCGCCGTCTCGCCGCGCGTCGCGATCGCGATCTCACCAATGGGCCGGGCAAGCTCTGCGCAGCGTACGACATCACGCGAGCCATGGATGGCACGTCGCTCCAGTCGGGGCCAATACAGATCCGTCACACCGACGGAGTACCCGATGCGCAGGTGCGTGTCTCGCCGCGCATCGGCATCACGCGAGCGGCAGACTGGCCGCTGCGTTTCCTTGTTGCAGGCAACCCGTTCGTCTCCGCTACGCCACGGCTGTTCGCCGTCACCCCGTATTCGCCATGACACTCTCCCACGCGTCGCGCATCGCCCTCGCACTCACACTTTCCGCAAGCGCGCTGCACGCCCAGCGCCCCGGCACGCAGCGTCGGCCTGCGCCAACATCGCGTCCGGTGGCCGCGCAGCTGGATTCGCTGACCGACGTGTCGCCGCATGCGATGCGGCTCTGGCGCGAGGCTGTCGTGGTGGATACGCACAACGACATGCCGACCAAGGTGGCCGACGAGAAGTACGATCCCGACGTGCGCAACCCGATCGGCTTTGGCCCGGGATTCGGCTCCACGGACTATCCGCGCCTGCTGCAGAGCGGCATCACGGGGCAGTTCTTCTCGGCCTTCGTCGATGCGCCGTATGCGCTCATGACGCCGGACAGTTCGTTTGCGCGCGCGATGCTGCTCACGCGCCAGGTGCATGCCTTCGTGAAGCGTCATCCCGACAAGCTCTTCTTCGCGACCAGCGGTGCCGACCTGCGCCGCGCCAAGCGGCAGGGCAAGGTTGCCGTCTTCGTCGGCGTGGAAGGTGGTCACGCCATCGAGGGATCCATCACGAAGCTGCGCCAGCTGCACGCGGCGGGTGTGCGCTACATGACACTGACCTGGAACAACGGCAACTCGTGGGCGGGTGCCGCCGCGGGACAGAACAACTCGCGCACCGCAGGCCTCACGGCGCAGGGCAAGGCGATCGTCCGCGAGATGAATCGCATCGGTGTGCTCGTCGACATCTCGCATGTGTCGGACACGACGTTCTGGGACGCGGTGGCCACCAGCACCAGGCCGGTCATCGCATCGCATTCCAGCTCGCGTGCACTGAGCCTGCATCGCCGCAACCTCACCGACGACATGCTGCGCGCCGTCGCGAAGACGGGTGGTGTCGTGAACGTGAATTTTTTCAGTCAATTCATCGACTCGATGTACATCCAGCGCTTCGCCGGCATCGAACCTCGCCTGCGCGCCGAGGACCGCCGTCTGCGCGACGCCGGCACGCCGAACGAGCAGATCCGCACCAGCGTCGCCTCGCTGCGTCAGCGGCTCCTCGATTCCATTCCCGAGACACCGCTCTCGGTGCTCGTCGACCACATCGATCACATTGCGAAAGTCGCCGGCGTTGACCATGTCGGCATCGGTTCCGACTTCGACGGCGTCACCGCGCTGCCCATCGGCATGGAAGACGTGACCATGCTGCCTCGCATCGCCCAGCACCTCATTGATCGTGGCTACTCCGACACGGACATCAAGAAAATCCTTGGTGGCAACATGTTGCGCGTGCTCGAGACCGCGATCGATCCCACGGAACGGAAGCGCCGGTAGGCACGTCGCGCGCAAGACGAGCGGACGTTTGCGCGAGTATGCAGGAAGGGGCGTGCGGCGAATATCTCGCCACACGCCCCTTTGTCGCCGCCTCACGGCGTCATCGTCGCACACGGCGTCCAGTCGAGACGACGCTCATTGAGCCTTCGTGTGTCTCCCTGTGACGCAGGAACGGCTGCCTTCGCGCAGATGCCTGCCGCCCGTACAGGCGACTCACGAGGTGATCACGGTACCAGCGGCACCGTTGCCTTCGACCGCTCTGCCGACGTCAGGATCGCATTGTACACCAGCTTGAACGTGCCCCAGCTCTGCCCGCGATACTGTGGCCGGAACCCGAACATCACCACGCGACCCGCACCGACCGTGATGTCCACCGCCGCTGCCTTGCCTGCCAGCGCCTTTCCGCCAGCGAGGTAGCCACTCATCAGGATCGATGCCGAGTCGGTCGGGTAACGCAGCGGCACTTCCACGTTCGCATCCTGCGCGACCTCGAACGCCGTCGAGTTCGTGAAGTACACCGGCACCGTGTCCGGCATGCCCATCGTGAGCCGGTGGCCGCGTACCGAGATCGTGCGCAGGATCGAGCCCGGTGCGACGACGTTCGCACCGGCGGTGATGCCTGTGGAGTCGTCGCGTGCGCGGCCATCACGCGCCGGTGCCCGCGACTGCGGCGAGATGCGTCGCACCGGCAGCCCGGGCACCGCTTCCAGCGCGAGCTCGCTGCCCCGATCGAATGTCATCAGCACGCCGCCCGCGGCGACGAAATCGCCGATGGCCTTCACGCCGGTCGCGCCCAGCCCGTTCGCGTATTGCGCGGGTGCGGCACGTTCCGCGAGCCCGTCCTTCGCCTCCCGCAACGACATGTCCGGAATGATCAGCACGTCGAACTGCGCGCGCAGGTTGCCGCCCTTGATCAGGCTGTCCGTCGCATTCGTGAACGGTACACCCTGCGTGTCGAACAGCCAGCGCGTCCAGCCTTCGTCCATGCTCGCGGTCCATGGCTTGTACAGCGCGACGCGCGGTGTCGTGCGCAGTCGCGTGCGTTCGCCGGTGGCCGTGGCCAGCGTCGCAGCGCCGCACCAGCCGCCGTCGGGCGTGAAGCGTTTCGCGAACGACGCAGGCACGGTCATCGAGGCTGTGGTGCGATCGCGGCGCATGTCCACGCGAACGCCCTTCTGCAGTGCCGCAAAGGTCGTCGGGAAGGCTCGCGAATCACGCAGGTCGAGCGTCAGGCTACCACCCGTGGCCGGCGTGCACGACGCCGCACCTTTCGCGGTCGCGACCGTGTGCTGTCCGCCACGCTCCATGCGCACGGTCACGCCCATCTGATATGGCAGCGTCCAGCCTGCGACGTCGTACGGCCGGTCACCGGCGCTCGCTGGCCACTTCTGCTCCTCGAACAGGTCACGCACGTGCGCCGCGTACGGCTGGTCCAGCGCGATCGTCCATGAGCCGCCCGTCGCGCGCACGGCATCGTCGTCACCGGCGACGTCCACTGCACCGCGGCGCAGCACCTGCACCAGCGCATATGCCGCCGCCGGATCATGCTGCTTCGAGTCGATCACATACTGCTGGCCGGCACCGGTCGCGATCTGCGTGCGTGCCACCTGCACCATCGAGCGCACGATGTCATGGCGCATCTCGCTGGCCATGCGCACCAGTGAGGTGGCCGCGATCAGCTCGTAGTCCATGATGTCGCGCAGGCGCCACGTACCGCCTGGCCACGGGCTGGGATAATTCACCCGCGGCTCGTTGCGGAGACTGCCGCGGTTGGCCACCACCTCCTCGGGCTTTAGCGTGATCGGGGTCGCGATGCGCACGCTGGCGGCTTCCGTGAGCAGACCGATCATGTTGTGCCGCGTCGGCGTGGAGCGGGCGCCGCCGTTCCACCACAGGTCGTACGTGATGCCGTCGCCCACGCCCGTCTTGCCCGCCTGCTGCAGCGCCCACGACATTCGCTGCCCCACCAGGTTGATGCCGCGCACGATCCGCACATCCACGTTCTGGTTGATCGGGTCGATGTGCGGCGGCACGGTCAGGCGCATGCCGGTGCTGCCCTGCTGGTGCACATCGTAAAAGACCTGCGGGAAGTACTTCGTGTAGAGCGCCGCGCTGATCGCGCGCGTCTCTTTTTGCGTGACCATGTACCAGTCGCGATTGTTGTCGTGCCCCACGTACTCGTGGTACAGCCAGGGCATCGCTCCGCCCTCGAACGGGGTGCCGAGTCCCTTGCGATACCACTCGGTGATCATCTGCATGCCGTCCGGGTTGGCCGACGGCACCAGCAGCACCACCACATTCTTCAGCGACTGCTGAAGCGAATCGGTCGTGACGAGTGCATGGGCCAGCTCCATCGCCATCTGACTCGACGCGATCTCGGTGCTGTGCAGGTTGCAGTTGATCCAAATCACGGTGGGCGACGAGGCGACCAATGAATCCTCGGCCGCCGTGCTCAACGTGCGCGGATCAGCCAGCCGCTTCTGCACCGCGAGGATGGCGTCGAGGCGCCGGATGTTCTCCGGCGTGGAGATCGCGGCCACGATCAGCGGTCGTCCCTGCGTCGTGGTACCGATTGTGTCCAGCTTGACGGACGGCGATCGCTGCGCCAGTGTCCCGAAATAGCGCGTGATCTGTGGCCAGTCGGCCAGTGTCCGGTCGGCACCCACGGTGATGCCGAGCGCTTCGCTTGGAGCAGGGACTACCGCTTGTGCCGCGATGTCCGTGATGGGTGCGGACAGCAGCAGCGCAGGACAGAGCAGGCGCAGAACACTGGACAGCGGGCGACCAGAAGTCATGGGAGTGCGTGCAGGGTGTAAGGAACACGGCCGACGACACGACGGCCTGACAGACTGTCTCGAGGCTGGACATCTTGCAGCAGGAGCTCGGCCATGTCGCAAACAACACGGACGCACGCAGCCATGCTGCCTCCCATGCCGCCAATTGACTCACCGCTGCGCACCAACGTGCACGGAACGGTTTTCGCTGCCCGCATTGACGTGATCAGCCGCCTGCAGCCCGGTGATCGGCTGCTGCTCGTGCCGGACCCGCTGCAGGAGAATGAGACGCCTGCCGTCTGGGTGCATGTCTCCGGCGGCGATGTGCTGGGCCATGTCCCGGTGCAGGTCGCCGCCTGGCTCGCGCCGTGGATGCTCGCAGGCGGACGCTGCAGAGCGACGGTCGTGGAGGTGCGGGGATCCGAGGTCGAAAGCTGGAACCGCATTGCCATCGAGCTCGATCGCAGTCCGCCCTCCTGAGTCCTGTGCGCGACAACGCAGCGCGCCGGCGCGCGGCAAGGCGACGCGCGCCAGGACGACCTCACGCAACTTCATCTGACGACGCACGTGAGTCTGGTCCCATTTTCTCACGTATATATTGCGCAGTCTCTGTTTCCGTCCACGTGCGCGCCGCGTGACGACGGGTCTCGCGACCGAACATGTCCGCCGATGTCGGCTGGTTCGGCACAGCCCTGTGAGGTCGAGCATGTTCATTCGCGATCGCAGCATCGACACGGCCGGCGGCATGCCTGGCCTGATTCGGGATCGCAGGGACGCAGCAGCCAGCGCGTGCGTTCGACTGCTGTACATCGCACTGGCGTCGGGTCTGGCAGTGCCACTCGCCGCACAGGGCCGCCCGCAATCCACGGCCCCCGCCTCGACGGGTCGTCCGGTCACACCGCCGGCGCCTGCCCCGATGTCGCGCGCCGCTGCCGCTGCGGCACTCGCGCGCGCGGGCGACGCGGTCGTCACGATAATCGCCTATCGCGATGGCACCTCCGACGTGACCAGCGGTATCGGCCTGCGAGTGTCCGATGGCCGCGTGGTGACGTCGCTGCGCCACCTCCGCGGTGCGTCGAGAGCCGAGGTGTTCGGTGCCGAGGGCGATCTGCTCGCGACGGTGAACACGCTCGAGCAGGCTGACGTGAAGCTCGATCTCGCGGTGCTGCCACGCATTGCATCGCCGGGCGCTCGCCTCGTGCTGTCACGGCGAAGTGTCGTCCTGAATCAGAAGGTCAGCCTGCTGGGCCCCAGGAAGGGCACCGCGCGTGTCGTGCTCGAACGCACCATCACCCGCATTGAACCCGATGCGCAGGGTCGTCTGCTGCTGCGGCTCGGCGCTGCGGTGACCGGGAGCGCTGCCGGTTCGCCGGTTGTGAATGTGCGGAGTGAACTGGTTGGCGTCGCGCTGGGCACCATTGCCGGTCGGGGGGATGGCGACATCGCGATCGACGTGAGTGCAGTTCGCGAGCTGCTCGCGCGGTCGGCAGCGAGGCTCGGATTTCCTGCACGTGATGGCAGCATCGCCGCGGCTCTCGCAACCGCTGACACGAAAGCGCCAGTCGCAGCCGACGCGGCGACGCGCCCTCGCAGCAGCATCTTCCCCGAGCGCTACGGCACACGCCTGGGCGCGGACACGGCGGGCCAGTTTGTGGTGGAGCACTACGGCTGTGCACGACTCGAGTCGCGCCAGAGGATTTATTGCTACCTGCGCGTGACCAATCTCGCCCAGCGTGCGAACTTCGGCGTGAAGGGCGGCGACCTTGCGGACAGCACACGGCGCAAGCTCGTGGTCGCACAGAATCTGATTGCCGGCGAAACAGTGCAACGCGTCGCCGGCTGGCGGAAGAAGGCGGAGATTCCGCTCCGCGAGCTGGAGTCTGCGCGCATCGCACTGGAATTCGCGTTGCCGGCGCGTGACAGCAGTGCGACGCGCCTGATGGTCGATGTCGCGGGTGAGAAGCCCGTGTGGTTTGGACCGTTCCTGCTGCAGCGAGCACCCTGAACCGCCATATTGCTCGTAAGTGTCCGGTCTGGCGGCGCATGGTGCGTCGTTCGCATGCCGGATCGCGTCTCGTGCCGTGGGGTCGAAGCGTCGCATGATTGGAGAACGCATCGGCCATCTGCGCGTGATCGCCCTCATCGGTGTCGGTGGCATGGGCGCGGTCTGGCACGCCGTGGACGAGCTGCTCGACCGCCATGTCGCGCTGAAACTCATTCGCCCGGAACTGATGTCGCGGCCCGGGCTCGCTGAACGGTTCCGCTCCGAGGCCATCGTGCTCGCACGGCTGCAGCATCCGTGCATTGCGGCGCTGTACGGGCTCGAGAAGCGTGGCGATGAGTATGTCATGGTGATGGAGTTCGTCGACGGGCAGACGCTCGACGATCGCCTCGCCAACGAGGGCCCGCTCTCCTGGCCCGAGGCCACGCGCATCACACGCGCCGTGCTCGATGCGCTGGATCACGCGCACGAGAGTGGCGTCATTCACCGTGACATCAAGCCCGCCAACGTGATGATCACGCGCGCCGGCCGCGTGAAGGTCATGGACTTCGGCATCGCGCGGCTCGTCGGCGCCCAGCGCCAGACGCGTACCGGCGTCGCCGTCGGCACGCCGTCGTACATGTCGCCCGAGCAGCTCCTCGGTCAGGAAGTCGATGGTCGCGCCGACGTGTATGCCGTCGGCACACTGCTCTACGAGCTCACGACCGGGCACCTGCCGTTCGAGGTCGAGGGCGACTACCTGCGCATGATCGCCCAGCTGCAGCAGGTGCCGGCGCTGCCCGGCACGCACAACGCCGCGCTGCCGGCAGGGCTGGACCTGATCGTCGCCCGCGCACTGCAGAAGGAGCCGGACGATCGCTACGCGACCTCGGGCGATTTTCGCGACGCGCTGGAGGATCTCGAACGCGAACATGGCGTGCTGCGTCCCTACGGCACGCCGGCGTCCGGCATCCCCCCGGTGTTCGGCGGCGCCGCGCCGCGCACCTCGGGCATCGTGCCTGCAGTCTCCAGCAAGGCGGTACCCGGCTTCAAGCCAAATTCATCGGCGCTCCTCACGCCCGTGGACTCGGCCATGCGCCTCACGCCTGTGCCGTTCTCGCTCGATCCGCCGGGTGTGACACCCACCGATCTGCCGCTTCCAACCGCCGCCGCCGCCCCTGTGCCGCTCGACTTGCGTCCTGCAGCGCTGCCATCGGTCGCGATGCCGACGCCGGAGTTCACGGTCGCCGCGCCCGAAGCCGTGACGCGCAGCGGTATGCCGCGCGCACTCATGGCCATCGGCGCCATCGCGGTGGTCGCCGTGATCGGGGTGCTGCTGTCGCGCAGCGTGACGCAGCGCGAGCACGAAGCCGCCACGCACGCGCCTGCCGCCGCCGCGGCGCCGATCGCGATCACGCCGCCGACCATCGCCGAGCCGCCTGTCCCGGCGCCCGTCGTCGCGGATTCGGTCGACAGCGTTGCGGTGAAGAAGTCCATCGCCGACTCGCTGCGCGTCGCGCGCAAGGCGCGCGCCGACTCGCTGCGCCTCAAGCGCGATTCGGCGGCGGTGACGTCCGTCTTCGCGCTGCCCGGCAGCGGTGGTCCGTCAGCCACCGAAGTGGCCGATGCGTCGCGAGCGGCACGCCGCGCCGCCGCCGAATGCGTCGCTGCGCTCAACGCACACGACATGACGAAGCTCGAAGCACTGTTTGGCGGCGACCGGAAGAACCTGCTCCGCATCGCGAAGGATGGGAGCCTGGATGTGAGTGGGCCGCTCCGCACGCAGGTCGAGACCGAGACCGCTGACCGTGCCACGGCGCGTTTCGAGGCGCTGCTGCAGTGGAAGTCGGGCAATGCGCAGGAGCGCACGGCAAGCGTCGGCCTGCGTGCCATTGCGGAACGACAGGGCGCGGTCTGGAGCACCCGACGCTGCCTGGTCGACAGCGATGGCGGCGCGCGCTTCTAGCGTCGCTCGCCACCCGCACGGTTCAGGTCAGACGGCCACACCGCGAATGCCCAGCTGATCGCCCACCTTGATGAACGCACGCACGGCCGTCTCGAGGTCGTCACGCGTGTGCGCCGACGAGATCTGGCAGCGCACGCGCGCCTCGCCCTTCGACACCACCGGAAAGCCGAAGCCCGTCACGAACACACCCTCGGCCAGCAGCGCCTGACTCATGGCGATGGCCGTGGATGTCTCGCCCACGATGATCGGCACGATCGGCGTCTCGCCAGCCAGCGGCGAGAATCCTGCCTCCGTGATCGCCTGACGGAACCAGTCGGCATTCTCGTGCAGCCTGGTCACCCGCTCCGGCTCGGCCTCGATCACCTTGATCGCTTGCAGCGCACTGCACGCCACCGTCGGCGGCAAGGCATTGGAGAACAGCTGCGGACGACTGGACTGGATCAGCGTGTCGCAGAGCGCGGCACTGCCCGCCACGAACCCGCCTGCTGCACCACCGATGGCCTTGCCCAGCGTGCTCGTGATCACGTCCACCTCGCCCAGCACTCCGAAATGCTCGGCGGTTCCGCGACCCGTGCGCCCCATCACGCCCGTCGCATGACTGTCATCCATGCACACGATCGAGTTTGTGTCGCGCGCGATCTGCAGCAGGTCCGGCAGCTTCGCCATGCTGCCTTCCATGCTGAACACGCCATCCGTCCAGATCACACGGCGACGCGCGCCGGCATTCGCCGCCAGCTTTTCGCGCAGGTCGTCCAGATCACTGTGCCGGTACACGCCGGTGGTGCACTTGGTGATCGACTTGGCGAGCCGGATGCTGTCGATGATGCTCGCATGGTTCAGCGCGTCGCTCACCACGAAATCGCCCTCGCGCACGATGCAGTGCGTCAGGCCTTCGTTGGCCATCCACGCCGACGCGAAGCTCATCGCCGCCTGGGTGCCGACGAAGCGGGCCAGCGCCGTCTCCAGCTCGCGATGAACGGTGAACGTGCCGCAGATGAAGCGCACCGACCCGGTGCCGGCGCCGAATCGCTGCAATCCGTCGATACCCGCCTGCACCACACTGGGCTCGTCGCAGAGGCCCAGATAGTTGTTCGACGACAGGATGAGGACTTCGCCTCGTCCTTCCATCTGCACGCGCGCGGCCTGCGGGCTGCTCAGGTAGTTCAGCGACTTGTAGACGCGATCCGCCTTCAGCTGGTCCAGGTTGGCCTGCAGCTCGGCGGTGAAAGCAGTATTCAATGACATCTCGAATCAGGGCTCGGGGGGAGCGGAAGGGCGCGCCGCATCGTCCAGCAGAATCCAGCGCAACATCTCGGCGTCGACGTTGCCGCCCGAGACGATGATGCCGACGCGACCGGTCACGCCAGCCTTGCCAGTCATCATCGCCGCGAGACCAAGCGCGCCGGACGGCTCCATCACCAGCTTCAGGCGCAGCATCGCGAACCGCACGGCCTGCACCAGATCGGCGTCCGATACCGTCACCATCGCGTCGACGTGTTGTAGCAGCAACGGAAACGTGAGCAAGCCGGGTCCCATCGTGCGTGCGCCGTCGGCAATCGTGTCCGGCACGGCGCTCAGGCGCTGCGGGGTCTTCGTGTTGAAGCTGCGCGTCATGTCGTCGCCAAGTTCCGGCTCCACACCGATCACCGTGCAGCCCGGTGACATCGCATGCGCTGCGATCGCGGAGCCGGTGAGCAATCCGCCGCCACCGCAGCAGACCAGCAAGGCATCCAGCGGCCCGACCTCGTCGATCAGCTCAGCGGCTGCGGTGCCCTGTCCTGCGATCACGTCGGCATGATCAAACGGCGGGATGAGCGTCGCGCCGGTCTCCGCGACGATCTGTGCTGCGACGACCTCGCGCGCGTCCTCACCCGGGTGGTAGCGCACGACGCGCGCACCGTAGCCCTCGGTCGCGTCGAGTTTCGACGTGGGTGCGTTCGACGGCATGACGATGGTGGCCGACATGCCGAGCAATCGCGCGGAGAGCGCGACGGCCTGTGCATGATTGCCGCTCGAGTACGCGACGACGCCCTTCGCGCGCGCAGCGGCCGGCAGTGCGCTCAGCGCGTTGTAGGCGCCCCGGAACTTGAAGGCGCCCATCCGCTGCAGGTTCTCGCACTTCAGGAACACCTGCGCGCCCACCATCTCGTCCAGCGTGCGTGACGTGATGACGGGCGTGACATGCGCCTGTCCTTTCAACCGCTGGCGCGCGACCTGCACGTCGGCGAAGGTCGGGAGCGTCGGCTCAGTCATTGATCTCGAAGACGACTTTGCCGGCCGTTCCGTTCTTGATCACGTCCATCGCCGCAGCGAAGCTCTCCAGGGGAAAGCGGTGCGTGATCACCGGCGTCGGGTCGAACGCACCCGAGCGCAGGAAGCGGGACATCTGGTCCCACGTGTCATACATGCGTCGACCCACCACGCCGTAGATCGTCAGGCCCTTGAAGATGATCTCGGTGGCGAAATCAATGTCGATCGGACGTGACGGAATGCCGAGCATCTGCACGCGGCCCGCCGGTCGTGCAAGCGCGAAGGCCTGATGCACGGCCGCCGGCACACCGCTCATCTCGAGCACGACGTCGGCGCCAAGCCCGTGCGTCCAGCTCATCACCGCCGCCGTTGCGTCCTGCGGCTGCACTGCCTCATGGGCACCCATCTGCAGCGCGAGGGCCAGCCGCGTCGGATTCACGTCCACTGCAATCACGCGTGATGCACCGGCCGCTTTGCAGATGCCCACGGCGAACAGTCCGATCGGTCCGCATCCCGTTACCAGGACGACGCTGCCCGGGATGTTTGCCGTCAGCGCCGTGTGAAAGGCGTTGCCCATCGGGTCCATGATGCCGCCGATCTCGTAGCTCAGCGTCGGATCGAGCGGCCAGATGTTCGACGCCGGCATCGCGATGTAATCCGCGAAGCAGCCGTCACGGTCGACACCGATGATCTTCGTCGACAGATCGACGTGTGCGTTGCCGGTGCGGCTGAGCACACTGCGCTCGTCGACGATGTGGCCCTCCGCCGTGACGCGGTCACCGGCGGCGACATGGTGCACGAGTGGTCCGGCCTGCACGACGTCGCCCGCGAATTCGTGACCGACGATGAACGGCGGCTTGCACCGACCTGCTGCCCAGGCATCCCATTCATGGATGTGCACGTCGGTGCCGCACACGCCGGCGCGCCGCACACGGATCAGGACTTCGTCGTCTCGAATCGTCGGCGTCGGCACGTCATGCAGTTCAAAACCGGGGCCGGCGTGGGTCTTCACAAGTGCTCGCACGAGCACCGCTCCGTGGCTTGAGAAAGGTAGGAATCACGACGCGTGCACCGTATCGGCGTTCGTCGCGTTGCACCGGAGTGCGTGAAAGGTGCTGGGCGCGCACCACTGAAGAAATGTAGCGTACACCCGCCGACAGGTTCGATTCGAGGTGCCGGCATCAGCTCGTGAGGCGGGTGCGTCACACGATGTGTCGGACCCGCCAGGCGTGCCTCGCACGGCATGCCGCATCGCATGTCGAACAAGGTGCTTGCAGAGAAAACCGCACAGGATGTGCATTTCGTTGAAACGTGCTGCACCGGATGCGACGCAGCACGCCGTCCCGTGGATGCGTTTTCAGACGACGTTCAATCGCGCCGACGAGCGACCGATACTCACGCCGTGACGCGATCATCAGTCATCCTGCATGCGTGACGCCGCGTGCACCGCGTGAAATTTTTCTGCAGCATCTCTTGCGCGCCGTTTTTCGGCACTTCTATATTCGCGACAACTTGTCAAGGGCTCACTGAGCCGAGGGTACTGCGTGACATCTTCCCGTCGCGAATTCCTTAAGAGCAGCGCCACCGTTGCCGCAGTCGGCTTCGCGGCGAATCTCGCGTCCCCGCGCATGGTGGGTGCCGCAGCGCCCGCGTCGCGCTTTGCCGAAGATGCCCTGCGCATTGCGCCGACGGTCGGCGACCCTGCAATTCGCGCATTGGTCCTCGCGGCCATCGATGAGGCGAAGCGCGCCGGCGCCAGTTATGCCGATGCTCGCATCAGCCAGAACCGCAGTCGCACGCTCGCCACGCGCGAGCGTCGCGTGCAGAACCTCAGTGATAACGAGACTTTGGGATGCGGCATCCGCGTCCTGGTCGACGGCACCTGGGGCTTCGCCGCCACGCGCGAACTCACCTCCGATGCAATCGCTCGCACCGCGCGACTCGCCGTCGCGCAAGCCAGGGCCAATCGCCGCACGCAAGTGGCACCCGTGCAGCTCGCACCGGTCACACCGACGCCGAACGGTACATGGAGCAGCCCGATACGCGTCGATCCGTTCAGCGTCGCCATCGAGGATCAGGTCGCGCTGCTGCTGCGAGCGAACGAAGCCGCACTCGGCGTCGCCGGCGTGAAGTTCGTCAACTCCGCGATGTTCTTTCTCCGCGAGGAGAAAACGTTCGCGTCCACCGACGGCACCGTCACGGTCCAGACGATCTATCGGTCGCAGCCCAGCATGACCGTCACCGCGGTGTCGAGTGACAACTCCGACTTCCAGTCGCGACAGTCCACCGACATCCAGCCGCACGGTCTTGGCTACGAGCATGTGCTCGACGGGAAGCTGGTCGAGAATGCCCCCCGATGGGGCGCCGAGGCCGTCGAGAAGTTGAAGGCGAAGCCCGTCGATGTCGGGCGCTACGACCTCGTGCTGCACCCGTCGCACCTCTGGCTCACGATCCACGAATCGGTCGCGCATCCGACGGAGCTCGATCGCGCACTCGGCTACGAGGCCAACTACGCCGGCACGAGTTTCGTCGCACCGCCGCAGAAGGTCCTCGGCAAGCTGAAGTTCGGGCCCGAGATCATGAACGTGCAGGGCAATCGCACCGAGGCCGGCTCGCTGGGCGCCATCGGCTGGGATGACGAAGGTGTCGCGCCCGAGACCTACGACATCATCCGGAAGGGTGTCGTGGTCGATTATCAGACCACGCGCGAACAGGCTGGTGAACTCGCCTGGTGGTATGCGCAGCAGGGCAAGCCGGTGCGCAGCCACGGCAACTCGTATGCGCAGAGCTGGGCTGATGTGCAGTTCCAGCGCATGCCCAACGTGTCGCTGCTCCCGGGTGACAAGGACCTGATGTACGAGGACCTGATCTCCGCCACGGACCGCGGCATCGCGATCGTGGGCGATGGATCGTTCTCCATCGACCAGCAGCGCTACAACTCGCAGTTCGGCGGACAGCTCTTCTACGAGATTCGCGGTGGCAAGATCGTCGGGATGCTGAAGGACGTTGCGTATCAGATTCGGACTCCCGAGTTCTGGAACGCGATGGATATGCTGGGCGGCAAGCGGAGCTACGAGCTTGGCGGCGCATTCGGAGACGGCAAGGGGCAGCCGGCACAATCGAATGCCGTCAGCCACGGCTGCCCGCCAACGCGGCACCGGCAGATCAATGTCATCAACACGGGACGGAAGGCATGAGCCATCGCCTGCGAGCCGACAGCTCGCCGCGCAGCCTCCTGGAGCCCGCCCGCGTGTTGTCGCAGGCCGAGGCGGAGTCCCTCGCCAAACGCATCGTCGGGTTCTCGCAGGCGGACAGCTGCCGCGTCTCGATCGCCAGCACCGCGCGCGGCAACACACGCTTCGCCGTGAACCAGGTCTCGACCTCCGGCGACAACGAAGATGTCAGCGTCCGTGTCCGCGTCACTGTCGGCCGGAAGGTCGGTGCCGCGACGACCAACCGCCTCGACGACGCCGCACTCCGTCAGGTCGTTCAGACCGCGGAACGTATCGCGCGACTGCAGCCCGATGATCCGGAGCTGATGCCCGAGCTTGGACCGCAGCAGTACATGACGGTCGATGCTTATCACGCGGCCACCGCCGCCGCCGAACCACAGCAGCGCGCCGAGATCATCCGCAAGGTCACCGAGGCGTCCCGCGCTGCAGGCTTCAGTGCCACGGGCTACCTCGAAGTCGTGACGTCCGCGAATGCGATCGCCAATTCCGCCGGACTCTTCGCATATCATCGGAGCACCGACTGCGCCTTCACCACCACCGTGCGCACCAGTGACGGCGCAGGGTCGGGATGGGCCGGCGCGGCGTCTCGCGACATCGGCGCCATCGATGGTGCGGCGCTTGCGACCACGGCGATCGACAAGGCACGTCGCTCGCTGAATGCCGCGGCGATCGAACCGGGTCGCTACACCGTCGTGCTGGAACCGACGGCGGTCGGCAACCTCGTGCAGCTGATGGCATTCGCCACGAATGCACGCCAGGCAGACGAAGGCCGCAGCTTCTTTTCGAAGCCGGGCGGTGGCACCAAGATCGGACTCAAGGTCGTCGACGAGCGCGTCAACCTGCGCTCCGACCCGCAGGATCCTGTCGCACCCGGCGTGCCGTTCGACGCGGACGGCTTGCCCACGCGCCAGGTGGACTGGATACGGAATGGCGTCGTCACGGAACTCGCATACGATCGCTTCTGGGCCTCGAAGAAGAACGTCGCACCTGTCGTGGTTCCGGGATGTCTGCAGATGGCTGGCGGCACGCAGAGCGTGCAGGACATGATCGCGTCGACGGAGCGCGGAATTCTCGTCACGCGCTTCTGGTACATCCGCCCAGTCGATCCCCGCACCATTCTGTATACGGGTCTCACGCGTGACGGAACGTTCCTCATCGAACGTGGCCGTGTGACGAAGGCAATCAAGAATTTACGGTTCAACGAGTCACCCGTCTTTCTGTTGAACAACGTCGAGGCACTCGGTGCAACGCAACGCGTCAGTGCCAGTGAGAGCGGGTCTGCAGGAGTTCCGATCGTCGTGCCGGCCATCAAGTCGCGCGACTTCACGTTCACCAGCCTGAGCGACGCCGTTTAAGAAGCAGCGTGCGACCATTCGCGTCGTGCGCGCAGGATGTCGGCTTTCCCGCGAGGGAAGGCCGGCCGTGGGGCCTCCCGCCCGGTCGGGCGTGGCCCCTTGGTTCCGGTCTCCACCGGGGGAGACACGGGCCGCATCACTCCAGTTCTGGAGAATGTTCCCATGGCTGCAAAGAAGGCTGCGAAGAAGGGCGGCGCCAAGCGCGCTGCAAAGAAGGGCGGCGCCAAGCGCGCAGCGAAGAAAGGTGCCAAGCGCGCCG
>ENA-OFCF01000034-OFCF01000034.1-metagenomes-genome-assembly--contig:-NODE-34-length-69539-cov-5.341071_pt1 | contig 69539 bp, 56 predicted proteins | sample MGYA00153387_OFCF01 | MGnify analysis MGYA00153387 | reverse complement strand
GGCGGAGAACAGCAGGTTCTGCCGGCGCTCCAGCAGCGCGAGGATGCGCGCGAGCTCCTCCGCGAAGCCGAGCGAGAGGAGACGGTCGGCCTCGTCGAGCACGAGGATCTCGACGTCCTCGAGGCGGAGCGCGTTCTGCGCGACGAGGTCGAGGAGCCGCCGGTCGAGGACGAACCGCCGGTGCTGCTGGCATTGCCGCCCGAAGAACTCGACGAGCTGGACGAGGACGAACTCGACGAGCTGCTCGACGAGTTGCCGATGAGCGACCTGACGATCCGAGCGGTCCTCCACGGCGCTGGCGCGGTCGGCGAGGCCCTCGACATTGCTCGGGCATGTGAACACGACGACCGAGCCGCGATCGAAGCGCTCGCACCCGGCCGCTACGACGAACTCATGACGCTGCACGAACAGGCAGCGGAGAGCTCCCGCCGAGCCTTCGAATCGGGCAACAACGAAACGTCGCCTGACCGAGCGGAAGCCGAGACCGCCGAGCTCACGTGACAAGCTGCGCAGATGTCCGACGCCGACGTCGGCGTGATCCTGAACCAGCTGGGCGAGCGCCAGGCAGCCGCGATCCTGACCAACCTGCCGCCGCAGCGTGCGGCGCTCCTGAGCCAGATGCCGACACGTCGTCGTGGTGGTGGCGAATGAGCAGCCTGCTGCCGGTTCCCACGCCTGCACCGCGCACACGCGACCTGATGGCCGCGTCCACGTTGGACCGTCGCGTGGATGCGGGTGCAAAGGCGTTCGCATCGTCACTGGCGATGGCGCGCGCCGGCGATGCTCGCGTCGATCGTGCGGACAGCGCTGCGGCCCGAAGCCGCGCCGAGTCGCCGCCGCAGCGCGCCCAGGTGCAGTCCCTGATGCTGAGCGGTGCCATGAAGTACGCCGCAACGCGCGCCACACCGAAGAACACCGCCTCGGGCACCGATGCATCGGACGCCACAAACGCATCACGTGCGAACGCCGCAGCCACCGAGTCGTCTGGTACCACTGCGCCTGATGCTGCCGACGGCACACGCGCCGAGACACCGGCGAGCACCGATGCAACGGCTGCGATGAACCCGCGCGATGCGCTGCGTGCACAGCTGCGCGACGCCATGCAGGTCGCGTCACTGCCGGAGGTCGTGCCGGCTCCTGCACTCACGACTGACGTCGTGGACGCGGCGAACATGCCCGCTGCCGTGCTCACCGACCTGTCCGGCACCGCGGCAGCGACCGCCGCCGCGCTGCAGCTGCTCGCGACGCTGCCGTTGATGCCGAAGGGCATCGTGGTGACGAATGAGCCGACGCCAGTTACCGACGACGCGCAGACCTCCGACGCACACCACGGCATGATGCAGCTGGACGACTCGACGTCGCCACACGATGATGCGAAGTCGCCAGTGCTGGTCGAGGATCACTTTGACGCGCCGGCAGCTGCATTCGACACCACCGCAGCAAACACGACTGCCAGCGTCACGTACGCGCCGGTCGCAACTGCCGCGCTGAACATGACGCGCAGTGCCACAGCACCTGTCGCCGAGACGGGCGACACTGCGTCCGGCGCCGCATCGCAGCGCGCTGCGACGTCAGCCACGATCGCGCGCGCCGACGCGCATGCCGTGGAGAAGGCATTGACGCAGCTAGCGCCGGAATTCCGCGACCGGCTGCAGCGCGTGATGGACCGCATGAAGTCGGAGTACGGGCACAGCGTGAGCGTGCTGGAGACGGTTCGTTCGCAGGCACGCCAGGATGCGCTGTTCGCGCAGGGTCGCACCACCGATGGCCCGGTCGTGACCTGGACCACCAACTCGAAGCATGTGAAGGGCCTTGCCGCCGACGTGAAGGTGGACGGCATGTGGGACAACCCGGCCGGTTATGCGCACCTCGCGACTATCGCGAAGCAGGAAGGGTTGCGCACGCTGGGCGCGCGCGATCCGGGCCATGTGGAACTCACCGGTGACGGCGCCGTTGGCGCAGACACGCTGGACACGCTGCTTGGTGACCTGCGTGGCGACCTTGGCGACACCGCGCGACAGCTGCGCGCCGATGTGCACAGCGAAGGCCGCGGCGACGCGCAGGCGTCCATGATGGCGCGTGTGGCAAATGTTGCGCAGGTGGCGCGTGTGGCAAGTGTGGCGCAGGTCGCACGGGTCGCGCCCGTCGCTTCGCCGGGTGCATCGTCACCTGGCGGTGGCAGCAGCAACGCCGACGCGCTCTCGCCGCTCGCCGTGAGCGCCCCGTCACCGATGATGACCACCGATGCCTCGACGGCGTCGCGTGTGCTTGCCCCGACGGCGTCAGTCAACATGGCCGATCGGATCAGCCAGCTGATGGACATTCAGGCTACGCAGAGTGCGAAGCCGTTGAGCAGTGTGCTGCTGCGGATGGAGAACGCGAACGGCATGGAGGACCAGATCCGCATCGACACGCGCGGCACGGCAGTGGATGCGCGGCTTGGTGTGGGCAATGCCCAGCAGGCCGCCGCGATCACCGACCGGCTTGGCGAATTGCGCGAAGCACTCGAGCGGCGCGGGTTGAGCGCCGAGGGTGTGCGTGTGCAGGCCGCACCGCGTGCGACGGACAGCGTGAACTTCTCGCGCGCCACCGCGCCGGGCATCGATCTCGCCGGGCTGCGCGCCGCATCGGACAGTCAGGCACAGGGCAACACGCGCGACCAGTCGTCGCGCGACCAACAGCAGCGCGAGGCCTTCGGCCGCGCGCAGGATCGTCACAACTCGCGCTCGTCAGCCGACGATTCGCGCCACCGCTCGCGTCGCGAGCAGCCGGAGGATCGTCGATGAGCACAATCACGTCACCCATCAGCGTTGGACCCGCAGTGCGCGAACCCGGCACGCCGGGCGCCGCACCCGCACGCAAGGCGCAGGGCGCAATGGGCAAGGATGACTTCCTCAAGCTGCTGGTCGCACAGCTGAAGAACCAGGATCCGCAGAGCCCCGCCAATGCCGACCAGATGGCCGCGCAGCTGGCGCAGTTCTCGAGTGTCGAGCAGCTCACCAACATCTCGAAGACGCTGGAGCTGCAGGGTGCCTCGCAGACGTCGCTGCTGAACGAAGTCGCGGCCGGCACGGCCGTGAACAACATCGGGCGCCGCATCTCGGCGACCAGCGACCTGCTGGAGATCGACGGCAGCGGCAACGAGACGCTGATGGTGACGAGCACCGGTGGTCCCGCCACGATGAACGTCTACAACGCGATCACCGGTGCACTCGTCTCCACGAAGGACATGGGATCGCTGGGAGCCGGCACGCAGGAGATCGTGGTGGGTCGGGCCCTGGGCGACCTCAAGCCGGGTGTCTACCGCGTGAAGGTCACCGCTACCGACGAGAACAATCCCGCAGTCTTCACCACCGGCGTGCGGGGCGTGGTGACCGGCCTCGAAGCCGGTGCCACTGGCCTGATGTACACCATGGGTCGCCTGCGCATTCCGCTCAGCGCCGTGACCTCGATCACCACCAAGTAGCCACGACACACCGACGGCCGGTGTCCGTCATCGCGTCACAGCGTCTGCATGCACGCTGCCCGTCCGACCATTCGAAGGCCGCAGTCCAACCTCTCAGCCCCAACCGCACATGCTTCGCTCTCTCTTTGCCGGCGTCTCTGGTCTCCGGAACCACCAGTTCCGCATGGACGTGATCGGCAACAACATCGCCAACGTGAACACCGTCGGATTCAAGAGCGGCCGCGTGGCCTTCAAGGAGGGTTTCGCACAGCTGCTGCAGGGTGCCAGCCGTCCGCCGGGCGACCAGGGTGGTGTGAACCCGGTGCAGATCGGGCTTGGCTCGCTGATCGGCTCCGTGGACCAGCTTTTCACGCAGGGTAACGTGGAGACCACCGGCGTGAGCACCGACATCGCGATGCAGGGCGACGCCTTCTTCGTGGTGCGCAAGGGCACCGAGACCTACTACACGCGCTCGGGCAACTTCCAGCTCGATGCCGAAGGCCGCATGGTCTCGCCGACCAACGGCTTCATCGTGCAGGGCCGCATGGCGCTGGACGGCATCCTGAACGACAACATCACCGACATCACGCTGCCGTTCGGCCAGAAGGTCGCGGCACGCGCCACGTCGAAAGTCACCGTGGCCGGCAACCTGAACTCGTCAGCCGGCGTGTTCAACATCGCGGACCCTGACGGCGGCGGTCCGCTGCTGGGCGGCTTCGGCCCCGACACGCGTGGGGTGACGGCCAACTCCGGCACGTTCACCAACGGCACCATCGGCATGTTCGACGCACTGGGCAACAAGGTCGACGTGAAGATGTGGATGTGGAAGACGGCCAGCAATCAGTGGGATTGGCAGATCGACTCGACCAGCCTGCCCGCCGGCTACACGCTGGGCCTGGACACACCTGGTGCACCGATCGGGGGCGGTGGCGCGGTCACGGGCCGTTTCACCTTCGATCCGTCCACCGCGCTGCTCATTCAATCGTCAATCACCGGCGGCCCGAGCGCCGGCACTGGCATCTCCAGCCCGACGCTGACCATCAATGGACCTGGTGGCTCACAGATGTCCATCACCATGAGCCTGGGCGCGCAGACCAGCGTCGGCGCGGTCACCGGCACGCTCGGCGGCATCACGCAGTTCGCCGGCAACGGCACCGCCGTGCTCCGCGACCAGGACGGCTACACCAGTGGCCAGCTGCAGAACTTCAGCATCGACCGCATCGGCATCATCAGCGGCGCATTTACCAACGGCGTGAACCAGACGCTGGGCCAGATCGTGCTGGCCGACTTCAACAACCCGGCCGGCCTGCTGCGCACGGGCGACAACATGTACGCGCTGAGCGGCAACTCCGGCGGCGCGGTGCTTGGGTATGCGCTGGAAGGCAGCCAGAGCTTCATGACGAGCGGCGCGCTGGAAATGTCGAACGTGGACCTGGCGCAGGAATTCACGAACCTGATCGTCGCCCAGCGCGGCTTCCAGGCCAACAGCCGCATGATCACGACCAGCGACTCGATGCTCGAGGAGCTGGTGAACCTGAAGCGATAGGCGTTGACCCTGGCGGTGTCGGTCGGCAGGCAGCCGGCCGACACACGTCGGCGACCGCGGCGCACGCTGGTGGTCGCATCACTCGCACCCGCACTCGTCGGAGTCGGGCGGTCGCGTCCCGGCGCGCGCCGCCGGATGGCGCGATTCGTCGGCGTTGTGGGCCCGGGGTCAGAGATCTCTGACCCCATCGTTGATCCCGATGGTTGGAGAAAGCAAGACCTCTGACCCCATGATCAAGACCCCGTGGTTCAACCCCATGGCAGCGCACCGCCCGCACGCACTCCCGCTCACGTCCGTTTGCCGAACACCCGCCACCCGGCAGAATCGGGCGGTCGAGTCCCGGCATGAGTTGCCGCATTGCGCATTCCGTCGGCGCGATCGCCCAAGTCGCAAACACCGCAACCTGTTGTCGCGCAGGCACTTCGCTCGTCTCGGGCGCTGCTGACTCGTGTGGCATGGCCACTGCTTTGAACAGGGACAGACGAAGCCGTCACCCACGTTCATCAGGATCGCGCCATGGCCGAAGACGAAACCCCAGCAGAAGACGCTGCACCGAAAGCAAAGAAGAGCCTCCCGCCCTTCGTCATGCCGCTGGTCATGGTGCTCGCCGGTCTGGGTGGCGGTGGCTTCGTGGGTGCCAAGGTGGTCGGCCCCAAGCTCACGGCCGGCTTCTCCGGCGGTCTGACCGCGGTTGACCTGGGAGCCCACGGATTGAAGAAATCGGGCGCGGAAGGCGACAGCACGAGCGACAAATCAGCAGACGATGAGGCGCATGCGGAGGGCGGTGACGCGACGAGCGGGGGCGAACATGGCGCCGCAACGGCGCAGCTCTACACCATCGCCGACCTCGTACTGAATCCTGCCGGCTCGGGCGGCACGCGGTTCCTGATGCTCTCGGTCGCGTTCGACGTGAAGGACTCCGCCGCCGTCGAGACACTCAAGCTGCGCGACGCCGAGATCAAGGATGCCGTGTTGGCGCTGGTCGGCGCAAAGACGGTCGAACAGCTCGCCGAAGTCGCCGCGCGCGAACCGCTCAAGGTCGAGATCAAGGACCTCGTGCAGAAAATCATGAAGCAGAAGCTCATCAAGCGCGTCAGCTTTCCGCAGTTCGTCATCCAGTGACCGGTTGATGGCAAACGATACCCTCAACCAGAGCGAGATCGACCGGCTGCTCGGTGGCGGCGGCGGCAGTTCGCTGGACATGGCCGTCAGCGGCCGCCGTCAGCCCACGCCGCAGCACGAGGTGCAGCGCTACGACTTCCGTCGGCCCCATCGCATCTCGAAGGAGCGCCTGCGCACCATCGAGGCAATGTACGAGCGCATGGTGAAGAACCTCGAGAGCTACCTGATGTCGCGCGTGCGCGGTCAGATCGAGGTGCGGCTGCAAAGCGTGGAGCAGTTCAGTTTCGGCGAGTTCACGCTGTCGCTGCCAACGCCGTGCTGCAGCTACATCACGGACATCAACGGCAAGAACGGCTTGCAGGGCGTGATCGATTTCGGATCGGACTTCGCGTTCTTCCTGGTGGACCGGCTTTTCGGCGGCGGCAGTGCGCCGACCATGATGGATCGCCCGCTCACGGCACTGGAGCAGGACGCCGTGCGCCTCGTGGCCGACCGCGCCGCCTCCATCGTGCGTGACGTATGGGCTGAAGTGATGCCGATCGAGCTGGCAATCAGCGGATTCGAGGCGTCGCCGGAGATCCTGCAGGTGTGCGCACGCGAGGATCCGGTGCTGGTGGCGAACGTCGAGATCTCCGCCACCAACATCTCGTCGCTGCTGATGATCTGCCTGCCCTTCGCCTCGCTCGAGGAGTACTTCACCACCGCCGACACACGGCGCGTCTCGAGCACGGCACGCAGCGTGGAGGAACTTCGCACGCAGCGCCGCCAGACCGAGAAGTCCGTTCGCAGCACCACGGTGGCAGTGGCGGCACGACTGCCCGATTTTCGCCTCACCATGAAGGATCTCGGCTCGCTTGCCGTCGGCTCCATGATCAACACCGGCCTCAGTGCGCAGTCGCTGCTCTCGCTGACCGTGGCCGGACAGCCGCGCCTGGTGGCGCGCGCCGGACGCAGCGGCGGCAAGCTCGCGGCCTGTGTCACCGACGGGCGCATCTCCGACAATCGCATCATCGGCAGCATCAACAACGCGGACGTGGAGCCTACATGAACCAGGACGAGATTGCGGCGCTGATTGCCGCCAAGAATGCCGGCCTTCCGCTGCAGGACGCGGATACAGCGATATCGCCGAACGACGACTACGGCTCCGACTACTCGGAACTCGACAACGCCATTGGTGCCAACGGCGAAGTGCCGATGAGCATGCTGATGGATCTCACGCTGCCGGTCGCGATCGAACTGGGTCGCACCACGATGTCGGTGCAGGAGATCCTGCAGCTCGGCCGCGGTTCGGTGGTGCAGCTCGAGCGACTGGCCGGCGAGCCGATCGACATCTACGTCGGTGAGCGACGATTTGCCGAGGGCGAGGTGGTGGTGCTCGGCGAGAACTTCGGCGTGCGTGTCACGCGTATCATCAGCCGCGCCAGCGGACCGGAGCTGCTCGGATGAGTGCAGGTGGCTACATCGGCATGCTGGCAACGCTGGCCTTCGTGCTCGGCCTCGTGATGCTCGTCGCGCGACTGGCGAAGCGGTTCCTGCCTGGCGCCGTGAGTGCTACCGGCACCGGTACATTCGCCGTCGTGCAGCGCATTCCGCTTGGCCAGCGGCAGGGCATCGCGATCGTGCAACGCGGCGACCTGCTGATCGGGGTCAGCGTGGGCGAAGGTGGCGTGCGCACGCTGTTCACGATGCCGGTCGGCATGCCGGGTGACGTGGATTCATCTGTGGATGTGCATGACGACGAGATCACGGTGCCGGTGACCATGAGCGCGCATGAACTGGCAAGCGGCTCCATGATGCGCATGCATCGCCAGCAGGCGACGGCAGGCGTGCACGAGCACATGCACGAGGCGTACGACGTGGCTGCGCCGCCGACATTTCGCAAGGCACTCGGCATCGCGATCCGCAATCGCGTGCTGCGCGCGTTGATCCTGACTGTCGGCGCACTGGGTGTGCACACGCTGCAGGCGCAGGGAGCACCCGCGCAGCCGGCGCCACGCGTCACGCAACCGATCACGCAACCGATCACGCAACCGCTTACGCGTCCCGCCACACGTCCGGCTGCCGCAGGCACGACGCAGCAGCCCGGGCTGCGCACGCTGCCGATTCCCGCGGCACAGCCAGGCCCACGCGATCTGCCGAAGCGCGTGGATCCGCAGGTGCCGTCGCCACGCCCCGCAAAACCCGCTGTCACGGGTTCGCGCACCGGCGGCGAAGCAACCATCGCCCCGCTGCTGCCGGCGCCGCAGGCGCGCGACATCGCCGCATTGCAGGCACGCGCCACAGGCAACGGCGCGCTCACCACGCCCGAGGCGCAGCGCATCGCCGGTCGTGCCGACAGCATGCTGTCGAAGATTGCGCCGCAGATGGAACTCAAGCTCAACCAGAACGCGCAGGGCGAAGGACTGAAGTTGAGCGGCAGCGTGGGCGTCGTGCTTCTCATGGGGCTGCTCTCGATGCTGCCCATGCTGCTGCTCATGATGACCGGCTTCACCCGTATCCTGGTGACACTGCACTTCTTGAAGCAGGCGCTCGGCACACAATCGGCCCCACCCGGTCAGCTGCTCGCGGCCATGGCGCTGCTGCTGAGCGGCTTCGTGATGGGTCCGACGTTGAAGGAAGTGAATACCACCGCGCTCGAGCCGTGGATGGCGGGACAGATCGAGCAGGTTGAGATGATGTCCCGCGCGGTGGTACCCTTCAAGGCATTCATGCTGCGACAGGTGCGCGATCAGGACCTGCAGACTTTCGTGGACCTGGCCGAGATCAAGCAGCCCGAATCACGCGAGGCCGTGCCGCTCACGATCCTGATGAGCGCATTCGTGACCAGTGAATTGCGCACCGCATTCCAGATCGGTTTCGCGCTCTTCCTGCCGTTCATCGTGATCGACGTGGTGGTGGGATCGGTGCTCATGAGCATGGGCATGGTGATGCTGCCACCGGCGATGATCTCCATGCCGTTCAAGCTGCTGCTGTTCGTGCTGGTGGATGGGTGGGGACTGGTCGTCACGGGACTCGTGCAGAGTTTCCGGTGATTGGCGCGGGCGCGGCGGCCATGCCGGAGCTGCTCACCGCTGCGGGAGCGGCAACGTTCATCCTGCTGGTCGCGCGCATCGGTGGGCTGGTGCTGATTGCGCCGATCTTCGCGGCCAAGGCGGTCCCGATGAAGCTGCGCACCGCGTTGCTGGTGATCTTCTCGCTGGTGCTGCTGCCGGTGGCGCGCGCGCATGCCGAGGTTGCACCCGTGCTGACGCCGCTCACGATGCTGAGCGAGACGATCATCGGCTTCGGGCTGGGGCTTGGCAGCGCGATCGTGATTGCCGGTGCATCGGCGGCCGGCGACATGATGTCGGTGCAGATGGGCCTCGCCGGTGCCAGCGTGCTCGATCCGATGACGAACATCCAGGTGCCCGTGATGGGCCAGTTCATGACGGCGTTTGCGACACTGCTGCTCTTCGCGAGCGGCGGACATCTCGTGATGCTCAGTGGCCTTGGTGATTCGCTTGACGTACTGCCCATTGGCTCCGTGCCCGACCTCGGCGCCGGCTTGCTCGCGATGTCGAAGCTGGGCGGACAGGTGCTCATGTTCGGCGTGATGTTCTCCGCACCCGTGATGGCAGCGACGATGCTCACCAACGTCGCGCTTGCGATCCTCACGCGTGCCGCGCCGCAGCTGCAGATCATCACCGTCGCGTTTCCGCTGCAGATCATGGCGGGCCTCTTCACGATGGCGGCGGCGCTGAGCCTCATCTCGGTCTGGTTCACGGGCTGGGCCACCTATCACGACGGCATGCTGCAACGGATCCTGGGCCCGATGCTCGCGTCGGTGCGCTAGCAGGACGCGATGGCCGACGATGGCGACAAGACAGAAGACGCGACGGGCAAACGCGTCGAGGACGAGCGAGCCAAGGGCAACATTCCGCGCAGCTCCGAGCTCACGACGGCGGCCATGCTGTTCGGGTCTGCCGTCATCCTTGCGCGCGTGGCTCCCACCATGGGCTCGTACCTCGTCGAGGTGATGAGCACGAGCCTCTACAACGCCGGCGCGAACCAGCGCGCGCCACAGGATCTGCTGTTTGATGTGATCGGGCTTGGCTGGCGTACGCTGGGCCAGCTCTCCGTGCTGCTCGGTTCATTCGCGGGGCTCGCATTCGCCGTCAGTGCGTTGCAGGCGCGTGGTTTGCTGAGCTTCAAGACGCTCGAGCCGTCGTTCAGCAAGCTCAATCCGCTGAACAATTTGAAGCGCGTGTTCGGCATGCAGGGCCTGGCCGACCTGTTCAAGAGCCTCGTGAAGCTGGTGATCATCGGCAGCGTGGTGTACAGCGCCGTGGATGACATGTGGCGCGACGTGCTGGGCCTGGCGCAGGGTGGCCCCATGGGTGCGGCGGTCATGTTCCAGCGTCACGGCGTCGCGCTGCTGCGTCACGCCGGCATCGCCTTCATCGGACTCGGTGTCGCCGACTACGGGTTTCAATGGTGGCGGTGGCACAAGGGCATGATGATGAGCAAGCAGGAAGTGAAGGACGAGTCCAAGAATGCCGACGGCGATCCGATGATCAAGTCGCGCATCCGCTCCGCCCAGCGCGCGCTGCTTCGCAAGCGCATGCTCGCGAGCGTGGCCACGGCCGACGTGGTGATCGTGAACCCGATTCACATTGCAGTTGCGATCAAGTACGACCCGTCAATGGCGCCGGCGCCGATCATCGTGGCCATCGGCCAGCGCATGGTGGCGGAGAAGATCAAGAAGCTGGCCTTCGAGCATGGGGTGCCGGTGGTGGAGAACATTCCCGTGGCGCGCGCGCTGCTGGCCAGCAAGGCGCAGCCCGGGACGCAGATCCCGATCGAGATGTACGTGGCCGTCGCCGAAGTGCTGGCGTTCGTGATGCGGCAGAAGGCGAAGTTCGGTCGCAGCTGGATGGGCACGCACACCATCGACGACTGACGGTCGTTCGCGCCCTCGTCGGCATTAAAACTCTGCGCATACGAAGCCACGAACTGCAACTCCTGTCACGCGGAGTCGCGGAGCAGTGCAACTCCTTTCACGCGGAGTGGCGAAGTCACGGAGCAGTGCAACTCCTTTCACGCAGAGACCGCAGAGCAACGAAGCACTGCAACTCTTTTCACGCAGAGACTGCAGAGCAACGAAGAAAGATTGAGAAGGCTTTGGGAACTGCGTCTCGCGAGCGCAGTTCCCAAAGCCGTTTTGCCGTTATGCCGTTATGCCGTTCTCCGTGGCTCCGCGTCTCTGCGTGAAAAGAGTTGCAGTTGCAGTTGCCGTTGCCGTTGCTGCCGCAGTTGCCGTTGCCGTTGCCGTTCACCCGCGCAACAAACCCGGCAAACAGATGACATGTCACGAATGCACCAGCGGCAATCTGCGCCGCCCGGCTGCTAGGCAAAGGCTGCCGCGTATGGTGAAAACGGTCGTCGGAGCGCCTCAGCCTTGAACGTCGCAAGTCGTTGCGATACAACAGTTTGACATCTCGCTGAACGCGCCTCGAGCGATGGCACCTGCCGTGCTTCTGGATGGGATTGTCCCGAACCCACACGGCTCAATGTCACACGCTCAGATCGTCGACCTCGCGAGAAACGCAATCCTCCCGGCGCTGCTCGTCTCCGCGCCAATGCTGGCCGTCTCGCTCGGTATCGGCCTCGCCGTCTCGATCTTCCAGAGCGTCACGCAGATCCAGGAACAGACCCTCGCCTTCCTGCCGAAGCTCGTCGGCGTGTCGGCGATCTTCCTGGTCGCGCTGCCGTGGATGGTGCAGCTCCTGGTGAAGTTCACGACCGAGCTGTTCCGCGGTTTGCCCACGTTCGCGGCCTGAGGACCAGACCCATGGCCTCTTCGTCCCGCACCCTGCTCCGCCCCGGTTTCGGCAGCACGCCGACCGACGGTTGCACCCGCCGCTGCGACGCGCCGGCGCTGCCTGACACCCGCTACGACGCGCCGGCGAGCATCGGCTCGCACCGCATCGAGCTGCCGGCGGCCCAGACGACCCGTTTCCGCGCCGCGACGCGTATCGGCACGATCACTGACGCCGGCCGCTCGGAGATCAGGGCGTGAGTGCAGCGGCCGCCGCCCTGCCCGCTGGTCAGGTGAAGCCCGCGCGGACCGCGGAAATCGCGCTCGCCATCGGCGTGGTCGCGATCATCTCGCTGCTCGTCGTGCCACTGCCCGCCTTCATCCTCGACCTGCTGCTGGCCGCAAGCATCGCCAGCGCACTGGTCGTACTGCTGGTGGCGCTGTCGGCAAAGGATCCGCTGGAGTTCTCGTCGTTCCCCGCCGTGCTGTTCATTCTCACGCTGTTCCGCCTGGGCCTGAACGTCAGCTCCACGCGCCTGATCCTGGGCGAAGGGCATGCCGGCGCCATCATCCAGGCGTTCGGCACCTTCATCCTGCGCGGCAACTACGTCGTCGGCATCGTGGTCTTCCTGATCCTGCTGGCGATCAACTTCGTGGTCATCACCAAGGGCGCGGGCCGCGTGGCGGAAGTGGCCGCACGCTTCACGCTCGATGCCATGCCGGGCAAGCAGATGGCGATCGACGCCGACCTCGCCGCCGGCATGATCGACGAAGCCGCAGCACGAGTCCGCCGCGAACGGGTGTCGCAGCAGGCCGACTTCTTCGGCAGCATGGACGGCGCGTCGAAGTTCGTGAAGGGTGACGCAGTCGCCGCGCTGCTGATCACGTTCATCAACATCATCGGTGGCATCATCATCGGTGTCATGCAGAAGGGGCTGCCCCTGGCGGCGGCCGCGAACAAGTACGTGATGCTCACGGTCGGTGAAGGCCTGGTGAGCCAGGTGCCCGCCCTGATCATCTCCGTCGCCGCCGGCCTGATGGTCACCAACTCGGCCAACAACGGGCAGGGCATGGGTGAGGTCATCACCGGCCAGCTCGCACGCCAGCCGCGCGCCATGTGGATCGCCGCCGGCGTGATGGGCAGCTTCGCGCTGATGCCGGGCCTGCCCGCACTGCCGTTCCTGGCACTCGCCGGCACCATGGCCTTCGTGGCGCGCGGCGCCGCAGTGATCGAGGAGCGCACCGAAGCTGCCGCACTGATCGCCGATGCACCCAAGCCGCAGCTGCCCGCCGTGACGGACCCCATGCAGGACCTGCTGCAGCTGGATCCCATCGAGCTGGAAGTGGGCTACGCCGTGATCCCGCTGATCGACGAGAAGCAGGGCGGCGACCTGCTCGAGCGCATCTCGCTGCTGCGCAAGCAGGGCGCGCAGGAGCTGGGCATCCTGGTGCCGGCCATTCGCATCCGCGACGACATCCGCCTGCCCGCCAACGAATACATCGTGAAGATCCGCGGCGCCGAAGTCACGCGCGCCGAAGTGATGCCGCGCTTCCTGCTGGCCCTGAACACCGGTGGCGTGATGCAGGAAATCGACGGCATGGACACCGTTGATCCCAGCTTCGGCATGCCGGCGAAATGGATCACCGTCGCCGCGCGCATCGAGGCCGAGGCCGCAGGATGGGTCGTCGTGGAGCCGAGCACCGTGATCGCCACGCACCTGATGGAGACGCTCAAGGCGCACGCCGCCGACCTGCTCGGCCGACAGGATGTGCAGGAAATGGTGGATGCGCTGAAGAAGAGCCATCCCGCACTGGTGGACGAGATCATTCCGGCACGCATCACGCTCGGCACGCTGCATCGTGTGCTGCAGCGCCTCCTGCGCGAACGCGTGCCGATCCGCGACCTCGTCTCGATTCTGGAAGCGCTTGGCGATGCGGCCGACCAGACCAAGGATCCGGAGCAGCTCACGGAAGTCGTGCGTCGCTCGTTGGCGAACCCCATCAGCCGCCTGTTCCTGGACATGACGGGCAGTGTGCGCGGCGTCACGATCGGTCCGCGCCTGGAAGCGTCGCTGATGGGGCTCTTCAGCCCGCGCGGCACGCAGCAGGGCATGTCGCTGCTGAATCCCGACACGCTGGCCACGCTGCTGCGCGAACTGAACGCCCTCGCCACGATGCACGCGGTGGAAGGCCGACCGCTGCCGCTCATCACCCCGCCCACGCTGCGCGTCGGCGTGCGTCGCCTCATCGAACCGGTGCTGCCCAACGTGCCGGTCATCAGCCTCGCCGAATTGCCGGCGTCGGTGAACCTCACCTCAGTAGCCACCTGGGAGTTGCCACATGCGTCTTGAGACCTTTCGTGCGCGTGACCTGAGCTCGGTCGCCCGCAATGCTGAAGCATTCTTCGGCGACGACGCGGTGGTGCTGCAGACGCGCTCCGTGCGCGAAAACGGCGAGATGGTGGTGGAGGTCGTCGCCGCATCCGCATCCGAAGTCGATGCCTTTCGCGCGCGGCTCACACCGACGCACCTGCCCACGCCGGGCACGCGACGCGGCAACCGTCCCTACGTGATCGCACTGGTCGGCCCCACCGGTGCCGGCAAGACGACGACGATCGCGAAGCTCGCCGCCAACGTGCATGCCTTCGGCACGTGGAGCGTCGGCATGATCACGCTCGACACCTTCCGCGTCGCCGGTCTGGAACAGATCGCGACGTATGCCGAGATCACCGGCTGCTCGCTGGAAGTCGCGTATGACGCGGCTGATGCGGCGCGCGCGATGGGCCAGCTCAATTCGCTCGACGTGGTGCTGGTGGACACGCCCGGTCGCAGCCCGAAGACTGGTGCACGCGACGAGGAATGGTGGCCGATCCTGCGCGCGCTGCGTCCCGACGAGATCCACCTCGTGATGCCGGCCGGCCTGCGCGCCGATGTGGCGATGAACGCGCTCACCACGCACGACGCAATGCGCCCCACGCACACCCTCCTCACGAAGCTCGACGATGTCCCCAATGACACCGGAATCGCCGACCTCGCATCGATGTTGGCCCTGCCGTCTCGCTGGCTCACCGACGGCATTGCAGTCCCCGCAGATCTCAAGCCCGCGCCCCAGCGCATTCTCGCTTCACTCGGCCTCGTGGCCGCACAGGTGTCCGCATGACGAGCTCCGCCCGCACCCGTAGCCCACACGCCGCTGCACCGCAGCTGGCGTATGAAGCCGCCGCCAACGCCGTGATTCCGATGATGACGCAGCCCAAGACCAAAAGCACCGTGCGCTCGGCGCGTGCGACCCTGACGACCACTACGCGCAGCAGTGCTGCGCCATCACCCACGCGCAGGGAGCCCTCCATGGATCCGCAGATTTCGCTCTGGCGTGCGATGTCCTCCGGCGATCCGGCGGCGCGCGAACAGCTGCTGAAGGAGCACTTGGGCCTCGTGCATCACGTGGCGCGACAGATGTCGAAGACGCTGGCCGTGAAGGCCGACTTCGATGAGCTGGTGAGCTCCGGGTCCATCGGCCTGATGTCGGCGCTCGAGGCGTTCGATGTCGATCGCGGGCTGGCATTCAGCACGTTCGCTGCGCCACGCATCCGCGGCGCCATCCTGGACGAGCTCCGTCGCCAGGATCACGTACCCCGCTCCATCCGCCGCAAGACGCGCGAGATCAGCCAGGCGCGCGAAACGCTGGGTCGCGTGCTGGGTCGCAGCCCGAACGATCGTGAAGTGGCCGACCATCTGGGCGTGGACCTGCAGACGCTGTGGAAGTGGCGCTCCGATGTGGAAGGCGCGCACCATGTGCCGCTGGATCGCAGCCCGAGCGAGACCGAGACGCTGGCCCCGACGCCCATCGAGGTGCTGGCCGACGAGGCCAACGATTCGGTGGAAGACGTGATCAACCGCGAGCAGGAAGTGCATCACCTGCGCGACGCGATCCTCCGCCTCAAGGAGCAGGAGCGCACGGTGTTGAGCCTGTACTACTTCGAGGAGCTCAAGCTTCACGAGATCGCCGACATCCTGCAGCTCACCGAAAGCCGCGTGTCGCAGATCCGCAGCAAGGCGCTGCAGCGGCTTCGCATCGAGCTGAGCCCGATGCGCGAGGACGTCGCCTGATGATTCCGACTTCGTTCAGCGACCTTCAGGTGCAGGCCATTGCTGCACTGCACGGCATCGGCAACCTCAGTTCGACCGAGACTGCCGTCGTCGGCGGGCTGCTCAGCGCCACCATCGTGCTCTCGCTCGCGTCGATCTGGCGTGACCGCACGCTGCGCGCACCCCGCCTGGCGAGCACCGGCACCAGTACCGACACACCATCGATTGCGAGCGGCTTCACGCGCTGGCTGACGCCCATGGGCATGAAGTCCATTCCATCCGCGCAGGCCGCGGTGGCACGCGTGTCACGCAGCGGGTCGCACAAGTCGATGAAGGTGTCCACGCCCGTGTGCAAGGTGTCCGAGCGCTCGCTCAAGAGCGTCGGCGCGAACGAGCTGGACATCGCACGCCGGAGCGGGCTGTCGCGCGATGCCGTGGCGATGATGATGGCGAATGCCGGCGCACGTGTCAGCGCACGTCGTCCGTCGGCGTCGAGCGTGAAGGCCGCGAGCACGTCACCGACACGCACCATCTCCACCGTGCGTGCGATGTTGGCGCCGGGGGCACGGGGTAGCGCGGGCCGCACGCTGGGCACGCAGTTCACGGCACGTCTGGGGTAAGCGATCTCGGTGCATTACGGTGGTGAATTACGGTGGCAGTGTACTGTCACCGTAATTCTGTTGTTGTCACCATCATTCTGTTTTTGTGATCCCCCGTAATTCGTCGAAAACAGTGCACTGTCACCGTAATTCGTCGTCACCGTAATTCGTCAGGAAATTGTCCTGCCACCAAAACTGCGTCGAATGCGTGGGTGCGCACCTCTGAGCAGAAGCCGGGCGGCACGATCCGCCGACGTCGGCACAAATTTCCGCTGACACGCGCGGTCCAGAGAATTCGAGAATCATCGCAAGTCGTTCACATATAACGACTTGCACGCCAGCTCCATCTGGCCCCGGGCTTGCACTTGGACACCGGCAGACACCTGCCCCCAAGTCCATGCCCCCGATTCTCAAGAACACCGGTCTGACCTCCGCCGCCGCCGCCCTGCACTTCTACGAGCGGCGACAGCAGGCGATCGCGAACAACCTCGCCAACGTCAACACGACCGGCTTCAAGAAGGAGCGCGTGTTCGGACGCATGGTGGACGACGCCGTCGCCGCTGCCGACTCGATGACCGACCGCTCACAGGGCGACATCACGCCCACGGGCAACTCGCTCGACGTCGCGATGACGGGCGATGCGTTCCTCGTGGTGCAGACGCCCGACGGTGAGCGCCTCACGCGCGGCGGTTCGCTGCGCCTCGACGACCAGCGCCGACTGGTCACCTCGCAGGGCCACCTGGTGCTGGGCGAGCTGGGGCCGATCACGCTGCCGCAGGGCGACATCGGCATCGGTCGCGATGGCATCATCACCGTGCAGCCGCCGGCCACCGGCGAGGCTGCGGACCGGGGCAACCCGCTGCGTGGCCGCCTGAACGCCGCGGTGCTTCGCATCGAGAGCGTACCGGCGAACGCCGTGCTGCAGCACGCCGGCGGCGGGCTGTTCCTGCCCGATGCCGGTCGCAAGGCCGCCGCGGTCGCCGATCGACAGGTGATGCAGGGCGCGCTCGAGGCCAGCAACGTGAACTCCATCGAATCGCTGACCGAAATGATCGACACCGTGCGCGCCTACGCCGACGTGCAGAAGTCCATCACCGTCATGGACGACATCCGCGGCATCGCCGCCAACCAGATCGGGAAGCCGGTCTGATCATGCCCATCCTGTCCAGGAGCCTCTGATGGATCCAGCACTCCGCGCCGCAGCCAGTGGCATGCGCGCACAGCAGACACGCCAGGAAGTGATCGCCAACAACCTGGCCAACGTGAACACCACCGGCTACAAGCGCAGCCGCGCGAGCTTCGAAGACCTGCTTTACCAGACGGTCACGGGTCCGCAGGTCATCGGCGGCCCCGCGGCGAACACCCTGCCCGCCGTGCAGATCGGACGTGGCGTGGCACTCAGCGCGGTGCAGAAGGATCATGCGCAGGGCTCCATCGAGACCACGCAGAACCCGCTCGACATGGCCATCGAGGGCGAGGGCTTTTTCCAGGTGCAACTGCCCAGCGGCCAGATCGCCTACACCCGCGACGGCAAGCTGCAGCTCAGCGACCAGGGCGTGCTCGTGACATCGGAAGGCAACCCGGTGCTGCCCAACATCCGCGTACCGGCGCAGTCGTCGGCGCTCAGCATCGGACCCTCCGGCATCGTGAGCGTGATGCGCGCAGGCAACGCGGCGCCCGAGGAGCTGGGGCGCATCGAACTGGCGCGCTTCAGCAACCCCGCCGGCCTGCTGTCCATGGGCCAGAACATGTACACGGCCACACCGGCCAGCGGCGATGCGATGGTCGGCTTCCCGCAGGATGAAGGCACCGGCCGCCTGATGCAGGGCGCGCTGGAAATGTCGAACGTGGAAGTGGTCACCGAAATGGTGGACATGATCACCACGATGCGCGCCTACGAACTCACGTCGAAGTCCATCAAGACGAGCGACGACATGCTGCAGATCGCGAACGGCCTGGTACGCTGATGTCCGCCCTGGTGCTGCTCCTGGCGCTCGCCATCACGCCGCCGGCGCGCGCACCATCGCGCCCGGTGGTGGACTCCATCGTGGCGCGCATCACGCAACGCTGGGGCACACCGCCACGCGGTGCATGGCTGGCCGAGTGGAACGTGGTGCGTGGCGACAGCAGTGCGCTGACGGCCGCGGGTGCGGATGTCAGCGGCAGCGATCGCGCCGGCATCTACACCGTGACCATGCGTCGCGAACGCTTCGCGGCTCCGGTGCTCGTCGCCCGCCTGCGCGTGGGCCATGCGCGCGAGGACGTGGTGACGTCGCATGCGGTGGCGCGCGGCACCGTGCTGCGCGCCGACGACCTGGTGCTGCGCCACACGGTGACGTGGGGCGCACCCGACGGCGATGCCGCCACGTCACTCGACGACATCATCGGCACGGCGGCGCGGCGTGTGCTGCGCGACGGCGAGCGGATTCGCCCGACCGACATCGCGCCGGCACCAGTGGTCTTTGCCGGTGACACGGTGCGAGCAGAATTCATCCGTGACGGCGTGCGCCTCGCACTGGTCGGCACGGCGTTGTCCAACGCGTCGCTCGGCGCACGCGTCGCCATTCGCCTCGACCGGGGCCGGCGCTTCGCCGGCATCGCCATCGGGCGCAACACTGTGAGGCTGGACTGATGACGATCACGACTCGTGACATGACGCGCGCCGCGGCGCTGCTCGGGCTCACCCTGTTCGTTGCACAGCAGGTGCATGCACAGGCGCGTCGCGACAGTGTGGTGGTCTCGCCGGCCGCACCGGCCTCGGCGCTCAATGCGCGCCCCACGCGCCTGAACTGGACCAGCGACCGCCGCTCGTTCGTGATTGGTGACCTGGTCATCGTGCACATCGACGAATACACGCTCGCGTCGGCCAACATGACCGACAACGCCACGCAGCGACGGAAGCGGAACGCGCGCGTCGAACTCATCACACCCGGCGCGATACCGGGTGCCGCGCCGGGTGCCGCGTTCCAGACCAGCAACAACGGGGAAAGCACGCAGCGTGGCGACCGCTCGCGGCAGCTGCGTCTCGATGGCGAGATCACCGCACGCGTCATGACCATCGATCCGGTCACCGGCGTGCTCACGATCAAGGGCACCAAGACGATCGGCGTGGACAAGGAACAGCAGCTGATCAGCTTCGCGGGCGCAGTCCGACCGCAGGACCTGAGCGGCAGCAACAGCATCGCATCGTCACGCGTGGCCGACGCGAAGCTGGACATCACGAACAAGGGAAGTCTGGGCAAGGCGAAGCAGGGCATCATCGGCAAGATCCTCAGCGGCCTGTGGCCATGATCGGCGCGCGCATCGCGCCACGCCCCGCCGATCGCCGCGCCTCGTGCATTGCACTGGGCTGCGCGCTGCTGTCGCTGCTGCTGATGGTCACCGCGTCACAGCTCGGCGGACAGTCGCGCATTCGCGACCTGGTGCTGGCCGATGGGGCAGCACCGGTTCGCGTGGTGGGCTACGGACTGGTGGCAGGCCTCGATGGCACGGGTGATCGCGGCATGGGTGGATCGCAGGGTGGGCAGACGGTGCAGAGCATCGTGAACCTGCTGCGCCGCTTCGACATCACCGTGCCACCCAACGTGCTGCGCAGCCGCAACGTGGCGGCGGTACTGGTGACGGCTGAAGTCTCCGCATACCTGCGCCCCGGTGGCCGCTTCGACGTGCAGATTGCCAGCATCGGTGATGCACCGTCACTGCGCGGCGGTGTGCTGTACATGACGCCCCTGATCTCCGAAGTCGGCGGCTCGCCGTTGGCGACGGCGCAAGGCGGCGTGGTGCTCTCGGAAGGTGCCGATCGCGGCACCCGCAGTTACGGCACACGCGTGGAGACCAGTGCACGGGTGCCGGCAGGTGGCGTGGTGGACGTGGCGCTGCCGCGCGAGGACTACACGAAGGCCGTCGCGGCACTGCTGCTGCGCGAACCCGACATCGCCGTCGCCAGTCGTATCGCGGCAGTGATCGACAGTGTGCTGGGTGCCGGCACCGCGCGCGTTGACGACCCTGGCTCCGTGACGCTGACGCTCAAGGATTCCGCCGGCTCCGCACGCAGTGCCGCGATCACGAAGCTGCGCGAGCTGCCCATCAGGGTCAGTCGTGGTGCACGCGTGGTGATCGATGGTCGCGACGGCACCGTGGTCGCGGGTGGTGACGTCACGGTGGGTGAGGCGGTCGTCACACATGGCCAGCTCACGCTGTCGATTGGTGGTGGTGCAGACAGTACCGCCGTCGCGCCCGGCGAAGTGCGCCTGCAGCCCGGCATTTCGGTGCAGCGCATTGCCAGCGCTTTGCATGGCGTGCGCTCGTCGCCGCAGGAAATCGCGGCCATCTTCAGCGCGCTCCGCGAGGTCGGCGCGATATCGGCCGAGGTAGTCATCCGATGAACGTGCCATCCGTTTCCGGCGCCGCTGGCGCACCCGTCGATCCGCGCGAGGCCGGCATGCGAAAAGCTGCCGCCGACATGCAGGGACTCTTCGTGCAGCAGCTGTACAAATCGATGCGCGAAAGCGTGCCGGCCGACGGCGGCATCGTCGAGAAGAGTCAGGGTGAGGACATTTTCGCCGGGCTCATGGACGAGCGACTCGCCGCCGATACTGGTACTCGGTGGCATCGCGGTCTGGGTGATGCGATCTACAGAGCGTTGCGGCAGAAGGCCGGGATGGACCCTGAACCGGCTGCAAGTCGTGCCGCAGTGCCGATATCGATGCAGACGGCTGCGCCGAGCAGCCACGAGACCTCCGCCGTGCCACTCGCGTCACCCGCCCGGTTCCCCAGAGACTGATCATGCTGCCGACCTACGCCCCACAGCAGACGTACCCGTCACCACGTCGCGAGACCGCGATCGAGGTGCTGTCGGATGTGCTGGGCACCGAGCAACGGCTCCTCGAGGAGCTGATGCTCGTGATGCAGCGGCAACGCGCCGCTGTCGCGACTGACGACCTCGAGGCGCTCGACGACAGCGTCTTCGCCACCTACCGCGTGCTGGCGACGCTGGGTGAGGCACGCCGTCGTCGCAAGACCGTGAACCGCCTGCTGGGTGGCGCCGAAGACATGAACGTCAACGATCTCGAGGAGATCCTTGGCAATCGCGCCACGCCCGCCGTGATCGTCGCACGCAATGCCCTGCAGGATGCCGCCGTGCTGCTCAGCCGCGAGGTGGACATCAACAAGCAGGTGCTGCGTACGGCGATGGACAACGGCAACGACTACGTGCAGAAACTCTTCGGCACGCAGCAGGTGCCGGCGCCCACCTACGTGGCGCCGCAGCCACCGGCGGCGATGCGCACTGGCGCGCCGCAGACGCCGGCGATGGTGCCGACGGTGGCGCGATTCCTCGATCGATCGGTCTGAGGTGATGCAATGAATATCGGTGGCCTTCTCAACATCGCACGATCGGGCATGGCGGCCAGCCAGGCCCAGATTGCAGCGACCGCGCAGAACGTGACCAACGCACAGACACCTGGCTACTCGCGGCAGCGCGTCACGCTCACGGCCGGCATCCCGCTGAAACTGCCGCAGGGCAGCTTCGGCACAGGCGTGCTGGTGTACAGCGTGGATCGCATGCGCAACGAGATGATGGACACCGGCTATCGTCGCGACACGAGCGCTGCCGCGTTCAGCGAAGAGCGCCGCGATGCGCTTGGCGCAGTGGAAGGCGTGCTGGGTGAACCATCCGACACGGGCCTCGCCTCGAGCCTCGAGCAGCTCTGGTCCGCCTTCAGCGATCTGTCCACGAACCCGACATCCAGTGCCGCACGCGGCGTGGTGCGTCAGCGTGCAGCACAGGTCAGCGCGCAGCTGAACCAGTTCGGCAACCAGATCGCCGATGCGCAGGTCGTCGCGCGCACCCGGCTGCTGGAGAGTGCCGGTCGCGTGAACACGCTCGCTTCGCAGGTCGCGGAGATCAACGCACGCATCGTCGCGGCGGAGGCCGAGGGCAAGCAGGCACCTGACATGCGTGACCAGCGCGACAGCAAGATCGACGAGCTCGCCTCGCTCATCGGCGCCACGTCGTATCCGCAGGCCGACGGCTCGGTGAACGTGAACATCGGTGGTGACTCGCTGGTGGACGGCGCGAACTTCAAGAAGGTGCGCATTCAGGCCACACTCAACGACCCGACGAAGCTGGGCGTGGCCATTGGCGAGAACGCGGGCGGTGGCGCGCCGGTGGAAACCATGTACCAGCTCGGTGGCCAGATGGCCGGCACGCTGGATTCGTACAACACCATTCTTCCGTCGTCGCTCACGACGCTGGACGGTGTGGCCGCAGCCCTCGTCAGTGCCACGAACACCGCCCATGCCAACGGCTTCGTCGGCACCACGCCGGCCGGCAACTTCTTCGATCCGGCACGCACCACCGCACGCACGATCCGGCTCGACGCCAGCATCGTGGCCAACGTCGCGAACATCGCGGCGTCGGGCATCTCGGGTGAGCCCGGCGACAACTCCGTCGCCATCGCCATGTCGCGATTGCGCGAGACGCCGGTGGCGATCAACGGCCAGATGGCATCGATCAGCGAAGGCTATCGCACCGTGGTGGCGAGCATCGCGACGAGCGTCAACGGCGCCCAGGGCACCGCGACCGCCGCGCGCACGCTGGCGACGCAGAGCGACACGCGCCGCGAGAGCATCAAGGGCGTCTCGATCGACGAGGAGATGGTGAACCTGATGAAGTTCCAGCAGTCGTATGCCGCCGCCGCGCGGCTGGTATCGGTGGTGGACGAGATTTCGAACACGCTCATCAACCTTGGTCGATGATGCGCTGAGGTGGTACGGCATTAACGTGGTGACAGGCGGCGCGGAGTCGGCGCCTGGCGGGACTCACAGTGAGCGTATGGGGAAGCACGGATGCTGATCCTGAGCAGGAAGGCCGGTGACGCGATCGTCATCGATGGTGGAATCCGGATCGTGGTGGTGCAGTGCGAGCGGGGTACCGTGCGCATTGGCATCGAGGCGCCGGCGGAGGTCACGATTCTGCGGGCCGAGCTGCTGGAGCAGGTGGCGGCGCAGAACCGGCGGGCGAGTGTGAGCAGCGACGTACCGGCGGCGCTGGTGGCGAGCGGCGGTGCACTGGCGCCGCGCCGCATCGCCGCCGCGACGGACTGACGGCCCCCGTCGTGCCTGCGCGCGGCGCGCGGCTGATCGCGAATTCCGGCGCCACACCCGTCGCACGCCTGCACTCATCACTAATCACCACCTGCAGCGTGTAGCCAGGCAGCGTCGCGAGCACCTGCGTAACGCTCAGGTGCTGGAACGGCGCATGGGCGCGGCGCACGGCATCGTAGCTGGCGGCGCGGAGCCCGTGGAGCGTGCGGGAATCACGGCGCCTGCTGCCAGGCAACGCCACACGTCGTCGAGGTAAGTGCGCTCCTCGTCGTCTCCACGCCGGCGAACCGCGGACGCACGCCGCCGTGCATCGGCAAGAGCTGCCGTAACGGAACATCCTGCGTGCAATCCTTGCCGCCGCGATGCCGGCATCCTTACCGTAAGTCGTTGCCATTGAACGAGATACGTTCGGCACGGATACTGCTTTCCGGGTGATCGAGCGCACCAGCGCATCGTCGATCCCTCTCCGATCCGTCTGATCATCATGGCACCGTCCACGACTGTCGTCGATACCGAACCACACGCAGCGTCGGCCGCCCTCCGCGGCACGGTCAGCCTGATCATGCCGACGTTCCGCCGTATCCACTGCATCGGCGAGACGGTGCGGCAGTTGCTCGACGCGCAGACGCGCGCCCCGCTCGAGCTGATCGTCGTCAACAACGATCCGGCGCCTGATGCGGAAGCGGCACTCCGCTCCGCGCTTCCCAGCGACGCGCGTATCCGGATCACCACCTGCACCGAGGGACGGCAGGGACTCTGTCGCAATCACGGCCTATTGATGGCGACCGGTGACTACGTCGCCTTCGTCGACGATGACGATGACTACTCGCCTGATTTCATCGCCCGCCTCGCCGGTGCGCTCGACATGGGCGTGCGATCGGTGCGCTGTCAGATGCAGACGTGCGGATGTGCCGGTCCTGATTGCACGGGAAGGCCGACGCGCGCGCATCACGCACTGACGCAGAACACGATGGCGCGACGCAGCGTGCTGACCCCCACGTGGAACGATCCACCGAACGAGGACCGCGACTACTGGTTCCGCCATCCGGTCGAAGGGGCGATCGACGATTGCCTCGTCACCAACTGCTACGGCCATGGCCAGCATTCACCGCGCAACGCGGCCGAAGGCGGGAGCTGGCGGGTGCGCTTCGTGATCACGATGCTCGTCGAGAGTCGGGATACGCGCTGCATCAAGGCCGGCATCGCGGCCCTGCAGTCACAGACGTACAAGCACTTCTCGTGCATCATGCTCGACCAGTCCGGTGACGCAGGCACCGCCGCGGTGCTTTCGCGAGTTGGCCCGGCAGACGCACGCTTCTCGGTCCTGCAACCGGCAGCGCCATGTGTGGATGCGCTCCGGCGAGCCACCGCGAACGGAGCACACCAGCTCAATGCCGACGATGTCCTGATGGTGCTGCATGCCAACGAGCGACTCGCGCATTCCGGAGTGCTCAACCGGCTGGCACATGTCTACGCCGAACAGGACGAGGTGTGGATGACGTACGGCGGCTGCGTGACGGAACCGTTCACGCCCGCATGGCCGCAGGCATCGTTCCCGCCGGGATACTGGGAGACACGGCGCTTCCGCAATGTGCCGACATTGATTGGCGAGTACGCGCCGCTGACACTCCGCGCCAGCTTCGTCCATACCCTGCACGACGTCCTGGCCGTCACCGATACCGCGCCCCCCGCCGGCAGCTCCATCGATGCCGACGAGAAAGACCTTTCGCTGTTCCTCGCGGCGATCGAGGCGTCCGGCGCCGCGCACGCGTACCCGATGGCTGAAGTGCAAGTCATCAAGAATCTGGAAAAAAAGCAGTATCGCGATGCCGAGCGCCGTCGTGTTGCGCAGGCGCAGCAGTTCGAGATCCGCGCGCGCCCGGCGATCTCGCCGATCACAAAGTTGCGCGAAGTCACGGCAATTTCGCAGACGACTCCGGCGCCGATCGCATGGTTTGGTTCCGTTTACGATCCCAGTGGCTACGCCAACGAGCTCCGCGGATTCGTGTTGTCGCTCGACGACCGTGCGACACCGATGGCATTGCGTGCAGGTGGCCACCATTCAGAAAAGTTTCGGGCCGCCGTCGGCGCAGACGCCCGCGAACGCCTCGATGCGCTCCTTGCCCGCCCGATCGCACGAGGCTTCATCGGCGTGATCCACCTGCCGCCCAGCTTCCTGCAGCGTATCGCGGGCGCGGGATACATGATCGGTCGCACCATGTTCGAAACGGACGGCCTGCCTCCTGACTTCGTCGACCGCTGCAACCTGATGGACGAGGTATGGGTCCCGTCGGCATTCAATGAAGCCACCTTCAAGGCCGCCGGCGTGCGTTCGCGCATCGTGCGCGTTCCGGGCGCGGTGGACACCGAGCGCTTTCGTCCGGGATACGACCCGCTGCCGATCAACGGTGCACGTGGGACGGTCTTCCTGTCCACGATCGAGTGGAAGACACGGAAAGGCTGGCAGACACTCGTGCTGGCCTGGGCAGACGCGTTCGCGCCGACCGATGATGTGACGCTCGTGTTTCGTTCGTCGATCCCTGATCGCACGGAAGCTGATTGCGCGCCGGAGATCCTGCGACAGATCGATGCACTGCTCGCCGCGCACGGGCGGACGCGCGCGCAGCTGGCGCCGATCGTCGTGATGGGTCGCCAGGTGGCCGACGAAGACGTGCCACGCCTGTATGCGGCAGCCGATGTCTACGTCGCACCATCCAGCGGCGAAGGGTGGGGGTATCCGTACATGGAGGCGATGGCGTCCGGAATACTCACGATCGCGACGCGATGGAGTGGCAATCTCGAGTTCATGAACGACGACAACAGCCTGCTGTGCGAAATCGACGGGCTGATTCCGGCGATCGACGAACACATCGCGCCGATGCCGGGCCAGCTATGGGCGAAGCCCTCCGCGTCACACCTTTCCGCGCTACTGCGGGTTGTCGTCGATGACCCGGCGCGCGCGGCGCGCCTCGCGGCGCGTGGCCGTGAAGACGTGCGCAGTCTGTGGACGTGGGAGCGATCGGCGGAAATCGTGGCTCAACGTCTGGTGGCAATTGCACACGAACACGCGCCCGTCGCGGTCAACTGGGAAGGTCCTGTCTTCACGCATTCGAGCCTGGGATTGGTCAATCGCGAGTTGGGAGCGGCGCTCATCACCCGCGGTGTCGATCTCGCCCTGTTGCCGTCTGAGGCCGACGACTTCCAGCCCTCGCCGGCGGGCGCATATGCTGACGTTGCGCGCCGCGTGACGCACTCGCCTCGACGCCCAGCCGCTGTCCATGTCGCGCACCGCTGGCCGCCGCGACTGGTGGCACCCGACGCCGGAGCATGGGTGTTGATGCAGCCGTGGGAATACGGCGGATTGCCCGGGGAATGGATCCCGATCATCCGCGACCAAGTCGATGAATTCTGGGTCTACTGCAACTGGCAGCGTGAGTGTGCGATCGAAAGCGGAATTCCAGCCGAGAAAGTCGTCGTCGTGCCGATCGGTGTCGACCCCGCGCGCCACCGGCCCGACGGCCATCGCTTTCCGCTGAAGACGAAGAAGCGGACGAAGCTGCTCGCCGTGGGAGGCATCATACCGCGCAAGGGCATGGACCTGCTGGTCGAGACGTATCTCCGCACGTTCACCGCAGCCGACGACGTCTGCCTGGTCATCAAGGGACTGAGCGCACGCTGGGCATACAACGGCAACCCGGCGCAGCGTGAGTTCGCGCAGCTGCCTGCGTTGTCGCGTACCAAGGGTGGTGCGGAGATCGAGTTCATCGGCGATACACTCGACGACGACAGCGTCGCGTCCCTGTATCGCGCCTGCGATGCGTTGGTCGCACCGTTCCGCGGCGAAGGATTCGGCCTGCCGATCGCCGAGGCGATGGCGACCGGACTGCCCGTGATCGTGACGGAGGCGGGGCCGGTATTCGACATCTGCGATGAACAGTCGGCGTTTCTCATCCCGGCGGGCCAGTCGACACCCGATCCACGGATTACCGCACTGGAACCTGGTCGCCTTGGCTACTGGTGGGCTGATCCCGACGTGAAGGAGCTCGCGCGCTGGATGCGGCACGTGGTGCAGCATCCCGACGCCGCGAAACTGATTGGCGCGCGCGGACGCGAGCGCGTCCTGCAGCGCTTCACGTATGCGCATGGGGCTGACATCGCCGTGGCACGCCTGCGTGAGCTCGCGATGCGCAGACCGGTGCGCGAGACGGCAGCGGCAGCATTCACCACGGCTGCGCCGGTGTTCCCGCTCGATCAACCGCGGCAGGTCGTCTTTCTGCACCAGCCGTCGTGGCGCTCCGAGAGCTGGAAGGATGTCGTGCGAGGCTTCATGCGCGGGTTTCGGCAGGAGCATGATGTCTCGCTGGTGCTCACGCTCGATCCCGTGCAGGGCTTCAGCAGCGAACGCGTGGCAGAAGCGCTAATGGCACTGCGCGCCGAGGTCTCATGCGCCGATGAAGACGCACCGGACATCCTGCTCGTGACCGAGGATCTGGACGACGTCACGCTCGCGTCACTTGTTCAGGCGGCGGGGGGTGTTGTCGTCACCTCGGCGGACGTCGCAGGCCGATCGAGGGCGATGGCCGTCGGAAAGCCAGTGATCAGCGATTGCTCCGTCGCGGCCTGGCACGCCGCAGCCCATAGGATTGCCGGTGATGCGTGGCAGGTTTCGGAAGTGTTGTCGAGCGCGTGATCTGGTCGCTTCAGCAAACGACACCACAATTCGCATTTCCGTGGCGTCGTAAAATCGGGTGAAGAATGTGAGACTTTCGCCTGACGCCAGGAATGCATGACGTTGATCCGGCACGACTTGGCTTCGTCCTAGCGAACACCCCGAACGCCGATCCGGTGACTTGGCTACGGTTCGCGCACCGCAGATGCCATTGCGTTGACTTGATGGCCCTTCGTTTCACGAAGCCGGCGGCTGCTGCTTTCGCACGGCCGCGTTAATCGGCACGATCGAATCGCAGGACTCATGCACGCACAGTTGTCGGGTCCCAACTTCAGATGCTCCCAAATCCTGCGCCAACGCGAAGGCACTTCATGAAAACTAGTTCGATTTTTGGCGCACTGGTTTGTAGGCAAATCTCCCCAGAGCGCATCGGAAGAGTCGACGAGGTCATTGAACACCAACGCCATTTCGACTGCAACATTGGTACGACATTGGCCAAATTCCACCAAGTTTCAAGCGCGGTGTGATCGCCTTCCACAGTCACAAGATCGAACATGCGTGGCGATACCTCTCCGGTGCGTAACAGTAGCTCTGTTTCCGGTTCGATGGTAACAATAGCCACATCCTGAAGTAGGATAAGCAAAGTGTCGTGGTCGTTAGCCGAGCGAGAGTGCTAGTCGTCGCGACGATGTGCTACCACCCGACGCTTCTTCTCTCGAACAAACTCCGGACCAGGATTATTGACACCGCCGTACTTCTCCATCCACGAGTCGAATTATACGCTTTGACATCCGAAAACTGCGCCAGCCGCTAGCCGAGGCGCGTGCCGATCTCGAGGTAGCTGCGCGGTTGTGTCGCGTGGGCAATCGCACGCAATGCCAAATGAATCTCGAAGCAGCCTTACTTGCGCGCAACACTGTCGCGTGATCACTTGATCAGGGACGACGAGTTCTCGTCATCAGCCGCCAACCGTTCATGTGTGTCAGCCGCCGCAATATTGAGCTCCGGTGACCCGATCGCGGCGCGAACTGCGTCAAGTTTTGTCAGGCCCGAGCGGAACAGGCGCTGTCGTATAAGAGGTCACATCGCTCGTAAACATCAGAATACTCGGGAAGAAAACAAAGGCCGGTGCGGTCGAACGTACCGCATCAGATTCCAGCTTCTGACGCGATGACCGTGACATCGGAGTACTTCTGTTCCGAAAGCTGGACATACCTTGTAAGCGTCGATTGCCGAGCACCGATTGCCGCCAGCTGCATGACAACCGCGCCGGCGTCCTCGCTGGCTTCAACGATGTTCGCGACTCGGTCGACGATGCCATCTTGTCTCGGGCACGATGTGCAGGCTCTGCTCGACAAACTCGCAAACGCTACGCTCGCGAGCACGGCAATCGTCGGTGCGACGATGGCTTCGAGGACGCAGCGTGACGTTGATGATCTCGGTATGCGAAGACTACCCGCCACCGGCACCCATGACCTGCGAGCCGGGCTTGCGCCCCGCGTCACGCGAGCCACTGCGCCAACACACCGGAACTTGTTGCCGTGAGGGTGACGATTATTGCCGCGCGGCGGAATCTGCAGCACGCAGACGGTATCATAAAGCGTTATTTCACAACGATTTAGATATGGCACGCTGAATGCAATAGCAAGGACACATGTCCAGCTTCCCAGCGCCAGTAGTACTGAATTATGCGCCGCACGTGCAGCCTGCGGAGAAGCTCGTGCCTCCTGCACTCCGACGCTCGAGCGCAAACAAGGCCTCGGCTCTCGACACGGTGGCCTGTCGCGACAGCGCAGCGCTTGCTCGGCAGCCCGCGGGTGGCGCTGCGCGACTGCACGATGCCACGCACCGTAGCGCGTCGCCTATTCTGCTGATTTCATGAGCCAGCCGACCACATTCCGCGTTGCCATCTGCGCGCTGTTCCGCAATAGCGCTGCATACGTGGACTATTTTCGGGCAATCGTCACGTCGCAGGCGCGTCCTCACATAGAACTGATTTTCTCCTTCGTGGAAGGAGATTCGACTGACGACACGCATGCGAAACTCCAGGCATGGGCCAACGAGGACTCCCGCGTGCGCCTGTCCAAGGTGGACGTCGAACCGGTGCTGGACTTTGAAGACCGAGTCACGAAGTGGGCGGCACTGGGCAATGTCGCCGTTCAGCAGGCACTCGAGTCCAGCTGTGATCGGCTGCTGTGGTGCGAAAGCGACCTCGTACTGCCAAACGATCTGCTTGAGCAGTTACTCACGGAAGACTGCGGCATCGTTGCGCCGGCAATCTTTCTGGGAAGCATGTTCTATGACACCTGGGGATTCCGCGGTCTTGATGGCGAACGATTCTTAAACTTTGCACCATATCACCAAGAGTTTCGCCATCACGCGCTGGTCCCACTGTCGAGCGTCGGCAGCTGCGTGTTGTTCAAACGCGAAATCTTTGACCGCGGCGTGAGATTTCGTGGTACCTACGATCACGGACTGCTCGTTGGCGTGTGCCACGATGCGTGCGCGCTTGGCTTCCGCACGTTCATGGATAGTCGTGTCGCAGTTCTACATCCCACCTCGCAATGGCGCCGCCAGCAGTACCGGATGACCACCGTCGAGATGCAGTGCTACCGCGCGGAAACGAAGGATGCGCTTGCCCGTGCAGCACAACAGATCGTGTCAGAAATCAATATTCCGCTTGGCAGCGTCGACATGGACGGTGATCATCCCGTGTTCGCACCTGTCCATGCGGTTATGCGAGCGCACCTCGGGACTAACGCGTTCGGAGTAAGCATTCGCCTTATCTCAGAACGCGAAAAGAAGTATGTGCTCATTCTTTCAGACACACCCGCCCCGGGAGTACTCGCATGACCGCCATCCGCTTCCCCGTGACAGAGCCGCACCTCGATGCGAGTGACCGTGCACACTTGCTCGATGCATTCGATTCAGGCTGGATCTCATCGCAAGGCCAGTATCTCGACAAATTTGAGCAAGACTTCGCGTGCTTCACTGGCACGTCGCACGCGCTTGCTGTATGCAACGGCACGATGGCGCTGCATCTGGCTCTCATGGCACTTGATCTTTCCCCGGGCGACGAGGTGATCGTTCCGACCTTCACGTACATTGCGTCGGCCAATGTCGTCCGCTACTGCGGCGCCACTCCGGTATTCGTGGATTGCTCACGGGATACCTGGAATCTTGATCCGGTAGCTGTCGAATCCGCGATTACTTCGCGCACCGTAGGAATCATGCCCGTGCATCTTTACGGCATGCCCTGCGACATGACGAGCATTCAGGCTATCGCCACACGACACGGCCTCTGGATTACCGAGGACGCAGCCGAGGCACACGGTGCCACGATAAATGGTCGAACCGTCGGAAGCTTTGGGACAATCGCAGCATTCAGCCTGTTCGGCAACAAGATCATTACGACGGGCGAGGGAGGAATCGTCACAACGGACGATCCAGCGCTCGCAAAGCGCATGATGCTGTTGCGCGGTCAGGGCATGGATCCCGCGCGGCGGTACTGGTTTCCGATCATCGGCTTCAACTACCGCATGACGAACCTTGCCGCAGCTCTGGGAGTTTCTCAGCTCAAGAAAGTACAGTCGTTGATTGTCGCACATCAGCAGGTTTACGCGTGGTATCGCGAAGCACTGAGTGACATGGAAGAGCTGGCCTGGCAGGGTGGGCGTCCCGATACGGTGAGCGTGCAGTGGCTCACCAGCGTGCGCATGACCTCGGCCGAGCATCGCCCTGCGCTGCGCGATGACCTTATGCAACGCCTCCGAGCTGACGGCATCGATACGCGCCCTTTTTTCTACCCGATGCACCACATGCCACCGTACGCCTCAAATCTGCCGTTCCCCGTGGCGGACTCGATTGCGTCATCGGGGCTGAATCTCCCGTCATCGCCACATCTCACCGCTTCTGACGTCGAATTTATCGCTGCTCGAGTACGGGCGCATGTACGAGACCTTAATTCCCGGAGCCTCGTCGCGGGCGCGAACCTCATGCAAGGTCCGGTTTTTATGCCTCCTGCGAATGTCGCGGCAGCGCACGACCCGCAACTGGGCGTGGCCGCATGAAAGCGGTCAAGGTTGCCATACTTGGCGCTGGCGGCTTCGCGCGCGAAGTTTGGTGGGCGCTGCGCGACGCACGCGCTCACCATAGCGCACTGCGGTTTGAATCAGTGATGTTCGTCGACCGCGAGGCACGGCCGGAGCCTCTGAAGGGCTTGCCTGTGCGTACAATCGAGGACGTACCTGCCGACGTCATGCTTGTATGCGGCATCGGCGGTATGACTGACGTCAAGGAACGGATCATCCTAGCTGCGGTCGCGGGCGGATGTCGTTTTGCGCCTGCGATCATTGCTGACGGAGTGCGCGTTGGCCCCGATGTTCACCTTGGCGACGGAAGTATTCTCTGCGCTGGTGTCATCGTGACGACGGACATCAGCATTGGCGCGCATGTCGCGATCAACCTCGATTGTACCATTGGCCACGATACGGTCATCGGAGACTTCGTGACCGCCTCACCGGGATGCCACATCTCCGGATGCGTTTCGCTCGGCCGCGGTGCCTTTTTAGGTACGGGTGCCACCGTCCTCGAGCACATTTGCGTCGGAGATTACGCTGTGCTTGGTGCGGGAGCGGTAGCAACGAAGGACATCGCGAATTTCGCACTTGCACTCGGCGTGCCTGCAACGGTGAAGCGTATGCGCAACGCGGCAGAGCAGCTACATCCACTTTCGAATTGCTGAGGGCGGCCCCAAAGGCTTCCGCCACGACGTCACGGTGACCACACAAACCGACACCATCGCCATGCGTCAAGCTGCGCCGCCATGTATCGCGGGAACGGCGAGAAGATCACCTCGTCGCAAACTCATCTTCACATCGGCGAACACGAATTCGTAGGTAAGAATTTTCCACTGCACAGTGCTGCTGTGTCATGCGTACGGCGTCGAGAATCGTGATTAACGCGTCGAATGCGCAGCCCGCTCCCGCTGACGCATCGCCCGCAGACTCGGCATCACCCACACCACCACCGCCGCATCCCCCCCGATCCGCTGCTCCGTCTCGAGCAGCGCCCCCGCCAGTAACGCCGTCGCCAAAGCCGTCGGCCGCACCAGCCCCAGCGTCGCTTCCTCGTTGCGTGCCTCGCCACTCGGATCGCGCAACGCCGAAAAGCTGATCTCCGCACGCTCGCTCGTCCCCGTGTACCGGATCCGCACCACACCCCCCGGCGCCACGAACCGCTTCAACGCGGTCAACGTCACCAGGATCGCGTGCACCATCGCCGGTTCGGGCGCCAGGACCGGCGGTGCCTCGGCGGTGCCCTCCAGGTACACCGGAATGTCGCCGAGACTCGCGTGCGAGCGGTGCAGCTCCACGGCGGTCGAGATGACGTCGCGGGGCAGCAGCGGCATCGGTGCCTCTTCCACCGAGAAAGGCAGCGCGCGCAGCTGCCGCAACTGCTCGGTGAGGCGCTCCCCTTCGCCGGCGAGGGCGCTGGTCATCTGGTCGCCAAGCGGACGCCTCGCGTCCAGCGACTCGATGGTCGCATTCAGCGCCAGCGCACGGTTGTTCAGCGAGTGCGCGAGCCCGCGCACGATGGCGTCGATGGTCTCGAACCAGGTGATCACGTCACGCCACGCCGGTTCGCGACCGGGCGGCATCGGCGCCGTCATCGCCGCACCCCTGCAACGAGAGTCCAGCCGGACCTCGAACCGGCCGATACTCGAACCCGGATGGCGACCAGTGGTCGTCCGCTGAACCTCTGCGTGGACTTACCCCCCGTGTTCCTGATCATTGGCCTCGTGGTCGTCATCGGATCCGTCATTGGCGGCTACGTGATGCATCATGGCAAGCTCGCCGTGCTCTGGCAGCCGACGGAATTCATCATCATCATCGGCGCCGGTATCGGCTCGATGATCATCAGCAATCCGCCCGCAGTCCTCAAGCATATCGTCGCCGGCGTGATCGGGCTGCTCAAGCCCAACCCGTTCGACAAGAAGGCGTACGGCGAACTGCTCCAGGTGCTGTTCCAGATCTTCAACAAGGCCCGCAAGGATGGCCTGGTCGGACTCGAGGCGCACATCGAGGACCCGTCCAAGAGCGACATCTTCAGCAAATACCCGGGCTTCATGCACCATCCGCACGCGGTGGCACTGCTGGCCGACACGCTCAAGGTGCTGCTCACCGGCACCATCGAGGACCACAACCTGGCCGAGATCCTCGACATGGATCTCGACCAGCACCATCACGAATCGGGGCTCGTGCCGAACGCCATCGCGAGCGTCGGCGATGCCATGCCGGCCTTCGGCATCGTGGCGGCCGTGCTGGGCGTCATCATCACCATGGGTGCCATCGGCGGATCGCCGGCGGAAATCGGCGGCAAGGTCGCGGCAGCACTCGTCGGCACGTTCATCGGCATCCTGCTCGCCTATGGACTGTTCAGCCCCATCGCCAAGTCCATCGAGCATCGCAACTCCAGCGAGCACGCCTACCTGATGTGCATCAAGACGGCGCTGCTCAGCTTTGCCCGCGGTGACGCCCCGATGACGGCGGTGGAGTTCGCGCGTCGCAACATCGAGCCCGGTGATCGCCCGACGTTCGCCGAACTGGAAGAGCTCGCGAAAATCGCGAAGGCTGCCTAGTGGCCAAGGACGGCAAGAAGATCATCATCATCAAGAAGAAGAGCGCCGGCCACGGCGGGCACCACGGTGGTGCCTGGAAGGTGGCCTACGCCGACTTCGTGACGGCGATGATGGCCTTCTTCATGGTGCTCTGGATCGTGGGCCTCGACGATCAGACCAAGAAAGCGGTCGAGGGCTACTTCCAGAATCCGGTGGGCACCAAGAACGCCTACAGCGGCGGCGCATCGCCCGTCGCCTCGGGTACGTCACCGGCACGCGTGAAGAAGAATGCGCTCAAGCTGATCGTCCGGCGTGTGGAAGAGGCACAGTTCAAGGACTTCCAGAAGCGTCTCGCCGCGAAGCTGGACAGCAGCCCGAGCCTCAGAGGCCTGAAGAATTCCATCGAGGTCATCATCACGCGCGATGGCCTGCGCATCGAGCTGGTGGAGAAGGGAAGTGGCGAGGATTTCTTCGCCCAGGGCTCCGCCGTGCTGCGGCCCCGCGCCCTCACCGCCATCGGGTTGATCGCCTCGGAAATCGCGCTGCTGTCGAATCCGATCATTCTCGAGGGGCACACCGACGGTGCGCCGTTTGGTGTGGGCGGCAGCTACACCAACTGGGAATTGAGCGCCGACCGCGCCAACGCTGCCCGCCGCGTGGTCGTGTCGTCCGGCGTGCCGAACGATCGCCTGGTACAGGTGCGCGGCCTTGCCGATCGCGACCTGCGCAACGCAAATGATCCGTACGACCCCACGAACCGGCGCATCTCGATCTTCCTGCCGTTCCGCGCGCTCGAAAACGAGAATACGCCGGCCGACTCGCTCGAAGTGCCCGGCGCCCCGCCGCCCGCCAAGGGCTGAACTCCGCCCGCCATCGCCCGCCGTCGCTCGCATGCGGGCGGCGTGGCGGCACACGAACGCTCGTCGTGCACAATCCGGCGGAGTCGCGAGCGCGAACTGCGAACAGCGCTCACACGGAGGCACGGAGCCGCGGAGTGCCCTGCGCGTGATCCTGGCGACGGCGCGGATATCAGCGTCTCAGCGGCAACAGCGCAACCTTTTCACGCAGAGACGCAGAGCAGCAGAGTCACGCGGTTACGAAGTTCCTCGGACGAACAGGCATCGCTGACTCCTTTGCTGGAACTACGTCTCACGCACGCAGTCCCCAAAGCCATCCGCAAGTCCGCATAATGCGGAGCCCGACATCACGCGAAGATGCGCGCGCACCGAACCCTCTGCGCCTCTGCGTGAAAAGAGTATGCTGTTGCCGTTGAGTTGTTGCGATGGATCTGCCAGCACAGGCCTCCACGCAGACCACGTCGCGGCTCCGCGTAATTGGTTTCACAACGCCCCTATGCGCGAGGATCGCTGCAACCGCACTCGATTCCGCGGCTCCGTGTCTCCGTGTGATGGGTGTTCAGCCGTTCACGCACAAACAGAAAGGCGCGCGACACCGCTCCATGAGCCAGTGTCGCACGCCCTTGCAACCACCTGCGCACCAAAGCAGGATCACGCCGTCGACTTCACCTGCTCGATCGCCCACCCCAGCGCTGCCGGATAGTGCGCCGCGATCTGGATCAGGGCCCGGTCGTCGTTGCCCGTCACCTGCTCCACGCGATCCCAGTCGCCCACCTCGTACGCTTCGAGGCCAGCCAGCAACGCACCATGCGGACCGGCGCGCTCCAGCAGCGCCTGCGACACCGACTCCGACAGCTGCAGCGTCGCAATCACGTTCTTCATCGGCGACTGCAACAGCACGTGCAGCATGGAAAACATCCCCACCAGGAACCGCTGGTCACGATCGTCTTTGTCACTCATCAGCTCCAACAGGCGCGCGCGAGTCAGGCTCAGCTTGAACAGCTCGCGCTGGCGTGCACCGCCAGACGAGAAGCTGGCCATGACGAGCAGCGTCAGCCACCGTTCCAACTGCGTGCGACCCAGCAGGCGCAGCGCATGCGGAATCGACTCGATGCCCGTGAATCCCATCGCCGCGCTGTTCACGATGCGCAGCAACTTGAAGGTCATCGCCGGATCGCGCTTGATCGCCTGCTCCACCTGGCCAGTCGCCGTCTTCTCGTTGCGCACCAGGTTCAGCAGCTGCAGCGCGCTCGATTCACCGGCCGACAAATCGCGCTTCACCACCGTTTCCGGCTGGCAGTAAAAATAACCCTGAAACAGCGTGAAGCCGATCGCAGCGCAGTTCGAACGCACTGCGTCCGTCTCGACGCGCTCCGCAAGCAACTTCACCTTGAACATCTCTAACTTCATGACGATGTGCTTCAGCTCCTCCATCGTCTTGCCCTGCACATCCACCTTCACCATGTGCACGATCTCGAGCAGCGGCACCCACTTCTCGTCCCACTCGAAATCATCGAGCGCGATCTGGTAGCCCTTCTTGCGCGCGTCCGTGATCGCCTCGATCACCTCGGCATCGGGTTCGACCGACTCCAGGATCTCGAGCACGACTGCCGACGAATCGAGCAGCTCCCAGGTCCGCTCCACAATGAGGTCGCGCGAGAGGTTGATCCAGACACGCTCGCCCTCGGTCAGCCGTTCGAGCCCGATGCCCAGCACGGCCTGCACCACCGTACTCGAGGCCATCACGGTCGGCGTGGCACCGCTGGCAGAGGTTGCATCCTCGGCATGCCGGTACAGCAGCTCGAAGCCGACCAGCTTCTGCCGGTCATCAAAAATTGGTTGACGAGCTACGATGGCGTCAGACATGGGCAGGGCTGCAGTTGGGACGGGTCCGGTACCGCAGGTGGGCGGGCCGGCATGTTTCGTGGATGGGGTCGGTACCGTACGGTCGAACGCAGGACTTGCCTGTGCCTTCGGGCGCTGCCACCGTTCGACGAATGCTATCTCGAGAAGTCACTCCGGAATTCGTCGTCCGGTCAAACGCGCCAGCTGCAATCCAGGTCCGAGACTTCAGCAAGCGCTATGGAGCAGTATCGGCCGTACGGGGGCTGAATCTTGATGTGCCGCAAGGAGAAATTCTCGGGTTGGTCGGCCCCAATGGTGCGGGAAAAACCACGACGCTGCGCGCACTGGCCGGTATCCTGCGCCCCACGACCGGCACGCTGAGTATCGCGGGTTTCGATCTCGCGGTGGCACCGGTCGAAGCAAAGCGACGCCTCGCCTTCATCCCGGACGAGCCGCACCTCTTCGAGTACCTGACGGTCGAGGAGCACCTGCGCTTCACCGCGCGCCTGTACGGCGTGCCGGACGCCGCAGCCAGAATTCCCGAGCTGCTGGCCGAGATGGAGCTCACCGAGAAAAGCGGCGTCCTGCCCAGCGAGCTGTCGCGCGGCATGAAGCAGAAGCTCTCGGTCGCCGCCGCCCTGCTGCACGACCCGGCTGTCCTGATCCTCGACGAGCCGCTCACCGGGCTCGATCCGGCCGGCATCCGGCGCATGAAGGACACCATCCGGCGACGCGCCGAGCGCGGAACGTCGGTGATCCTCAGTTCGCATTTGTTGAATCTCGTGGAGGAGCTGTGCACCCGCGTGCTGCTGCTGCGCCGCGGCGAGGTCGCCGCACTCGGCACCATCACCGAGTTGCGCGCACTGCGTCCGGAGCTGGCGACCGCCTCGCTCGAAGACCTCTTCATCGCACTCATCGACGACGCGACACCCGCCGGACGCACGGCGTGACACCACCTGCCGCGCGCCCAGGCAGCGCGCTCTGGTTCCTGTACTCGAGAAGCTGGCGCAACCGCATGCTTCAGCAGCTGCGACGCCTCCGTCAGCCACGCTACGTGATTGGCGCGCTCGCGATGCTTGCCTACCTCGCCTCACTCGTGTTCTCACCCGCGACGCGCGACACCGTGACGGTGGGCGCCGACTTCGTGGACATCCGTCAGCTGATCGCGATCGTGGGCCTCAGCCTCGCCCTCGGCGCCTGGTGGCTCGCGACACCCAGCGAGAACGCCCTCGCCTTCAGCCCGGCCGAGATCCATTTCCTCTTTCCGGCACCGGTGAAGCGCCGGACACTGGTCCAGGCACGGCTCTTCTCGGTGCAGGCCGTGCTGCTGGTGCAGGTGCTCATCTGGACACTGCTGCTCCGACGTGCCGGAGGCGACCTGCCCGGCGTGCTCCGCGCGGTGGGGCTCTGGGTCATGTTCACCACTATCTCGCTGCACCGGTTGGGCGCGACGCTGGCGCGAACGCATGCGCCGGATGTGCCGCGGCGGCGTCCGGTCGCGAAGACAATCGCGGTGCTCTTCCTGCTGGCACTCGTCGCCGCCGTCGTGCGCGCTGCACCGCAGGCCATCACCGCCTGGCGCGACTACGTGGCGCTCGCCACATACGACACGAGCCGCGTCATCGACCGGCTCAGCGCCGGCCGCATCGCGGTGCAGGCGCTGCTGGCGGACCCGATGATGCACGCACTGCTCTGGCCCGTGCGTGCCGTGACCACACCCGCCTTCACGGGAGGCGCATCGACCTGGCTTCGTGCGATGCCGGCTGCACTGGGCGTCCTCGCCGTGCACTACCTCTGGATCCTGCGAGACCCGCAACCCTTCGAGGAACTTGCCGTCGGCTCCAGCGCTCGCTTCGCCGATCGCGTCGCACGCATGCGCCGCGGCGGGTCGCTCACCCGGCTCACACCGTCGCGCTTCCGTTGGGAGCTCGCATTGCACGGCCGTCCAGTCTTCGCACTCGCCTGGAAGAACGTCACGGCGGCGGTGCGCACCTTCCGGCCGCGTGCGCTGGTCATTGCGGTCATCATCGTCGTGATCATTGCGATCGTCTCCGGTCGCGAGACCGGCGCCTACGAGCAGCAGGGCGGTGCGATGCGTGCCGCGTTCATCACGACCTTCACCAGCGTCTTCGTCGCCGCGATCCTCACCGCGCCGGCCTGGTTCCGCCTCGACCTGCGGCACGACCTGGCACACCTGGCCTTCCTCAAGACTGTGCCGATCCCGGCGCACAGCATCGTCGCCACGGAGATCCTCACCGCCGCAGCGATTACGACCGCGGGCATGGCGCTGCTGTTCGCCCTCCCGATGTTCATCCTCTTGCGTAGCATCGGTGGGCCGCTGGGTAACGTTGGTCTCGCCTTTGCCATGCTGGGTGGTGTGCTGGCTGTGGGCGGCATCAACCTTTTGCACATCACGCTGTACAACGCCGTGGCGCTCTGGCTGCCCGCCTGGGTGCCGCTCAATCAGGGCGGCGCGTCCACCGGCGGCGCATCGGTGGTCGGGCAGGTCTACATCACGCTGATCGGCATCCTGGCCACGTTGTCGCTGCTGCTCGTCGTGCCGGCGGGCGCGGGCTGGGGAACGTGGCTGCTGCTGGGTTCACACCTGCCGATACCGGTGGTGGGCGCCGCGGCGCTGATCATTTCGCTCGCGATCGTCGCGATGGAGTGGCTCGGTCTCGCGCGCGTGCTCGGTCGTGCGCTCGACAAGCTGGAACCGTCGGACATTCCCTCCGCAGAATCCTGAGTGGCCTTCCAAGAGGCGGTTATCTTCCGACATGTTCGAAGACGACGCAGATGAGCGCCCTGATGGGGCCGACCCGTTCGACGGTGAAGGGAGCGGTGACGATGAGCGTCCCGCGGTGTTCGTCACCACCACGACCACCATCCCGATCAAGGTCCAGCGGATGGAAGACGAGCGCGCCCCCGAAGGCGTGTGCCTTGGCGCGTTCATCGGCGAACGCCTGGTCGCCCGCTGCGCCATGGCCGACGAAGCCATCCAGCACCTGCTGCGTCTGGACCTGTTCGCCGACCCGGTGACGCTGGGCCTCTTCGCGTACGAGGAGGAACCAGGCCTGCAGTGCCGCCTGTTCGCGCTGGTGCCGCCCGACAAGCTGAAGGACTCCGATTCCGCCAACGAACCGTGGAAGGAAAGTGTCCCCAGCTACGAGCGGTCGCTCAACACGTCCGAGGAGGACGGGGACGACGTGGAACTGTTCGGCCAATCCGAGGAAAACGGAGAACGCAGCCGCCTCGAAACGGTGTTGCTTGGCCACATCGTGCGCTTCGAAAGTGATCGCAAGCACAACGACGATCTGGCGGCCGAGGCAGTCGACATCCTGCAGAAGATCATCGTCGGCGGTCCGCTGGACGAAGCCGACACCAAGGCCATCGACGAGTTGCTCGACTCGCTCTAATACTCCTGTCGTGCGTACGTCGCGGCATCGGTGCGTCGCGCAACAAGACTCCGCTCACACGGAGCCGCGGAGACACGGAAAAAACCGCGACGACAACTCTGTTCACGCAGAGCAACGAAGCAGCAGAGGAAGTGCAAAAGGGCTTTGGAAACAGCGTCTCGTGAGCGCAGTTCCCAAAGCCCTCTTGTTACCTCCGTTGCTTCGTTACCTCTGCGTGAAAAGAGTTGCTGTCCGCAGTTGCTGTCCGCAGTTGCTGTCAGCAGTCGCTATCGGCAGTCGCAGCTCTCCGCGACTCCGCGTCTCCGTGTGAAGGGAGTTACAGTTGCCGTTCAAGCCGCAGAGGACGAGTCATAAATCCATGACCCCGTACCGCTCCTTCAGAATGTTCATGTGATGCAGTTCGTGACCGGCGCACAGGTACGCCAGCGAACGCACGCCAACCGGCATGTCTGACGCCGTGCCGACGCGATTCCATGCGGCGTCCGACATGTTCTCGAACAGCAGGATCGTCGCTGCGTGCACCGCCATCAGTTCGCCGAGTATCAGCTCGAGGGGAATGTCGTCGTAGCGGGCGACGCTGGCGTACCGGTTCTCGTCGAATGACGGGAATGGCGTCTGGTCACCGCGGGCAATGCACATCGCGCGGTAGCTGAACACTCGCTCCGTATCGCACATGTGCCCCACCACCTCGCGAATCGACCACTTGTCCGGCGCGTAGCGACACAGCTCCTGTTCCGGCGTGATGGTGCGCATCGCGCGGAAGTCAGCATCGAAGATCACCGGCAGCAGGCGACGCAGGTCGCCGTCCGGCACGAGATCGATGTACTGCTGGTAGTACGCGCCGTACGTGCCCTCACGCGGTCGCTCGAACGCCAGCTCCTCGGGCATGACGATGCGGATCGGCTCCAGCTCCATCACCGCACTCCAGCTGGCGACGGCGATGGCAGGCCCACCAGCTCCACGTCGAAGACCAGCGTGGCCATGCGCGGAATCACCGGCGCGCTGCCGATGTCGCCGTAGCCCAGCTTCGGCGGCACCACCAGCTGACGCTTGCCGCCCACGCGCATGCCGCGCACGCCCTCGTCCCAACCGCCGATCACCTGGCCGATACCCACCGTGAAGCGAAACGTCTCCTGCCGGTCGCGACTGCTGTCGAACTTCGTGCCATCGGCCAGCCAGCCCGTGTAGTGCACCTCGGCGGTGGACATGGAGTCGGCCACCGGACCCGTGCCCACCACCACGTCGTGCACATACAGCCCGCTCGGCCGCAGCTCGGCAGGATCGAGCTTCACGCGGAGGGCAGGCGCAAAGGTCAACTGCGCAGGATCGCCGGACAGGGCAGGCGTAGGCGGTGGGGCCTCGGAGCAGGCCACCAGCAGCGCCGCTCCAGCGAGCAGGCGCCATGTATTTCGGGAGAGTATCGTCATGCAGCAAAGGCTAGCGATTCCCGCTGCTGCGCGCGACCGTCGCATCGCGCCTTGCCGGTTCATGCGATCGCCCGCACGTTGCACTGACATGCCATATGGATTCGCGGACATCGAGACCCCTGTCCCGCTGGTCGATCTCGATCGCCTCGCGGTGAATCTCGATCGCATGGCGGCGTACGCCGCCATGCACCAGCTGGCGCTGCGGCCGCACGTCAAGACGCACAAGTCCTCACGCATCGCCGCCGAGCAGATGCGGCTCGGTGCCGTAGGCCTCACCGTCGCCACGCCGCGCGAACTGCAGGTGATGAGCGAAGTCACCGACGACATCTTTCTCGCCCACCCGCCACTCGGGGCGAAGGTGCGCCGCGTGCTGACTTTCTCGGGTGACGTGCAGCTCCGCATCTCGGTCGATTCGCACGTCGCCATCGAGCAGCTCGGCACCGCCTGCCGGCAGCGCGATCAGACGGTCGATGTGCTGGTCGAGGTGGACTTCGGCATGAAGCGCATGGGCGTCTCCGACCCCGGCGACGCGATCAGACTCGCCGGCGCGATCCGGCGCCAGCCGGGTCTTCGCTATCGCGGCATCTGCTTCTATCCAGGCCATATCCGCCAGCCGGTCACCCAGCAGGAAGGCTTGATCGAGGCGCTCTGCGGCGACCTGCACAATGTGCTGGCCGCCCTGGATGACGCCGGGCTACCGGCCGAAATCGTCAGCGGCGGCTCCACGCCCGCGGCATTTCGCATGCACCTCATTCCGGGGCTCACCGAAATCCGACCCGGCACCTACGTGTTCAACGATCGCGACACGTACGCCATGGGTGCCTGCGCGTGGGAAGATTGCGCGCTGACGGTCCTTGCCACCGTCATCAGCGATGCCGTGCCCGACCAGGTCGTGGTCGACGCCGGCGTGAAGGCGCTGGGCCGCGAACCGATCCGCGTGCAGGAAGGGGGCGGCTATGGTGCGGTGCTGGATCACCCTGAAGTCACCGTCGCGCGCATGAGCGAGGAGCATGGCATCCTGGACCTCAGCGACTCGGTCTGGCGCCCCAGGGTCGGCGATCAGGTGCGCATCGTCCCCAACCACGCCTGCATCGTCACGCACCTCTTCGATGCGATGCTGGGCGTTCGCGGCGACATCGTGGAGACCTGGTGGCATGTCGGCGCCCGTGGACGCCACAGTCCTGAACTCGCACCCGCACCGCTCTCCATCTGAGGGCGGCGCCGAAGTTGAGTGCCGTCCCGGTGACGGTCAGCCCTGCGCCTGCCACCGTGACGCTGCGGAATCGGGCTCCACGTACACCGCCGTCCCGTAGCAGAGCACCTCGCTCACGCCCTTCATGATCTCGGTGCCGTCGTAGCGCACCCCGATCACCCCGTTGGCGCCCAGGCTGCCCGCGTGGCTCACCATCATGTCGAATGCGTCAGCCCGCGACTGCTCGCAGAGCTTCGTGAACGCCGTGATGTTGCCGCCCACGATGGTCTGCAATGATCCGCCAATGGTGCCGAAAATCGACCGCGAGCGCACCACGATGCCGCGCACGATCCCCATCGTCTTCGTCACACGATATCCATCGAGCGTGAACGCCGTCGTCGTCATCTCGTGTACCATGCGGCTTCCTCCATGTAGCCTTGACCGCACCAGCCGGAGTGGCGACGCAGCCGACGCAGCCAAAGATGACCGGATCGCGCGTCAGACGCACAAAGGCCGAGCTCGCTGGTCAAGTGAGATGCCGAACGGCCGAAACTGGATTCGGTGACACATCACACGACCACACGCCGTCACAGTGCGACGCCAGCCTACGTTCCCGTCCAGCCAGCACACGACTCGCGCGGCACGCCGGCAATTCTGGCCGTGCACACGCCGCCGAACGGCATGCGCGAACTGCACGAATCGTTCGCCGTCTACGACGCCATGTCCGACATCGTGTGTGTCACGAGCCTCGATGGTACGCTGCGCTTCCTGAACAGCGCCGGACGCGACCTGCTCGGCTTTGCCGACGACGACGCACGAATCGGCTGCATATTTCCCACGCACACATTCGCCGCACGCGAACTGTTGCTCGACGAGGTGGTACCGGCAGTGCTCCGGCACGGCAAGTCGGTCTGCGACACCGCACTGCAGACGGCCGACGGGCGCATCTTCCCCGCCGTGCAGACGGTGCTGGTCACGCCGCACGGTGCGGGTGTCCCGCCCACCTTGACCATCGTGATCCGCAACGTCGGCATCGAGCGACAGGCGTCCGCACGGCTCGTCGAAAGCCAGCGGCTGTTCGAGGCCATCGCCCGCAGTTCGCCTGACCTGATGTACCTGTACGATCCGACTGACGAGCGCATCGTCTGGATGAATCGCTGCGCGCACGCATTCCTGGGTGGTATGGAGTGCGACGGCCGCACGCTCACGCGTCGCGAGATGTTCCGCCTGGTGCATCCCGACGAGCGCATGCTCTTCCGGGCCAGCGCCCGTCGCATGGCCGCGGCTTATGGCGACAGCGAAATGTTGAGCAGCGAGCTGCGCCTGCGCTCACGCGGCGGCACCTGGCGCTGGATCCACACCCGCGCGAGCGTCTTCAGCCGACGCGAGACGGGCGCACCGCTGCTGCTCTTAGGCCACGCCACCGACATCACCGCCCGGATGAAGGCTGAGCACCGGTCACTGGCGGATCGCACCGCCTCGGAGCGCGCCAATCAGCAGAAGACCGAGTTCCTGTCGCGACTCGGCTCCGAGTTCCGCACCAGCGTCAACGCCATCGCGGGCCTCGCTGCGGAAATTCGCGCTGACCGTGACCAGTGTCACACGCTGCGCGAGCGTGAGCTGCTGGACCAGGTGACGGGCCGCACCGCGCAGATGCTGTTCACAATTTCCGACCTCCAGGACTTTACCCGCATCGAGAACGGCGAGATGACGATCACGCCGCGCCTGGTCGATGTCGCACTCGTGATCCGCCACACGGTTGCGTCATTCGAGCGGCACCCGACACTGCCGCGGTCGCCGATCAGGGTGGAACTGACGGCAAACGCCCTGCCGGTGCTCACCGATGCCGGTCGCCTGCGACACGCACTGACGCATCTCATCACGAACGCGCTGGATTTCACCACGAGCGGCGCGATCACGGTGCGACTGCTGACCGGCGACGAAGGCGTCCCGCTGGCAATCGAGATCCAGGACACCGGGCTCGGCATTCCGCGCGAACGGCACGAGCGACTCTTCGTACCGTTCGAGGTTGCAGAGCAGCCCATGCTCCTGGAGCGTCGCACGGCAGGAACCGGACTCGGGCTGGCACTCGCACGAGCACTCTGCGAGCTGATCGGCTGCACGTTGACGCTGGTCCGCTCCGCAGAAGGTATCGGGACGACCTTTCGCATTACGCTGCCGGTCCACACAAGATCAGCCGAGCTCGCCGCTCTGGGTATGAGTGACGTGTCAGGTCGGGTCTGCACTCCTGATCCCTGCACCGAACGGATAGCTTGACGGCAGCCCTTCCGGTGCCGACGATCTCGTGGGCATCGGCAACCATCCATGCCAAGCCTCCGAACCATGATCTTCCGCGCACTCGCTTCCGCTGCCGTCATCGGCGCCGTCGCCGCATCGCCACTGGCATTTCGATCTGCCACGCCCCTGATCGCCGCAGCGCCTGTCGTCATGACGACGTTCACGATCGACGCCGCGCACAGCCAGGTGCTGTTCAAGGTTCGCCACCTCGGCCTCAGCACGGTCACCGGTCGCTTCAGCAGTTTTTCGGGCACGTTCCAGCTCGATCCGGCAGCGGGTCAGGCCGGCGCCGCAAATCTCTCGATCGACGTGGCCAGCATCAACACCGACAACGATCGCCGCAACACGCACCTCAAGTCGCCGGACTTCTTCGCCGCTGACAGCTTCCCGAAGATCACGTTCGTCTCGACCGGCATCACCAAGGCGAAGGGCAACATGTACAAGGTCGCAGGCAACCTGACCATGCGTGGCGTCACCAGGCCGGTCGTGCTGGATGCCGAGCTGGCCGGCACGCGCCAGACGCCGCAGGGTTGGCTGGCTGCGGTCAACATGACCGGCACCGTGAAGCGCAAGGATTTCGGCCTCGTGTGGGATCGCATCACGGAAGGCGTCGCCGTCGTCAGCGACGAGATCACGCTCGTGATCGAAGTCGAGGCGAAGTCGGCGCCGTAAGGCTTGACCGCCGCACTGCACCCGAACGGGCCGGCGTCACTTCACGTGACGCCGGCCCGTGTCGTGTCAGCGCGGTTCCAGTGAGTCATGGTCGATCGCCGCACGCGCCGTCCGCATCATCAACGCAGCCATGCCGCCCAGGACAGCGAACCGGGCGTCCGGTGTCTCGCCGCGCGTGTATCGCGCGTAGAGCTGCAGCACGATCACCGCGACCTTTGCCAGTCCGAATGCATACCAGTACACCGGCGTATCCACCGGCACGCCACGCTGCGCCGCATATCGGTCCACGAGCTCCTGTCGGGTCAGGCAACCGCCCGCGTTCGTGACACCAAGTGCGAGCGCCTGCAGCATCGGGGCATCGTCGTGCTGTACCCAGTAACCGAGTGATGTCGCGAGGTCGAAGCGTGGATCGCCGATCGTCGCCATCTCCCAGTCCAGCACCCCGCGGATGATCCATGGATCGGCGGCATCGACCAGCAGGTTGTCGAACTTCCAGTCGTTGTGCAGCAGCGCCGGCGGCAGCGGTGCCGGCAGCTTCTCCGCCAGCCACGCAAACACCAGCGCGGCATCAGTGCGCGGCACATCGGGCGTCTGCGCCGCCGCCCAGCGACGCTCCCAGTTCGCCACCTGTCGCGCACCGTAGCCATTCACCTTTGCCGCGTCGTACAGCGGCATCCGCTCAACCGGCAGCGCGTGCAGCGCTGCGAGCGCATCGATGCACGACTCGCTCATCCGTCGCATCATGGCGGGGTCGCGCAGCACCGGTGCGTCATCCAGCGTACGCACCGCGACACCCGTCACCTTCGACATCAGGAAGAACATGCCCCCGATCACCGACTCGTCCTCGCAGAGCGCGATCGGCACCGGCACCGGCACCGTGGAACCATGCACGGCCGACAGCACGCGGAATTCGCGTCGCATGTCGTGTGCACCGCGATCGGCGCGCACACCGACGGGTCCGCGCCGCAGGATCACATGCCGCGTCGCCTCCTTCGCGCCAATGCCGATGTCGAACGTCAGGTTGGAATAGCCGCCGCCGACACGCGTCGCCGTCAGGGGTGTGTCGGCAGTCACGCCAAGCGTCGGCACACCTGCGTGAAGCCAGCCACGCAGCCGGTCCAGGTGCATGTCCGGGGTCGTGCCAGTCGTCATTGCATGTACCGCTTCAGGATGGACCGGCCAAGCGACTGCTTGTGCACCTCATCCGGCCCATCGTAGATGCGCGAACCGCGCTCGTGCGCCCACCAGAGTGCCAGCGGCGTGGCGTCCGTCAGGCCCAGCGCGCCATGCACCTGGATGGCACGGTCCAAAACCTTCTGCATGGTGTTGGCGGTGAAGAACTTGATGGCCGAGATCTGGTCGCGGGCCAGCATCACGCCGCCCTTCTCCAGCAGCCGCGCCGCCTCCAGCACCAGCAGCCGCGCCGCATCGATGTCCGCACGGCACTCCGCGACCCAGTGCTGCACGGTATCGCGCCGGCCCAGCGTCTCGCCCGGCGAAAGTTCGCGCTGCACCGCCCGCCTGCACATCAGGTCGAACGCCCGCTCGCAGATGCCGATCCAGCGCATGCAGTGATGCACGCGACCCGGCCCGAGCCGCGCCTGCGCCAGCTCGAATCCCTGACCCTCATGCCCGATGCGGTTGGCGTACGGCACCCGCACGTTCTCGAACAGCAGTTCCGCGTGGGAGTGATGGTCACCCCCTCGCTCGCCCATGACCTGGATGTTCTGCACCAGCGTGAGTCCGGGCGTGTCCATGGGTACCAGGATCATGGTGGCACGCTTGTGCGGAAGGCCCGCCGGATCGGTGACGGCCATCACGATCGTGAACGCCGCGCCATCGGCGCCGGTCGTGAACCACTTGTGCCCGTTGATCACGTAGTCGCCGCCATCCAGCACGGCGCGCGTCGACATCCAGACTGGATTCGAGCCCGCATGCTCCGGCTCCGTCATCGCGAAGCAGCTGCGGATGTCGCCGGCCATCAGCGGGGACAGCCAGCGTGTCCGGAGTTCGTGCGAGGCGTGACTGTGCATCAGCTCCATGTTGCCGATGTCCGGCGCCTGGCAGTTCGCGATCCAGTGTCCGATCGGCGAGCGGCCCAGCACTTCGCTCACCTTTGCAAACTCCACCAGCGACATGCCCAGTCCACCCTCCGTGGGCTGCAGATGCGGCGCCCACGCATGCAGCCGCTTCACCTGCTCGCGCAGCTGATGCAGCTGCGGCAGCGCCGACACCCACCCGGTCTTCAGCATGGTCTGTTCAACCGCCAGCCCTGGGCCATCCAGCAAGGCGCGCAGTCGCGAGACCACCGCGTCCACATCGTTGCCCATGTCGAGTTTCGTCATGCCAGGTATCCGCCATCGACCGTGAAGGTCGCGCCCGTCGTGAATCGTGCCGCGTCGCTGGCCAGATAAAGCGCCATCGCCGCAATGTCGTCGCTTTCGCCGATGCGCTGGATCGGCTGCTCCCGCAGCATGTGCTGCATCGTCTGCTCGTTCGACCAGAGCGCCGAACTGAAGTCGGTCTTGATCAGGCCCGGGCAGATCGCGTTCACGGTGATGTTGTCCGCGCCCCATTCCCTGGCCAGCACGCGCGTCAGGCTCAGCAGCGCTGCCTTGCTCACGCTGTAGATGCCCAGGCCCGGCTCCGGATTCCGTCCGCCGATGCTGGACATGTTGATGATCGTGCCGCCGCCGCGCTGCTGCATGTGCGGTCGCGCCGCCTTCGCCAGCTCGAACGGCGCGTGCAGGTTCACGTTCATGATCTTCGCGAAGATCTCGGGCGTCGCCAGCTCCACCGGCCCGTAGATGGGATTCGCCGCCGCATTGTTCACGAGGATGTCCAGTCCACCGAACATTGCTGCCGCCTCCTCGATCAGCCGCGGCGCATCCTCGTGCCGCCCGGCGTTCATCGGCAGCGCGCGCGCGCTCAGCCCCTCCGCCACGATCCCGTCCAGCGCCGCTGCCAGCACCGCCGGCTTCCGCGCATTGAGGATCACGTTGGCACCGGCGCGCGCATAGACCTGCGCGATCGCGAGCCCGATGCCGCGCGACGCGCCGGTGATCAATGCAGTCTTTCCCACCAGCGAGAACATGGTGCCCTGTGCTGCTGCAGTCATCGTGTCATCCTGTCAGGTCGGCGCGTCAGTGGTGCGATCATGCAGTGCAAGCATGCAGTGCGGTCGTGCAGTGCGGTCGTGCGCGTGCGCACCGACCATCACGGCCACTTCGGCACACGCCCGCTCGTCCACGGCGCCCCGGCTGCCTCCGCCGCCGACTCCAGCGCCCGCAGGTCCCGCTCCACCAACTGCTCCAGCGCCGCACGCACCGGCGTGAAGGCCTCGCCGGCCCACGTCAGGTTCTGACGCTGCGTCCGCGTCGGCGCGCCGCTGCCGTTCCAGTGGTACTGGATGATCTGGCTCACCCGCGCCGCAATGCTCGCCGGCGTCGGCTCGTTGCGACGCGCGATCGTCTGGTCGCCGCTCAGCGGAATCCGAAGGTCCGCCAGCTGCTGCTCGAGGGTGCGCACGGTTGCCGTCAGTGTGCGCGTGTCGGTCGGCGCGGCATCGATCGCGCGCTTGAGCTGCGTCAGCCGCTGCTGCACCTCACCCACCATCGCCACGGCACCCAGCACGGCGCGCTGCAGCCGTGCCGTCTCCAGACGAAACGCGCGCGTCCCCGCATCGCGAGCGGTGGTACCGGCGAGCGCCGTGGGCGGCTCCGCCTCGAAAGTCTGCGTCGCGATCTCGCGCACCTGTCCATCGGTGCGCAGCGCCAGCGATACGGTGTAGGTGCCCGGTGCGGCCACCGGGCCCTCCGGGGCCTCGTCATCCGAGTCCGGCGCACGTGGTGGCGCCAACCGCGGCGCCGCATGGCGCAGGTCCCACGCCACACGTGAAAAGCCCGCCTTCACCGGACCACTCAAACGCCGCACGACGCCACCGGCCTGATCCCGCACGGTCAGCACGGCCTCCGGCGCCTCCTCCCGCTCCTCGGCGCGCAATGCGTCGAATCCCGGAAACGGCACATCAGCGCCGGCCTTCACCAGCGGCTTCTCGCGCTCCTGTCGCACCGCCCGCCTTGTCCTGATCTCCTTCGGCAGCCAGTAGGTGAACACGGCACCATGCGGCGGATTCGCGGCGGTGTAATGCTGTGCACCGAAAAAGCCCGGACCCTTTCCGCCCATGTTCGGCTCGGACAACAGGAACATCGGGGTCTTCCGCACCGGCAGCAGCATCGCACCGCCCTCGGCCATCGCCGTCATCGACGCCGCGTCGCGAGCCGCAGCGCGCAGCGGCGTCAGGTCGTCGAGCACGTAGAACCCACGGCCGAATGTGGCGGCAACCAGGTCACCCTCACGCTCCTGCACCACGAGGTGACGCACCTGTATCGTCGGCATGCCGCCCTTCAGCTGTCGCCAGCGCCCACCTCCATCCAGCGACACCCACGCACCGAATTCCGTCCCCGCATACAGCAACCCCTTCACCACGGGATCCTCGGCGATCGTGTACACCGAACCGCGCGCAGGCAGGTTCGCGACGATGCTGCGCCATGTCCGGCCGCGATCCGGTGACATCAGCAGGTACGGCGCGAAGTCGCCCGAACGATGGTTGTTGAACACGGCGTACACCGTGCCCGCATCGTGCCGGCTGGCCACCACCTGCATTGCGTATGTCGTGTCCGGCACTCCGGAAAAGCTGGACAGGCGGCGCCACGTGGCACCCGCGTCCTCGCTCACCTGGATCAACCCGTCATCCGTGCCAACGTACAGCAGGCCTTCCACCCTCGGCGACTCGCTGATCGTGATGATCGAGCCGAAGAAACTCACGCTGCTGTTGCGTGCCACCGCATCCACACTCTGCTGACGTCCCAGCAGCTTGAGCTGCGACCGATCGATGGCGCGCGTCAGGTCAGGCGACTTCATGGTCCACGACTCGCCACGATCGTCCGACCGCCAGAGCCGCTGCGATCCGTAATAGATGCGCTTCGCATCGTGCGGCGAGATCAGCAACGGTGAATCCCAGTACCAGCGATTCGGCGCCTCGTTCGGCCCGACCTGCGGCTGAATGCCGGTGTTCTCACCGGTACGACGGTCATGTCGCACCAGTCCACCGTTCTGCCACTCGCCATACACGGTGTTCGGATCGGTGGGATCGACCTGCACCGAGAAGCCGTCACCGAACACCACCATCTGCCAGTCGGCGTTCGACACACCATGCACGGTGCTGTTGCGCGACGGACCGCCGAAGGTCGCATTGTCCTGCGTGCCGCCGTACACGCGATAGAACGGCTCGCTGTTGTCCACCGCCACCTTGTAGAACTGCGCCAGCGGAAGGTTCGGAAAGAAATTCCAGCTCGCCGCCTTGTCGAACGATTCGTACAGCCCACCGTCGCTGCCCACGAGATAGTGGTTCGCGTCACCCGGATCGATCCAGATCACATGGTTGTCGACATGCTTGTATTGCTCGCCCAGCCGACGGAACGTCCGGCCCGCATCGTCGCTGACCATGTTGTACGTATCCACCAGATACACTCGATCGGCGTTGTGCGGATCCGCCGTGATTTCGGCATAGTACAGGCCACTCGTGCTCGTGTTGCTCATCCGGCTCCAGCTCGCGCCAATGTCCGTCGAGCGGAACACGCCGCCCTTTTCATTTGCTGCCTCCATCACCGCATAGACCACGTCCGGGTCCTTCGGGCTGATCGCCAGCCCGATCCGACCCAGTTCCTCGGTCGGCAGGCCCGTCGTGACCTTGGTCCACGTCGCGCCAGCGTCGGTCGTGCGATGAATCGCGCTTTCCGGACCGCCACTCACCTGCCCCCACACGCGCCGCTGCCGCACCTGCGTCGTGGCGAGCAGGATCTTCGGGTTGCGCGGGTCCATCTGCACGTCGTTGACGCCGACCCATTCGCCGCCGCCAAGGATGCGCGCCCACGTCACGCCACCGTCAGTGGTCTTGTACAGGCCACGCTCGCCCCCGCCGTTCCATGCCGGACCCTGCGCCGCGACATAGGCCACGTCGCTGTCCTTCGGGTCGATGACGATGCGCCCGATGTGCTCCGACTTCTTGAGACCGACGTTCTTCCAGGTCGCACCACCGTCGATCGACTTGAACACGCCGTCGCCGTAGCCCACCGCACGCTGGTAGTTGTTCTCACCCGAGCCCACCCAGATCACGTTCGGGTTGTTCGGATCGATGGTGATCGCGCCGATCGAGTAGGTGGACTGCGCGTCGAAGACCGGCGTGAACGTCGTGCCGGCGTTCGTCGTCTTCCACACGCCACCACTCGCCGCCGCGATGAACCAGGTGCGCGGTGTTCCTGGGTGAATGGCCAGGTCGGCGATGCGCCCCGACATCACTGCCGGCCCGATGCTGCGCCAGGTGAGTCCCGCAATCGACGGACCGAGGGCGGCGGTGTCGGCCGCGGCACCGGACGAGCGGGACAGCGGTGGCGCCGACGGTCGCGAGGTGGCTGACTGTTTCCGCGACATGCTGTCAGCGGCAGCAGCACCACGCGCGGCCTGCGCCGCGAGCGCGGCGTGCGGATCGGTGAACGGTGCGCTCAGCGCGGCCAGCGCCAGAAGTGCGCCAGCGGATCGTCGGGAAGCGAGCATGAGGCGTTGGGGGCGGTTGCAGAGGCGGTGGTGCGGAACAGGAGTGGACCAGCGACACAATTCCTGCCCGCAACGATGCGTCCACGCTATGCCCCGTCGCGCCCTGCGGCTACCTGCGATTCTCCATCGTCAACGGCTGCTGTGGTGCGCGCGTCGCATGCCCTCGCGCGAGTCGGCGTCTGCACTCCTCTCACACGGAGTCGCGGAGGCACGGAGTCGGGCGCGGTTGCAGCACTCCCTCTCGCGCAACGAAGACCTGCGCCTCGCGCACGCAGTTCCAGAAGCCATGTGAGTCCCGCGTTGCGCGGCCCCTGACGAAGCACGCGATCGCCCTGACGAGGTGCGCAGTGGCATGAACCACGCCCCCAATCCCTCTGCGCCTCTGCGTCTCCGTGTGAGAGGAGTTCGCTGTTCCGCCATGTCCGCGTGTGTAAGGAGTTCGCCGTTCCGCCCCGTCTCCGTGTGAAAGGAGTTCGCCGTTCCTCCCTGTCTCCATGTGAAAGGAGTTCGCTGTTCGTTTCCCGCCCGGCGCAGCAGCGATAACATCAACGCATCAGGCCACCCGAAGCTGACGCCAGGGTGGCCTGATGATTCACGCAGAGGCGCCGGTCAGAATCGAACTGACGATGCCAGATTTGCAGTCTGGAGCCTTACCACTTGGCGACGGCGCCCTGTACCTCATTAAAACGCATCACGGCCGCGTGTCGTGCTCTTGGCGGACGAAAATCAAAGGTCGTCCCGCAGCAGCTGTGCGACAAGGGCACATCTGTGCCCGTACCGGATATTGTTGTCGTCCACGTCACGCGTTTGTCCGTGAAATGCACGGCGCGCTGCATCCTGTCCGACTTTCCGCACGATCTACATGCCGCCGAAGAGCATGCTCCTCGCCGTTGCCGGCATGGTCGGTACGGGCAAGACGACGCTCACGCGCGCACTCGCGCAGCGTCTGGGGCTGCAGATGGCGCTGGAGTCCGTGGATGACGAGAACCCGTGGCTCACGCCGTTCTACGGCGCCGAGCGCGATTCACAGCAGCAGTACGCCCTGCGGCTCCAGCTGCACTTCCTGGCCACGCGCTTTCATTCCATGCGGACGATGCGCGCGCTGGGCGGCGGCTGGATCCTGGACCGCACCTGGTACGAGGATGCCGAGATCTTTGCGCGGGGGCTGTTCGACGCCGGGGTGATGTCGAAAAACGAGTTTGCGCTTTACGAGCGGCTGTACGCCGAACTGCTCACCGGTCCCGCTGCAAGGCCGCCGCGGATTCTGATTTATCTGCACGGGTCGCTCGACGTCGTCGTCGCCCGCATCGGGCAGCGTGGTCGCGAGGCCGAACGCGACATGGCACCGAGCTACTGGAAGTCGCTCCACGCGCGTTACGCCACCTGGATCGACTCATTCCGCCGCTGCCCCGTCCTTCGTCTCGACATCCGCGATTACGACCTCATTCGAGATCCCGCCGCCATTGACGACATCGCCGCCACCGTCCGTCGACAGCTCGAGCCCGAGATCCCGCAGACCGAACTCTTCGGCTGATCCCCTCAGCGACACTCGAAACACAACGGCTTCCAGACCGCGCTGGCCGAGGCAAGGTTGCCCGAGCGCGCCGCGCGCGACTGCACGCGATGTGCTCCGAGGCTCCGAGGCTCCGTGTGAGAGGAAGGCTGTTCGCTCACGCCCGACCACCGAGTCAGCGAGCGGATTTCTCCGCTTCCCTGCACCTCCGTCGTCGTCGCGTCCCACACGCGGCCCTGTCCATCACCGACCGCCGAAATCGCGCATGGGGCGTCCTTGTACCGAGTCATGAGTCGAGCATGAGGTCGGAATATGTGCACCAAATCTTCCGCCCGCCTTGCCAACCAAACTCTACAGTACGAGATTTGTGCAGATCTCGCAGACTTTCAGTATCAGCAAATCAAATCAGCAGCAGAATTCGCTCAGGAAGTCGATTAGTTTTGCCGATCTTGCTGAAAACGGTGCTCGAGTCATTCGCGCCGCTGACATAGCATCTCGTCCCCAGCCCCGCTCGCATCATGCCCTCGACGAACACGCCGCGTACCTCCGCACTGCGCGCGATCGCCACCCGCCCCGCACAGACCGAGAACGCCGGACTCCCGCCGCGCACCTCGGAATACTTCGGCAGCCTCACCTTCGGCGCCCGTCAGATGCGCGCCAAGCTGCCGCCCGACGTCTACGCAAAGCTCACGGCATCCATCCGGCTGGGGAAGAAGCTCGACACCGACATCGCACCGGTCGTCGCACAGACGATCAAGGAATGGGCGATGGCACTGGGCGTCACCCATTTCACGCACTGGTTCCAGCCGCAGACCGGCCTCACCGCCGAAAAGCATGACGCGTTCCTGAGCTTCGACGACGCCATGACGCCGCTCGAAACCTTCAGTGCCGCCCAGCTCATTCAGTCCGAGCCCGACGCGTCCAGCTTCCCGTCCGGCGGCCTCCGCGCCACCTGGGAAGCGCGCGGCTACACGGCCTGGAACCCGGCCAGCCCCGTCTTCATCATCGAGACCGCCGGCGTCAAGACGCTCTGCGTGCCGTCGGTCTTCATCGGCTACAACGGTGAAGCCCTCGACGAGATGACGCCGCTCCTTCGCAGCACCGACATCATCTCGCAGAAAGCCATCGAGCTGCTCGAAGTCCTCGGCGACAAGGGCGTGCAACGCGTTTACACCACCATGGGCACGGAACAGGAATACTTCCTGATCGACCGCGCTTTCTTCGCCATGCGCCCCGACCTGGTCATGAGCGGCCGCACACTCGTCGGCGCGCCGCCACCGCGCGGTCAGCAACTCGAGGATCACTACTTCGGTGGCATTCCCGAACGCGTGCAGGCCTGCATCGCCGAAGTCGAACACGAGCTGTACAAGCTTGGCGTGCCGATCACCACGCGTCACAACGAAGTCGCGCCCTGCCAGTTCGAGATGGCCCCGCATTACGAAGAAACCGACGTCGCCGTCGACCACAACCAGATGGTGATGTCGGTGCTGCGGAAGGTCGCGCTGCGCCATGGCCTGCAGGCACTTCTGCACGAGAAGCCGTTTGCGGGCATCAACGGCTCGGGCAAGCATTGCAACTGGTCGCTGGCCATCGCCGCCAACAACCCGGAGCTCAACGGCTTCAACCTGCTCAAGCCGGGCAAGACACCACACCAGAACGTCCGCTTCCTGTTGTTCCTGGCCGCCGTGCAGAAGGCCGTGTTCAAGCACGCCGGCCTGCTTCGTGCCGGCATCGCCACCAGCGGCAACGAGCACCGCCTCGGTGCCAACGAGGCACCGCCGGCCATCATCTCCATCTTCATGGGCGAGACGCTCACGAAGGTGATCGACGAGATCGCAGAAGGCCGCACTGGTGGAAAAACCGCAGCGCAGCGCATGCTCGATCTCGGCGTCAACAAGCTGCCTGAAGTCGCGCAGGACAACACCGATCGCAACCGCACGTCGCCGCTCGCCTTCACCGGCATGAAGTTCGAGTTTCGCGCCGTCGGCTCGTCACAATCCATCGCCTTCCCGGTGATGCTGCTGAATGCGGCCGTCGCCGAAGCGATCGCCGAACTCACCGACAAGCTCCGTCAGCTGATCAATGACGGCACGCCGGTCGACGATGCCGTGCTCGCCGTGGTCAGCGAGGCATTCCGCGAGACGAAGGCCGTTCGCTTTGAAGGCAACGGGTACTCGACCGAGTGGCTCGAGGAGGCAGCAAAGCGCGGCCTGCCGAACTTTGCGAAAACACCGGAAGCGCTGGAACAGATGATCACGGCGCAGTCGCGCCACACGCTCACGAGCCTCGGCATTCTCTCCGACGCTGAACTCGAGAGCCGCTTCCACGTGCGCATGGAGCGCTACGTGAAAGACGTGATGATCGAGCTGCTCACGCTGAAGGAGATCGTCGACACATTGATCCTTCCCGCCGCGTTCAAGTATCACGGCGTACTGTCGCAGGCTGCCGCGGCTGCGCACACGGGTGGCATCACCGTGATTCCCCAGGTTGCGCAGGCCAATCACATCGGCACCATGATCCTCGAGCTGCAAACGCGGCGCGACACGCTCGCCAGCGTGCTGGATCGCGCCGACGGCCTGCACCACGACGTGACGGCGCAGGCCAAGCTGCTGACCAGCGAAGGCACGGCCGCCGCCGAGTCGGTACGCGAACGCTGCGATGCTCTCGAACTCGTTGTCGACGATGCCGCGTGGCCGCTGCCGAAGTACCGCGAGATCCTGTTTCCGGTGTGACCTGAATACCGAACGATGAAAACACCGGAGGGCGGAGCGCTACGTACACGGCGCTTCGCCCTTCATCTTTACCGAAACGTCGAGCATGACATGTCATTCTCCCTTCCACATACTCCGGTGTCGTCTGCTCCTGCAGGATCTGTGACCACCTGGCCCGTCGCGCGCCTCGGTGGCGCATTGTCACTTGCCGTCGCGCTGGCTGCGCCGCTGCTGCATGCACAGGTGCGGACGGACACCGCGGCGGTCGCACTGCTGCGCGGCCAACACCCCTGGTTCATTCAGGACGGACGGTTTGCCGATGTGCAGCGCTCCGTGCGCGAGCTGCGGATCGCCGACAGCACTTCAACCTACCGGTGGAGCGAAAGTACGGGCGCCGTGCTCCCGGCGGCGCTCGCCGTGCTGCAACACATCGCGGCCGATCGCGAGTCGGCGACGGCCGATATCGCAGATGCTGGCGTCCTCAGCGAGCATGCGGCCACGCGACTCGATGCGTCATCGTCTGCGCCAGCCGAGCGAGCGCTGTTCGACCTCGGCATGGACATCGGCGTCGCGCGACATGCGTTCGTGCATCGTCAGGGCCGCGTGGATCCTGCACGAGTGCACGCCGAGTGGTCGCTGACGCCCGCCGATGTGGACCTCGGTGCCGTGCGCGCAGCGCTGCTCGGAGGTGCCACACCCGAATTCGTCTTCAGTGCTCTCGAGCCACAAACCGTGTCGTACCGGCTGCTCGTCGGCGCACTGGCGACTGTGCGGCAGCAGGATGCAGACACGTCGTTTCACTTTCCTGCAATACCTGCACGACCGCTGGCTGCAGGCGCACCGTACCCCGGCGCACGTGCGCTGGCCACGGTGCTGGTGCGCATGGGCGAGCTGCCGCGCACATTCCGTATCGCGGCGGTGCGGCGCACGTACACGCGGCCGATGTTCGACGCCGTCGCACGCTGGCAGAATCGCAAGCTGCAGAAGGGTCGCGTGACCGGTGTACTCAGCGCGCCCGTGCTTGCGGCGTTGCTCGACGAATACCGCACGCGCGGTGATCGTATCGCGATGGCCGTGGAGCGATGGCGCTGGTTGCCGCGCACCTTCTCGAACGATCCACTGGTCGTGAACCTGCCGGAGTTCCGGCTGCATTCCTTTGCAAAATTCCAGGGCCTGCCGGCAACCGATTCGTTGAGCATGAACGTCGTGATCGGTCGCGCCGACAGCAACGCGACGCCGGTGTTCGCCGCGAACATGACGCTGGTCGTGTTCAGTCCGCAGTGGCACGTGCCCAAGTCGATCATGCTGAAGGAAATCCTGCCCTCCGCAACCGCCGACGCGAGCTATCTCGACACGCACGACTACGAGCTCACCACACCCGCCGGCAAGGTGGTGCCGAACACAGCGCGCAACATCGCGAAGATCGGTACCGGCATCATGGTGCGGCAGCGCTCGGGCGACGCCAACGCGCTGGGCAAGGTGAAGTTCCTGCTGCCGAACCAATACGACATCTACCTGCACGACACGCCCTCTCGCAGCTTCTTCAATCGCAACCGTCGCGACTTCAGCCACGGCTGCGTGCGACTCGGCGATCCAATGGCAATGGCGCGGTACGTACTCGGCAGCCAACCGGTGTGGACCGACTCGAAGATCACCGAGGCGATGAACGCCGGTGTGGAAAAGTTCGTCCGCGTGCCGAAGCCGATCCCGGTGCTGATCGTCTACCAGACGGCGGTTGCTGAGCCGGAGGGCAACGTGCGGTACTTCAACGACGTGTACGGGCACGACGCGACGCTGGCGGCTGCGCTGCAGAAGGGGCGCTGAGCGCTTGGTGTGCGGTGTGTGCGCGGTGTGTGTGCGAACATGAACGCGCGCGCCAGGCATGCTGCCGGGCGCGCGCGTTCATGTCATGATGATCAGGCGCCGACTGGCGCGCGCGTCGCGCGGTGCCGACGTCTACAACGAGAAATTCATGTCGTTCTTTTTCACGCGATAGCCGCTCGGCAGCACGAACAGCGCTGCATCGGGCGACGCCGACGAGAGCGACGTGACCTCGATCGTCGAACGCTTCGTCGCCTCGCCCGTCTCATTCACGGTTACGACGGCCTTCAACGGTGACATGACGAACAGCGCCGCGCGCGCACGCGCCACGTTCGCCTGGTGCGCCGCGTCCTGCTGCGCCGTGGCCGATGCGCTGCGCATCATCACCTCGAACAACGGATTGCGCGGTACCGACGCCTGCGTCGGCACCCAGTAATCGGTCACCACGCGATGATGCTTCTCCTCGGCGCTCATCCCGAACACGCCGATGCGCACGTTGTACTCCTCGATGATGCGAAACTGGTGCGTCGGCACGCCGGCCACCTCGCCGCCCGGCCCCACGTCCTTGGCGATGATGCCTGCGTCGCGCACCTGCATCTGTACCACGCTGCCGACCATGCCGAGTGCCTTGCCGATGATCTGCTCGAACGTCGCCAGCGGTATCTCGCTGATCTCCTTCTCACGCGGCTTGACCGTCCGCACGACGTTGCTGCCGAAGTCCACCAGCATGTACTCGCTGCGTCGTGCATCGGCGCTCACCGTGACACCATCGCTGTTTCGACGCCGTCCGCGCGCACTCCGGTCCATGTCGATGCGCATCTGCTGCCCCGTCCACGAGACGGTACCGGTGGTCTGGTCACCGTCATCGTCGGTGCTGGTGAACATGTAGCGGCCCGTGGGCATCTGGTGCGGCGCGAGAGCGGCCATCGCGGTCGTGGCCCGGGGCGCACGTTCTTGTGCCTGCATGGGCACCGCGGCGGTTGCGAGCGCGACGGTTGCGGGCGCGACGACGGAGAGGGCGAACTGAAATGAACGACGCATGAGGTGCCTCCACAGGCAATGAGCGGCACACGGGACTACGGCGTGATGATGGTTCGGGTTTCGCGAGTGCGACGTCCATGCGATGCGCCGGCGCGCTGTTGAACGCAGTGTACCTCTGCCCGCAGTCTCGAAGAGGCCCCCTTCATATCGTGAATCGGCGGCCCGTTTACAAATACCGGACGCGACTTCAGATCCGCTGATGCCGGGGTGATGTACTGAACAGTCTGACACATGCGTTGCTTACGTGACAAAAAACCTGTCAATTGAGTTTTGCCCGCTCACGCTGTCCACATCGACGCTGTGCATGACATCGAGGGCGCCCTGACAAATCGCAATTGCGAATCGGCTTGATTCTTGATCGCCGCTCCGGAGACCATCAGGAAGCTGGCAGCGCAGGTTTCTGCAGCATTGATACTCTATGTTGTGCCGCACTCGCCGCGCAACAACGAGACGATACCTGCCATGCCGATTCCGCCTCAGTATTCCGGCACCAGCATCAGCCCGACTTGCGGGCGACGAAACCTCGGGTGTTCGACAGGCGCGCATGTCCGCCTGTGTACAACCACGGCGCGGCGGTTCCGAGCATGCAGAGCACCGCATGCACGGCGTTCGCCGCGGTGCTGGCAAGTCCGCCGCGCTCCGGTGGCGCCATGCGAACCAGCGGAGGGCCTGCGTGGAATATTTTCACCAGTTGCAGCCCCGATTCGGTACATGTCGACTCGATGGTACGATCGGAATGATACACATGCTTCGAGAAGTTGTCTGGCGCAGTGTGAGCCCAGATTCTCGCGCCAATTGCGTCTAAGTTTGGCATCGTGAACACCAGCAATCCTCCCGGGCGAAGCACCTGGGCAGATGCTGCCAGGACGTCGGTGGGGTTGTCAAAGTGCTCAAGCAGGCCAAAATGCAGCACGACGTCGAAGCGCTCGCCGTTGCCGTCCCACGAGAAGATGTCACCCAGCAATGCGCGGCCTTCTATTTGCTCAGCTGCGAAAAGCTGCTCCGTCTGCGACACGCCGACCGGCGAATAATCGACCGCAGTGACGTGCGATCCCGCGTGTCGTGCCAGAGCCACGAGAAACCGCGAGCTCGCACCTCCGAGCTCGACTACACGGGCATCGCGAAAGTTCACGAGGCCGACATGCCGTTCCAGCAAGCGCAGAAAATGTCCGTCGCGCTCGAAATCCCGTCCGTGCAGCAGCCGATTGGAGAGGGAGCTCGCTGCGCGCTGATTCCACTGCGCATCCCAAAAGACTTCGTCAGTCCGCGCACCGTCACTCCGCGGAATTTCTAGAGTCTTGCCTGGAGGAGTGTCGGTCGTCATGCTCAAACTGCCTTGCGCGGGGTGAGGAACCGCAGCACACGAACCAGGAGCCTGAGCTTCCAGTTAAACGAAATGCACGGACTGACAAGCTGGCGAGCTTTGCGCTTGACCATGAAGCTACCACGTCCGGACTCTTCCGCACGCCGGCAGGCAGATCCGTTTGTCGGCGTGTGGGTGGCTCGATGGCGGCGCGCCAACGCCGTGATGCAACTTGGTCGAAAAAGGTGAGCCCTTCAGGCCTCGAGGGTTCGCACGGCGGATAGTGCCTTCCGACGGCGACTCAGTGTTCCGCCGATTTTTACACTTCGGTCGGCTTCGGCGGCTTTGGCTGAGCCGACGGGCCGCACACTCAGTACTTCATCAAGTACCGCTCGATCTCCCACCCCGACACCTGCGCGCTGTACAGATCCCACTCCTCCCGCTTCGCCGCCAGAAAATGCGAAAAGATGTGCTCCCCGAGCACGGCCCGGATCACGTCGTCCTTTTCCAGCTCGTCGCACGCCTCGTTGAGATCGCGCGGCAGATCATCGATGCGTAGCCGGCGCTTCTCGCGGTAGCTCATCTCGAAGATGTTGGTGTCCACGGGCTCTCGTGAATCGGCCTGCGTCGCGATGCCGTCCAACCCGGCCGCCAGCATCACGGCCAGGGCGAGATACGGATTCGCGCTCGGATCCGGCAGCCGGTGCTCCACGCGTGTGCCCAGCGCGCGACGAGCTGGAATGCGCAGCATCGGCGAACGATTTCGCATGCTCCACGCCACGTTGATCGGCGCCTCGAAGCCTGGCACCAGCCGCTTGTAGCTGTTCACCAGCGGGTTCGTCACCGCGCAGTAACCGCGCGCGTGCCGCAGCAGGCCGCCGATGAAGTGCAGCGCCGTCGCACTCAGCTCGTACGGCGCCTCCGGCTGCCAGAACGCGTTCTCCGCGCCGCGGAACAGCGATTGATGCGTGTGCATGCCGCTGCCGTTCTGCCCGAAGATGGGCTTGGGCATGAAGCTGGCGCTCAATCCGAATCGCTGCGCAACCTGCTTCACCACGAACCGGAAGGTGGTCAGGTTGTCTGCGGTCGTCAGCGCGTCGGCATACCGGAAGTCGATCTCGTGCTGGCCATGCGCCACCTCGTGATGACTGGCCTCGACCTCGAAACCCATCTCCTCCAGCGTGTCCACGATGGCGCGACGCGCCTCCTCGCCCAGGTCCACCGGCGCGAGGTCGAAGTAGCCGCCCACGTCATGCGTGTCGGTCGTCGCCTTGCCGGTCGCGTCCTGTTTGAAAAGGAAGAATTCCGCTTCCATGCCGGCGTTCATCGTGAAGCCCAGCGCCGCGGCCTGCGCGAGCGCCCGCTTCAAGCAGCCGCGCGGGTCGCCCACGAACGGCGTGCCATCGGGCATCGAGATGTCGCAGATCAGTCGCGCCACCTGCCCGCCCGAGCCGCCGAAGGGCAGCACCCGATACGTGGACAGGTCAGGCTTGAGCAGCATGTCGCTCTCCTCTACCCGCACGAACCCCTCGATGCTGCTGCCATCGAACAGAATGTCGCCGGCCAGCGCCTTCGCGAACTGGGTGCGTGGAATCTCGACGTTCTTGATCACGCCCAGGATGTCCGTGAACTGCAACCGCAGGAACCGGATGTCCTGCTCGCGCAGCAGCGTCTGGATATCGGCGGCAGCGGCCGAGCGCAGCGCGTTCGGTGCGGGTGTGTCAGTCGTCGTGGCGCGTGGCATCCGGCAAACCTACGCGCCCCCGACGCAGCGCAGCGAGGGAACACTGTGGTGCGCTAGATTGCTGGGTTATCAGTCGCGCAATCTGCGCCATGCCTGCCTCTTCCTGATTCTGCTCATGACGTCTGCCTTCTGCGCAGCCTGCGGCGCGCCGCTCTCGCCCGGCGCCCGATTCTGTCATCGTTGCGGCCAGGCCGCGGGTGAAGCGGTGCTTTCCGGAGGCGCGCCCACAGCTGGCGGCACCCCGGTTCGTGCTCAGGCACCGAACCAGACGCTTCCCTGGGCTGTCGCCGCCATCGCCCTGCTCGCGCTGATCGCACTCGTCGCCGGCCAGCGCTTCAATCGTCGCCCCGCTGTCGCCGAGGCTCCGGTCGCCGCACCGCAGGGCAGCGGACCGTTCGCGGGCGGCGGCGATCCCGCTGCCGGCGGCGCCGCGGCGGGTCCGGCTCCGGCCGAGCGCCCGGTGCGCGCGCCTGACATTTCCGCGATGTCACCTGACGAGCGCGCGCTGCGCCTCTTCAATCGTGTGGTGTCGCTTGCGGAACAGGGCAAGAAGGACTCCGTCCGCTTCTTCTCGCCGATGGCACTGATGGCGTTCCAGAGTCTTCCCACGCCGACGATGCTGCAGCGTTTTGAGCTGGGGCGCGTCGCGCAGCTGGTCGAGGTCCCGGAGATCGTCGCGGCGCAGGGCGACACCATCCTCCAGACATCATCGACGCACCTTCTTGGCCTCGCCCTGGCCAGCGTGGCCGCAGGCATGAAGGAGTCATACAACGCACAGGCAGGCTTCGATCGCCGCCTGTTGAATGCCGCGGCCACCGAGCGCGCGAAGAACCTGCCCGAGTACGAGGTGACGAAGAACGACATCGACGCCGCGATCACGCGCGCCCGCACCAACATCGGTGGTGGATCCGGCGCCGCGAAACGGACGCCGTGATGCTGCGCCGCATCATCGAGCCGACACGCACCATCACGCTGTCGCACAGCCCGGACTCGGATGACGCCTTCATGTTCTATGGCCTCACCGAGCACAAGGTGGACACCGAGGACCTGGCGTACGTCCACGAGTTGCAGCCCATCGAGACGCTGAACCAGCGCGCACGCCGGCAGGAGCTCGAAGTCACGGCCTGCTCCATCCACGCATTCGCGTATCTCGCCGATCACTATGCGCTGCTGCCGCACGGCGCGTCGATGGGCGACAAGTACGGACCGCGAGTCGTGGGCCGCATGCGACGTGGCCCCGGTGGCATCCGAGGCGCGCGCATCGCCATCCCGGGCCCACTCACGAGCGCCTATCTCGCGCTGCGTCTCTTCGAACCCGACTTCGAGGCAGTCTTTCTGCCATTCGACAAGATCGAGGATGCGGTGCTCGACGGCTCGGTCGACCTCGGCCTGCTGATTCATGAAGGGCAGCTGACATTCGCCGATCGCGGCCTGCACCTGCTGCTCGACCTGGGTGCGTGGTGGCACGAGGAGACCGAGCTACCGCTGCCGCTCGGTGGCAACGTCATCCGAAAGGACCTCGGCCCCGACCTGATCGCGATGATCAGCCGTCACCTGCGCGACAGCATTGCTTACGGCCTTACACATCGTCGTGCCGCTCTGGACCATGCAATGCGCTACGCACGTGGACTTGATCGTGGACAGGCCGATACATTCGTCGGCATGTATGTGAATGAGTGGACACTGGATTACGGTGATGCAGGACGTGCTGCAGTACAACTGTTTCTGCAGCGCGGAACAGATGCGGGGATCATTCCGCACAGCGTCACCGTCGAGTTCGCCGAATAATGGGTAGTTCTGTCGATGCCTGATCACCCCGCACGCGGCGTCGACACAACCTCATTTGCACCGCTGAGTCCGCAGGAAATTCTGCCTGTCGGCGGTGCATCTCGCGGTGGGAACACGCCGGATGATGCTGAGCGCGCGCGGCGTCTTCGCGCACTTGCCACCGAGATCGAGACACTCCCCACCACGCATGCCGCTTTCGCGCGACTGCTGAACGTCGGGGTTGAAGTGCTGCAGGGAGCCGGTGCGTGGCTTGGCCTGATCATGGAGGACTCCGACGCTCTCGTCGTCGTGGCGGCCATCGGTGACGTGCCGGTGGAAGCGGGCACCCGTGTACCTCGCGAGCGTGCCTTCGCCGCTCGTGCACTGCGCTCGAACTCGGCCGTGTTTGCGGACCCGAGCACCGGGGTCCGGTGGAGCGACACCGTGATGGCTCGCGTGCCCGTTCGCGCCGTGGCCGCGCCGCTGGCGCTCGATGGTGAGCCAGCGCTGGGCGTCATCTCGATCATCGGCGGACCCGGACGTCTGTTCACCGTCGCCGACGGCTCGTTCGCGCACGAACTTGGCACGCTCGCCGCACTCGTCCTGCGACGCCGCGACAATGGCAGGCGCATGGCCACCGACGAGGCCACCGCAGCAGCCGAGCCGGATTTTGCGGTGCCCGCGATGAGTGCCGCCGCCGCAGCGGTCACGGTCGACGACTTCGCGTCGACCGTGATCAACCGGCTCGACGACGAGGCGTTCCTCGGTATCAGTATCGCGGTCTGCGAAGGCACCACGGGATCGCTGCGCTTTCCCGCGGCACTCGGCGCGCTGGGTGCGCTGCGCGGCGTGCGCACACCGCTGGAGCCAGCGCGCGCTGAGTTTCTCGCGCGGCAACGGCGCGCCGTGCAGATGCCCGATGCGCGGCACCTTGTGCCCGAGGGCTGGCGGTCACTCGTCCCTGCCCTGCCCGGCGCGTCGATCGCGCTGATCGACAACGGCATCGCCGTGGGACGCATTGACATCGTCTTCGATCCTGACCGCGCCGTGCCGGACGAGGCGACGCGACGCATCGAGCAGCGTGCCGGCACGCTGGCACGCGCACTCACGGTGCTGAACGCGCGCATCGCGCGCACGCCGACCGATCACGTGATGCTCTCGCTGCATGCGCTGCGCGACACTATCGCCACGCGCCTGCACGACGTGACGGCGCCAATTGCCGGCATCAGCGCCCTCGCTGAGCTGCTGGCTGGCGAGCAGCTGTCGGACGAGGTGCTGGAGCTGGTCACGCTGATCCAGCGGAGCACCCGACGTGCCACCGATGCGGCGCGGACGCTGCGGAGTCTCGCCGACCAGGCCGACCTGCATCCTGACCCTGTCGCCGTCGACGCGCTCGTGCACGAGATTCTGCGCGAGCGGGCCGACACCCAGCATGCGCTGGCAATCGTGGTCAACGTAACGGTGGATCCGCTGCTGCCGCCGCTCGCGTGGCCCACCGCCTCGTTGCGTGACTGGATCGCGAGCGCCATCGTGGCATCGGAAACGGCGCTGCTTTCGTCAGCACGGCGACGGATCGACATTCGCGCGGGTATCGATGGCGCGATGGCGACGCTGACCGTGGCCGACGACGGCGCTCCGGTCGGCATCGTGTCGTCGGAGTTCGAGCATTTGGGCGCCACGGTCTCCGTGATCCGCACCGATGACGGACGCACGATCCGCCGCCTTGCGATCCCGCTGCGCGTTGGAACTCCAGCACACCTGTCGTGACCACTGCGCTGCACGTGCTGTCCACAGCATCGGCACCACCCCCGCTCGCACGAATCCTCGTTGTGGACGATGACGAGTCGATCCGCGTCGCAATGGTGCGTTTTCTCCAACGCTGCGGCTACGAGCTGCAGTCGGCCGGCAGCGGCAGTGACGCGTTGCACCTGATCAAATCGAACAGCTTCGACGCGGTGATCTGCGATGTGCGCATGCCCGGCCTCTCCGGACCAGAGCTGCTGCCGCGCGTACTGGAGCTCGATCCAGACATGGCCGTGCTGATGCTCAGCGCCGTGAACGACGCGGCGACGGCGGCGGCGGTGCTCGCCGGTGGTGCACTCGATTACCTCGTCAAGCCGATCGAACTGCGCGCGTTGCAGGACGCCGTCATCCGCGCCCTCGCGCGGCGGCGCACACGGATGGACAAGGACCGCTTCGACGCCTTGATCAAGGTGGAGGTGCAGACGCGGACAGCCGAGCTCGAGCAGGAGAAGGAGTCGTTGCGTCAGCTGTCGGTCAGCGTCGTGGATACGCTGATCATTGCCATGGAGGCGAAGGACGTCTACCTGCGCGGACACTCGCAGCGGGTCGCGGATCTCGCCGCCGATATGGCCGTCGAGCTGGGCCAGGAACCCGACATCGTGGACCACATCCGCCTCGCCGGACGCCTGCATGACGTCGGCAAGATCGGAATACGTGAGGAAATCCTGAACAAGCCGTCCGGGCTCACGGTCACCGAGTTCGAGCATGTGAAGCAGCATGTGCGGATCGGCATGGAGATTCTGCGCCCGCTGCAGCAGCTGGGGCATGTGCTGGACTTCATCCATGATCATCACGAGCATTGGGATGGCAGCGGCTATCCGCGCGGCATCCGCGGCGACGCCATTTCGCTCGGTGGCCGAATCCTCGCAGGTGCCGACGCCTTCGACGCACTCACGTCGCAGCGCGCGTACCGCGACCCGATGCGCCCGGATGACTCGGTCGCATATCTCGGCACCGTGGCCGGTGCGTTGCTCGATCCGCAGGTCGTGCGCGCGCTCCAGATCGTCACGAAGCGACGACTCGCCGCCCTCTGAACGGCGCAATCCATTTGGTGGGTCTCCGGTTCGGGCAAACGTTTCCGCGCCGGACGCCGTACCTGATAGATGATGTCAAATAACAGCTTATTCTGCCCGATGTCTCGTCACGGGCCTTTTGTTGCGGCCTTTATTCTTGCTGCCATCCTCGTGGAGGCACTCACGACGTCACCGGTGCAAGCACAGGTCGCGCCAACTCAGGCTGTGCGCGGACCCCGATCAGTCACCGACACACTCGCACTCACGTTCGACGTCGCGGTGCTTCGTGCACTGCGTGACGGCGAGGAAGTCCGCTCCGCCAATGCCGGTGTCAATGTCGCCGAGGCGCAGATCGGCATCGCACGCTCCACCGGCCTGCCGCAGCTGCGACTCAACAGCGGCTATTCACAGATCGTCGAAAATGCCCGCGCCAACATTGTCGGCGCGGTATTCAACCAGGCGTTTACGTATACGGCCAGTGCGCAACTGCAGCAGCCACTCTTTCTGGGCGGCCGCGTCGTCGCCGGTGCCAGGGCGGCGAATGCCGTGCGCGGTGCCGCACGCGCCAACACGGCGGAAGTGCGCGGTCAGGTCGTGGTCGATGTCGAGCGCGCATATCTCAATGCGCTGTTCACGCGGCGGCTGATCGAGATCCAGCGGCGTAACCTGCAGCTCGCCGACGAGCGCGTGGCACAGGCGCAGCAGCTGGAGACCGCCGGCCGTGCATCGCGCTACGACGTGCTGCGCCTGAGGGTGGAACGTGCGAATCTCGAGCCCGACCTGGTGCAGGCGCAAAACGACTACGCGATCGCCGTACTCAACCTGCGCCGACTCGTGAACGTGCCGTCGGAGCAGCCGCTGTCGCTGGTCTCGGAGCTGGACACGCTGGCGTTGCAGCGGCTGCTCGTCGGGGTGGACACGATGAAGACCGCGCCCGCCCAGCGCTCTGCGGTGCGGGCGGCTGAACTGACCCGTGTCGCCCGCGAGGCCGGTGTGCGTGTCGCGCGCGCCGACCTGCTGCCGTCGGTGACGGCCACGCTGACGTCGGGGTTCCTCGCGCTGCCGGTGACGAACGGCTTTCCCACCAGCACCGGCCGAACCAGCAACACGTTTTGCCCGCCCGGCGCCGTCGCGACACGGGTCTGCCAGAACAACGGCTGGTTCGCGGACCGCAACTTCGGCTTCCAGGTCTCGTGGCCGATCTTCGACGGCTTGCGCACGAAATCCAACATCGAGAATGCGCGGGCGCTGATGGATCAGTCCACCGTGCAGCTGGCGTTGGTGCGCGAGCAGGTCGAAATCGAGGCGGCCGCCTCGCGCGCGGAGTTCGGGCGCGCACGCACGTTGTTCGACGCCCGTCGCCAGACCGTTGCCGAGGCGAATGAAGCGTACGACCTCGCGATGCTGCGCAACACGCGAGGTGTCGGCACGGTGCTCGACGTGTCCGATGCACAGCTCAATCTCGTGCGCGCACAGGTGAATGCTGCGCGCGCGATCTATGACGTTTTC
>ENA-OFCF01000033-OFCF01000033.1-metagenomes-genome-assembly--contig:-NODE-33-length-70430-cov-4.726323_pt1 | contig 70430 bp, 76 predicted proteins | sample MGYA00153387_OFCF01 | MGnify analysis MGYA00153387 | reverse complement strand
ACTCCTCCACGAATAAAACTAAGCTGGAGGGTGGCGTAAGCCATACCCGCCTGAACAGAGCAGATGGGACCTTTGTTATGGAATGAAAATAGAGGATAAAGGTATTTGAAAATAAGGAATGGGAGTGGAATTCGCCCCCTCACGGGGCGGAGAAAATGGAAGAAAAATGGTAGGGAAAGGAGACGAAACAAGTATCGTCTAAGAGTTGATAATGGTCTTTTTGGGCCCTTTAAGGCCCTGGAATGAATAGCTATAGAGAAGATAATTGGAGAGGCCATAGGCCTCCATAAAGCCGATGGGAACCATGCAGATGGGCTGCAAGGAACCCTCCAGAATGTGGATAAGGAAGGGAGAAAAAGGGGGGAAATAGTGGAAGGGTAATGGAAGAACTATATTATCAAATGGGAAAAATATGGAAGAAAAGGTGTTTCGGAAGAACATTAAGTGGGGAAATAATGGAAAAAACGGAGAATTGTAGGTTTAATTCTGAATTTGAGACACAAAAAGGAATGAGATGGGGAGAAGGTTTGAAGGGGATGGCTGGAAGAATATTATTATTTTAAAGCGGGCTGTTTAAATGGTGTTACCAATTGTGTCAATAAAGAATTAAATGCAGTGAACAATATAATTCAATATTATAGTTTATCGAAAGCGATGCAGGAATTCGTTCCTCTTCGCTTTTTTCTTCACATTTTTTCAAACTTCCTCTCTATCTTCTTTTCCATGCTTCTGAAAGATATCACGCATTTCCGGATATTAATCCAGACATCCAGATATCCACTCATTATTTTATTTTTTCACCTGGTTTCCATCCTCATTTCATTTGAATCTTTACAGGAGAAGGGAATCTTAACGAGATTGACAAATAAATGGAACTGTATTCAGTTTGATAAACTCATGATTTCTCTATACAATAAGAGAAGAAGATAATCATAGGTTTAACAGCGGGGGGAAATGAAACTTGAAAAATTATGTGATTGAGAAAAGTAAAAGAGCAGAATACGAATTAGTTGATGAGGGGATTGTTGCATATAACCTGTCCAAAGTTCCTTTTACACAGGAACCATCATTTGTTCATATCAATAGGGTCATTAAGGGCCCAGACGGAGAGGTTTTGGCAGGGATCCATAGTGTGCTGTATTGTTGGAAATGCCTGCATATCGATGTTCTGTGGGTGAAAGAGGAATGCAGAAAAGAGGGGTATGGCTCTGCCTTATTAGTTGGCATAGAGACCATTGCAAAAGTAAATGGGTGCAACCTTATCCATCTTGATACCTTTGATTTCCAGGCAAAAGACTTTTATCTTAAGCATGGATATGAAATTTTCGGGATACTGGATGACTGTCCTTCGGAACATAAGCGATACTACTTGAAGAAGAACTTGTAGAATTGCTTGTTTGGTTGAATTTCAGTAAAAGAGATTCAGGCTCAGCATAAGGAATGAAATTCGCCAATCTCAAAATAGCACTGCTCCCTACAAAGCAGACGGATTAAGAAAGCAAGTCTGCTTTTTGTAAGGGAGCATTGTCGTGTCAGGAAAACTAAAACAAAGTGAAAAAGGGAAATATCCGAGATGAAGGTGCTTAGACATTCAAAGGCTGGTCAAAGGATGTTTTGATCTTAGAGGCGGAGTAAATTCCATAATAGACAACTGAAAAATGATATAATAGTGAGTAGCGAAAGAACAACTACATGGGTGCTCGAGAGAGGACTGGGCAAAGAGTACAAAGCATTTCGCAGGGGACGAAGAAGAGGCTTATAGGGAACACCATGGATCCGGCCCATGCAATGATAAATGAAATTAGCAAGTTGGAGGTTCAATCATGACTTTTTTTAAATTTCTCAAAATGGCAAAGATATCCATATTTCTGGTCCTGGTGCTTTCCTTGGCTGCCTGCAGCAGCAAGAGTAAGGAGAAGATTATCATCGCGGATCAGTTCGGTCTGGCATATGCACCGATAGCAGTCATGAAATCCAAGGGCTTTCTTGAAGAACGTCTGAAGGAAAATGGGCAAGAGGCGCTGGAAGTCGAATGGAAAACCTTAGGGAACACGTCCTCCATCCGTGAAGCCATGCTTGCGAGAGAGATTGATATCGCATTCATTGGCATACCGCCATTTTTAATTGGGCTGGACAACGCCATGGACTGGAAGATCATCTCTGGGCTTTCCGAAAGCTCGGTAGCTCTGATCACTTCGGATGCGGCGCTTGAAAGCATTTCTGACATCACGGATGACCATCGGATCATCACTCCGCAGCCGGGTAGCCTTCAACATATTCTCCTCTCCATGGCTGCAGAAAGGGAACTTGGGGATGCCAAGGCGTTTGACAATCAGCTGTTATCAATGTCACATCCGGATGGAGTGACAGCCATGCTCTCTGGTGGGAAAGAATATCTTCATTTCACGACACCGCCTTTCCTTCAAAAGGAACTGGCAACTGACGGTTTCAGGATTCTCAAGACCGGAGAGGACTGCTTTGGAAGTGACTTTACCTTTAATGTTGGTGTCTGTCAGGAAAGGATATACGAGGATACACCAGTTTATGAGGCCTTCAAGGCAGCACTGAAGGATTCGCTCGATTATATGAATGAGGATTTTGAAGGGACTCTTGAAATCCTTAAGTCTGCGTACGAGTACGAAGACGAGGAGCTAAGAAGCTTCCTTGCTGAGGACCAAATGAGGTACACCATGGACGTAAGGGGCCTGGAAGAGTTCGTTGACTTCATGGCCAGGAACGAGTTCATCAGCGCTGAACCTGAACCAGATTCACTTTTCTGGGATCATTAAGGGATTAATTGATGAAGGAAGGAATAATGAGAAAGAAAAAAATCATGCACAAATTGAGTTTTTTGATTATTCTTCTGTTCGCCTGGGAAGCGGCCGCATATTCGGGCATCTATCCGGAGGCTTTGTTTCCAAGCCTGGAAGCAATCCTGGTCAGATTTTACGAGATGGCCATCAATGACAATCTGTTCGGAAAAGCATTGTACAGCATTGGCATCGTGATTGCTTCGATCACCATCAGCCTGATACTGTCTGTGCTCATGATTGCCATTGGCAATGTTTCCGAATACTTCAGGGATAACGCAGAAGTGATGAACAGTATTGCAAGCCCCCTTCCAGGAATAGCCATTTTGCCTCTGGTCATCCTTTGGTTTGGCATATCCAGGACATCCATGGTTTTCATCATTGTCCATGCGACGTTATGGCCCCTTTGGTATCAACTTTCGCTCTCGGTGGACAGAATCAACCGCCGTTTTAGCCGGTTCATCCATGCCTTTAAGATATCGCAAAGAAAAAGTTTCTACCATGTCTATTACCTCGGGACGAAACCGGATCTGATGGCGGGCCTTCAAATTTCCTGGAGCAGAGGATGGCGGGCCCTGATCAGCATAGAGATGATCTTCGGAATGGTGGGCAATCAGACAGGACTTGGCTGGCTCATCTATGAAAGGCGGATGTATATGGATACGGCAGGGCTCATTGCAGGACTGATCGCCATTGCCATCTGTGGCATTCTTTTCGAATCGCTTTTTTTCAAGTCCAAAAAAATGGAGGCTGCCCATGGGACAACTAATTGAAATCAGAAATCTAAAAAAGATGTTCGATAAAGAGGTGCTTTTCGACAATTTCAATATGACAATCTACGAGGATGAGATTCTTGTCCTGATGGGTCCATCAGGGATTGGGAAAAGCACACTGCTCAACATTATCGGGCAGCTGGATGATGACTATACCGGAACCGTTACGTATGATCCGGTTATTTTTGAGGGGATTGTGGTTCCCTTTCCTTTTGTCTTTCAGGAATTCGACAGCATCCTTCCCTGGAAGACGGTGGAGGAGAACATCTGCCTTGTCAGGGATGAAATTACAGGCGAGGAGCTGGACCGTGTGCTGAGGATGGTTTCACTCGACGAACACCGCAACAAATACCCATCTGAGCTCTCTGGCGGCATGAAACAGAGGGTTGGAATCGGACGTGCCCTGATCTGCAAGTCGAAGCTCCTTCTTATGGATGAGCCCTTTGGAAGTCTTGACCGGGAGATGAGAAGGAAGCTTCAGGATTTCGTGGTCGAACTGCAGAAAGAAACGGGAATCACCATCGTCATGGTAACCCATGACCATGATGAGGCACAGAGGATGGCCACCCGAATCATCAAGATCTGAAAATAGACAGGGAAAAGGCCAAGAAGCAAACAACGCTTCTTGGCCTTTCTATTTTAGGATAGGGAAAATTTTCTTATGCTTTTAGTGAATTCATGATGACTTTTTTGTCCAGAGAATAGATTTTCTTGGAAATCTTTCCCTCTTTGGTGATGACCACAGCAGGAACCTGATCAAGTTCGAGCTTTAGCGCCAGACCATTGGACTTGTAGGTGTCAATTCTGTTTACTGAGAGGTTGCCGTCAAAGGATTCATCGATAGCTTCAATTTCAGCCAGGAATGACCTTGCTTCAGCATCAATAGCGCTGTAGACATAAATTAGTCCGGTTTTTTCAGCCTGCATGATCTTTTCGTCGAAGATCTCCTTCTCTGCAATATACCTCTCGGCAGCAGTTCCGGCGATTGCTCCGTCACCCACGGCGGTGGCTATCTGCTTCAGCCATTTGTCCGTGACATCACCGATGGCAAACACGCCTTCGATGCCGGTTTCCTTCTTCTCATTCACCGTGATATAACGCTGTCTTGTGAGTGGAAGCTGTTCAGTGAAGAGTTCTGAATTTGGAAGATATCCGATAAATTCGAAACAGTTGTCGCACTTCACCGGCATTTCTTCACCGGTCTTGATGTTCTTCAGCACTACGGTATCAAGGTGACCATTTCCCTCGAATCTCTCCGCAACCGAGTTCCAGACGAAATTCATCTTCGGGTTTGAAAGGGCCATTTCCTTTGCAATTTCGTTGCAATCCATGATTCCTTCATCATGAAGAACAGAGACCGTGACCTTGCTTGCAAATTTTGTCAGGAACATTCCTTCTTCGATGGCAGCGTCTCCAGAACCTATGACAAACACATGCTTGCCTGTGTTGGATGCAGCATCGCAGGTTGCACAAAAGCTGATGCCCTTGTCAAACAGGAAAGCTTCTTCGTTTTGGGCTCCGGTGGTCCTTGGTCTTCCGCCAGTGGCGATGATGATCACTTTGGCCAGATATTTGTTCCTAAAGGTTTCAACAACTTTTTCCTCACCCTTTAGAACGACATTAGTCACGGCAGTCAATTTGAAAGTGACACCCATGTTCTTTGCCTGTAGCTTCATCAGGTTTGTGATTGATTCTCCCTTTGGATTGTCTGGGAATCCAGGATAGTTGGCGATTTCGTTCGTATATGTGGCAAGTCCTCCAACCAGCGCTTTCTCTATAAGAAGCGTCTTTAGTCTGGCTCTTCCTGCATAGATGGCAGCGCTCAATCCGGCAGGACCTCCGCCGATGATGACGACATCATAATTTTCAATTGTTTTCTCTCTAGCCATGATGTGTTTATTCTCCTTCAGAAATCATTTTGTCTTCGCGCCTTGGTTACATGAAATATTTGACCAGAAGCTTACTTCCGACAACTGCTCCGAAGAACATGCCGATTCCGAATATCCATCCGGAAAGGGAGAGGGATGCGATTCCGCCAAATAAGGCACCAATGTTGCATCCATAGGCTAGTCGTGCGCCATATCCCATAAGCAATCCGCCTATGGTGGCAGCAAAGACCTGCTTGATGGATTTGATCTTCTTGAACTTGAATCCGGATGCGAGAAGTGTCGCCGCCAAAGCGCCGAAGATCAAACCGAAATTTCGCCAGGAGTCAGGATGGTTGAGTATCCCGTTCTTGAGCGTAGCCTGAGCACTATCACTTGCAAAGTAATACCATTTGTCGACGCTTCCGCCAACTCCTTCATACAACCAAGCTCCCCAAACCGCAAAGGCGCCAGAAACGCCCCACGCATTTTTTGTCACGGCCAGGGTGACAATCTGGAATAAGGCGAGCAGGACTGCTGCCGTTACATATGTGAAAGGGTTCTTTAACCACCTGACATAATATTCGTTAGACTTCATGCGATCAAAGAATTTTACTTTATCCTTTTCCATGAAAAACCTCCATTTAGTGCGGATATTATTTGTTCTTTTCGATGATGACTTCCCATTCTCCGTCGTCTACCTCTTCGACCTCGACGTTAAATCCTTCTGTTCTTGCCCATTCTGGAACATTCTTCATAGCGCAGCTATGGTCTATCTGGACGATTAGGACATCTCCGATTTCAAGTTCCTTCAGCTTATTCTGAGTCTTTATCAATGGAACTGGACAAGCCTCTCCGAAACAATCCAACATAACTTCTTTCATTTAATTTTCCTCCAATATATTTTTATTTATTTTCAATTTACTTTGATACGATTAGGAATAGCCGTTACAATTTAGTGGGACGAACTTCTCTTCTTTTCGTATTGCTCCGCTACGATATAGAGCGTCAGCAGCACCAGCAATTGCAGTACTACAGCTCCGATCCAGCCGAAGACATCCGGAAGAAAAACAGTGACGCCTTTGGAAATGAATTTCTCTTTCCAGAATCCGAAATCATGGGCACCCCACAGGGAACCGACGATGAAAAAGAAGAATGCCAGGGCATTCATTGCAAATCCTTCACCCACTCTCATGAGTGTTCCCGAAGCACAACCACCGGCAATGACCATGCCTATTCCGAAGATAAAGGCACCAATGACGGTAGCCAGACTGATTGGAACCACTGAGCTCATGCCTGGGATGCTTTGTCCTGATGAGGCATAACCATATTTGATGGCAGAAAAGCCAATAGTCGTGATGGCGAAAGTGATGATGACAGCACGTGTGATGGATGTGCTGCCGGTCAGGTATGGATCACGCATCGATGCAGTAAAGCAGAAACGACCCTTCTGAAGGATAAAACCGAATATTGAGCCGGTTAACCAATAAAAGGATACTACCGAAGATACTGTATTTAATAAGATGGCAATCACTATGATGATTCCTACAGTTAGGAAACCTAACGGAATCTGATTTTTCTTCTTCTTTTTTGGTGCGGCAGAACGCCTTGATGGAGTTGATGTGTTTTGTTCACCCATTAGACCATACTCCTTTTTAAAATATCTTTGCTACACTCTTAACAATCTCACAAATAGATGATAACATATTAATCATAAGTATCATTAATCGCAATCGTGAATCAATATAAGTAAATGTGATACCAAGTTCCGCATTATTGTTAAATTAATCCTAGGGGGGCAGTTCATGAATTTGATGGAAATGGATTATATAAGAGAAGTCATCGAGACCAAAAGCATATCCAAAGTTGCCTTGAACAAGCATATTTCCCAGTCGGCTTTGAGCCAGAACATCCAGAAGCTGGAGAACGAACTAGGGTACAAGCTGCTTGAGAGAAACAATAAAGGGGTTGTCCCCACAGGAGCGGGGCGAATTCTTTTCAAATATTCCGGGACAATCATCAGAATCTACGAAAAGATGATTGAAGAACTTGAAGCGCTGGACAAGAGCGCGGAGAATATCCGGATCAATGGATACCGGTCATTTATCGACTATTCTCTGCCGTGTCTGCTCTACAAGGTGAAAAAGAAGTATGCCACTTACAATTTCAACATGTATACCAAGGCCGCCATGGACTCCATCAGCGACCTCTTTGATGATTTGACTGACATCTGTTTTGTCAATGAGCAACCCAAAGATGACAGGCTTGATTTCTGCAGTATCGGAAGGGAGAAGATTGTCCTGGTGGCAAATGTCAATTTTAACATTCCTGATGTGATCGATTTGGAATATCTGGAGAAGTGCGAAATGATTCTCCTGGATGACGAGTCACTTTCCATAGGGAAGTTTCTTGAAAAAAAGCTGAAACCGGTTGGCCTGTCCATAGAAAAACTGCCAATCATGTTCAAAGTGGACTCTATCCCTGCAGCCAAATCCTCGGTGAACAACCAGCTAGGCGTCTGCTTTTTACCATATATGTCCGTAAAAAAAGAACTGTATGAAGAACAGTTCAAAATAATCGAAGTCAGAAATTTTGATTTTGATTTCATGATCTATCTGGTTACACGCAAAAAATGCAACTGCAGCAAGGCAGTCCAGGATGTCTTCCAGTTCTTGAAAGACAGCGGAGACAAATATTTTTGCTAGGAAAGAGAGCTGCAGTGCCTTTAAAATGGGATGGAACTGACTAAGGGGACTTCGCCCTAGAGCTTTGTCACGTTAATTTCCCAGACTCCATTAAGGACCTCCTCGATGCTGTAGGATAAATCGGACCTGGCCAGGTCCGCCCGGATATTTTCAATGACACAGCTGTGGTCAACCACCATCATGAAAGATTCTCCGGAATGCATGAGGTTTATTTCCTTGTGAAGTTTCAGCAGTGGGATGGGGCAGATATCCCCAAAACAATCAATCTTTTTCATCAAATCATCACGTTCCTTACGCATTTCAAATATATAACAAGAGTAGTATATCAAAACAACTCATCCAATTCAACCTGATGCAGGTCGGGAGATTTTATAAAAGGAGGTGCATTCATGGATTATTCGGTTATCATACCGGTATATAACGGTTCCGGGTCCTTGTCTGAGCTCCTTGGGGAAGTCGACTCTTTCTTCAAAGTGATTGGGAAAAGCCACGAAGTCATCTTCGTCGATGACTGCAGCACGGATGGCAGCATGGAGATCATCGAAGGGCTTGCTAAAAGCAGAACTGATGTCAAGGCCATCCGTTTCAATCGGAACAAAGGACAGCAATACGCTTTGCTCAAAGGACTTGCGATGGCGGAAGGAACCTATGCGGTTACCATGGATGATGATCTGCAGCATGACATAAAAGACCTTCTGAAGATGATTCCCCTAGCCGAAGCGGGTTCTGACCTTGTCTTTGGCATATATGAAGAATACGGGTCACGCGGCCTACGTTCCTATGGGTCGAAGTTCATCGGGGAAATCCTGCGGTCCCGGTTCACTAATCTGGGAAAGCTCAGGGTCAGCAGCTTCAGGCTCATCCACAACACGGTGTTTACCAAGGCGTTAAAGGAGGAGAGGGCATTCACGTATCTGAGCGCAGAACTCCTTACGCACTGCAGGAGAGTCAGCAATGTCAGCGTGACCAGGCGGTCAAGAATCCATGGCAAGTCCGGGTACTCATTTCGGAAATGCTTATCTATTAGTCTCAAGATCCTATTCTATTATGGCAGGTACACCCAGGGTTTTATCAGAAAGGTTGATGAGCATGAAGAGGATATTAATGGTTGGCGCGGGAAGTTGCCAGCTCAGCGCAATTAGAAGAATTGAAGAACTAGGTTACGAAGTGGTCGCAGCCGACTATAATCCCTGGACTGAAGCAAAAGAAATGGCCGACTTTCAGGTGTTAGCGGATACCTTTGACGATGAAGCCATCCTCATGGCAGCGAAGAATTATGCCGTCGATGGGATCATGACCACAGGGACGGACCAGCCGGTACTCGTTGTGGCAAAGACGGTCGAAGCCATAGGCCTTCCGGGATTTATCGGAACGGAAACGGCTCTCCTTGTCACCAACAAGAAGTTCATGAAAAGGAAGTTCATGGAACATGGCATAGCCACCGCAAAGTTCGCTTTGGTTAAAAAAGACTTCATGCCTGCCGAACTGGAGGGAATGAATCCACCCTTTGTGGTCAAGCCCATTGACTCCCAAGGACAACGAGGGATCTTCAAAGTTCAGGGCATCCAGGAAATCAGGGACTGTTTTGACGAGGCTCGCAGGCACTCGAGATCTGAAGAAATCCTCGTGGAAGAGTACTACGAAAACGAGGAGATTACGCTCAGCGGCTGGGTAACAAAGGGCAAGGTCAATATCTTCACTGTTACGGACCGGGTATCATTTTCATCGGATTCCCATATCGGGGTCTGTATCGCGCATGACCACCCTTCAAAGCATCTGCCAAGATACAGAGATGAGATTGTTGAGCTGACACAGAAGATATGCCGGGTTTTCAGCATAGATGAAGGACCAATCTACTTCCAGTTTCTTGTGGGTGATAACGGAATCCTTGTCAATGAAATCGCGTGCAGACTTGGTGGAGCCTATGAAGATATCACGATACCGCTGGCTACGGGTATCGATGCGCTCAAGCTGAATATCGAAGGGAGCATCGATACGGCCTATGATCGGACATGGGCGGAGAAATTCCGGTTTGAACCTGAAAAGGTGTGTTATACGACCCAGCTCTTCTTTTGCCGGCCGGGAATCATTGCCGCCATGACACCGCTAAAAGTCGTGAAAAAGCTTCCCTTTGTCATTGATGCCGGGTATAACGTCCATGAAGGTGATTTTTTGAAACCGATTGAGAACGCAGCCCAGAGAGCAGGCTTTGTCATCTTGACGGGGAAGGATTCAAGGGAACTCAAGGAGAACCTCAGGCACCTGTCGAAAGTGCTGCGCATCGAAAATGAGCAGAAAGAAAACCTCATCTATACCCTGGGATAATCTGGAGTGTTCAGGCTAGACGGATTTGCCGGGTCGCACTCTGGTGAATGGAGAAATGCAATAATCCGGACAGGCATGAAGCCTGTCCGGATTATTGCATTTACGGATGATGTTTCTTTAAGTCAGGGGATGACCTTGTATATCCTTGTCTTCCAGGGATACGTCCCAGAATACCTGGATATTCTCATGGCATAGATGGGATTATCAATCTCACCGACGAGTTCAGTGTGGTTCTCGAGGTACCCGAAGAGTTCCTCCATATAGGAAGCGTTGACATAAAGGAAATCCCATCTGGGGCTGGTTTTATGGATGTACTCCATCTCTTCGTGGAGGATGATGTACCCGATTTTGCGCTGAGCGATATATTCCTGAAGGGAAATCCCCGAGGGGTCAAGATAGCCCAGGTTCCTGATGTCATAGAACTCATCGGTGGCAAAGGCATCGACGAGGTTCAGGTTTGCAAGAACGGCGGAATCATCCGGGACCAGGTTGTCAACCTCTGAGATCATGGTTTCATAGGAGGTTTGATAAGGCCGGTTCGCCAGATATTCCGCGAGATCGTCATAGAGGTTCACCGATACGCCGATGAGAATAGCCAGGAGAGATAGAAAGGCCAGCCTGCTGTGACGCCAGGGCAGTGAAAGGGTATCGATGAGGGAAAAAATCATCATCAGTACAAAGGGAATCACAAAGACCACTGCGGTCTGGTTATACCGTCCGATGACCAGAAGACCTCCCACCAGGCAGGTGAGCGCCACATGAGGGAACATCTTGCCGTCTTTCCCCTGGGGGTTGGCGAATTTCTTCAGCAGAGCTCGTAGGGGCAGTACAAGGAAGACGGCCAGCATGACAAGTTCGATCCGGATATCAAAGAGGTCATAGGTTCCACCAATCCGATGGAAGAGCTTGTACCAGTACCAATAGAACCCCTCCAGTCTGCCGGTCATTTGGGCGTCTATACCGAGGGATGAGCCATACTGGAAATAACTGCTCAAGAGGTTCGGATTCCACTGGTAACCGATGATCAGATAGAAGGCTACGCCCAGGAGGGTTATTCCCACGAGCATAAGGAAATCGCGAAAGGGTCTTTTCTTCTGAAGAACCTGCACCAGGAGGACGCCTGCGGTGACGAGACCGATGAGGAAGCTATTGGGGTGGATGCCTATGGAGACCAACAAGACCATGCTCATGAGGAAGGCTGCCCTTCCTTTCTTCCAGGAGGTGGTTTTGATGGCAAAGTAATAGTTCAGCAGAAGGAAGAGCATCACCAGCATGTCCTGGCGGCCAAATCTGGAGCTATAGAGGAATTGGACATTGAGCCCCAGTGCCAGGGTACAAAGGACGGCAATGCTTTTTGACTCAAGTTGCTCTTCCATAATCAAGTGGAAGACGAGGAGGGCACAGGCACCTGAAGCCAAGGAGAGCAGACGCGCGGAGAAAACGCTGCTTCCGAAGCACAGAAAGAATCCGGCCTGAAGGAAATGGAAAAACCATCTGAAAGGGTGAATGATTCTGGGGTAGAGATCATAGAAAGGCTCTGTTACAAGGAATGACCGCTTGCTGAGCATCTCATCCGTCAGGCCCCTGAGCCACAATTCATCAGAGTGAACGAAAGGGAAGTCCGTCAGGGTCAGAAGATTGACTGCAAGATAAAAAAAGATGAACAAATATACTACTTTGCGGGCATTTTTCTTTCCCATGCATTCCCCTCCCAGGCCATCGAATAATCCCATGATAATCTAATGTTGCGATTCTGTACAGAAAAGCTTCGCGATATTGTTAAAATAATGTCATAACATTAAGGAATATAGTATAAGTAGATGCGATAACAACATAGGGTTGCAATGCATTATAATGATACCAGATTGATGCGTTTTCTTGCATTATAGTAGGAAATGTAACAAATAACTCCATAACAATCTCACAAATTCGTTTAGGAGGGAATTATGGCAAAAAAACAATTGTCAATCGGACTTTTAGTTTTCTCGCTATTCATCATGCTCACTTTAAGCGCATGTGGTATAGATACGACATACCCAGGCACAATGAATGTCGTTGAAGCTTCAAAAGTCGGAGAAGAATATTTGTCCAGCCCAAAGGTCATCGTTATTGATGCCCGTGGACAGGAAGCTTATGAAAAGGGACACCTGAAAGACGCTATCCAGCTTTCCCCAGCGGAACTGGTTGTAGAAACTCCTGTGCCCAATACATTGGCTCCCAAGGATCAGGTTGAAAAGGTCCTTTCTGATAAAGGCATTTCGAATGACAGCGTCGTCTATATTTACGATGATAACGGTGGTGTAAATGCTGGTCGTGTATGGTGGACATTGAAGGTCTACGGTCACGAGAATGTCATGATTGTTAACGGCGGTTCTTCAGCACTCGTTAACGAGGGACTTGAAATCAATATAGACGTACCTGCAACAACCAAGTCAGAATATGTCGCCAAGGAAGCAGACCCATCTATGATGGTAACCTTCGAAGAAGTCAAGGCACAGGCAGAATCCCCAGCAAAGAACGTCAAAATCCTTGATGTAAGGTCTGATGCGGAATACGACGCCGGTTATATTCCAGGGGCACTACTGTATCCCCACACAAAGAACCTTTATAAGGATGGAACCTTCATGTCCAGCAGGGATATCGGGTTGTTCTATAAGGACCTGGGACTTGAAAAAGACGAAACAATCATAGTATATTGCAAAACATCCTTCAGGGCGACTCAGACAGCGGCTTTACTTCAAGAGGCAGGCTATGAGAACGTGAAGGTTTATGACGGAGCTTGGCTTGAATGGGAATCGAAGATGGGTGTTCAGACACCTGCGGAGAATATGACCCCGGTGAACGAATCAGACGGATCATAATAAAAAATTTGGAGGGAAAAAGATGAAAAAGAAATGGCTGGCAACAATTCTAGGACTTGTGATGGCCTTTACCCTGACTGCCTGTGGAACGAAAAGTGAAACACCAGGAAGCATGAATGTAGAGACACCTACGGAAACACCTGCAGAAACTCCTGCTGAGACACCTGCAGAGACACCTGTAGAAGAAGTGGACATGGACACCCTGGTCAGCGACTACTTCAAGAACATGCCCGATCACAGCTACAAGATAGACCAGGCTGAATTCGTGAAGATGGTCAAAGACGAAGAAAAGATGACCGTCCTTGATATCAGAAGTGCAGAAGACTATTCAAAGGGACATGTGAAGGGTGCAGTGAACATGCCTTGGGGAACGGCAATCAGCGATGGCCTAAGCACCATACCTGCTGACCTTCCACTATTTGTATACTGCTATACCGGACAGACTGCAGGACAGGCTGTCTTGACGCTGAACCTGGCAGGATTTGACGCCAGAAGCGTAAATCTTGGATGGAACCTCGGAATTTCAAAGGTAGACGGAATCGCTGATCTCACAGTGACTGAAGCGGCGACGTTAACTGGAACTACAACAGAAATCGAACCAGCAGTCCAGACTGCACTAGACGAATATTATGCAGGACTTGCTGCTGTTTCAGAGACTAAATTTAAGAATTACAAGATTTCTGAAGACGACCTGAAGGCTATGGTTGATGCTAAAGACGCTTCAATCTCCATCTTGTCCATTAGAAAAGCGGATGACTTCAAGGCAGGACATATCGAAGGCGCAACCAACATTCCTTTTGGAAAAGATATGGCTGATTCCTTTAGCACCCTTCCTAAGGACAAGACCATCGTTGTCTATTGCTACACAGGCCAGACTGCAGGACAGGCTGTAGCAGGTCTGAGACTCATGGGATTTGACGCAGTTTCACTTAACGGTGGAATGGGAACACCGGCCAATGCACCCGCTGGATGGATGAACAAGGGATTTCCAGTAGTCCAGTAGCAAACATCTGAATATCTCAAATTCATAATATTAGAGGGTGCCTTTCATGATATGATTTATGAAAAGGCACCCTTAAATGTTGATGCCTATTTGTTAGCGGGGGATAGTATGAGCAGAAATTTAGAATGGATACATTTGAATGAACCATATATGGATAGCGAAATCCTTGGCCATACGTTAGATCGGATGAACTCATTCCCCTTCGACTCCAGGGTGAATTTGGAGTTTCTTATGGAAAGTTTCAGAGAAACGAGACTGTACCGGAATCCTCCAAGGACCTATTTCCTGAAATCCGCGACCAACGCCCTTGAGGTCGCTGCTCTCGCAATGGAGATCAGAAAGGATGATGAGATTATCATGCCTTCGTTCACCTATGCTGCCACAGGCAACGCGTTCGCCCGCCAGGGTGCAAAGCTTGTCTTTGTCGATATCGAGGAGGATACCCTGAACATTGATCCGAAGGAAGTCGAGAAAGCCATCACAAAGAGGACCAGGGCAATCATTCCGATACATTACGGTGGAATCGCTGCTGATCTGCATTCCCTCCAGAGGATTGCCAGGGACAGTGGCGCACTGCTCTTGGAAGATGCCGCTCATTGTATAGATGCGTCCTTCGAAGGAAGGGCCTTAGGGACCATCGGGGATTTGGGCTGCATTAGCTTTCACCATACCAAGAATATCACCTCGGGTGGAAGTGGAGGATGCCTCTTTGTGCACAACCCCAATTTTCTTCAAGGTGTTGATGAGATTGTCCACCAAGGGACAGACCAGAGTGCTTTCCTAAAGGGAACCATCCCGAAGTACAAATGGCAAAGAATTGGTGGTGATTTTGAGATGACAGGCTATTCCATGGTTTATCTGGCAGAATCCCTGAAAAAGCTTGGACAGGTCACAGAAAGAAGGCTTGAGATTTGGAACACTTATATGGCTGCCTTTAAACCCCTGGAAGAAAAAGGATATTTGAGATTGGCAAGGTTACCTGAATATGCGAACAACAACGGACACATCTTCTATCTGCTCCTGCCCTCAGAAGAAATCAGGAATGATCTGAAAAGCTATCTTAACGAATGGAAAATTGAAGCGTTCAGCCATTATGAACCACTGCATGACACGAACATTGGAAGGACTGTCGGCGTCGCCAGGGGAATCCTTAGCATGACAAATGAGGTCAGGGATAGACTTTTAAGGCTCCCCGTCCATTTTAATCTGTCGAAGGAGAATCAGGAGAGGGTTATCGATAGTGTATTGGGTTTCTTCAAGCGAAAGCTTTGAAAAAGAGTGGATTTGGGACAGGACAAAACCTCATGAATGCAATAAACACCGGAGCATTTCAGACTGGCTATCAGTCATGAACTCCGGTGCTTTTTATTCCATGACATCTGTCATTTCCCTGAGCAAATGGGGATGAGGTGCCATGAAAAAAGATTCTTTTCCATGAGGAGTTCAAATCATACTGTCAAAGGAACAAGGTAACGGCGCAATAGACAAGGAGTAAGGCCATTACGGTCCGCATAACCTGCCCATTGGTTTTCAGGAAGCGCTGGAAAATGGAACCGAAGAGTGACCAGGAGCAGGTTGCGACAAATGCGACAAAAGAAAGCAGGGCAGCGAAGAGAAAAAGTGTTGCAGGGGAATTGTAGTAGGGAATGATGAAGGTTGAAACCGTCGTTATGCCATAAAGGATGACCTTTGGGTTGACGAACTGAAGGAGGAGGCCAGAAGCGAAGGTATACGTCGGTTTGTCGCTCAGGGCATCACCCGGGGATACTCTGGTGTAGGTTTTCCAGGCGAGCCAGAGGATATATGCAGCACCTATGAAGGTCATCGCCGGTTTTATTGAAGGGATCAGTCTAAAGAGCGTAGCACTGAAAACCTTACAGAGGGACATGATGATGAAGATGCCGAAAAGCACACCGACATTGAACATGATGCTTTTCCTGAAGCCATAGCGGCTCGTATTGGTCATGGACATGATGGTGTTCGGGCCTGGGTTAAAGGTCGTTATGACGACATAGGAAAGGAAAGCGGGGATGTTCGGCATCGGTGTTACCTCCATTTTTTCTGGTGACTGCATCGCCATTAGGGACAATGGATTATTTTGCTGTTTTTATAATATAATTCAAACATGACAAAGTCAATCAGGTGGAGGGAAATTCCAGGAAAACCGGTTCTTTCAAGAGTATGGATTTTTTTATGAGGATCTGGAAATAGGCATAGTCTGGAAAATCCTCTGAAATACAGTCTGGGAAAGCTTCCTGACGAAGTGACATGCATATGTATAAGAATAAAAAGATGAGCATGACACATAACTTGTTCATAATGATAGAAAAAGTCATATGTGAATTTCAAAAAAAAGTGTATATTAATATCGTTTTCATGGTAAAGTTAATACATGAAAATATACACTTTAGGAGGATGCAATGGTAAAAATCATTATCAGTATTTTGGTTATTGTTCTCACAGGCACCGGTGTAGCCGGAAAGACAATGGTTACGGAACATAAAGTGGAAGCCGAGACTATTATTACCGAAAATATCGAGACAGAAGTCGAAGTGATCGAACCTGTAGAAACGGAAATTCCTGAGATCACAGAGGAAATTGAAACTCCAGTCGTAGAGATACCTGAAGTTGAAGTTCCTGAAATTGAAGTTCCAGAAGTAGAAGAAGAAGAAGTCATCGTAGAAGAAAAGGAAATCAAATATGGATGGACAAAGTATGAAACGGAGCTTTTGGATGCAGTTGATGGAATTCTAGTAATTACAGTACCAGAAGGAACCAAGCTTGAAATTCTTGAGCATTTACAAAAAAGCTATATAAAGGTATCCTACGAGGAAACCGAATACTACGTATCAGTCAGACATCTTGCTGGGGAAGGCAGACTCGACGGACACCTTGAAGATGACGTGGTTGAAGTTGAAATAGACGAGACAGTAGAAATTGAAAATGTCGAGAAAGCCACTAAAGTCGAGAAAGAAAAAATTGAAGTGAAAGTGGATAAAATTGAAAAACGGAACGAAAAATCAGTTGACAAGTCCAACAGCAAAGAGAAATCAACGACAGAGAATAATAGTAAAATCAAAAAAAGTGCAGGCAAGCATAACTAGGGATTCCTCTAGCTCTGATTACCTGGTCAGTGTTTGGATGACATGCCCCCACCTTAGTGGGGGCATTATCTTTTTCCAAAGAGCCTTTGAGGATATGACGAAGACATGTTAAGGCTTGTTAACATAATGTATACAGTTACTCTTTTGTTATTCTTATCTATAATGTGTATAATTATTGTACTAACTATCTTATTAACAATACTCACCGAAATGTACTGAATTGTTCAGTGCAGATATCGGTAGGTGGATTGATTTCTGAGGAGGAATTAAGATGGCAGATGACAAGAACAATAACAACAAGAACGAGGATATCAATATCGAAAGAAAGAACATCAACAGAACAGAACAGCCAGGCATGGTAGGCTCGACGTTCATCAAGTATGCAGCTTATATCGCTATTTTGCTGATCGTCTTATACTTTATCATTGAATACATCCTTCCAAGACTATAATCTGTCTAACATATGATGAAATTTTAAGCCAAGGATGCATTAGTAAATGATGCATCTTATTTTTTAATTCTAGAATTACCTTGCATAAGAGATAAAAGAGAAAACATATTCACCAATTTGACGGCATACTGAAAGGTATGCCGTCATTATTTCTTTTATAAATAACCAGCACTATTATCTGCAGGACAATATTCTTTTAAAAAACTACTACTTTGAATCTTTGAAAAATGTCATCCAAAGGTTTGTCTTTCTTGGGAGGACGGGAATAGATTTGGAGAGTTTACGCTTGGGGTGATGTTTTATTGCTCATGGAAAACGAATGCATTTGTGATTTTTTTTGCTGGGAACTACACATATGATTCCTTCATGCACTATAATGTAATTGCATACTGTATACAGTGTACAATCACAATTTTGTCAATATGATGCTGATTTAATTCGAATAAATAATAAGTTGAAAAGAGGGTCTGATATGGAAGATTATATCTCTAAAGTCATCAAATTTGCCGACCTGAGCCAGAACAAGCCCCTAAACGAAATTGTATTTGAAGGGCTCCGAGATGCAATCATCAAAGGAATCATCCCTGTTGGGGAGAGAATCAATGAGACGGTCTATTCCGAGCGCATGAACATCAGCCGCACACCTATCAGGGAAGCTCTCAGGAGAATTCAGGAAGAGGGGCTAGTCGAATATATCCCTCATTACGGGGTCGTGGTCAAGAAAATCACCATCGCCGATGCTGAGGAAATCTTTCAGATCAGGAAAGCATTGGACGTTCTCGCTACAACAAATGCCATGAAACTCATGTCGGAAAGTGAATTCGACGAGATGAAGATGCTGCTTGAAAAAACAGATGCTGCCAATGACAGGAACGAAGTTGCAGAAGTGGTCAGGCTCTTTTCCGAGTTCAATGCGATGATCTACAGGTTCAGTCGCATGCCGAGGCTTGATATCATCGTGCAAAGGCTTAGAGAATATCTGGTGAGGTTCCGGGACATTTCCCTCTCCGGACCGGAGAGAAGAAAAAAAGCGATTGATGAGCACTGGATAATCTACCAGAATATGAGAAAAGGAAATCCTGAACAAGTTGCCATCATCACCAACGAACATCTCGACTACTCCAAGACCTATATCATTGCAGAGATGATCAAGATCGAAAAGAAGAGAGATGAAGAGGAAAAGAGAAAGCAGAATGGGATATGAAGAAAAGATAGACCGGTGGCCCGAAATCATTGCAAGGTTGGCCGAAGAGGCCATTCTCTTTGAGGTGGTCTTATCCCCTAAGCCGGGTCTCGTGGATTCCCTCGATTCAGGGGCACACACGGACATGGATATCTATACCTTCATCAAGAGTGCAGCAAGCCTTTTTGAAGGATTCCACGATTTCTCCCGGGCAGGGTTCCTGCATACGGGAACGGCGAAAGAACTTTTTTTCAAGATCAGGCCTATCGGCAAGGATGTGGAGAAAAAGATGTACAGGGCAACAGGAAACATCAACACCCATAAAGGGATCGTGTTCTCCATGGGCATCATCCTCGCTGCACTGGGGTTGTACCTTCAAGGCAGCCTCAAAGAGGAGGCAATCCGGACTTTCACCAAGGAGGATAGCGAAGCGGTTTTTCGTCTGACATCGGAGATGACCGAAGGGATCGTCAGTGAAGACTTCAGGAACCTCCGGGAGAAGTCCAAGCTTACAAATGGCGAAGTCCTTTTTATGAGGCATGGGTTTACGGGTATTCGGGGCGAGGCGGAAAATGGTTATCCCGTTGTCAGACTTAAAGCTTTGCCGAGGCTCAGGGAACTAGAAATCTCCTCGCTGAACCTGGAAGAGCGGCTGCTGGAAATCCTTCTTCTTCTCATGAGCATCACGGAGGATTCCAATGTGGTTTCAAGAGGTGGGATGGAATCTCTTGATTATGTCAAGAATGAGGCTGTGGCTTTCATTAAAAAGGGTGGGATGAATAATCCTGAGGCAAAGACTATCTTGAAAAAAATGAATGGTGACTTCATAAAGAAGAATGTCAGTCCCGGAGGATCCGCAGACCTCCTTTCCCTGACCATCTTCTTTGGAAAACTAGAGAAGATTATCTAGCATTGATTGTTTCAGGAGCATGGATTCTGCAAAAATTTTGAACGGAAAAACACGCGGACATAAAGAAAAGCCGATATCGTGGGAATCAACCCCCGATATCGGCTTTTACTTTATGTTTTGAGATTATCTGTCTAGATGTTTCTTACTTGTATAGTGGAACTGAACCTGTGATTGCTGCGAGAGCGATGAATATAACGAATATTCCACATGCCCATTTGGCAGATTCTTTCTGCCATTCGCCCATATCAAGGCCTGTAAGGTTAAGCAGCAGATAGATGAAAGCTACAAGGGGGCTGAGCAAGTGGAAGGCCTGTCCCAGAAGGGAAGCCGTACCAAGCTCAAGTAGGGTAAATCCATACTGCTTTCCTGCTTCTGCAAGTACGGGTAGTACTCCATAGTAGAAAGCATCGTTAGACAGGAAGAACGTTCCTGGTGCGGACACTATTGCAACGATAAGTCCCCAGAATCTGCCGAAGCTTTCAGGGATAACGGCGATCAGGCTTTCTGACAAGGCAATAGCCATTCCTGACCCTGTGAAGAGTCCCATGAAGATACCAGCACCCAGTACAAGGATAACAACCTGTGCAGCATCACCAGCATTGTCCTGGATTCTCTGTTTCTGTTCCTTCAAGGACTTGTAGTTGATGATCAGTGCCAGTGCTGTTCCTACGAGGAACAAGAATACTGATGGGAATGTCCCAGCAATCAGCATGTAGACCAGTGCTATGGTCATGATGCCGTTGATCCAGACCATCTTTGGTCTTTTGAGGGCAAGTTCTGCTGGATCGGTAGGTGTCGTTAGAGCTTCGATGTCAGCATTTGAAAGATTCTGGATTCCCAGTCTCTTTCTTTCCTTGATTCCCATGGTGTAAGCGGCAAACAGCATGAAGATCACGGATGCGATCATTCCTGGGACGACGGCTCTTAGGATTTCCTGCTCATTAAGTCCGAGTACGGAGATAACTCTTGCAGTAGGACCACCCCAAGGAAGCAGGTTCATGATGGTGTTCATCAGAATAAGAAGAATACCAAGATTCATCATCTTCAGACCGAGTTTTTTATAGATGGGAATGAATGCTGTACACACAATCAGTGTCGTTGTCGTACCGTCACCGTTAAGGGAAACTGTAGCAGCTACAACTGCAGTTGCGAGGAGAACCTTCACTGGGTCTCCCTTTGCAAACTTGATCATAGTCTTTGTGACAGGATCGAACATGCCTGCATTAAGCATGATGGCGAAGTACAGGATAGCGAAGAGAAGCATTACAGCTGTTGTAGAAACAGCTTTGACTCCTATTACTGTCCAGTCACCAAGGATGGCAATCTGGTTCCAAACGGTGGGGTTTAGAATTGGCTTTTCAAGTTCGGCCAGTTGGGTGGTATAGAGTCCAAAAAAGGCGCCAATCAAGGCGAAAACGAGAGGAACTAGGATAAGTGCAGAGAACGGTGTGAGTTTTTTCCTCATGATGAGAATCATGAAGACGACGATCATTGCCCAAGCTAGAAATGTAAGCATATTATTCACTCCTTCAGTTTTTGTAAACAAGCTCAGTATAATTTAAATAATCGTTTGCAACAATATGAATGAGCCTAAAAATACACTGAAAAAACAAGCAAGTGATACGAATTTGATAATGATTCACTAATAATCTTGTGACTTATATAAGAAGAAATATTTTAGCAATAAATGTCAGGTGAAAATCAGGGAATATGGAATTCTCAGTACCTGCTCAACGAATAGGATGGAAATCGACTTTATGAGTTTCAAAATGAACATACAAAATGTGCATGGACGATTTTGTTCATCTCTCTTCTTGTCCATACCTAAACCTCTGAAACGCCATCTAAAATGAAAACAAACAATAAAGAATAGTCAGTTGCAATAATCAGAAGAGCCTCTTTCCAGCGTAAGATCGTAATAGATGGAAAGGGGTATTTCTTTGAGAGCGGATCATTGCAAATGTTTACAAAGATAGGCATAATTGTTAGAATGAAATGGGAAAGTATTGATGAAGTCAAATTTCTAATTTCCGTGTAAAATCATATTTGCTTCATCTGATCAGTAATACGAAAGTTTTGGAAAGGAGCTCTAGTATACGGGTAGCTTGTCCATAGTACATCATGTTAAACATTTAACAAAAAAGGTAGCAGGCAAAGGTTTTTAGGCTGAAGGGTTTTGAGTTTCCACAACAATCCTTAGGAACAATAAAAATACAGCTTGAGGGGGTAAAAGCACAGCTAAAGTACACATTCTAAAGGGAAGTTAACTTATAATGTAAAGGTATAGAAGAACAGAATAGGAGGGTAGCTACAATGAAATTTTTTGAATGGTTCAAAAAGAAGAATGAGCCTAAGATCGTCGATAACAAAATAGCTACGGAACAGTTTCCAACAACAAGCAAAGCTGAACCGAAAGTGGATTTCTCAAGGAACATTTCTGCGGAAGAGAAGGAAATCGTAGCAGTCATCTCCTCGGCAATTGTTGCGGAAGGTAGTCAGGATTCAAAGTTCCGCGTCAAGAGCATCACGGGAATCGACATGGACAAAGAAATCGCAGCAGTCATCATATCCGCTGTAGCAGCGGGCGATCATCCCAATTCAAATTTTCGTCTGGTAAGCATCAAAGAAATAAAATAATAAATTGTAAAGGTAGGTATTAGTCATGTTAAGAAAGTTTCGCATCAAGATCAATGAAAAGGAATATATGGTAGAAATGGAGGAGCTCGGAACAGCACCAGGTGCAGGTCCAATTTCAGCACCAGCCGTGAGCCAGCAGGTATCGGCACCAGCAGCAGCCCCAGTAGCACCCGCTGCCAAAGCACCCGTTGACGTGCCGGTAAGCGGTGAAGGCCTTACGCTTGAAGCTCCAATGCCAGGAAACATCCTCGATGTCAAAGTCAAGGTAGGCGACAAGGTCGTTGAGAATCAGGCCCTGGTCGTCCTTGAAGCCATGAAGATGGAAAATGAGATTGTCGCGCCCAAGCCAGGTACAATAACCGCAGTGTACGTTACTAAAGGGTCACCTATCGACGTGGGAGCTCCAATCGTTACAATAGCATAATCTAGGAGGAAAAACTTTGGAACAAATAATTGCAGGTATTTTATCAATTTCTGGTCCCCAGATTATCATGATGCTTATCGGTGGAGTCCTGATTTATCTGGGCATCAAGAAGCAGTATGAACCGACATTACTGGTTCCCATGGGACTGGGAACCATCCTTGTAAATTTCCCGAATTCCGGTCTCGTGACACAAGGTGATACAGAAGGGGTACTAAATGTCCTCTTCGACGCCGGTATCGCAACGGAACTCTTTCCACTTCTGATTTTCATCGGAATCGGAGCCATGATCGACTTCGGACCACTCTTACAGAACCCCTTCATGCTCCTCTTCGGAGCAGCAGCCCAGTTTGGAATCTTTTTTGTCATCATCGTGGCGGTTCTCTTTGGATTCGATTTGAAAGAGGCAGCATCCATCGGAATCATCGGCGCAGCAGATGGCCCGACGGCAATCTTTGTCGCCAATACCCTGGCCCCCAAACTCTTGGGGCCGATCTCGGTAGCCGCCTATTCTTATATGGCACTGGTACCAATCATCCAGCCTTTCGCCATCAAACTTGTCACCACCAAGAAGGAAAGAAGCATCAGGATGCATTATAAGGCTTCCAATGTTTCCAGTCTGACGAAGATCCTGTTTCCCATCATCATCATCATCGTTGCAGGATTCATCGCTCCAGCTTCTCTGCCCCTGGTAGGATTCCTGATGTTTGGAAACCTTTTGAGGGAATGCGGTGTTCTGGACAGACTAAGCTTTTCCGCGCAGAACGAACTCGTTAACCTCGTTTCAATTCTTCTAGGACTGACCATCTCCGTCAAAATGACGGCAGATCAGTTCTGGAACCTTCAGACACTGATGATCATCGCCTTCGGACTGGTGGCCTTCATCATGGATACCATCGGCGGTGTGCTTTTCGCCAAGTTCCTGAATCTGTTCAGGACAGTGAAGATCAATCCGATGATCGGTGCAGCCGGAATCTCAGCCTTCCCGATGTCCGCCAGAGTGGTTCAGAAGATGGCGACAGAGGAAGACAAACAGAACTTCGTCCTTAACTATGCCATCGGCGCGAACGTATCCGGACAGATCGCATCAGTTATCGCTGGAGGACTTATCCTGTCCTACTTCCTGTAAGAAGGAAGCGGACAGCCTATCGAAAGGAGTATTCATATGCAATTTGATTTTAGTACCGAGTTTTTCGGTCAAGCCCTTGAAATCATGGGATTCGGCATGGCAGGGATATTCATCGTATCCATCATCCTTTACCTGGTCAGCCTGGCTCTGATCAAGGTATTCCCGAACACGAAAAAATAACTCAGCTAAGGATATCGATGGTATCTAAAAATGTTGGGATAGGGGAGTGGAAGAGAGGATGGACTTCAGCATAGTCAGGTTATGGGTCAAGAGGAGCAAAAAAGACAGGGAAGAATGGGAGAACCTTCTTCACCGCTCAGGCATCCGCTCCGAAGAACTTGTCGAATACACTGTCGGCGTCTATGACGGAGAAAAACTTGTGGCCACTGGCTCGAGATACAAGAACGTCCTGAAGTGCCTTGCGGTAAGCAGGGATTACACAGGCGGGGAAGTCATCAGCGCTTTAGTTTCACACCTCATGGCAGACGTTTTTGACGAGGGATATGCTTCCATTTATGTCTATACGAAGCCAGAATCCGTGCTTTCGTTCCTCTACCTTGGCTTTAAGGAAATCGAGAGGGTCGAGGACAAGCTGGTCTTTTTGGAAAAGGCCGCACATGGGTTCGATGACTTCCTTGAAAACCTCAGAAAAAAGAAAGTGGATGGCGAAAGGATTGCGGGAATCGTCATGAATGCAAATCCCTTCACCAAAGGACATCAATATCTCATCGAGAAGGCAGCCAAAGAGAATGATGTGCTGCACGTGTTCGTCTTATCGGAAGAGATGTCTGTGTTCCCCACAAGGGTCCGCATCGAACTGGTCAGAAAGGGAACGGCACATCTGAATAATGTCCATATCCATGAGACGGGAGACTACATGGTTTCCTCAAAAACCTTCCCCTCCTATTTCCTGAAGGAAGATTCGGAGGTGACTGAAATCCAGGCTAGCCTGGATGCCCGGATATTCAAGGAACACATCGCACCAGCACTAGGGATTGTAAAAAGATATGTGGGTGAAGAGCCCCTTTCTTTTGCAACAAATATCTACAACGGTGCTCTAAAGAAAGTATTTGGTGACTCCCTTAGCCTGGTCATCATTCCGCGAAAAGAAGCAGACGGGAAGGTTATCAGTGCATCGAGAGTCAGAGCGTACATGAAGGAAGACAGGGTGAAGGAACTGGAGAATCTGGTTCCGGAAACAACATTTGAATATTTGCTCTCCCCCGAGGGGATTGAGATAAAGAAACAAATTCAGAAAAGGAGTGATTAGAGTTGCAGAAGTTTAACATCGAAAAACAAGCGATTGCAGGAACATTGGAGTCATCCGATTTACAGATCATCATCGATAAGAATGATGGAAAAGGAATTGAAATAGAACTTAAGAGCAGTGTTGAAAACCAGTATGGCAGAAGGATAAGAGAGGTACTGAGAAGCACATTGGCAAACCTAGGCGTAGATGATGCGAAGCTTACCGTAGTCGACAAAGGAGCCCTCGATTGTACAATCATCGCGAGAACCATAGCGGTAGTGCATAGAGCGGCCGATGCGACAAAGAAGATTGATTGGGAGGGACTTGAATCATGGAACGTTTAAGAAGGACAATGATGTTTGTTCCTGCAAGCAATGCAGGAATGCTGAGAGATGCCTATATCTATGGAGCGGATTCCATCATGTTCGACCTGGAGGACTCCATCTCCCTGAAGGAGAAGGACACTTCAAGGTTCCTCGTGTATCAGGCAGTGAAGACCATTGACTATGGCAATACGGAAACTGTTGTAAGAATCAATGGCCTTGACATGGGTGGTGTTGATGATGTCCATGCCATGGTAAGGGCTGGAATCCAGGTAATCAGACTTCCAAAGACCGAAACAGCGCAGGATGTCCTTGATACGGAAGCGGTCATCGAAGAAGCAGAGAGACAATGCGGAAGAGAAATTGGTTCCACAAAAATGATGGCAGCCATTGAAGGACCGGTTGGAGTGCTTAATGCCCTTTCTATCGCCAAGTCAAGCAAGAGGCTCATCGGAATCGCCCTTGGCGCAGAGGATTATGTCACTTCCATGAAAACCAAAAGATATCCGGAAAGAAACAGCGACGAGATTTTCTTTGCACGATCGATGATCGTCCATGCTGCAAGGGCTGTTGGAATTGCCGCTCTGGATACGGTGTTCTCCGATGTCAATGATTCTGACACCCTGAGAAAAGAAACCGAGTTTATCAGGCAGCTGGGCTTCGACGGGAAATCCGTCATCAACCCCAGGCAGATACCCATCGTGAATTCCGTATTTACACCCACCGAGAAAGAAATCAAAAATGCAATTGACATCATGCACGCCATCGAAGACGCTGAAGCCAAAGGCTCAGGAGTCATCGCACTTAACGGCAAAATGATCGACAAACCAATCGTAGAACGGGCGTTAAGAACCCTGGCATTGGCAGAAGCCGCAGGCGTATATAAGAAGGGAGAATAATCATGGCACGAAATCAGGCAGGCAGAGAAATCCCTGGAAAGTACGCTGACCAGTTCGGCACTTTTGAAGGACAGTTCGCAAGAAGACACGAATACAAGAGAGCTTCAGGTGAAGTGATATCGGTTCATCCAGGTGAATCCAAACTACTGGGCTCCATCAGAGAAGCCATAGAAAAGACAGGACTTAAGGACGGAATGACCGTGTCCTTCCACCACCATTTCCGTGAAGGAGACGAAGTGCTCAACATGGTCATGGCTGAAATCGCAGCCATGGGGATCAAGAACCTTACCCTGGCATCCAGTTCCATAGCCAATGTCCATGAGCCGATCATTGAACACATCAAGAACGGGGTGATCACCAATATCACCTCATCAGGCCTCAGAGACAAGGTAGGCGCCGCCATTTCCCATGGCATTATGGAGAATCCGGTAGTCATCCGTTCCCATGGTGGAAGGGCGAGGGCAATTGAGACAGGAGAAATCCACATCGATGTTGCATTTCTCGGCGCACCAAGTTCAGATGATTACGGTAATTCCAACGGATCTCATGGAAAGGCGACCTGTGGTTCTCTGGGTTATGCCAAGATTGACGCCGAATATGCGGACAAGGTCGTCATCATCACCGATAACCTGGTTCCTTATCCCAACACACCAGTGAGTATTCCCCAGAACCATGTGGATTATGTGGTGCAGGTCAATTCTATTGGGGACCCTGACGGAATCGCCAAAGGAGCCACAAGGATCACGACAAATCCAAAGGACCTCCTCATTGCTGAAAATGCATGCAAGATCATCACAGCCTCTCCTTACTATAAGGAAGGCTTCTCCTTCCAGGCAGGTACAGGCGGTTCGACCCTCGCCGTGGCAAGATACCTTGCGGAGGCCATGAGAAAGGATGAAATCAAGGCTTCCTTCGCACTTGGCGGCCTAACCGGACACATGTGTGAGATGCTTGAAGAAGGACTCATTGAAAAGGTCATCGATACCCAGAGCTTTGATCGCGGGGCCATCGAATCCATGAAAAACAATGAGAATCATTACGAAATCAGCGCATCATTCTACGCGAATCCCGGAAACAAGGGTGCTGCGGTAAACAAGCTCGATATCGTCGTTCTTTCAGCCCTGGAGATAGACACGGACTTCAATGTCAATGTCATGACAGGTTCTGATGGAATCATCAGAGGAGCGTCAGGCGGGCACAGCGATACGGCTGCAGGTTCTAAACTGAGCCTTATCCTGACCCCGCTGATCCGAGGAAGGATCCCGACCATCGTAGAGAACGTCAATACCATCATCACTCCAGGCGAAAGCGTGGATGTGGTTGTCACTGAAATTGGGATTGCCATCAATCCGAAAAGACAGGACCTTATTGAAGCGTTCAAGAATCTTCCGGTTGCGCAATACACGATTGAAGAACTCCAGAAAAAAGCTTATGCTGTAGTTGGAGTACCCGATCCCATCGTCTACGATGAAAAGGTTGTTGCCCTCATCGAATACAGGGATGGAAGTCTCATCGATGTCGTACGAAAAGTCAGAGATTAAGATAAAGCAGGGAAGAAATGATATGAACCATGAATCGTTATTTAGAGAAGGAAGCACTCCGTTTCTGGAGGAAGTCCTTCTAAACCGAGAAAGAAGAGCAGGATTTGAGAGGAAGCTCACAGGAACCTATCCTGGGACTTCCATCCTAGCCTTCAAACTGAATATCCCAGGGCCGGTAAAAAACAATGAGCCGATCCGATGCATTTTTAGTCTCGGGAAGAAGGATATCGAAAGAGTGCTTATGAATAGCGGATTCAAGATCAGCTACAAGAAGGAACTCGACCTCAAGACCGGTCCCGAGCTGTTCCTTGCCGTTTTGGCGTCCCCGGTTTCATTGAAGACGCTCATGGTGGCCCTTGAAGAAGAGACACCGCTGGGACGGCTCTATGACATTGATATCCTGTATGATGACCAGGGTGAGATGAAGAGCATTGGCCGCGCACAGACAGGTTTTCCCAAGAGAAAGTGCTTTGTCTGTGAAGAAGATGCCAAGGTATGCGGAAGAAGCCGGGCTCATACCATTTTGGAAATGTATGATAGAATAGAAGAAATGATGAAGAATGAAAGGAGATTGACGTAATAGTGGAGAAGAAAATACGTTTTGTGGATACCATCTTAAGAGATGCGCACCAAAGTCTCATTGCCACCCGAATGTCTACCGAGCAGATGCTGCCCATACTGGAAAACCTGGATGAAGCAGGATATTATGCATTGGAAGTATGGGGTGGGGCTACCTTTGATGCCTGCCTGAGATTTTTGAATGAAGATCCCTGGGAGAGACTGCGAACCATAAGAAAACATGTGAAAAAGACCAAGCTGCAAATGCTGCTTAGGGGACAAAATATTCTCGGATACAAGCATTATCCTGATGACGTCGTTGAAGCTTTTGTACAAAAGGCCATCGAGAACGGCATTGACATCGTAAGGGTGTTTGACGCGCTCAATGACCTGAGAAATCTGGAGACCTCGATGATGGCCATCAAGAAATATGGCGGCCAGTGTCAGGCTTGTATCTGCTACACCATCAGCGATATCCATACCGTTGACTACTACGTGAAACTGGCGGGTGAAATGGAGAAGATGGGCGCGGATTCCATCGCCATCAAGGACATGTCCGGAATTCTTACTCCGGATACGGCCTACAAGCTCGTGAAGGGAATCAAGGGCATCACAAATCTGCCGATTGAAGTCCATACCCATGCCACATCAGGCATCTCTGAGATGACCTACATGAAGGCTGTTGAAGCGGGTGCGGATATCATCGACACCGCGGTTTCCACCTTCTCGGGAGGAACAAGCCAGCCTGCAACAGAATCCATGGCCATTGTCCTCAGTGAACTCGGTTATGACACAGGCCTTGATCTCAAGAAGATCAAGTATGTGGCTGATTATCTCAAACCGCTGAAAGATCAGTTCAGAAAGGACGGGATCCTGAATCCCAAAGTCATGGATGTCGAACCTGACACCCTGATCTACCAGGTACCTGGAGGCATGCTCTCCAATCTCCTTTCCCAGCTGAAGGATGCTCACAAAGAAGACAAGTTCGAGGATGTCCTCCGGGAAGTCCCTAAAGTCCGGGCTGAACTCGGATATCCGCCTCTGGTCACCCCATTGTCACAGATGGTGGGAACCCAGGCACTCATGAACGTTCTGAGCGGAGAAAGATACAAGATGATCCCAAAGGAAATCAAAGATTACGTCAAGGGCCTCTACGGAACGCCACCAGGATCGATTTCCATGGAGATGAAGGAAAAAATCATCGGAGACGAGGATGTCCTGACCATGAGGCCGGCTGACCTCCTTGCACCAGCAATGGAGAACTATAGGAAGGAACTGGGATTGCTTGCGGAGTCCACAGAGGATGTGCTGATGTACGCACTGTTTCCAACCCTGGCACTCCCCTTCCTGAAGAAGAGACAAGATCCTTTCTTTGATGTTGTTGAACAGACCGTTACCGTAATCCTGTGAGGTTTGCCAGAGAATAGCCAGTGAGAGAAGATATCCGATTTTTGGATATCTTCTCTAATTTTCACCCAGGATGGCCTGAAGATTTCGCATTACAAGGTAACGATGCTTTTTACCGGGAAAACTGATACAATGATACAAGAAAAGTACCAAATTTCTGGTGCTGGATCAATATATCGCACAGGAGGCAGACAATGGAAAAGAAAGAGGTGTCCTTGAAATTCAATCAAGGATTTGAAGGAGAACTCATCGCTCCCCTGGGAACAGCCAGGATTGGCAGCAAAGAAGGAACACTGGAACCTTATGACATGCTATTAGGGGCATTGGGTTCCTGTCTATACGCCACCTTTTTAGAAATCGCCATAAAAAAGCGTATCGGATATGAAGGTGTGGACATAAAAATTACCGGAGAAAAGAGGGAGGAAGTCCCAACCACTTTGAAATATGTCCATGTCGAGATGGTTGTCATCAAACCGGATCAGGAAAAAGGACTAGACCAGGCATTAAAGCTTGCAACAGAATACTGCTCCATCTATCAGACAATCTCTAATGTGGCTGAAATGACCTATCATCTTACCTTTGCATAAACAGGCCTTCAGAATCAATCTCATGGGTTTCACTGAAGAGAATGAGAAATCAGTCTGTCTGTTAAAATGAATTGCATAAAATCTAAAAGCAGCGTATAATACATTGTATAAGATTCAATTTTAAAAACAGATGGAGAAGTGAAATGAGTATGATAACAACAGAAATGACATTCGAGAAGGATGTCCTGAACAAAAAAGGCTTGGTCCTGGTAGATTTTTGGGCGCCTTGGTGCGGACCCTGCAAGATGGTTGGACCTATCTTGGAGCAGGTGGCTGAAGAAAACAAGGGTCATATCGTGATATCAAAAGTCAATGTGGATGACAACGGTCGTCTGGCGCAGTCCTATGGCGTCCAAAGTATTCCAACAATGATCCTGTTTAAGGATGGGAAAGCCGTAGATGGCGCTGTCGGGCTGAGACCTAAGGAATATTTCGTAGAGCTGATCAGGAAGCACAGTTAGTCCTGTTGAATGATCAGAGGCTGATGAACATGACAAATGAAAAATCCAGTTTGCAGAATTCTCCTAAAAGGAACTGCAAACTGGATTTTTCTCATCATGGCGCGCCAGCCTCTCTGATAGTCATGGGCATCTCTTATTTGAGTCCGGTGCTTCCAAATCCACCACCACGGTTTGTTCCAATGGATTCGATATCCTCCGTCTGTACAAACTCGGCATGGATGACCTCATTGAAGACTACCTGGGCAATCTTGGTCCCTTTTTCAATATAGAGGGTTCCGTAAGGGTTGTTCATCTTGTCGACAACAAGGAAAGGGAAGAAATTAAGGACTTCGGCCGTCGAATTGTCTTTGTCATGATAGGAGGTGAAAACCTCCTTCGGGCTATCCGCCTTCAGGATATGATAATCCTTTTGGACCTTGTCCCGCAGCTCATCATCATAGAGCATTTCATAGGGAAGGTTCGCGATGGCGTAGGTATTCTCTACAATGACCCCTACGACGTTACGAAAGCCTGCATCAACGGTTCCAGGGCTGTTTGGGATGCTAAGGGAAGTCTTTAGGGACAGACCGCTCCTGGGCCTTACCTGCATCTCTACATGCTCTGGAAGCGCGACCTTGAAGTTCAGGGGAATAACCAGCTTCTCCATGGGTCTGATGATGATGTTTTCAGCAGAATAGACGTCCGCTCCAGCATCATTGTAGTTCGCATAAGTGGGGATACTTCCTCCACCCATCACTTCGATCTGTATCTTTACCTTTTCCATATGTTCACCTCTCGAATTCAAATTTTGAAATCTGGTTTAAGTTGATTCCGGAGAACCGGAATCATGGGAATGGCCTTTGGCTTGATGTAAACCGGCAGGATGATGCAGTATCATTCCTGTGGGTATCCTTACTGACATTATATAGGAAAACCAGGAAGCGTAGAACATTCTTTTTGCGCCAGGCCGATATAATGCACCTCACGCTGAAATAAGTTGGAAGCAGCCCCAATAAAAGGATGTCTATGATAGAATGACCTAATGAACCCTACCAGGGCATTGAATCTGAAGAATTCGGGTGACAATGATCAATTGGGGAATGAAATGGAATGGGATAAAAATTTAAGCTCTTCGAAGGCACTTATGATGGCAGATTCAGCCGAAGAGAATCAAGATGGAAGAGAAGGGAACATGAGCAAGATAAATTTTGCATTATTGGATGTGGGGATGTCACCGAGAAGAAGAGCGGACCCGCTTTTCAGAAAGTGGAAGGTTCTAGTTTGGAAGCGGTCATGAGACGCGACAAGGAGAAGCTCATCGATTATGCCAGGAGGCATGAGATTAGGGAGTATCCTACGGATTATTTGGACCTCCTGCGCGATGACGCGGTCGACGCGGTCTATGTCGCGACACCGCCGAACATGCACCATTTCTATACTTTGGAGGCTGCAAAATATGGGAAGGCCGTCTATGTGGAAAAACCGATGGCGATGACCGTGGCTGACTGCGAAGAGATGATTCGGGTGTGCAGGGATAATCATGTTCCTCTTTTTGTTGCGTATTATCGCCGGGAGCAGGAGAAATTCAGAAAAACCAAAGCTTTGGTCGATTCTTTGGAAATTGGAGAAATCAGGGCCTTCAACTATCTCTATTCATCAGGGGAACCTGTTCTAAATCCTGACAGGGCGTGGCTCCTTTCCAAGGAGGTATCTGGAGGCGGGTTACTCTATGATATCGGGTCCCATAGGGTCGATACGCTGATCTACCTTTTTAGTGATGTCCAGATGGCAACGGGGATCTCCAACAACCAGAGCAAGACTTTTCAGGTGGATGATGCTACGACCGGAATGATCAGGTTCAGGAGTGGAGTTCAGGGCAGCCTTCAGCTTTCGTTCAATGGAAATGAAAATCAGGACCAACTGACGATCATCGGGAGCAAAGGCACCCTAAAGCTCTCGATCATGTCCAATGAACCTCTGACGCTTGTCAAGGACGACATGAACCTAGAATTCAGGTTCGATGAGATGGAACATGTCCAGATGCCTCTGATCAAGCGGGTGGTGGAGACTCTGCTTGGAAAGGATTCCCTCGATGCTACGGGAATTGATGGCTTGAGGACCCAGGAAATCCTGGAGACCTTCAGCAACAGTGCCACCATCACCTACGGGTAGATACCAGCGAAAAAAGTTCTCGGAGGCCCTATAAATCGGATTTTCGCCGAATTTTGCCCAAAATAAAGACTTCTGCAGTGATGCAGAAGTCATTTTCTTACATAAAGCAATTTGAGGATATCCTCTGGATTCCTTTTGTCCCTGTATTGGTTATCAAAAGCCCAGTGAGAAATATACTGAACTTCCTCTTATAGTATACCAAAAAACAAAGAAATAAAATAGACCCAGGAGAAAAAATGTGGAATTAATTCTCCTGATATACCCAGATATCCGGATTCACCTTTGAACTGTCGATGAGGAAATAGTTCTTCGAACTGGTCATGATGATATCCGTATAAGTAAGGTCCGGTTCTTCGCTGATTTTTCTGGAATCCTTGTCCATGAAGTAGCTTGAAGCAACGAAATTCTCCCCATCAAAGGTGATCTTGATGACATACTGGCTTCCTGTCAGATCATAGATGACAACAAGAATAGAATCTTCCCTTTTGGATTCCACGTTACTCAGGAAGACTTCAAACCTATTCTTATTTTCGGTCATTGTCCCATCAAGCACGACATAACCGCGCATGAGGGCATCTTCTTTCGTCAGATAGCTATCCTTTGTACCGCATCCTGAAAGAAGGATAAACAACATCAAAAAGAGAATGGAAAACTTAACTTTTCTCATGATGAACTCCTACGAGATTTACAGCAGATGCAGAATTTCCTTTTCCAGGGAAAGGGGTTCGGTAGTCGGGGCAAATCTTTTTATGGGCACGCCATCCTTGCCGATGAGAAACTTGGTGAAGTTCCACTTCACGGAATCTCCAAGGAGTCCCTTCGTCTCTTTTCGGAGATATTTGAAGAGCTCATGGGCGTTCTCTCCATTCACATCGATCTTCGAGAACATGGGGAACGTCACCCCATAGTTGATTTCACAAAAATTCTTGATTTCTCCATCTTCTCCAGGGTCCTGATTTTTAAACTGGTTCGATGGGAAGCCCAGAACGACAAAATCCTTATCCTCCAAATTATTGTATAGGGTCTCCAGACCCGAAAATTGGGGGGTAAAACCACATTTGCTGGCGGTATTGACAATGAGCATCACTTTTCCTTTATACTGGTTCAGTTCCTGCATGTTGCCGTCGATATCCATAGCTTTAAAATCATAAACATTCATTTTGGCACCTCTTTATTATTTATAGTTTCGTTACATTTAGAATAAGATAAAAAATCAAGCTTGTCAAATATTATTGTACACAACCAATAAAAAACCGTAATTATTTGTGAGGGACGGATGCAGCTGGGGATAGACAATCTTGGGCCACCAGGGCAATTTGCCGATAAACCTATCGTGGAAACCCCCTACACTGAAGTTGAGGGTATCCCATGGTTATTGGCACCGGAGGTTCATCACCGGATCATCTGTGGGGACGTTTCCCCTTCATCATCAGTTCATTCCCTCAGACTTAATGAGAGGATAGGATTCCTGAGAGCAATCAGGTCCACGGGAACTTTCTTGCTTTTTGTAACTGCATCAGATCGACCTTCCATAGATGGGCAAATCTTCCAGGGATAACGGGATTGGGCTTTGTTAAGCTGCTAGTAGAGTTAATAGTTCACCCGTCATATGAATCGGGCAAACATTTTTCGTCAGGGATTTGTGGAATAAAAAAGCACAGGACTTCAATAAAGAAATCCTGTGCTTTTATTGTGGTGACCCCTACGGGAATCGAACCCGTGATTCCAGCGTGAGAGGCTGATGTCTTGACCGCTTGACCAAGGGGCCACAATGTTGACGACTAATTTATAATATCATTCATTGCTGCACAAGTCAATAGGAAATCTAGGAGGCGGGGACATCGGCCCGACCTCCTGTTCAAGGGAGAGCCAGCTTTTCAAGAGTTCATAAATGGATATTCAGCTCTTCATCCAGGTTTCAATATCCTGAAAAACTCTCGTTCGGTTGAGTTCGTTTAGCATTTCGTGACGCCCACCTTCATAGAGTTTACATTTAACGTCTTTGAATCCTGCCTCTTGGAGTTCTGCGTAGACGGAACTTACACCCTTTCCGTAATTGCCCACGGGGTCTTCCTTTCCGGAAATCATGAGGATGGGCAGGCTTGTTGGAATGGTATTTGTCCAGCCGCTGGCAGTGACTTTTTTCATCAGTCGAAGCAGGCTGGTGAAACCATTCATGGTGAAGATGAAGTTGCACTTGGGGTCCCTGGCATAGGTCTCCACGATTTGTTTATCCCGGGTGAGCCAGGAAAATTCCGAAGGCTCATCCCTGAAGTGGGAGGTAAATCCGTTGAAGAAGACCTTGTTGAACATCTTGCTGTGATACCGTGGGCCTCTGAGGCCCTCGATGATGGAGGCAAGGCCAAGACCTGCGGACGCCACAGGATTCTTTCCTCCTGTGCCGCTTATGATGGCACCGGACAGACCTAAGGCATATTTTGAAAGATAGTCTCTCAGGACGAAAGAGCCCATGCTGTGCCCCAGGATGAAATAGGGGGTCTCTGGATATTCCGTTCTGATGATATCGGTCATTTTTTTCAAGTCCTCCGTGAGGCATTCATATCCCAAATCTTCGGAGAAGAAACCCAGGTCGTCCATTTTGGAGATGCTGTTGCCATGGCCAGCGTGGTCATTTCCACAAACCAGGGTGCCGTGGCTTGTCAGATAGTCGATGAATTCACCGTACCTTTCAATGTATTCACACATGCCGTGGGAAATCTGAAGGATGCTGGCAACTTCCCCAACTGGTTTGAAGCTGTAGTAGGTGATGGGTGTGGTTCCGTTTGAACTCATAAATGTAGAGACAGATTTTGAATGTTCCATGACATACCCCTCTCAACAGCTGATCCGATTCTTACATCGTCCTGTTGTTACCATTATAAGCAATAGGGATTGCCAATGGCAAATAAATCAAAATAATAGAATTTAGGGTATCAAAAACTATCTGGAAAGTTGTGAAGTGTGATAACATAGGAGTTACAGGAATAGTATACAGTCTATGGTATTCAAGCTATTCATCCGTTGACAGAAGATGCGTATCACAAGAGGGGGAAGAATGTTGAAAAAAAACATTGTTTTATCGATGCTCCTGGCGGCCATCCTGGTCTCAGGATGCAACAAGGCACCAGAAGTCGTTCCAGTAACCACGCCGCAAGAAGATGTGCCGATTGAAACCCAAGTGGAAGTCCCTATAGAGACACCTGTGGAAACACCGGTAGAAGTGCCGACGGTCGCAAGATATGGCACAGTTCCAGCAGGGCTATCGCCCATGACAGGTCTCCCCTATGAGGGAGATGGAAAAGTCGTCATGGTGCAGGTGGAAAATACCGAGGCGGCAAGACCTCATAGCGGATTGGCCTCAGCAGACCTGATTTATGAGATTGAGGTCGAGGGTAAAATCACCCGCCTCACCGCATTCTTCTTGAGTTCCTATCCTGAAAAAGTAGGGCCGGTGAGAAGTGCCAGGAGGCAGCATATGTATCTCTGGAGCGAATGGAAGTATGTCTATGCCTTTTTCGGTGGCTCCAGTGTCAGACCGGCGAATCACATTTACGATCTCATGGAAGAGCTGAAAATCAACACACCCTATATCGATGGGATGAGAATCGGAAAGTCATTTTCCAGGTCCTCGGACAGGCCCGCACCCCACAACGCCTATACGAACACGAAATATATCGTTGAGAATCTTTACGATTTCGACCCGGTGGACAGAAGCCTGTACTTTGATGAAAGTGCCCTTATCGAGGGAGCTCCTGTAAGGAATATCTCCTTTTCCTATAACTCAGGAAATAAGGTAAGCTATGCTTACAATAACGAAAACAAGCAATACCGGCGCGCTATCAACGGGAAAGCCATGATGGACAAGGAAAGCGGCAAGCAGATTGAAGTGACGAACATCATCATTCAGCATGCCAACCATTATGCCATCAAGGGTACGGTCTATACGAACATCGACCTGGTTGGCAAGGGAACCGCGGAATATTATACCGACGGAATCGCCAGGGTAGGTACCTGGGAGAGGAAGGATGTGGCCTCTTATACCATCTTCTATGATGATAAGGGTGAGGAAATTGCCTTCAAGCCAGGGAAGACGTTTATCCAGATTGTAAGAAATGATACGGCGGTTCAGGTTGATTAAGGACATGATGGAGCGATGCCGAATCATCCAAACCCGATATCCAACTAGATGAGTCAGAAACAAGAAAGCACTGGACCCAAGCCATATGGCTTGCATCCGGTGCTTTCTTGAAATATCATCATCTGTTACATAACTGATGTTTGGCTCATCTGTTTATCTCCTGTGGTTACAGATCATCGGCATTGAAGGTATCCCCATGGTTTAGGTCGCCATACTGGAATCCCAGCTTGAACCACTTCATCCGCTGGGCCGACGTGCCATGGGTGAAACTGTCTGGAACGACATAACCCTGAGCACTCTTCTGAAGTCGGTCATCGCCGATGGCGTTTGCCGCATTCAGCGCTTCCTCCAGGTCGCCCTCATCCAGATATCCCTTATCTTTTGCATGGTTCGCCCATACTCCCGCAAAATAATCCGCCTGGAGTTCAAGTCTGACAAGATACTTGTTTGCTTCCGTCTGACTTACCTGGCTCTGTATTTTCTGCACTTGTTGGGAAATCCCAAGAAGCGTCTGAACATGATGCCCCACTTCATGGGCGATGACGTAAGCCATGGCAAAGTCCCCTGGAGCGCCAAACCGTTCACCGAGCTCCTTGTAGAAACTAAGATCGATATAGAGCTTCTGGTCCGCAGGACAATAGAATGGTCCCGTGGATGAGCCTGCCACACCGCACGCGGATTGGACACTGTCGTTGAAAATGACGAGAGTGGGATTCTGATAACTCATTTTGTTTTCTCTGAAAATCTCCGACCAGGCATCCTCTGTGTCGGCAAGGACCACGGAAACAAAGTCCTTGAGATCCTCTTCCTCCTGAGTGCTTTCATAGGTTGTGTTGTTCCCTGGAGCTGAAATCCCCGGATTATTGATGATTGAACCCACGTCACCGCCCATGAGGGCAATGATAATCAAGATGATGATTCCAAGACCACCACCCATTATTCCTTTCCCTCCGATGCCGCCCATCTTTGAAGAACCGGAACTTCTTCTGTCCTCGACATTGGAGCTGGACCTTCTACCTTTCCATTTCATATAAATCTCTCCTAACGCTATAGATGATCATTGACATCATCGCGAAACTTTATCAACATAGAGCAATTCTCTTTCTTGTTACCCTGATTATATCATTTTTATCAGCAACATTGACTGACAATTGACCCTGAGCGGAGTACGTATTGTTAAGAAAGTATTAACATGCATAATTGAAGAAAACTGATAAGATAAATTTAAAAAAATCATATTATAGTAATAATCAGATAATAAATGTTATTGATGTATATATTTGGATTGATATAAACGTTTTCACTATAGTTTTTAAATAAAAAAATTAGAACCATATGTTTGTTTGTTATGTCCATGTTAAAGATTTTTTATGAAACTGTTAAATCGTGAGATCATCTTGACAAAGTGAAAAGATAGCGCGAATAGTTATCAACAGGTAATGTGGATAAAACACGAATTTTGTGGATAACTTTTCGTTGGTTCTGTAGCAATTCAGGGGTTTGTCAACATTATCCACAGTTTTACCAGAATAAAACACGCATTCGGTGGATAACTCTCGGGCTGTCCAGGATTCAATGTGGACAACAATACAAGGAGTAAAAATATGAGATTCATAAAAGATACAGTGAAGGCAACATTCATCAGCAGGCCAAACCGTTTTCTGGCGCATGTCGAAGTTGAAGGTGAAGTTTTAATGGTTCACGTGCCTAACACAGGAAGAATTAGAGAGATTCTAATTCCAGGATGCACGGTCATCCTGAGAAAAGATGAAAATCCGAATAGAAAAACCGCTTTCAGCCTTATCGCGGCATATAAGGGAGAAGCACTCATCAACATCGATTCGCAAATTCCCAACAGGGTTGTGGAGGAAGCTCTTCTGGAAGGGAGAATCAGTGAACTTAAGGAGTATTGTACTGTCAAGAGGGAAAAATTCTACAAGAAAAGCAGGTTCGATTTTCTTTTGGAGAATGAGAAAGGGATGAAGTACTATCTTGAGGTCAAGGGCGTCACGCTTGAAAAGGATGGCTTTGCCAGTTTCCCCGATGCTGTGACACAGAGGGGGGAAAGGCATATCAGGGAGCTCATGGAAGCCAGGGAAGAAGGCCATGGTGCTGGTGTGATCTTTGTTTTGCAGATGGAGAACATGAAACACTTCACCCCTGCCTGGACGAGGGATCCGTTGTTTTCGGCAGCACTGAAAGCGGCAAAGGCCTTTGGAGTTGATGTCCTGGCTTATGGGTGCAGGGTTACGGAAACGTCCCTCGACCTGACAACCTCGGTGAAAGTGACTGTGGATGAGAACTCTTCCCTCAACATCTACTAGGGAATCTTTTTCCTCAAATTTGGTTCGAGCTTCATTTAGTTGCTATAATTATGAGAAGATAGCGATTCAGTGAGATGCGATAGGTCTTCAACGGAAAATACCGAGTGGACAGAGAACGATTCGCGTTTGTAAATACACATTGAAAACATAGGCAGGAAAATTAAGTAAGGGTCACTGTAAGGTGATGCAAATGGAGGTCATATCATGAATAGCGAGAAGAATAATGAAAAGAAGAACATCCCTTATATCAAAACCACGCTGAGAGCACATATCATCGAGGTGCCCGAAGTGATTAGGAAAGCATCAGGCATGGTCATCCTGGGAAAGAGAATAAAATCTCTGATCTTTACGACCGATGTCGCGCTCATCAAGAATACCAATGCGGATGCCGTCATGAGCGTCTATCCGTTCACGCCCCAGCCCATCATCACCCAGAGTCTGGTGAATGCATCCGATGTTCCTGTGTTCTGTGGCGTAGGTGGGGGTACGACAACAGGAAAGAGGGTCATCAACCTTGCGCTGGACGCCGAATTTAAAGGGGCTATTGCGGTTGTCCTTAACAGCCCGACAAAAAATGAGCTTATCGAAGGGGTGAGAGAAACCATCGACATCCCCATCGTCGTCACTATCGTATCTGAGTTTGAGGATTTCGAAGCGAGGATAAAGGCAGGTACGACGATCTTCAATGTCTCTGGCGCCAAGGATACCGCGAAGATTGTCCGGAAGATCAGGTCCCTGTATCCTGAGTTCCCGATCATCGCCACTGGCGGACCGACGGATGAAAGCATTATGGAAACCATCGAAGCGGGGGCAAATGCCATCAGCTACACTCCGCCATCGAATACGCAAATCATGAAGACGCTAATGGATAAGTATAGGGAGCAATTCCTATGATAACAACGATTTTAGCTGAAAATTGCAAGCATTGTCCGGAATACCAATCAAGCTGCGAAGGGAACGATCCTGGGTGCATTTGCTTCGGATGTCCCAGGAATTTGGGACAATGCATTACAGTTAAGTACTGTAGGGAAACAGAATCGGTCCTGGACCTCGTAGAGAGTGTAGACACCGATAGGGAAATCATGATAGAAAGATACTATAAGTTAAAAATGGAATAGAGAAGGAGAGAATGATTTGGAAAACTACAAAGACGAATTCAAAAAGTTTCTTGACTATCAGCTGGAACTGAAGAACATCGGAGATGCCGCAGGTGTACTGTACTGGGATTTGGCCACCATCATGCCGCCAAAAGGGGTGGAAAGAAGATCTGAAGTCATCGGATACCTGAGCCAGATGTCCTATAAGATTGAGACTTCCGAAGAATACGGGAAAACTGTTTATGGTCTCTTTGAGCATTATGATGAAATGGATGACAAAGAAAAAGCGATGATCAAGAACGCCAAGAAGTCATTGGATTTCATGAAGAAGATTCCTGAACAGGAGTACCTGGATTACAGCGTGCTTGTGGCTGGAGCAGAAACCCATTGGGCGGCTGCAAGGGCAAAGAACGACTATGAGGCCTTCAGGCCAATCCTGGAAAAAATCGTGTATTTCAACAAGAAGATTGCCGGATATATCGGATACGAGGATACACCCTACGATGCCCTGCTGGATCTGTATGAACCAGGCGCTACAGTAAAGGCGCTGGATTCCGTGTTCAAGGAATTGAGAAACGGGCTCGTCACCCTCCTTGCCAAGATCAAGGAAAGCGGTGTCAAGATCGACAGCAGCATCCTCCAGGGGGATTATGCCATCGCCCCCCAAAAGAAGTACAATATCGAACTTGCAAAGAGACTGGGCTATGACTTCGAGAGAGGGGCCATCGCTGAAAGCGCGCACCCTTTCTCCACAAATTTCGGAAACAACGATGTGAGAATTACGACAGCCTACAGCAAGGAAGATCCCTTGACAGCGATGTATTCCACCATCCATGAGACAGGCCATGCCATCTACGAACAGAACATTCCGGATGACCTCACCCGAACCAATATCGGCGGAGGGGTATCCATGGGAATCCACGAATCCCAATCCAGATTCTATGAGAATATCATCGGAAGAGGAAAGGAATTCATCGAAGGAGAATACCCCAGTCTCATCGAAGCCTTCGAAGGGTTGAAGGAGTATAGTGCTGAGGAGATTTACCGGGCAATCAACAAGGTCGAACCCTCCCTGATCCGGATTGAAGCAGATGAACTCACCTACAGCCTCCACATCATCATCAGATATGAGCTGGAGAAGATGCTGATCAATGGCGAGGTTAATTTTGATGAACTGCCCAAACTATGGGCGGACAAATACACGGAGTATCTTGGCGTCACTCCTGATACCTTCGCAAATGGCGTACTCCAGGATGTGCACTGGGCAGGCGGCATGATCGGATACTTCCCAAGCTATGCCCTGGGAAACCTCAACGGTGCCCAGATGCTCTACAAGGGAATCCTGAGGGACATTCCAAACTACTACGAACTCATCTCGGAGGGAAAGATCAGCGAAATCACGAAATGGCTGGCGGATAATGTCCATAAGTATGGTGGAACCTACGAGCCGAAGGTCCTGATTGAGAAGATAACCGGAGAACCTCTAAATGCAAAATATTTTCTTCAATATCTCAATGAGAAATACAGCAAGATCTACAATTTGTAAGAATCCTGATCTGTAATTCAAGAAAATGAGCGCAATAGACCCTAAAAACCCTATGGAAAGCCGGACTGCTTGCCATAGGGTTTTACTTGGGGTAATTGTGAGGCTTGCCGACATGAGCGGGTTGCAAAATAGCGGAGCTGGCCTTACAGGTTTTCCACGATATGGAGAATGATGTTCACGGTGTTTTGTACAGCCTTGTCCTTGAACTTTTCGTAATCCATGGATGCACCTGTTCCGGCATTGTCTGAAATGGCCCGGATGACCGCGAAGCGGAGGTTGTTCAGGTAGGCGACCTGCGCGATAGCCGCGCCTTCCATCTCGCAGGCAGATGCGTTGAACTCCTCATCCAGGGACAGGATCCTCTCCCTGCTGCTGATGAACTCATCACCGCTGACGATGATTCCCTTGTAAGTCCCATAGTCCTCGTTCCTGAGGGAAAACTCATAGGCGAGCCTTGTCAGCAGGTCATCCGTCTTGAATTCTGAAGTCTCAAATCGAGGGATTTCTCCTTTCTTCAAGCCAAAGGCCGTGACATCCATGTCATGCTGGATCAGCGAAGTGGCGATGACGACATCAAGGGGCCGGATGTATTCCTTGATTCCCCCAGCGACACCGACGTTGATCAGGTGGGTGACGTGGTAGTCATCAGAAAGAATCTGCGCACATACCGCTGCGTTCACTTTTCCGATGCCTGAGACCACAAGGACAACGTCCAAATCCTTCAGTTTTCCCCGATAAAATTCCATTCGGGCTTTGTTCCTGGTCTCCGAAAGAGTCATGACTTCCTTCAGCGGGGCGAGTTCTTCCTCCATGGCACAAATGATTCCTAATGTCTTTTGCATTTTATCTCCTTCTGCGTATACCGGTTTTTTTGAATTCCTCTTTATTTCTAACCATAGTATAATGTATTATGTACAAGTGCGAAAGGGATGTTAATGATGCAACATGAATTAAGAAGAACGGAAATGCTCATGGGAGAAGAGAAGCTCCTGAAGCTGCATAACTCTAAAGTGGTAATCTTGGGTCTTGGCGGTGTCGGTGGTTCAGCTTTTGAAACTCTGGTGAGAGGAGGTTTAGGGAAGATAAGCGTCGTGGATAACGATGTCTTCACCATGTCGAACCTGAACCGGCAAATCCTGTGCAACTATGGTAATATTGGAAAATACAAGGTTGACGCCGCGCTGGAACGCGCAAAGGGAATCAACCAGTACTGTGATGTGGAAGGATTCATCGAATTCATCAGTCTGAAGAACATCGAAAGAATCATCTCCCCGGACACTGATTTTGTCATCGATGCCATCGATACGGTCACCAGCAAGCTACAGGTGATCAGGTACTGCCACGACCATGGCATAAGAATCATCAGCTCCATGGGGACAGGCAATAAGGTTGACCCCTCAAAGCTGGAGATTACGGATATCTTCCTGACCACGATGGACCCCCTGTCCAGGGTCATGAGAAAGGAACTCCGACGAAGGGGGATAACTTCCCTGCAGGTAGTCTCTTCGACAGAGAAGCCTGTCGTCCCAAGAATCTTCGAAGGAGAGGCTGACGAAGGCCTGGAAAGTGAGCGAAAGAAAAGAAGCACTCCTGGGAGCACTTCCTTCATACCGCCAATGGCGGGAATCCTGATTGCCGCTGAGGTCATCAATACCCTTGTCGGATAGCCGCGGGATAAGGGGCTTCAGCGAACAGGGGGACAGGTCTATGGAAGCCTGAATTGGTTGATCTCTCCGATATACTCGTAACCAAAGGCACCAAGTTTCTCAACTAAACCTGCTTGATCGATTTCATAATTGTCGCATAGGGCTTTGAGGGAATCAGCTTCATTTCTTAGTTTGGTGTTGATCAGACTGAGGAGGATGAATGGATCCATTTCCTTGATACTCTCATTGTCGATTTTGATGTCTGTTGACATTAACTTCACTCCTTTGTAAACGAATACTTATGTTAAAAATATTATATCCTATAGGATATGCCAAATGCAAAATATAAACATGAATTTGAATTTTATTATCATATTGTTAATTATTTATCGTTTTATGTAATTGTTTAGCAATGAATTCTACAATAATCTGACCCTGAAGAGAAATGTTGTGACGGAGGCCGGTAGACTTTAATTTCCGTTACCGGTAAAATAGAAACCAGAGCATAATGAGACTGCAAAGAGGAGTTGAGGGTTGTTTTTTCACCCCTGGTGGAACGACATGAAGATATGAAGACATTTGAAAAATACAGGATCAAGAATCTTGAACTGAAGAACAGGGTGGTCATGCCTCCGATGTGCATGGACATGGCCGATGAGGGTCATCCTACGGATTTCCACTGCATCCACTACGGCAATGCGGCACTTGGAGAGATCGGGCTGATCATCGTTGAGGCCACAGGGGTCACACCGGAAGGAAGGATCCTGGAACGGGATCTGGGTTTATGGGATGACGACCAGATTCCAGGCCATCGCAGACTGGTTGATCTGGTTAAGAAATATGGGTCCCACGTTGGGATTCAGCTCGGCCATGCCGGTAGAAAATGCTGGATAGACGAAGTTGTTCCCTTTGCCCCTTCTGCAATCAGATTCAATGAGGAATATTCCGTTCCCAAAGAAATGACGAAGGATGATATTGAAAGAATTAAAAAAGCCTTCCGGGAAGCTGCCATCAGAAGCATCGAAGCGGGATACGAGCTCATCGAACTCCACGGAGCACACGGATATCTTATTCATGAGTTCCTGAGCCCGCTGACGAACCAGAGGACAGATGAGTACGGCGGTTCCAGGGAGAACAGGGTCAGATTCCTCAAGGAAGTGACTGCGGAGGTGAAATCGGTAATTCCGAAAGACTTCCCACTCATCTTGAGGGTATCCGCCTCAGACTATGTCGAAGGTGGCATAGACATCGAAGAGATGGTGGAAATCATCAACCTCGTCAGGGAGGACTTCGATATGATCCATGTCAGCTCCGGCGGACTCGATATCAGACAGAAGATCAACCTCTACCCGGGGTATCAGGTGAAGTTCTCCGAAATCATCCGGAAGAGATGTTCGATTCCGACGATAACGGTGGGACTCATTACAGAAATCAACCAGGTGGAAGAAATCCTGTCCAATGACAGGGCGGACTTGGTCGCCCTTGGAAGGGTTCTCCTGAGAGACCCCTTTGTCATCATCAAGGAAGGTAACGGCTATGTTACCCCTCTTTTCGCCTATAGAAGAGGATTTAACGTAAACTGGGCAAAGAAGAAATAGCCTGTCCGAACTGCTCTTTTCGTCGGAGCAGGGGATAAGGTCAAAGATGGCCTCCAGGGATTTCTTACTCCTGGCTGCCATCTTTTTTTCATGTCCGGTATTCCCACTTCCTCGGCCTTATTTCATTACATAGGTAATTTTGATATAATAATCCAAATTGGATCATCGCAGGAGGACATGTTCGTGACGGAAAGAACCAAAGCCATAATCATGCTTATCATCGCTTCCATTCTCTGGAGTACCGGAGGACTTCTCATCAAGATGGTCGACTGGAATCCTGTCGCTATCTCGGGATCGAGGAGTTTCATCGCGGGAATGGTCATCTTTGCCTATCTCAAGAAACCCAAGATCACCATGTCCAGACCCCAGGTGGTGGGGGCAATCGCTTATGCCTCCACGGTCAGCCTCTTCGTGATGGCGAACAAACTGACTACCTCTCCCAATGCCATCCTCTTGCAATACACTGCACCCGCTTTTGTCGCAGTCCTGGGCGTATGGCTGCTCAAGGAGAAAATCCACTGGTTTGACCTGGTTTCCATCCTTTTTGTCCTCGGTGGAATGGTGCTTTTCTTTTCTGATTCCAGTGGACAAGGAAATTCACTGGGGAACGCCATCGCCGTCGCCAGTGGTTTCTTCCTGGCGGTGGTCACAGTGGCGCTTCGCTTCCAGAAGGAGGGTTCACCGGTGGAGACCATGCTCCTTGGAAATTTCCTGACTTTCATCGTCGCCATTCCTTTTATTTTCGGTGGGCTTCCTGATCTGAAAAGCATCATGGTCATCATTCTCCTGGGTGTCGTTCAGCTTGGAATCTCCTACATCCTCTATGGTCTTGCGCTTAAGCATGTGACGGCACTGGAAGCGGTTCTGATCACAGTTATCGAACCTCTTCTCAACCCGTTCTGGGTATTCACCGTCGTTGGGGAGAAACCGACATTCCTCTCCCTCCTTGGGGGAATTGTTGTTCTTCTTGGCGTTGTGGGAAGAAACATCGCCTTCGTCAGGCATACGGCGAGATTGAAGAAGACCGCATCTGCGGTGATGCCACAGTAGGTCAAAGAATTTCGATCAATGAAGAGCTTCATTGCGCTTCTTCAAAGGGGTTTACCGATGCGGACCCATCGAAGATTTCCTCGAATATTGACCTCCTTCACGATGTCTCCTGAAAATCCTTGACCCAGGTCAAGGATATTCCCAAAAGGACAGGGTATAATAAAGCCAATCAAGCAAAGGGAGGTAAGGAAATATGGATAAGAAAGTATTCCAACTGGACACATTGACCTGTCCAAGTTGTGTGGTGAAGATAGAAACCACGCTGAATAGGATGCCGGGGATTGAAAAGGCAGAGGTTATGTTCAATGCCAGCAAAGTCAGGGTGAGCTTTGACGAAACTGCACTGACAGGAGAGAAGATCAAAGACACCATCGTCAAGCTCGGATATGATGTCCTCGGGACAAAGTAACCGTAACAGAAGAGGGAAAGAAACAATTTAAAATAAATCTATCATCACTAAGAAGAGTAGAGACCCGTTTGGAAGGGTTTCTACTCTTTTCTTCTTCTTAACTTGATGCAGGTCAAGGTTTTCATGAAGGTCATGGCTTATAATACAGTCAAACAGGAATGAATGAGAGAAATAGTTAGGAGTTGGAAGTCATGAAAAACAAAAAAAGAAAGATCGTCATCCTATCGGGGATTCTGGCAGGCCTTGCGCTGGTTCTTGGGAGATTTACCCCGCAGGATACCCTGGGAGATATTCTGATGGTCCTTGCGGCATTTGTCGCTGGCCATGAGATTGCACTAAATGCCCTGAGGGGACTTAGATACAGGATCCTTGGCATAGATGCCCTGGTCACCATTGCGGTTGTCGGGGCAATCCTTATCGGGGAGTACTTTGAGGCTGCAGCTGTGACCTTCCTCTTTACCTTCGGGAGCTATCTGGAGTCCATGACCCTGGAAAAGACAAGGTCGGCCATCAAGTCCCTCATGGATCTGGCACCGGTGACGGCAAGAGTCATAAGAGGCGAAGAGGAAGTCATGCTGGATGTCATGGATGTGGTTCAGGGAGACAACCTCCTGGTCAAGCCCGGGGAGAAGATTCCCGTAGATGGGAGGGTTCTCGAGGGGGGAGCCTTCGTCAATCAGGCAGCGATTACTGGAGAGAGCATGTCCGTAGAAAAAAATGTCCTGGACAAGGTGTTCCAGGGGACGGTCCTGGAGTCGGGATTCTTCACCATGGTGGCCGAGAGGGTCGGAGAAGATACGACGTTCAGCCGGATCATCGAGATGGTGGAAGAAGCCCAGGACAAGAAAGCCAGGACTCAGAAATTCCTGGAGAAGTTCTCCCAATATTATACCCCGGGAATTATCGTCCTCTCCTTCATCACCTATTTCATGACGAGGGATGTCAGGCTGGCCATCACACTGCTGGTCATCGCATGTCCAGGAGCGCTTGTCATTTCTACACCGGTTTCCCTTGTTGCCGGTATCGGCAACGGCGCAAAGAACGGCGTCCTGATCAAGGGTGGGGAGGTTATGGAGAGGCTGGACAAAGTGAAGGCCATCGCCTTCGACAAGACAGGAACTCTGACCCGAGGCGTTCCGGAAGTGAACAAGGTGAGCTCTTTCGAATTTTTAGAGGAGGAGCTGCTTTTCCTGGCAGCAGACCTGGAGAAAAACTCGGAACATCCTCTGGCAAAGGCCATCATCAAGAAGGCCAGAATGAATGATCTCTACAGGAACGGAAACGGAAGAAGGATATTTCAGGATGTGGAGATCATCACTGGAGGGGGAGTACGGGGAATCCTGGATAAAGACATCTACATCATCGGTAATGAAAGGCTTATGGAAAGCCTGGGTGTCCATCTGGAGAAGAACATGAAAGAGAATGTCCTCAATGAACAAAGAAGTGGGCAGACGGTGATCATGGTCGGGAAGAACGGGGAAATTATTGGTATAATATCCTTAGCGGATACGATCAGGGAAGATGCGAGAAAGCTCATCAAAAAACTAAGAAATCAGGGAATCAGGCATATGGTGATGCTGACGGGAGATAACAAGGAATATGCCAAGGCGGTGGCTGAAGATTTGGGCCTTGATGAATTCTATGCAGAACTGCTGCCGGAAAACAAGGTCAGCGCCATAGAAGAGCTCAGTGCAAAATATGGGACGGTTGCCATGGTCGGTGATGGTGTCAATGATGCACCGGCCCTCGCCTCGGCTGACCTGGGTATTGCCATCGGAGGTGCAGGGTCTGACGTGGCCATGGAGACCGCGGATATCGTCCTCATGTCAGCCGAACTGAGCAAGCTCTCCTATGCCGTAGGTCTTGGGAAGGCAACAGTGAGGAACATGAAGCAGAACATCTACTTCGCCATCTTCATCGTCCTCCTCCTCCTCATGGGCGTGCTTGGGAATGTCGTCTTCATGTCTTCGGGAATGCTCGTCCATGAGACCAGCGTAATCCTCGTCATTCTCAATGCCATCAGACTATTGAAGTACAAGGAGTGATTCAATTGAAAGAAGAGAAAAGCAGGAAGATCCTGACACTGGAAACAGACGAACACAGGCACTGCATCGAGAATGTCCCGATCTTCAGCACACTGGATGAAGACGAACTCTATGAAGTCCTCATGGTGGCCAGTCATAGGAAATTAAATAAGGGTGAGACGCTCTATACGGAAGGGGACGAGCTGGAGAAACTCTATGTCATCAACAAGGGGAAGGTCAAAATCTCCAAGATTTCGAGGGAGGGCAAGGAGCAGATCATCAGGATCCTTGATGAAAGCGACTTTACCGGGGAACTATCGCTATTTAGCACCCAAGCGGTAAAAAGCAATGCGGAGGCCATTACGACCACGGAAGTCTGCATCATCGAGGGAGAGAAGATCCGAGAACTCATGGCAACAAAATCAAGCATCGCTCTTAAAATATTGAAGGAACTCTCGAAAAGGCTGGAGGAGACCGAGGACCTTGTGGAGACCATCGGTCTCCAGGGGGTGGACGAGAAGGTTGCAACTCTTCTCCTGTCCCTCGCCAAGGAAGACACAATAGAGCTGAGCGTCTCCAAGAGGGATCTGTCTGCCCATATCCAGATCAGCCCTGAGACGTTTAGCAGGAGACTGACAAGCTTTGAGGAGATGGGACTCATCAGGCAGGAGAGCAGCAGAAGGATCATCATCCTGGATCGGGAAGCCCTGGAACGGTTCGGGGAGTAGCGAGAATCAGTACGCAGAAATCGTGCAAATGGACTTTTAGCAAAACAAACGCTGAAGCTTTTTAAAAAGTCTTCAGCGTTTGTTTTCATGTTTTCTAAATCCGTATTTTTATATCCCTTTCCCATAAGGCTTTGGGTTCCTCCTATATGGACATATCCCTGCTGTTGTAGTTCCTCAGAGAAGACGCCAGGAGGCCGATGATGAGTGCTACGGAAAGTAGGAGATACTGGCTGTTCAATCTGATGGTCTCGATGATTTCAGCGATGGGAAAGTACCTGAAGGGGGTGAGATACCGGACAATCCCAGGGTCATCCATCATATCGTGCAGGATTGAGAGGATGTAGGTAAAGAAGACAATTCCCAGGGTCAGTTTCTGTGCGGCTCTTGGTTTCTTGACCAGCGTCGCGGTGAAGACCCCGACAAAGAAAAAGAGGACCATGACGATAAACATGCTCAGGGTCTCGCTTATGACCAGGCTGACGATACCAGGCGCTGAGGAAAACATGTTGATGGCAAAGAAGGACATGGCGAAGGTGAAGGCACAGAAGATGGTAATCATGAGGATCCCGACCAAGATCTTTGAAATCAGGATGCTCTGTCTTGAGCGGGGTTTCACCAGAAGGAACTCTGAGGTCCTCATGAGCTCTTCCTTGGCCACAAGCTTCGAACCCATCATTGCCGCGTAGATGATCCCCATGAGAATCACATAGTTGAACAGGATTCCGAAGTAACCTTCGATGGTCGCGAGATCCAGGTTGACAAAACCGAACAGGGCTAAGAGGATTTTGGGCATCGTATTGATGACTTCGTTGAGGTCCCCCGTGGTATCCTTCATGACAGAGAACTCGCTCAGTCCGGCAAAGACAAAGAAAGCAAGACCCATGACCCAGAAGAAAAGCGGCTTGAGTTCTGATTTGAGTTCTTTTTTAAATATGTTCATTTTATCCCCCTGATTTCCTTAAGCATGGATGTCTTTTTTCTTAAAGACAACATAACTCAGACTGAGAAACACCAAGACAATGACGAACGTCAGGATAAGATAGCGTGTCTCGTATGAGCCCCTCATAATCAGGGCATTGGCATCGAAATAACTAAATGGCGTGAGATAATAGAGGATTTCTTCCTCCATGAGCCTGCTGACCATAGAAAGGAGGTAGAAGGCGAAGACCACGCTCATGGAAAAAGAAGCGATGAAACGAATCCTTCTCCTGAGGATGCCCAGAAACACACCCAGCGCGAAAAAGACCAGTTGAATGAGGAAGCCCGACAGGGAGATAAGAAGCATGACACTGAGCCCTTCTCCATTGTCTTCGAGGAGCAGTTTCATCACCAGGGTGAACAGGGTGAGAAGGATGTTGGTGACGAGGACAATCCATATCCCGGCTGCAATCTTATAGGTAACAATTTTGGTTCTCGTCAGGGGTTTCGTGAGAAGGAAATCCGCTGTTTTGCCGGTTATTTCCTTCGAAAATAGCCCGATACCGAGATTCATGCCCATGATTCCCAGGGCGATAGAGAGATATGTGAAGATATACCCATAGAATCCGTTGAAGCTGAGCAAGGTGTCGATGTCGATGGAAAAGGCATCCAGGACCTCCTTGGGGAATTGGGAAACCATTTGCTTGTAGGCTTCTGCCTGATTGAGCATGGCAGGATAAAGCTGCATGAATACGATGATAATGGCGGCCATGGAGGAGACCCAGATGATCATGGACCTTTTATTGTTTTTTATTTCCTGTGCGATGATATTCATTTTGCTTCACCTTTTTCATAGTAATGCAGGAAAATTTCCTCCAGGCTGGGTTCTTCAATGAGAATGCTCTTGAGATTGATTTCCGAAAGAAGCTTGGTCATCTTGTTGATGTCGCCCTTGAAGATGAAGCTGACCGTATGGTTAGCAGTCGTGATGTCCGTGATTCCGTCCATCGCATTCAAAGGGGCAAGGATGGAATCCTCGGTTTCCAGGGTAAGGCGCTTATAGTTTTCATCCCTGAGGTTGCTCATTTCGTCCAGTCTGACGATGCTCCCTTCCTTGATGATGGCAACCCTATGGCACAACCTCTGCACCTCGCCCAGGATATGGGAGGAGAAGAAGATGGTCTTGCCGTTCTTGTTCTCTTCCTTGAGCAGGTTGAAGAATTTCTGCTGCATCAGCGGATCCAGGCCGCTGGTGGGTTCATCCAGGATGATGAGTTTTGGGTCATGGATCAGCCCCTGGACAATGCCAACCTTCTTTCGGTTTCCGCTGGACAGGTCTTCGATTTTTCTGTCCAGTTCAAGCTCAAGAAGGTCGGTCAGTTCGATGATCTTTTTCTTGCAGTCCTTTTTGTAGAAGGAGGCGGAGTAATTAAGGAGATCCCTGACCTTCATATCATCGTAATAGAACACTTCAGAAGGAAGATAGCCGATGTCTTCGGCAATCCTTGGCGCATCTTTCACGGAATCCAGACCGAAGATTCTGATGCTTCCCTTGGTAGGATAGATCAGATTCAGCATGGTCCGGATGGTCGTTGATTTCCCTGCGCCATTGGGGCCGATGAATCCGAAGATCTCGCCATCCTTGACATTGAAGCTGATGTCCTCGACTCCCCTGTGTTTGCCATAGTATTTGGTCAGTGCACTGATCTTAATTGTATCCATATTATTCCTCCTAAGGTCGATGTGGACTCATGTTGAGTCTCCTTGCTTAACTTCAGAATATACTATAACTTAGGGGTTTACAATAACCGGACCTTGAATAATCAAGAGTCCCCTGTTAAAACCGGAAATGCGGTTACTTTGGGACGAAAAAGGGACATCCAGGAGATTTAAACTTCCTCGGATACCCCTAAGGGTTATGCTATTCAGGGAGATAAGAACTGCTTGGCGCGTAGGTATCCTTGAGTTCGAAAAGGCTCGTATGCAGGGCCTTCTTCGACTTGTTCGTTATGACGAGGTCCATGACGATTTCATTGGCCAGCTTGTCTTGCCCGTAGATATAGAGCTTCTCTACCAGTTGGGTGATATAGTCATATTCCTTCTTTCCGTTCAGATGGCTGCTGTACTCTTCGATATAGGATGCGAGTAGTTTTGCGGCTTCCTGTTCGTATTCCGGATTTAGGAAATCATAGTGCTCCACGATGAGTTCCCTGTTCTCTTGGAGGAATTTGAGAACTCTCTTCTTGTCATCCTCAGACAGGATGATTCTCTTGTAGATGCCTTTGGTGTTCTTTTTGATTTCTTCATCCTCGATGAGCTTTTCATAGATATCAGGCCATTCCTTGATACTGCTATTTCGCTTGAGTTCGCGGAAAGCCTTGTATTCTCCAAGTCCAAGGAGTTTTCGGGTCACATCGATGAAGTTGACTTGGTCCTTCAGGAGTTTGTAGATGTTCGCTTCCATGTAGAGGCACCGGATACGGTCATCCCAGTTGTTTCCGGAACGCTCCACGCCCTCTTTGACGATGGTGAGCGCTTCGTAGAGATTTCCACTGCCTAAGAGGGATTCCGCTTCCATGAAACGGAATTCGGCCACTAGTGGATTCTCTTTGCGAAGTTCAAGGGCCTCTGTGGTCTTTCCGGCCATCATGAGAAGCTCATACTCCAGATAGAGGAGATTGTTCTTGTCAAAGGGAAGAAGCTGTTCATCTTCAAAAACCTGCAAAAGGATTTCATAAAAGTCGTCAAAATCCTTTTCTGTCGTCATGTAGTTCTTCATGATCTGAAGTAGCGTTGTAATCTGGCTGCTGTCCTTCAGGTCACCGGAGATGACCTTCAGATAATCAAAGATCATCTGGCTCTCTCTGGGGGTATACTTCTTTTCTGCCAGGGGAAGGAGGGCTTCCTGCGCAATTCTCACATAGTGGCTGTTGAAGAGGAAGTGTTCCATGCCGATACTGGGATAGCTGACCATCTCGTAGAGGAGAAGGTACAGGAGGCTGGACCTCAGGTAGTTCCTTTCTTTGGATTCAGATCTTGCCTTCTCATGGAGAAGAAGGAGACCGTTGGAGAACTTCGCGAAGTTCTCATGGGAGCCGCTTAACTTATAGGATTCATAGGCCGCCAGGAGCTCTTCCCGGTTTTCTTTGAAAAATTCCTCATCGGTCGAACTGATGAAGCTCTTCCGAATGATGACAGGAATATCCTTGTAGTAGCTTCTCAGGGAGAGGATAAACTCTATGAGCTCCTCTTTCTCGGCGCTGTTAAGAATCTCCTTGAGGTTGCTTCTCGAATTTTTCATGGAAGCTTTTGGTGTCTTCATTGGCGTGACTTCCTTTCTTTTTTTCTCACCATCCTTCTTGATCATGAGCGATAAAAGATGGTGGCAGAGCAGATTATCGTCGTTGCAGCTGCAGGAATAGCTTTTTACGGCATTGTCCTCAATTGTAATCTTCTGGTCGTATTCCTGTCCGTCTTTTATAGTAGAAGTGAGAATGCCTTTACCATAGGAAGTCCTTAGGATTCTTCCTTCCTGGATGATTTTCAAAGCTTTCTTCTTCGTAATTTCCGAGGATTCATCAATGATCACTTTAAACAACATGGTACGCCTCCTTGATGCGAGAAGAACACTGCCACCCATATCTTGGGGCAGGAGGTTCCTGTAAAGTCTAGATGAGGTGGATAAGCGGGAAATCCGCCAAGAATTTCAAGCCGAGGATATAGATGAACCCGAGGATCATGAGGTTGAACACCAGCATGACGATGAGTTTTTCCTTGTTTTTCCGGGTATAGAGGCCGTGGGAATAAAGTCCGTCTTCCATGGCCAGCGTGAACATCAGCAAGTAGATGACATAGTAGGTTCTGAAGTAGATGGAGCCGATGAAAGGGACAAACATCCAGGGGAGGAGATAAGTGAGGTAGAACCTGTTGAAAAGCCTGAGGCCGTTTGCCTCTTTCTGGTACACCTTGTTCAGGTGATAGGGCAGCTTCGACCCGATGTGGATCACTGACAGGAAGACTATGACCACCAGTGTGATATATAAGGCAAGTTTATAAAGTAGCATTCAAACACCTCCTATTCTATTTGATTCCCATAGGTATACTGGTCCAGGTGGTAATTGAAGGCAGGATAGATATTGAGGGAATGCTTGAGGAAGTCCGCCTGCTTCTGTGACTCCAGGTTTGGCACACCGGTCCTGTAGGCCCGGATCATGAGGTTCTTCGGCGTCTCCAGGGGAGAGATATACTCCACGATGGAGACCTCATAGCCATGTTCTTCAAGCAAGAGCCCCCGCAGACCGTCCGTCAGGGTGTCCGCCAGCCTCGCTTTGAGGATTCCGTGCTTCATGATTCCCTCGAAAGGTGCATAGCTGTAAGTATTTAGCATCTCCTTGTGGCAGCAGGGAACGGCGACGATGAAGTCCGCCTCCTTGTAAACCCCGAAAGAGAGAGCCATGTCCGTGGCGGTATCGCAGGCATGGAGGGAGAGGACGACGTCAATCTTCCGGTCATCCTTGAAGTCCTTGATATCCATGGCATGGAACTCCATATTTCGGTAGCCCAGCTCCTTTTGGATTTCCTTTGAGGACTCGATGACGCTTTGTGAAATATCGATGCCGATGAAATGGCATTTGAGCCGCTTCACTTCAGTCAAATAGTAGTTGAGGACGAAACTGAGGTAGCTTTTCCCGCAACCGACATCCAGGATATTCAGGGTCCCCTGTTTCTTCAAGGCCTCGAAGTTCTTGTCGAGGAGCTCGACATAGTGGTCAATCTGGTTATATTTCCTGATCTTGTTGTTCTTCACTTTGCCATCCACACTCATGATTCCGATGGCCTTGAGGAGGTTTCCGGCATCCTTGGCCTTGATGAAATAGTCGCGGTTCAGGAGGACGGAAGTTTCCTTCTTTTCCTTTGGGTCATCGAACTTCATGGTCTGGGTGGTCATGCCGACATTCTTTGTGGAAGCCGTAATGATGAGCTTGGTTCCGCGTTCCTTATATTCGATGACCATCTCATCGTACTTCAGCGCCTCCTTGCGGATATCCTCCAAGACTCCACCAAAGGATAGGGTCCGTGTGAATCCGTTATAATTATAGGAGAGCTCTTCATTTCCGTCAGGGCGGCCAATCCCCTTGAAGGTTTTCAGCCCCGCCTTGTAGAGAACCTCAAGGGAAAGGAAAATGTCCTGGTTCTCTTTGAACCGGCTTTCCAGACCCATGAAGAAGAAATTCAATTTATCAATGGAAGTTTTATTCATCTATTACACCTCAAAATTACGAGGAAATCCGATTTCAAAAAGGATTCCGTTGTAAAGATAGTAACATAAGGTTGGCTTGGTGGGAAATCCCTTGAAATCCCTACAGTCAGAATATTGTTCCTTACGCTCTATTACATTATATCCCAATGCCTTAAAATAGTGCACTTCTATTTTGTTCTTGTCCTTTTAAAGGGGAAGGGCTATAGGGAAAGGACATAAAATTGAAGATCAGCATCGGGTCATTCCAATATAATGAAATCGTCCGAAGAAAAGCCTTCCAAGGGAAAGGAGAGCTTGTCGGCAAGTCTTTGATCTCCTTCCATGAAGCTGATATGCTTAGATTATGGCAAAATCAGCTGAAGAGCTGCATCAAATTTCTGTTTGGAGCGCTGGAAGATAGGGAAATCAGCACGCGATGTCGTCATCCGATTTTTTCATCTTTTTTTCGACTAACTACTTGTAATGTATTATAATGATGAATATATTATAGAAACGAATCTGTCGTTTTTCTTGAGAAAGAGACACAAACCACAGGGAGTGAATGCATGCAAAATACCAGAAAGGGTAAATTCGGAGTCTTTATTATTTTTATGATGATGTTCCTTGCCCCCTTTATTGAGAACACGAGAGGAATTTTCATCCCAATCTTCAAGGAAGACTTCGGCGTATCCAATACGATCATCTCCACCATGCTGACGGTGGTTTCCATCATGGGAATGGGGGTTACGCTTCTCGGAGGCGCAATCACCGAGAAGATCGGTCAGAAGAGAACCATATTTCTGGGGATTCTGTGCCTTATTTCGGGAATCCTTATGCAGTCACAGGCCAGGAGTTTTACCATGTTCTTCATCGGACTCATTCCCATCATCACCGGCATCAACCTCTACAATGTGGCGGCGAATACCATCATTCCGATCATGTTTGCGGGGACGTCAACCATCGCCATGAATTTGCTGCATTTTATGTACGGTGCAGGTTCTACGGTGTCTCAAAATACCATCGGGCTTCTCCTGGACAGAGGGATCACCTGGAGGAACATGTATGTGTATATTGCCCTCCTCTATACAATCATCCTGCTCGTCTTTAAGTTCGCAAAAATTCCCAACGCCCCTAAGGTGATGATCAGTGAGGGGAAAGGAGAGAATATCCTTAGGAATCCCCTCCTCTATGCCTTCGGGCTGGCTTTGGGCTTCTATGCCTTTGCAGAGCAGGGGATGTCTCTCTGGCTGACAAACTACCTCAAGGACAATTTCGCTCTTCGTGAAAGCATCGGGGCAAGGTACATCGGGATTTTCTTCCTGGTGTTTGCCGTGGGAAGACTCCTTGGCGGATTCCTGGTTCAGAAGGCAGGAGTGCTCCGGTCGGTGACTTTTTCACAGCTGATCGCCCTGGTCCTTTTCCTGGGAGGAATCCTCTTGGGCGAAGAGTACATCATCATCATCAGCATCTCCGGACTCTTTTTTGCCATCATCTACCCGTCCCTGCTTTCCATGGTCACGGGGATATTTCGGGAAAGGCCGGGTTATGCCACCGGTATCGTAATCACCCTGGTCTCCCTGGTGCTGAATTCCATGAACATGGCCATGGGAATCATGACCGATGTCATCGGCTCGAGCTTTTCCATCTACCTGTTGCCGCTGTCCTTATGCATGTCCATTCTCTGTGTGGCCTATATCCGGATGAAGACGGGGAAGGGCTTCAGGAAGGAACGAAAGCAAGCAAATTCAATGACCGAATGAAATCACAAGAATGATGAAATAGAAAAATCAGGAGAGAATATGGATAAGAAAAAGATATCCCTAGAAGAAATCAAGGAAAGCCTGGGAATGGAATATATCATCCGGGACCAGGATATGATTACCATCGGGCGGTTCACCATCGTCGAAAAGCATGAGGTGAACAAGAGCGTCCTGCTCCGGCTGAAGTTTTACCGGGAGGAGGACAAACCGCTCCTGAAGGAAGCATTGAAGGCTATCTCCAAAGGGTTCCTCCGGGAAGGGAACACCTTCAAGGTGAACATCATCGTTCCCGAAAACATCAGCACTGTTCCTTTCACGGAACTCGGATATACATTGGAAGGGATTCTGGTGAACAACAGCTATCAAAATTCGCTCATCACGAACGAATACCTCTTCGGCACAGACAACACGAGATTTGACCAATTGCGGGAGTTCAAGCTCCTTTCCCTTGAAGGGAGGAGGGTGACCCTGAAGCTGGCCTCTCCAGAGAATGCGACGGATTATCTCCAGTACTACCAGGACAACAAGGAATACCTCAGACGGTTCGAACCCGCAAGAGACAAGGACTTCTATACCCTGGAGGGACAGCGAAGGACTTTGGAGGAGTCTTACCGGAACTATCTCAATGGTTTGGCCATCAACTTCGGCATCTACCTTGAAAATGAGCTCATCGGGAAGGTCCAGATCTCAAACCTCATCTATGGCGGGTTCAGAAGCGCGAACCTTGGCTATGCCCTTCACAAGGACTTTGAAGGCAAGGGAATCATGCAGGACGCCCTGAAGGCCGTCGTGGACTATGCCTTCAGCGATCTCATGCTCCACCGGCTTGAGGCGTCGACCCTCCTGGACAATGTCAGGTCTCAGAAGACCCTGGAACTGCAGGGATTCAGGAAAGTAGGACTCAATGAGAAATACCTTCTCATCAACGGAAAGTGGCAAGACCACTATACCTTCAGCCTGGTCAAGGAATAGGCAGGACAAGGACAAACTCCTGCCGAAAGAAATGTTGAGCAAGAGATAGAGGATCATTATTCGAAGGAGGGATATTAATGACCAAGGCAGAACGAAGCTGGGTATTGCAGGATTTTGGCAATTCCGCATATTCCATCACCATTACAACCGCCATCCTGCCTCTGTTTTTCAAGAGCGTCGCAGCAAGTCAGCTGTCCGATGCGACTTCAACCGCATACTGGGGTTATACCAACTCCATGGCGACGCTGCTCATCGCACTTCTGGCGCCACTTCTGGGAACCATCGCCGATTTCAGGGGAGTCAAGAAGAAGCTGTTTACAGCCTTCACCCTTGTCGCCATCATTTCGTCCGCCATGCTGGCCACCGTTGGCGAAGGCCAGTGGATTTATGCACTTATAATTTACATCATTACCGCCGTCGCCTTCAACGGCTCGAGCATCTATTACGACGCCTTTCTGACCGATGTGACAACGGACGAGCGGATGGACGACGTCTCCGCCAAGGGATTCGGTTACGGGTATCTGGGGGGAACCATCCCCTTTATCATTTCCCTAGTGGTCATCCTGAATGCACAAAAGATCGGGATTACGACAGTCCTCGCCACACAGTTCGCCTTTATCATCACCGCCATATGGTGGTTCGTCTTTTCCATTCCGATGATCAAGAACGTCAAGCAGACCTATTATATCGAAGGGAAGCCTTCCAAGATCAAGGAAAGCTTCATCGCCCTGAAAAAGACAGCGATGGAAATCACGGGGAACAAGATCGTTCTCTTCTTCATGATCGCCTACTTTTTCTACATCGACGGTGTGCACACCGTCATTACCATGGCCACAGCCTATGGCGTGGACGTGGGTGTTGACTCGGACAGGCTTCTCATCATCCTGGTGGCGATTCAGCTGGTGGCCTTCCCCTGCGCAATCATTTATGGGAAGCTGGCCAAGAAGTTCGGAGCAAGGAATATGATCATGACGGGGATTATCACCTATGTCATTATCTCCATCTATGGGTTCTTCCTCAAGACGGAGCTGGACTTCTGGGTGCTCGCCATGCTCGTGGCCAGTGCGCAAGGAGGGATTCAGGCGTTATCCAGGTCGTATTTCGGCAAGATCATCCCGAAGAACAAATCTGCGGAATACTTCAGCATATTTAACATTTTTGGAAAGGTATCTTCCATCTTCGGCCCGCTGCTCATGGGCATCGTGGTAATGATGACGGGAGAGACCCGATACGGGATCCTCAGCCTGATCATTCTGTTTCTCCTTGGCGCATTCTTCTTCCTGAAGGTCAAAGATGAGAAACATGTCGCTTTTTTGGGCTAGGAACAGGAGTTTTTCTTGAAATGTGCAACGGTTAACTCTATAATCAGTTATGGAAACAAACTTATAGTCGATAGAGAGATGGGAGACCTGTAAACAGGTGGTCATCTTATGAACTGAGGATTAAAAATATTACATGTGTTTGCAATGTTTTGAGTGAAGATTTTGGAGGGAAAGATGAAATACAACGGGTTGATCATATTTGGAGAAATGGGGTCAGGGAAAGATACCCTGGCCGACTACATCATTGAAATCGAGAGAAATACCAAGAAATACGGGCTGGGAGATGTCATCCGGTCCATGAAACCTGTCGTTCTGGTATCGCCTGACTGGAGTGGGAATGAGAGAGGCTTCTTTCAGCTTGTGGCAGACAAGCTGAGGGAAATCGACATCAATATTCTAAATAAGTACGCCCTATCGACAATGATCACGGACAACGTGGAGCTGAAGGAAATTAATCAGAATTCCAAGTGGGAAGACATCTATGAGAATCTGGAAAGGGTCAACGAAAAGATCCTTCCGATGATCGTCGGTGGAAGAACGAAGGATGACTACGATTTCTGGAAGAAAGCAGGATTCCTCATGGTAGGGATTACCGCATTGAAGGAGAACCGGTTCGGAAGACTCGTCATCAGAGATGGTGAGGAAGTGGCGAAGAACAGCAACCCAAACCACAATACGGAAAAGGAAGTGGCTTCCCTCGTTGAAAGAGCCGACATCGTCGTGAACAATGATGGCGACCTGGAAGACTTGAAACGAGAGGCACAGGTTGTGCTTGATTATCTCAGAAGCGAGGAGAGAAAGAACGACTTCTAGACCGATTTCCAGGACGTGCATTGAAGAAAAGGAAAATTGAAAATCCCCTCACCCTCTCTAGGTCTCCCTGTCTATTGGACAGTGTGCCGTAAAGAGGGTGAGGGGATTCTTTAGTCTGGGTGCTGTCTTTGAATCGCCACCTGGGACTTATCTGAAATTCTGGCGCCTAGTAGCTGTTTCCCCCATAAGGAGGGGTGGATTCTACATAGGGATCGACGGCGTCCCTGCCGGCAAGCTTCAGGTAGAGTTCCGTGACCGTCGCCTTGTGATAGGTGGTGACCAAAGGGGTGCCGAGACCGAAGACCAGCGCACCAAGAAGGAACCATCCGATGAACGAGAGGTCGAGGACAAAGATATTCCATTTCTCCCCATCCGTCATCTTTGTGCTCAGTGCGAGAGCCTCCTGGTATTTCATTTGCGGATTTTCGGCCATGATCCAGGGTACGAAGCTATAGGCATAGCTTTTTATGATGCCGGGAATGATCAGGAGCAGGAAAAAGAGGAAGATAAAGAGATTCCTCATGAAGAACACGACGACCGTGTTGAGATAGTGGTCCCTGTCGAAGGCGGAAAACAGATTTCTCGGAGAATTCTCCTTTTGATTTTTCCGGTTCTCCAAGAAATATCGGGACAGACCCATTTCCAGTGGGCCGACAAACAGGATGTTCCATAACACGGACATGAGAAACGCCAGGGCACTGAATAAGGCAAAGAACATGGTCATGGGATAGGCGATCAGATAACCATAGAAATCGAAATCATTCATCCTCTCCAGGTTTAGATTTCCCCATTCCAGATTGTTGTTTCCGGCATCCTGACCGATTTTAAAGGCCATGTTGCTAGAATCTCCGCCAGTCAGCACCGCATAGAGGACAACAACCAATACGGATATCCAGAAGGCCCCTTTTAAGGAAATTTTTGCTCGGTCTTTCATTTCACTACGTAACCACATTTCGACAGCTCCTTTGCTATTTTATTGACAACATTATATTTAATATTATTATATCATACGCAATAGAGTGTTGACATATCTTTAAAAAAGAGACAGTTGTGCGGGGGAATCTTCTCTCCTGATAATCAGCCTGTCAGGTGAACTGGCAAGAAGGCGCCTGATTTCCGTCTCAGGCGTATTTCTGCTGAGGTAGCTCCTCAAGTCGTCCTTGCCGATGATCAGGGGGCTCCGGGGATGGATGCCCAGCATGTCTCCCTGGGAGGCCCTGGTGATGATGGAGAACCTGTCTTCAGACTCACCCTCTGCATTGGGATATCGGTTGTAGATTCCACCGAGGAACATGATCTTATCAGGTGTCATTACCTCATGCTTCACCTTTTCCTTTCCCTGCCATTCAAAGAACAGGTTCGCAGGAACCAGGCATCTTCGATTTTCCATCGCCTGCCTGAACATCTTCTTCTCATAGATGCTTTCGGAACGGGCGTTGAAGATCAGCTTCTTTTCCAGGGGAAATCCCCAGATGGGCGATTTTAATCCTTCAGGGGTGAGGACCAGGGCCTTTGTTCCGGGAAAAAAGTCCTTTCTCTCATGAACAATGTCCTTCATGTCGTCCTCGTGATACCTTTCCCTGACTTCGTCCAGAATTTCGATGAAATTCAAAAGATCATCCACGCCGATTTCCAGTTGAAATCTGCCACACATGATGCACTACCTCCTCCTATTTTTTCAGGATGCTCTTGTAGATAAAAATGAGGTCATCTCTGGTCACGCGTTCAGGGTGGTTCTTGAGCTTCTTCTCATTTGAAAGGATGCCCTCCACATATTTTTTGATCTCCTTGTCCGTGAGGCTGATATGGAAGTCGAGGATCTCTATCAGGGCCTCGGACAAGGCGTCGATGGAGTCTACCCTGATCAGGGCGAGGAGCTTCTGCAGCTTTTCTGTGTTCTTGAATATCCGCAGATAGCCCGGATAGAGGATGGCGTTCGCTATGCCGTGGGGCAGTCCTTTTTCATAGGTCAGGGGATACCCCATGCTATGGGGAAGACCTGTCCCTGTCTGGGAGATGACCATCCCTGCGAGGCTAGATGCGAGGAGCAGCTTTTCCCGGACTTCTATGGAGCAGTCCTTGCGCCTGAGGGAGTTTAGACATTCCCCGAAGAGCTGAAGGCCTTTCTCGGCGAGGGTGTCGCTGATGAGGTTCGCATTGGTGTTCAGATAGCCTTCGGTCAGATGGGTGAAGACATCGGCTGCCGTCGAGGTTGTGATGGAGTAGGGCATATTCAGCGTATATCTGGCGTCAAGGAAAGCAATTTGCGGGAAGATGCTCTGTCCGATGTTTCTCTTGGTGCCTTCCTCGTGAAGCGTCAGGATCGAGTACGGGGTCGTTTCCGAACCGGTTCCGGCGGTGGTCGGGACGGCGATGACTGGAATCCCTTCCAGGTCCTTCAGGGAAAGGATCTCCTTGGCGGAAATCTGGTTCTTGAAGAGGATGGCCATGGCCTTGGCGGCATCGATGGAAGAACCGCCTCCAACAGCGAGGATGAAGTCGATGTTCTTATCCAGGTTATCCCGATAGGCCTCTTCAATGGTCTCCAGGGAAGGGTTTTCCTCCACCTTGTCGAAGATCGAAAACTTGATATTCTCGTTTTCGAGCGCAAGGATGCTGTCTTCAAGTGAACCGTTGAGTTTAGAGGACTTGAATCCGGTAACAATGAGGCACTGGGTGCCATATTTCCTCAGCATCTTGCTGTTTTTAACCAGGCAGTTTCGTCCTGCGATAATTTTCGTCGGCATACTGTAGATAAATTCGTTCAAATCATTATCCCTCCTAAAATATTCTATTCAGCGTCAAGGATATATCCCCGTTTTCCGTTTTTTCGCAAAAAAAAGCTTGATAATATGGTTGACAATGGACAGTCATGTAAGTATAATAATTTTTGTTAGTTGTTTTGGTCGATTAGCTCAGCTGGTAGAGCATGCGACTCTTAATCGTAGGGCCCAGGGTTCGAACCCCTGATCGACCACCATGAATCCGGTTTTAGACCGGATTTTTTTATTGTCTGCAATTCCATTATAGTGAATAATATTGAACGCAATCTTAATAATCATCCGAAAGGGTGATTTTTTTATTCTGATGCTTGTCCAAGAGATTTCTCCGGCTCATGGCATGAACAACCTCCAGAAGCGGGTTTCCAGCATATTATAGAGAGTTGTAACCCTATGGATTCCGTTTTCCATGACTCTTGGGCTGTCCTGCGACCGTGAGACGATGGGAAGAGGCTCCAATGTTCAAACAATATTTAAATCTAGGCTCCGTTATTCATATTTCAGAATGATATAATGAGGATAAATACTATAATGTTGAGGATATTGGAGGAAAAATTGTAATGAGAGACGAAAGACTGGAAAAACTGGCAAGGCTACTGGTGAACTATTCCACAGAAGTCAAGCCAGGGGACTTTGTATATATACGCGCCGAGGAAGTTGCGACTCCTTGGGCGAAGGCGGTTGCCAGAGAAGCGGTCAAGGCTGGCGGCCATGTTGAAGTTGTTCTGACTTCTGAAGAGATCAGCGAGGTCATCCTCAAAGAATCTACGGAAGAACAGCTGAAAGAGGGGAACCTCATCAATGAGACCTTGCTTGCACGGGCGGATGTCTGGCTTACAGCCTGGGGTTCCAGGAATGTCAGGTATGCCAGCAATGTCGATCCGAAGCAAATCAAGTTTTCATCCATCGGTGCCAAGACCTGGCGCAAATCCTATTCCGAGCGTATGGGAGACGGGTCACTCAGATGGTGCGGGACACAGTTCCCCACCATGGGAAATGCACAGGAAGCGGGGATGAGCCTCGAAGAATATGAGGATTTCGTCTACGGTGCCGGTCTTCTCCATATGGATGACCCGGCAAAGGAATGGCAGAGGATTTCCCAGGAGCAGGATCGGTGGATAGCATACCTCAATACCAAGAAGTCCATCCGGATCGTTGCAGAGGAAACTGAAGTCACCGCGAACGTCGAAGGGCGGACCTGGATAAACTGTGATGGCAAGGTCAACTTCCCCGACGGTGAGATTTTCACCTCTCCTGTAGAAAATGGAGTGGATGGTCATGTCTTCTTTGAATTCCCCCTGATCTACTCAGGCAAGGAAATCGAAGGCATCAGGATCAGGATTGAGAAGGGAAGGATTGTCGAAGCTTCCGCTGAAAAGGGAGAAGAGCTGCTTTTGACCATCCTCGATACGGACGATGGCGCAAGGACCTTCGGCGAACTGGCGATCGGAACAAACTACGGCATCAAGAACATCTCCAAGAACATCTTGTTTGATGAGAAAATAGGGGGCACTTTCCATATGGCTATCGGAGATTCTTTCCCAGAAGCAGGTGGAGAAAACAGAAGTGTCATCCACTGGGATATGATTGGTGAATTGAGACGTGGTGGAAAAATCTATGCCGATGATGAACTCTTCCACGAGAATGGACATTTCAAGGCAGAAGTTTTGGAGAACTTTGAGAAGAGAAGGTAGTCAGAATTTGACAGCTGTATGCGGGAACAAATATGAAAAGCACAGGAGATGATCGTATGATTAAAGAACTTCATTATAGTGAAGTAACTGGAACTGTGGCTTCCCCTTCTTCCAAGTCCTATGGGCACAGGGCACTTATTGCGATATCGCTTTCCAAGGGGAAAGGGACCGTCTATAACGTCGACTTGTCACTGGACATCATGGCGACACTGAAATGTCTGGAGGATCTGGGGGTGGATTTCTTTGTAAAGGGGAAAGACATTATCATTGATGCCACGGGTTTTGGAAACAGGCGGGATCGTGTCCTGAAACCGGAGGAATCGGGGTCGACACTAAGGTTTTTTATCCCCATTACGCTGCTCTTCGACGAGGTCTATGAGTTCAGAGGGAAAATAGGGCTGCTGAGAAGACCCCTTACCGTCTATGAGGAGCTGTTCAAGGACCTGGATATCATGATCTATAGGGACAGTCTTGAAAGCCTTGTGGTAAAGGGCAAGCTGGAAAGCGGAGATTTCACCATGCGCGGTGATGTGAGTTCCCAGTTTATCTCCGGGATGCTCATGGTCCTTCCACTCCTTACCGGGGACAGCAGCCTTACCATAACCGGTGAATTCCAGTCCGAGGGATACGTCAACATGACGCTTAAGGTCATGAGGGATTTCGGCATCGAAGGTTATCGGGAGGGAAACACGTTCTTTGTCAAAGGGAACCAGAAGTATCAGGTGATGGACTATGTCGTTGAGGGGGATTATTCCCAGGCTGCTTATTTCATGGCCGCTGGCGCCATTAGCGGAGATGTCGTCGTCAGTGATCTGAACGTCGCTTCAATCCAGGGAGACATGGAGATTGTTCATATACTGGAACGGATGGGTGCAGACATCGAGACGGTGGAGAACGGATACAGGATCAGGAAGCGTCATCTGAAATCAATCGATATCGATATCTCGAATATCCCTGACCTGACGCCTATTCTTGCCGTTCTGCTCAGTCTGTCCGATGGGACAGGAAGACTTACGAATGATGACCGTCTGAGATACAAGGAGTCCGACAGGGTAAGGTCAACGGTATCGCTCATCAACAGTCTCGGTGGAGAGGCTTTCGAAGTTGACAGTACAATTGTCATTGTCGGAAAGGAATCCCTGCAGGGGGGACATGTCTTTTCCTTCAACGACCATCGCATTGTCATGGCAGCCGCCATCGCTTCACTGAGGGCGAGGGACAAGGTTACCATTGAAGGCTATGAAGCCGTGAACAAATCCTATCCGGATTTTTTCAGGGACTTTGAAAGTATAGCAAAATAAGAGATACGAGGAGGGCGCGTCGATTGTTCGACGGGTCCTTTGTCTTGGTCCGGAACATATCGTGTAAGATTTTGATGTTTCACAAAATCTTTATCCTTCTATTAAATGTGGGTGCTACTCTGATATAATGAATTATCAAATAAAACGAGGTGAAGAGATGCGTTTAGGAACACTTATGGAAGATATTCCATTTTCAGGGATCAGAGGCGACTATAACGACGAGATTGAAATCTCCTCCGTGACCAATGACTCCAGGAAAATAGAGGAAGGGAGCCTTTTTGTGGCTATAAAGGGATACCTTCAGGACGGACATGATTACCTGGAAACCGCCAAGGAGAAAGGCGCCAGAGCGGCCATCGTCACTGAGTTCAGAGACGGGATAGACCTCCCACAGATTCAGGTTGAAAATGCAAGGGAAATCCTCTCCAGGACCAGCGCCAGGATTATGGGCTATCCGACAAGGGCACTTCGTATGATCGGCATAACCGCTACAAACGGGAAAACAACCACAAGCTATATGCTCGACCATATCTACAAAGAAGCCGGATACAGTACGGGCCTCATCGGCAGCGTGGTCATCAAGGTCGGAGATGCCTTTGTGCATTCAAATCTGACCACCCCTGAAAGTTCCGATCTTCAGATCATCTTCAAGCAGATGCTCGAGGAAAGGATAGAGAAGGTCGTTATGGAAGTCTCCTCCTCTGCCCTTGAGCTCTACAGGGTCAACGATGTGGATTTTGACATTGTTGCCTTCAATAATTTCAGCCGCGAACATATCGACCAGCATGGAAGCCTAGAAAAGTACTTTGAGGCCAAGTCCTCCCTGGTGCGGAACGCGAAGGAGGGTGCATTTGCAATCCTCAATATGGATGATGAGAAAACCTACAGTTTGCATAATGAGACTAAGGCGAAGTTCATCACCTTCTCCACGAAGAATAATACAGCGGATTTCTTTTGCGGCGATCTGGACCTATCTAGTGGAAGGGGAATCTTCACCCTGAATATCCGAAAGGACATCATCGGACTGGGCAAAGTCGTGGAAAAAGGCGAATACCCAGTATCTCTGAAGGTCCCTGGCTTCCATTCCGTTGTGAATGCCCTTTCAGCGATGGCCATCGCTTTGTTGGACGGTATTCCGGCAAGGGAAGTCATATCGGCTATGGAGAGCTTCGGTGGCGTGGAGAGAAGGTTCCAGTACATCTACGATGATGAATTCATCATCATCGATGATCATTTTGCCAATAGGAGCAACATCGATATGACCCTTGAAAGCATCATGCAACTGGATTACCATAAATTGCACCTCGTCTATGCTGTAAGGGGGAATCGGGGAACCACAGTGAACCGGGAGAACATCGTGACACTCCTGGAGTGGAAAGACAGGCTCCATATGGATGAAATCATCGGAACCAAGAGCATGGAATTCGTGACGGCCAAAGACAAGGTTCTGGAGGAGGAGATGGAAGTCTTCCATGAGGAACTTGGAAAGTCAAACTTGAAGGTCACTGTGATTGATGAGCTTATGAGTGCCATCCGGTATGCCCTTAACAAGGCTGAAGCAGGAGATATCGTCCTGCTTGCCGGCTCTCAGGGGATGGACTACGGTGCCAGGATAGCCTTGGAGTATCTATATGAAAAGCACCCAGACAAGGACATGGAGAGACTCTATGCTCCACTTAAGGATAGGGTTTCAGACACGATTTAGTTTATTTGAAGGAGTTGAAAGAAGGGGAATTAGATAATTCGCCTAACGATATGAGAGAGAAGATACTCGGCATAATAGGAGGAATGGGACCTGAAGCATCAGCCCTGCTCTATATGAAAATGATCAAGGCTACGAAAGTGAAGAAAGACCAGGAACATTTCAGGATAATCATCGACAGCAATCCGAAGATCCCCGACAGGACCAGGGCCATCCTTGGCCTCGGGGAGAGTCCTGTCCCTTACATCATCAATACCGCAAAAAACTTGGAAAAGATGGGGGTGGAAATCGCCTGCATTCCCTGCATGACTTCTCACTACTTCTTCGATGAGATCCAGGCCGGGGTGGAAATGAAAATCATGAATGCCCTTGAGGAGCTTAACAGCTACCTTAAGGAAAACTACAAGGGAATCCGAAATATCGGCGTACTTGCGACGACCGGTACGAGGAACACTAAAATTTTCGACAAATACCTGAAGGATATGAGTATCATCTACCCCGATGACCGGTACCAGGACGACTATGTCATGGAAGCAATCTATGGCGAAGGTACGGGAATCAAGTCCGGAGTGACCGAGGGAAGACCGGTGGAACTGTTGAAAGAGGCAGGCGAACATCTCATCGGAAAGGGTGCTCAGGTGGTCATCCTCGGATGCACGGAAATCGGACTGGTGCTGAGAAAGGACTCCTTGTCGAAGCCTTCAGTGGACCCGATGGATGTCATGGCAGAAGCCATGGTCAAAGAAGACTAGAAGCCATCGGCGATAATGAACAGTGGAGTGGACAGGTTTCTTTTACAGATTAAAAGAGACCTGCCCTTTTTTTAGGGCAGGTCTCTATGAAATCAGGTTTGATGAATTCAGCTATTCCAAGGCGTGGTGGGAATTTCTTCTCCACCCAATTCCTGATTGAGGAATCTTGCCAAAGTAAACAGGTAATCAGAGAGTCTGTTAAGGAACTTGTAGCAGTCTGGGAAGGGGTCCACATTCTCCTCCAGAAGGAACCGGACAAATTGCCTTTCACATCTTCTGGAGACGGACCTTACCACATGGGTATAAGTGGCTTCCTTGACACCGGAAAAGATGATGAATTTTGTCTGAAGCGGCATAAGGCTTGTCATCTCATCGATTTTTTCTTCGAGAAGAAGAGCCTGAGTCTCATCGAATCTCTTCATTTTGAACCCCGATGATATTTCCGTACCGAGGTTGTAAAGGCCGTTCTGGATGAATCTGATGAACTCCGTGATTTCGAATTTATTCGGGAAATCTCTCCCTTCCTCGAGTAGCGAATTTAGATATCCAAGTGAAGCATTGACTTCATCAATCTGGCCATTGAGCTCGATTAATGATGACGACTTGAGAACCCTTTCACCGTTGAGGGTCCCCGTAGTCCCTTTGTCACCTGTTTTTGTTACTATTCCCATATTTACCTCCATGTCATTAAGTATTACTACCATTATAGAGAAGTTTACCTGATATTTGCAAAGTAGGATATTAATTATATGAGAATATTTGAAAGCGGGTCCGACAAAACCGGGGTTGTAATGATTTCAGAGGGGTGTAGCGGGAGCACATCGCATTCAAAGAACCAATTGTTTCGGCAGCTGAAACAATGTTTGCAAACAGGAATGCTTGTAGATGCAAAAGGTCAATTCAAACACTGTCTGACCTTTGGTTTTAACCAGATCTTAATTGGAAGAAAAAGTGAGGTTTGATTTTCGTATGAACCTCAATGGGAAATAACGCTGTTGAATGTGAAAACTGAAATAAAGTGGCGCATTTTGTAGGAAAGTTGTTGACAGTGATATTTTGAAGTGCTAATATATAGAAGTCGCTTGAAGAGAGCGTCACACACGAAAAACACAGTTCTTTGAAAATTAAACAGAAACAGGTAAAAACCAAAGTAATGCTTCCCTGAGCAATCAGGGAAAGATATCTCCGAGCAATTAGGAGATAGTCTGTCAGTAATGGCAGAGGTCCTCAGGCGACTGAGGGCGAAGCTTCTATTTATAGAAGA
>ENA-OFCF01000032-OFCF01000032.1-metagenomes-genome-assembly--contig:-NODE-32-length-72432-cov-4.516048_pt1 | contig 72432 bp, 71 predicted proteins | sample MGYA00153387_OFCF01 | MGnify analysis MGYA00153387 | reverse complement strand
CATGTAAAGTTCAGCGGTCATTGTAGCTGTTTGTGATGTCAAAGGTTAGTCAGCGTTACGTGAATAAGGCGCTTGACCAGACGCGAAAGCCCGTCTAATCTGCTTTATCTTAAAATCGCGATGAAAAGATATAATGGATCTTGAAGCTTGGTCAGCCTGTTTGCATGTGCTCGCCGACCCGACCCGGGTCAGGTTGCTTGCCTTGCTTGAACACGAAGAACTTACCGTCGCCGAATTGGCTGCCATCACGCGCCTGGCACAGCCACGCGTATCCACCCATCTGGCAAAATTAAAAGATGCTGATTTAGTTCGTGACCGTCGCGCCGGTGTGTCTGCCTATTATCGGTTCAATGACGACCAGTTAGACCCCGGTGAAAAACGACTGTGGGAAACTCTGCGTGATTCCACTGACGACCCGCTTTTGCGACAAGATGCCGAGCGCCTGCCGTTGGTTTTAAGCTCGCGTGCGAGCGATCAAAACTGGGCCGACTCTGTCGCTGGTGATATGGAACGGCATTATTCACCTGGCCGTACCTGGGAGGCATTGGCACGCTCTGCCCTGCCGCTATTGGCACCCGGCGAAGTATTGGACATCGCATCGGGCGATGGCGTACTCGCAGAATTATTGGCCCCGCACTCTAAAAAATATATCTGTCTTGATAGCAGTGCAAAAGTGGTGATGGCAGCCAGCGAGCGTTTACGTAAATTACCGCATGTCGAAGTAATAGAAGGTGATATGCAGGCACTGCCGTTCGAAAATTCCCGATTCGATTTGATCTTGCTCATGCATGCGATCACATACGCCGATAAACCGGCATTGGCAATTGCCGAGGCGGGTCGAGTTCTCAAAAAAAATGGTCGTCTGCTGCTAACTTGTCTTGCCAAACACGAGCATCGTGCTTTTGTTACGCCTTATGGCCATGTAAATCTTGGTTTTAACGAAAAAGAATTACGTAAATTTGTGGATAAAGCCGGACTCGAAGTATTGGCTTTTGAGGCCGTTACCCGCGAAAAACGACCGCCCCATTTTGAAGTATTAACCTTGTTGGCACGCAAAGCATCATGACCCTTACGCTTCCCTACAAATTCCCCGATCGCGTTGCAAAACTCGAGCAAGCACTTCGCGAACGCATCCTGATTATTGATGGCGCCATGGGCACCATGATTCAACAACATAATCTGGATGAAAGCGCTTACCGCGGCGATCGTTTTAAACATGGCAATGATGAATTGCAATTTTCGGAAGGCCACCGGCATGGTCATGATTGTGGTTGTCATAGCGATGTAAAAGGCAATAACGATTTACTCACGCTGACGCAAGCAAAAATAATTCGCGATATCCATTCGGGTTATTTAGCCGCTGGCGCAGATTTTATTGAAACCAATACTTTCAACTCCACGCGCGTCTCGCAAGCCGATTACAAGCTCGAACATCTTGTCACCGAGCTAAATTACGAAGCTGCAAAACTGGCTGCCGAAGTTTGCGCCGAATTTGAAGCGCAAAATCCGGCTAAGCCAAGATTTGTTATTGGTGTTCTTGGCCCGACCAGCCGCACTGCGTCCTTAAGCCCGGATGTAAATGATCCGGGGTTTCGTAATGTTAGTTTTGATGAATTAGTCAGCAATTATCGGGAAGCGACTTTTGCCCTGCTCGATGGTGGCAGTGACATCATCATGGTAGAAACCGTATTTGATACCTTGAATGCAAAAGCTGCAGCTTTTGCAATTGAGTCGGTATTCGATGATCTTGGTGCGCGCTGGCCAGTGATGATTTCGGGCACCATTACCGATCAATCCGGCCGTACTTTGTCGGGCCAAACGGCCGAAGCCTTCTGGTATTCGCTGCGCCATTGCAAACCAATTTCAGTGGGACTGAACTGTGCATTGGGTGCAAAAGATTTACGTGTCCATATCGACATGCTTTCGCAAATTGCCGAGACCTATATTTCCTGTCATCCCAATGCCGGCTTGCCAAACGCGTTCGGTGGATATGATGAAGGCCCGGAAGAAATGGCAGAAGTATTGGCTGAATTTGCAGAAGCGGGCATGTTAAATATTGTCGGCGGTTGCTGTGGCACCACGCCCGAGCATATTAAAGCCATCAGTGACGCGGTGGCCAATATCAAACCGCGCGAGATTGCCCAGCCTGCTGCATACACGCGCTTGTCTGGCCTTGAGCCTTTCGTTATTACGCCGGAAACCAATTTCGTCAATGTGGGCGAACGTACCAATGTGACCGGCTCGGCACAATTTAAAAAGATGATTTTGGAAGGCCGTTATGACGATGCATTAGTGGTTGCCCGTCAGCAAGTTGAAAATGGCGCGCAAATTATCGACATCAATATGGACGATGGAATGCTCGATTCTGAAGCGGCCATGATGCATTTTCTGCGCTTAATTGCAGCCGAACCCGACATTGCCAAAGTGCCAATCATGATCGATTCATCGAAATGGTCAGTGTTGGAATCCGGTTTGAAATGGGTGCAAGGCAAGTGCATTGTGAACTCTATTTCCTTGAAAGAAGGCGAACAGCAGTTTCTAGAGCAAGCGCGTTTAATTCAGCGCTATGGCGCTGCTACTGTGATTATGGCTTTTGATGAGCATGGCCAAGCAGAAAGCCTGCAGCAAAAAGTAGATATATGCTCTCGCGCCTACCATTTGCTAATAGACAAACTCGACTTCGCACCTGAAGACATTATTTTTGATCCAAACATCTTCGCGATTGGCACGGGTATTGAGCAACATAATGATTATGCCGTGGCATTTATTGATGCATGCAAACTCCTGAAAGAATTATTCCCACTTAGCCATGTGTCAGGCGGCGTATCAAACGTCAGCTTTAGTTTCCGAGGCAATAACCCACTGCGCGAAGCGATCCACTCGGTTTTTTTATACCATGCCATCAATAAAGGCATGGATATGGGTATTGTTAATGCCGGCGGTATGCCGCTATATGACGATCTCGACAATGAACTCAGGCAGTTCGTTGAAGATCTTGTGCTCAATAAACACCCGGATGCTACTGAACGCTTACTTGAACAATCTGAGCGTTTTAAAACAGGCAAAACAGAAGGCGCGGGCATTAAAACAACATTAGCTTGGCGTGAGCTTTCTGTCGATGAACGCTTAGTGCATGCTCTGGTGCATGGTGTGGATGAATTTGTTGTTGAAGATACCGAACAAGCACGCCTTGGCGTTGAACATCCGTTGCAGGTGATTGAACAAATATTGATGCGCGGCATGAATATTGTGGGTGATCGCTTTGGTGCAGGGAAAATGTTTCTGCCGCAAGTGATTAAGTCTGCGCGGGTCATGAAAAAATCGGTAGCACATTTACTGCCATTTATTGAAGCACTGAAAGACCCAAATAAAGCCAGTAGCTCAAATGGCAAAATAATCATGGCCACCGTAAAAGGCGATGTTCACGATATCGGCAAGAACATTGTTGGTGTTGTATTGGCTTGCAATAATTTTGAAATAGTTGATCTTGGTGTTATGGTGCCGGCACAAAAAATTATTGACGCAGCGCTTGAGCATAACGCGGTAGCTATTGGATTATCGGGTTTAATCACGCCGTCTTTGGATGAAATGAGCCATGTGGCTAAAGAAATGAAGCGCCAGCAGATTAACTTGCCTTTGCTCATAGGTGGAGCCACCACATCACGCGCACATACTGCGCTTAAAATTGCGCCGCATCTTGAAATACCGGTTATCTGGGTAAAGGATGCTTCGCGTGCAGTGAGTATTGCAGCGGCGGTTTGTAAGCCTGAACAAAATGCTGCATTACTGAGTGAAATCGTTACAGATTATCAGCAGATTCGTTTCAGGCATTCGCAGAAATCAGAAAGCAAAGCTTTAGTTAGCCTGCAAAAGGCCAGAGACAATAGCTTGCGTATAGATTGGAGTGATTATAAAGCCACTGCCCCAATGAAGCTTGGTGTACAGGTAATTAAAAACATTCCCTTGGATGAACTTATTACCTATTTTGATTGGACGCCATTCTTCCAAAGCTGGGAATTAGCTGGGCGCTACCCCGCCATACTCAGCGATGCGGTGGTGGGCGAACAAGCCAGCCAGCTTTTTGCAGATGCGCAAATTATGCTTAAACAAATAGTTGATGAAAAATGGCTAAATGCGAAGGCAGTTATTGGCTTTTGGCCAGCACAAAGCCGCGCTGAAGATGTGATTGTGAATAGCGAAGCTGGCCAGCAAAGCACCTTGCATTTCCTGCGGCAACAGGCTCAAAAACCTGATACCAGGCCCAATCTTTGTTTGTCTGATTTCGTTGCTAGCCAAGCGAGTGAGCAAGGCGATTATATTGGTGCGTTTGCGGTGAATTGCGGCGAAGGCGTTGACGCAAGAGCAAAAGCGTTTGAAGCCGAGTTAGACGATTATTCTTCCATTCTTTTGAAAGCGCTAGCCGACCGATTTGCTGAAAGCTGCACCGAGTGGTTGCACAAACATGTTCGAACCCAATACTGGCCATATGCATGTAATGAAAAACTGGACAACGAATCCTTAATTCACGAAAAATACCAAGGTATCCGCCCCGCTCCTGGCTACCCAGCTTGCCCAGACCACAGCGAAAAACTGAAATTATTCGAATTGCTTGATGCCGAAAAAAACATAGGCTTGAAGCTTACAGAGAATTTTGCTATGTATCCCGCCTCAGCAGTTAGCGGCTATTATTTCTCGCATCCGCAAAGCCAGTATTTTGTGGTTGGGCGTGTTAGCAAAGAACAAGTTGTGGATTACGCCGAGCGTAAAAAAATTGATTTGCTACAAGCTGAAAAATTCCTTTCTGCCAATCTAGATTACGATCCGGAATAACTACCAAATCAAATCATCGGGCACTTGAAATTGTGGATCGATGTATTCATCACCGCTAGTTTGCTCAGTACCATCGCAATGTAAAGCCAATAGCGATGGAATCAAAGCCTTTATTTGCATGGCTATGGCTACATCCACTAAGCAATATTTTCCAGCTTGCTGCACCACGGCTAATTCGCCGGCATTTAAGGCGATCAATTGTTCAGCCGTTACATAAATACGTTTGATTTTCCCGCCATACGGGAAATGCCGCGCAATATCGGCATCGGCTTTATTTAACACACTGTCTTTCAGCAATATTGCAATTTGTTCTTTAGCGATTTTGCGCAAGCACGCCTGCTCGAGCTTGTCGCGTTCAGCGTGTTCACGCGTACGGCGCTCATCTTGTTGGCGCAACGTAAACGCTTTGGCTAAATCGATTTCATTAGTTTTTTCCGCATGAGCACGCGGATTATGATGGCGCTTATCGTTTGGCGGTTTTTTAGACTGCGTTTTCTGCGCTGGCGAATGGACTGGCTTCGGACTGGTTTTAAAACCAAGACCCAACATCTGATCTTTGAATGAATTGCTCATAAAAATTAATAATGTGGCGGAGGCGGCTCATTGCCAGGATCAGCATACAACATGGTGCGCAAGGATCTTAAATCATCCAGTGCCTGCTTCAGCAAAATAGCATGGTGTGTAGATTCAATCCGTGCTTCTGCCAAGGCATCGCTCATATCGGTAATGGCCAACTCTTGGAAACTGATGCGCGTTTCCAATTCGGCTAAACGCTGGTCGAATTCAGTATTTGACATCATGGTGATTAATTGCCAGAACGCGAAATGGAGCGACCACGTCCAATACCGTAATACGCAAGACCCGCTTGCTCAACAGTTTCCGGATCATAAATATTACGACCATCAAACACTGCAGCAGCGGCTAAAGAACTTTTCAACATGGCCAAATCTGGGCTACGGAAATTTTTCCATTCTGTGACCACCACTAAGGCGTCGGCGTTTTGCAAAGCGGCATTGGCAGTACCCACTAACACCAAATCGTCGCGGTGACCAAAAATACGTTCTGCTTCATGCATCGCTTCCGGGTCAAAAGCCTGAACACGTGCACCTGCTTGCCATAAGCTAGTTAATAAATTACGGCTTGATGCTGCGCGCATATCGTCGGTATTCGGCTTGAACGAAAGCCCCCATACTGCAAAGGTTTTTCCAGTAATATCGCCATTAAAATGTTTCAGGATTAATTCAAATAATTTATCTTTTTGCCGTTCATTCACTGCTTCAACAGCAGTTAAGATTTGCGCTTGGTAGCCGTATTGCATTGCTGTGCGTTCTAGGGCTTGCACATCTTTCGGAAAACATGAACCACCATAACCAGCACCAGGATAAATAAAACTGTAGCCTATGCGCGGGTCCGAACCAATGCCATGGCGTACCATTTCTATATCTGCACCAACGCGTTCGGCAATATTGGCCATTTCGTTCATGAAGCTAATTTTGGTTGCTAACATCGCATTCGCGGCGTATTTGGTGAGCTCGGCAGAACGGACATCCATTGCCACAATGCGATCGTGGTTGCGGTTAAAGGGGGCGTATAAGCGCTTCATCTGCTCGTTGGCTTTGCTTGATTTCGAGCCAATCACAATACGATCAGGCTTCATGCAGTCTTTAACGGCATCGCCTTCTTTCAAAAATTCAGGGTTGGATACCACATCAAAACTCAGTTCTGCGCTTCTATTGCTGAGCTGTGAAGCGATGGCCGTTTCAACTTTATCCGCGGTACCAACTGGAACCGTTGATTTATTGACCACCACCGCATAGCGCGTTAAATATTGGCCGATGGTATTTGCTACAGCTAATACATATTGCAAATCAGCACTGCCATCTTCATCTGGCGGCGTACCCACTGCAATGAAAATGATGTCGCCGTGTTCAACCGCCGACTTAGCATCAGTAGTAAATTGCAGGCGCCCCTCATGGTGGTTATTCACCACCATGGGAGATAATCCAGGTTCAAAAATCGGGATCTGTCCTTGATTCAAGCCATCAACCTTTTTTGCGTCAATATCAACACAAATCACTTGATTGCCCATTTCGGCAAGACAAGTTCCAGTGACTAAACCCACATATCCCGTTCCGAACACAGTAACTTTCATAAATACCTATGATTACTCAGCAGCAGGCTGCGCTGGCGCAGGAGTAATCGCTAACAATTCAACTTCAAAAATTAATGTTGCATTTGGTCCAATTGCAGGCGGGCTGCCCGCTTCAGCATATGCTAAATTCGATGGAATCCAGAATTTGTATTTACTGCCAACTTTCATTAAGCCAACGCCCTCACTCCAACCTGGAACAACTTGATTCAAAGGAAAATCAATTGGCTCTTTGCGTTCATACGAACTGTCGAATACTTCGCCATTCAATAAAGTGCCTTTGTAATGCACTTTAACAATATCAGTTGCATTTGGCTGTGCGCCTTCTGCTTGTTTAATAATTTGGTATTGCAAGCCACTGGCGGTAGTAACAACACCACTAACGGTTTTATTCTTGGCCAAGAAAGCCTGGCCTTCTTCAAGGTTTTTCTTTGGCAGTTCAGCCGCAGTTTTTTCAGCGTGAGCCTGTAATTTGATGGAAAAAGCATCACGAATTTGTTTGTGCTGTGCATCATTAAGCAAGGTTTTGCCGTTGATTTGATCAGTTAAGCCTTTCGACAACATGCCAACATCGATTTCTTGTTTGATTTGCTCTAAAGATTTGGCAATATCCATGCCAATCATGTAGCTGACTTGCTTTTGCTCGTTGTTCATGCCGCTGATGCCTTTGACGGTTTCAGAGCCAACAGCCATTGAGGTGATAGCCGGCGTCTTTTTTGCGACTGCTGCTTTATCGTCTTTGCTGCAGGCCGACAAACTAAACAACAGTAGGGCACCGGCAAGTGATGTTACCAAAGGATTACTAGACTTCATTAGTTACAAACTCCACAAAAAGTAAGCCTCTATTGTCGGTGCAAATGAGGCTTAGGGCAAACAAAACTTACTATTGGTTATTTACTGGCTAAAGCCGCTTCGATTTTAGTGACTATTTGAGCATCATCAGGCTTGATTTTACTTGGAAAACTGCCTATGACCTTGCCTTTACGGTCAATCAGAAATTTATGAAAATTCCAGCCCGGCACATCGCCAGTAGCGGCTTTCAAGTCTGCATAAAAAGGTGTTGTTGCATTGCCTTTCACATGTACTTTTTCAAACATGGTGAATTTCACACCATATGTAAGTGTGCAAAAGTCTTTGATTTCTTTCTCAGAGCCAGGATCTTGGCCCATAAAATCATTTGACGGAAAACCGATAACCACAAAGCCTTGTTTTGCATACTTTGCATTTAAGCCTTCAAGCGCCTCAAATTGTGGTGTATACCCGCATTTACTGGCCGTATTAACCACTAAAATCACTTTACCGGCATACGCTTTTTTTAAATTGAGCTGCTCTTTTCCAGCCAATGTACGGTAATTGTGGTTTAGTAAGTCCACTTTTGCGATGGCTAAAGTTGAACCGAGCATCATCATTAAAACAACATATCTCACTGAATTTATTATCATTATTTATTCCTTTCACTATTTAAAATTAAACAACAATAGAATAGTTTAATTGTTGTGAATAAAGTGTTGACAAGTAAAAATATACTGTTATAGTTACCTACAACACCTAACACATACACCACCGGAGTATCGTATGGCTCTTTCACTCAAAAACACACTGATTAGCCTATCACTTTCAAGCGCCATGTTGTTTGCAGGGTATTTATCTGGCGAAAGTCCTTTGCCGTTTAATCATGCAAGCACAACCATGTCAGCCAAGACCGTTAATTTCGCAACTGCTAATCAAAGCAAGGCGAATTTGAGCACTGAAAAAAAATCTAAACGTGCATTCACAACCCCCTATTTTGCTTTCGGCAAATCCAACTTGCCAGTGGGGGTGCGTTAATGAGCATTCAATGGAGCGACAACAGCCCTATCTATCGTCAATTAAAAGACAAATTAGTTGGCATGATGCTCGATGGCTTCATTAAGCCAGGCGATGCCTTGCCTTCGGTGCGCCAAATTGCCGCAGAATACCAGCTAAATCCAATTACCGTTTCGCGCGCCTTCCAAGAACTAGCTGATGAGCAAGTGGTTGAAAAGCGTCGTGGATTAGGCATGTACATGACTGAAAATGCCCGCGAGCAACTGCTTTCTTCAGAAAAACAACGTTTCTTGAATGACGAATGGCCTTTAATTGCCGAACGCATTCAACGTTTAGGCTTGGGAATTAATCAATTATTAGTAACAACACAGGGAGAACAGCAATGAGCGGTGTACTGACTGCGAAAAGCCTCAACAAACGCTATGGCAAACAATTAGCTGTTGATCATATCAATCTGGATATTCAGCCAGGCCGCATCATCGGTTTAATTGGGCCAAACGGTTCCGGCAAAACCACCACATTAAAAGCAGTGCTCGGTTTAATCCCTTTTGAAGGCGAATTGCGTGTGCTGGGATTTGATCCACGCACACAACGCGATGAACTGATGAAAGAAGTTTGCTTTATCGCCGATGTTGCCGTTTTACCGCGCTGGATTCGGGTCCGTGAAGTCTTAGATTTTGTTGAAGGCACACATCCTAAATTCAATCGGCAGAAAGCTAAGGATTATTTGGCTAAAACTAAATTGAAACCGGAAATGCGCGTTAAGGAAATGTCCAAGGGCATGATTGTGCAATTGCATTTGGCGATTGTTATGTCAATTGACGCCAAACTTCTTGTACTAGACGAACCAACGCTCGGCCTGGATATTTTGTATCGTAAGCAGTTCTATCAAAACTTGATTGAAGACTATTTCGATGAAAGTAAAACCATCATTGTAACCACCCATCAAGTGGAAGAAATCGAAACCATTCTTAGCGATTTAATTTTTATTCGCGATGGCAAGATCACATTGAACACCAGCATGGACGAAATCGGTAATCGCTTTATTGAAGTGATGGTCAATTCTGAAAATTATGCTGCAGCCAAAGCACTCAATCCAATTGATGAGCGCTCGGTGTTTGGTAAAACAGTATTTTTATTTGACGGCGTTGAACGCGCCACTTTAGCAAAACTGGGCGATTTAAAAACACCAGGCATTGCCGATTTATTTGTTGCAACTATGAAAGGAACCTATGCATGAATACGCTAAAATGGCTATTGAAACGTGAATATTGGGAACATAAAGGCGGATTTTTCTGGACCCCAATCGTCATTTCCGGCATCATCAGTTTGTTCACCATTGGCAGCCTGATTTTTGCATCGGTTATAGGCAAAAATAGTGGTATGCAATTCGGTGGCAATTCCGAAATGAATTTGCAAGTTGCCTTATCGAAAGTTACCGAGCCAGATAAAATCGAATTTGCACAAGGCCTTGCCAATGGCTACCCACTAATCGGCATGCCCATCATTATTGCTATGGTATTCGTGGTTTTTTTCTACTGCCTGGGCGCACTTTTCGATGATCGCAAAGACCGCAGTATCTTATTCTGGAAATCTTTACCGATCTCAGACAAAGACACCGTGTTGTCCAAAGTAATCACTGCAAGTCTTGTTGCTCCTATTATTGCTAGTATTGCAATATTGGTAATGTCGCTGATAAATTTACTATTGTTTATGGTGATTGTGGCATTCCACGGTCTGAATTTATTTGGCTATGTGCTAACTGATTCACACTTCTATTTAACCGCATTGCAGTTATTAAGCATGATTCCAATGTATGCCTTGTGGGCTTTGCCAACCATTGCTTACTTATTGTTTGTTTCCTCATGGGCAAAAACTAAACCGTTCTTATGGGCAGTTGGTGTGCCTGTATTAGGCGGCGTGATTGTTAGCTGGATGAACGCCATGCTGGACTTCGGCTTGGACATGTCGAGCTTCTGGAAATTTGTTGGCCTACGTTGGTTTGGCAGCTTGGTACCAGGCACATGGTTTTCAGGACAAGAAGGCGTGCAGCTCGAAAGCAACCACCAAGGCTTTGGCGAAGTTGTCATGCAAAGTTATCAGCAATTGGGCCACATGAATGTCTGGATTGGTCTGGTTGTTGGTGCCGCGCTACTTTTCGCTGCCATACAAATGCGCCGCTACCGCGACGAAGGTTAATGGATAAAAGGCCGGTACGGCATTTTGTATCGGCTTTAGTTTCAACCTATACTAATTTAACTAATTGAGAGTTGATAATCATGAAAAGCACCCTGCTCCTGCTTCCCCTTTTGCTAACAACAGTTATGCTTAGTGCATGCAATAACGACAATTCAGCTTCACTGGCAGATAAGATTAGAACTGAAGTTAGTCAAGATATCGAAATTGATTTGAATAAGGCTATAAGCGATGCCAAAAGCGATTTATCCGACATCAGCGTTACGCTTAAAGATGGCAGCAAAGCAAAAATCGCATCAAACGGCGATATGACCATCGCTGGCAAAGCCATTGCCTTAAATGAAAATCAACGCGCCATAAGTAAAAGTTACTACGATGCCAGCAAACAAATTGCGCTGCATGGCATTGAAATAGGCAAGGAAAGTGCAAAACTTGCCACTCAAGCCATTGGCGTAGCGATTAGTAGTGTGTTTTCAGATAACCCAGGAACTGACGGAAAAGACGTTGAAAAAACTATCGAAGCCAAAGCTGGCAAGATTGAAGCTGTGGCACAAAAACTTTGTGCTAGCGCAAACGAACTGAAAGCTATCCAAGAAAAACTGGTGGCAGCTGTTCCAGAATTTACTGCCGAGCCGATGGAAGTTGTGACCAAGAAAGATGGTTGCAGTGTAAATAGCTCCGACACCAATGTAACCCTAAGCAGCAACCACGACAAGGCGCTTACTACTGAGGAAGCAGAAAAAGTGGCCGCGCCTAGCAAATAAAGGCATCTAAATATCTAAATTGGATGCTTTAAAACATGTAGGAGCCCGCTTGCTGGCTCCTACCAAAATCGTCAAATTAAAGATTTCGGATCTAACAACACTTTCAATTCCGCCAAACTCAAATCGGTCATTTCTTTGGCCACATCAATAACTGGGCTGTTTTCGGCATAAGCTTTCTTGGCAATTTGCGCAGCTTTTTCATAGCCAATACGTGAGTTCAGCGCAGTGACCAACATTGGATTGCGCGCTAATGTGCGGTTTAAATTTGGCACATTAACTGTAAAATCGGCAATGGCTTTTTCGCCTAAATGCCGGCAAGCCGAAGCAAGTAAATTTAAGCTCTGCAGGCTATTATTTGCAATCAGCGGCATCATGGTGTTGAGCTGGAAATTGCCACTTTGCCCGGCAATACTAATGCTAGTATGATTGCCCATCACCTGCGCGCAGACCATCGCCACTGCTTCTGGAATCACTGGATTAACCTTGCCCGGCATAATCGAACTGCCTGGTTGCAACGTTGGCAAGGAAATTTCTCCCAAACCGGCCAGCGGCCCAGAATTCATCCAACGCAAATCGTTGCTTATTTTCATCAGACACACAGCCAGCGTATTGCAATGTCCAGACAGCTCCACTAAATGATCCTGCGCCGCCATCGATTCAAATTTATTGCGCGCTGGCTTCACTGTGATGCCGGCTTGCTTGCTCAAATACTTGCAGGCAAACACCGTCATTTTTGGATCGGCATTGATACCCGTTCCAACCGCGGTTCCGCCCAAAGGCAACTCCTGCAAACGTTTAGCACATTCGTTGAAGCGCGCTGAAGCCGAACCCAACTGCGCCGACCATGCCAAGAGCTCTTGCTCCATGCTAATTGGCATAGCATCCATCAAATGCGTGCGGCCAGTTTTAATGTGGCGCTTAAGTGTTTTGGCTTTGCATTCAATAGTTTTCTGCAGATTTTTTAGCGCAGGAAGTAACTTACACTGAAGCACTAAGGCTGTGGAGAGCAAACTTGCACTTGGCACTACATCATTCGAGCTTTGCCCTAAATTCACATGATTATTGGGGTGCACTATTCGCTTATTTTTACGAAGCACCACACTCGCAATCACTTCATTGATGTTCATATTGCTGGATGTACCAGAACCGGTTTGATATACATCAACCGGAAATTGCTCAGCGAACTGCCCTGCGGCGATTGCTAAAGCGGCATTTTCGATAGCTTGCGCTTGCGCTTTGTTCAAATGCCCAAGCAAGCCATTAGAGTGTGCTGCAGCAGCTTTAATCAACGCCAATGACTGGATGAATTCGGCTGGCATTCGTTGCCCAGAAATGCCGAAGTTCAGCACCGCTCGTTGCGTTTGCGCGCTATACAAAGCCTCTACTGGCACTAGAAGCTCGCCTAAGCTATCTTGCTCAACGCGAAATTTCATGGCTCTACCTTTTAATCAACTCGACATCACTCGATGATACCGCCTTTTAGCGGTACAATTAGCATCCTTGCAATCAAGTTCAGAACCCACTGAATCTTGCCATTAAGTTAAACCAAGATGAATGCTCATGACTGATCACACACTCCTCGCCCTATCCCCAACCGATGGCCGTTATGCGGCAAAAGTAAATGCACTTAGGCCTATTTTTTCGGAATTCGGTCTAATCAAAGCACGTGTGCATGTTGAAATGGAATGGCTAATTGCCTTAGCGAACGAGCCGAATATTATCGAACTACCCAATTTTAGCGCCGAACAATGCGTATTCTTGCGCAATATTGCTAGCAATTTTTCAACTCAACATGCAGCGCGCATTAAAGATATTGAACGCACTACCAACCACGATGTTAAAGCGGTTGAATACTTCATAAAAGAACAGCTGGAAAGCCAGCAGGAATTAGCGCAAGCCAAAGAATTTGTGCATTTCGCCTGCACCTCAGAAGACATTAACAACCTTAGCTACAGCTTAATGCTGAAACAAGGCCGTGATGAAGTTCTTTTACCACAACTGATTGCGCTACAAGAAAAACTGCATGATTTATCAACACGCAATGCCGGGCAAGCGATGTTGTCGCGTACCCATGGTCAAACCGCTTCGCCAACCACACTTGGCAAAGAAATGGCCAATGTTTTGGCGCGTTTGAATCGTCAGGTTAAGCAGCTTAAGCAGGTTGAAATGCTCGGTAAAATCAATGGTGCGGTTGGTAACTATAATGCACATGTGGTTGCGTATCCGGAAGTGGATTGGCGGCAATTTGCTAAACATTTTGTTGAATCCTTAGGTCTTGAGTTCAACCCATACACCACGCAAATTGAACCGCACGACGGCATCGCCGAATTATGTGATGTGATGCGACGCAGTAATATTATTTTGATTGATTGCTGCCGTGATATCTGGGGCTATATTTCACTCGGCTATTTCAAGCAACAGCTAAAAGATGGCGAAGTGGGCTCGTCCACCATGCCGCATAAAGTAAACCCGATTGACTTTGAAAATGCCGAAGGAAATTTCGGTATCGCTAACAGCTTGCTTGGGCACTTCGCCGAAAAATTGCCAATCAGCCGTTGGCAGCGCGATTTAACCGATTCAACAGTTTTACGGGCACTTGGAACTGGCTTTGCGCATACTGTGATTGCACTTGATTCCTTGAGCAAAGGACTAGGCAAACTGCAAACCAATCCTGAGCGCTTAGCCAGTGATTTAGATGCCGCTTGGGAAGTGTTGGCTGAGCCAGTACAAACCGTGATGCGCCGATACGGCCTGCCTAATCCGTATGAGCAATTAAAAGCACTTACTCGCGGCCAAGGTATCACCAAAGCCAGCATGCAGGCATTTATTCAGCAACTTGATGTTCCGGATGTTGCAAAACACGCATTGCTGGAGCTAAGCCCAGAAAGCTATATCGGGTATGCCGAGCAATTGGCGCAAACTGTTGCCAAGGATTAAATCATGATTGAGGTAACGGCAAATCCACAGCATTTTTTAGGGGTGTCGGTTGCGCAATTTCTTAGCGAATATTGGCAAAAAAAACCACTGCTGATTCGTCAAGCATTTCCTAATTATAAAGCGCCGTTAAGCCCTGAAGATTTAGCCGGCTTGGCTTGCGAGCAAGGGCCTTTATCACGCCTAGTTACCTATCAACGCCAACAAGACCAATGGTCAGTGCGCTGCGGACCATTTGATGAAGCCGAATTTCCGGGGCTTGGTGATCGTGATTGGACTTTGCTGATACAAGACATGGACAAATGGGATGCCGATGTTGCGCAGTTAATTCCTCATTTTGATTTTCTGCCGCGCTGGCGCATTGATGATGTGATGATTAGTTTTGCGGTGCAAGGTGGTTCAGTTGGGCCACATATTGATCAATACGATGTATTTTTACTGCAAGCGCAAGGTCATCGGCAATGGCAGATTGAAGACACTGCCCGTTTTGAACCGGCATTCCGTCAAGATGCTGAACTGAAATTGCTCGAACAGTTTAATGCTACACATCGTTGGGATTTAGCACCAGGCGATATGCTGTATCTGCCACCGGGCTATGCTCATCATGGCGAAGCACTTGATCCCTGCATGACTTTCTCGCTAGGGATGCGCGCGCCTTCCAGCGCTGAATTGATCTCTGATTTCGCCGATGAACTGACGCAAAAAATACCCGAATACCAGCGTTACCAAGATCCAGATTTAAGTGCCTGCCAAGACCCTTACGAAATAGATGCGCTAGCCTTTGAACGCGTGCAAAATGCCTTGGCACAATTGCAAAATGCTTCTGCCGATGAACGAAACCGTTGGTTCGGGCAATTTATTACCCGATACCGATCGTCTGGCGAAATTAGTGCTGCGCCAAAATTGATGAAATGGCCGAATGTATTGGCAAAACTAGCACAAGGCAAAGGCTTGTTACGCCACCCTTTCGCACGTTTAGCTTGGAGCGCGCAGGCTGATTCGGCACTGTTATTTGTTAGCGGCTTAAGTTTTGAGCTCAGCCAAACCGATGTCAAACTGATTTGCCAACATGCGTTGATCGATAGCACACGTTTTAATCAGCTCGGCAAACGTGGCCAACACATGCTGGAACAGCTTTATGCACAAGGCTATTACCAACTGGTGAGCTCATCCTAATGGCAGAAAACACCAGTTTTACCGTTATAGATGCCAACTACTCGCTAGATTACCCACTGTTACGGGCAGTCCGCGAACCGGTGTTTGTTATCGAGCAACAGGTTCCACTTGCCTTGGAATGGGATGAAATAGATCCAGATTGTCATCACGTGCTGGCTTTTGATGCGAAGCAAAACCCAATTGGCACCGGCCGCTTAACGCCAGCACATACCATTGGCCGGATGGCGGTATTGCCAGCTTGGCGCGGGCATGGTGTTGGCGATGCATTGTTATTGCGGTTAATCAGCAAAGCACAAGAGCTTGGCTGGCCTTCCGTTAGCTTGCATGCGCAGATTAGCGCTTTGGGCTTTTATCATAAACATGGATTCCAAGCCTACGGGCCCGTGTATGAAGAAGCCGGAATTATGCATCAATCTATGTCGCGTATGCTCACAAACGATGGCAACTAATTGAAAGCCTGAAACAATTTGTTCAGATATGGCAGACTCGGTTATAATTTAACACCTACGGCATGCTTTTTAAGTGCTGCGTGCTCATTAACCTTAACGCAAGGCTGATCTAGTGGAAAGTTTGATTAAACAATTCCTGAAATCTTCCCAACTTTCTGGTGGCAATGCCGCCTATATAGAAGAGCTGTACGAGCAATATCTGCTTGATCCAAACAGTATAGCTAGCCAGTGGAAAACCTATTTTGAAGGCTTACAAGGTGCTGGCGATGTGCCGCATTCAGCCGTTCTGGCGGCCGTTCAAGAACAAGCTAAACAAGCCCGTCATAATGTTGGAAGTGGCGATGAGGAATTTGCCCGCAAACAAACCGCAGTAGGCAAACTGATTACCTCTTATCGCTCACGTGGCCACTTAAATGCGCACCTTGACCCACTGTTGATGATGGCAACGCCAGCCTCTCCCGATTTAGACATCGCTTTTCATGGCTTAAGCCAAGCCGATTTAAATCTGGAATTTTCAGCCAACACCTACTTTGGCCCCGCTAAACTAAAATTATCTGATTTATTAGACCGTTTAAAAAGCACTTATTCTGCATCAATTGGTGTTGAATTCATGCACATCAGCGACACCGAACAACGCCATTGGATTCAGCAACGCTTGGAATCGGCACAAAGCTGTTTGCAAGCCGATAACAGCCAACGCCAGCATATTCTTGAGCGCTTAACCGCGGCAGAAGGTCTTGAGCGCTACTTACATACCAAATATGTTGGCCAAAAACGTTTTTCGCTGGAAGGTGCTGAATCGCTGATTCCGCTGATGGATCACCTCATCCAACACGGTGGTCGCAAAGGCGTGAAAGATGCCATCATCGGTATGGCGCATCGCGGCCGTTTAAATGTTTTAATTAATACACTTGGCAAACCGCCACATAAATTGTTCGCCGAATTTGAAGGCCGCTTTGATCACCCCGATACGCCAGAGCATTCCGGCGATGTGAAATATCATATGGGCTTCTCTGCCGATATTGCCACCGATGGCGGACCAGTGCATTTAGCCTTAGCATTCAATCCTTCGCATCTCGAAATTGTTGCACCTGTGGTTGCTGGCAGCGTACGCGCTCGCCAAATGCGTCGCCAAGACGATAATCGCTCGCAAGTTCTGCCTATCGTGATTCATGGCGATGCCGCGTTTGCTGGGCAAGGCGTGGTGATGGAATTATTTCAGATGTCGCAGGCACGTGGTTTTGCAGTTGGCGGCACAGTGCATATCGTGATTAACAATCAAGTGGGTTTCACCATTTCGCGCCCAGATGATGCCCGCTCAACCTTATATTGCACTGACCCTGCGAAAATCGTGGCTGCACCGGTATTGCATGTTAACGGCGACAACCCTGAAGCAGTTGTGTTCTGCGCTGAGTTGGCGTTTGATTACCGCCAAAAATTCGGCCGCGATGTCGTCATTGATTTAGTCTGCTACCGCCGCCATGGCCACAACGAAGCCGATGAACCCGCGGCTACCCAGCCAATGATGTATCAGAATATTCGCGCTCGCAAAACCACGCGAGAATTGTATGCCGAACAATTAGCGGCCAGCAATGTGGTTTCCGAAGCCGACAGCAAAGCCATGGTTGATGCCTGCCGAAATAAACTCGACAAAGGTGAAGTCACCACCAATGTGGCAGTAGCGCAAAAAGACCCGTTTGCGGTTGATTGGACACCTTGGCTGAACGGTTCGCTTGCGCAACAGGTAAAAACCGGCCTGGCACAATTTTCACTGGAAAACTTGGCAAAGAAAATTAACAACCATCCCGAGGCATTGAAGCTTCATGCGCGGGTTGCAAAAATTTACGACGACCGCCGCAAAATGCTAGCTGGCGATTTAGACATGGATTGGGGCTTTGCCGAAAACTTAGCCTACGCCAGTTTGCTAACTGAAGGTTATCGCTTGCGTTTAGTTGGCCAAGATGCTGGGCGCGGCACATTCTTCCATCGCCATGCGATTTTACACGATCAAAACAATGGCGATGCCTACATGCCGTTGCAGCAATTTGTGAAACATCCAAGTCACGCCATCATTATTGATTCTTTGTTGTCTGAAGAAGCCGTTATGGCTTTTGAATACGGCTATTCAACCGCTGAACCGATGACCTTAAATATCTGGGAAGGCCAATTCGGCGATTTCGCTAATGGCGCGCAAGTGGTTATTGATCAATTCATCACCTCTGGCGAAGCCAAATGGGATCGTTTATGCGGTTTGGTATTATTCTTGCCGCATGGCTATGAAGGCCAAGGTCCGGAACACAGTTCTGCGCGTTTAGAACGCTTCCTGCAATTATGCGCATTGAATAATATTCAAGTTTGCACACCCACCACGCCAGCGCAAATGTTCCATATGTTACGCCGCCAAATGCTTCGGGCAACACGCAAACCATTAGTGGTAATGACACCAAAATCAATGTTGCGCCATAAGCTGTCTGTTTCTCGTATGGATGATTTAGTGGCAGGCTCATTCCAAGAATTGATTCCTGATTCAATCTGCAAATCGCCAGCTACAGCCACACGCGTGGTGGTTTGCGCTGGCAAAGTCTATTACGACTTGCTTGAAGCTGCTACCGAAAAGAAATTGGATAACGTGGCTATTGTGCGCGTTGAACAGCTGTACCCTTTCCCACGTGAGGCCTTGATTGCTGAACTCGGGCGCTTCGGCAAAGCCAGTGATATCTTTTGGTGCCAAGAAGAGCCGCAAAACCAAGGAGCCTGGTATCAAATTCAACACCATCTGCGCAGCTGCATTTCCGACCAACAAACCCTGCATTATGCTGGGCGCGCCCGTTCTGCTGCACCAGCCTGCGGCCACGCTAATACCCATGCTGCCGAACAATCTCAATTAATAGCCGATGCCCTAGTTAATTCTGGCAAACGCGATTTCACCCACGAATAATCCAGAAGGCCACTTTTATGAGCATTGAAGTTAAAGTTCCTGTTTTACCTGAATCCGTATCTGATGCCGTTATTGCAACCTGGCATAAAAAAGTTGGCGATACCGTTCGCCGCGATGAAAACTTAATTGATCTGGAAACCGATAAAGTCGTGTTGGAAGTGCCTTCGCCAGTTGATGGCGTGCTGAAAGAAATTAAATTTGAAACTGGTGCTACGGTGACCAGCTCTCAAGTGATAGCGGTTATTGAAGAAGGTGCCGTTGCTGCCGCGCCAGAACCTGCTGCTAAAACTGAAGCACCAAAAGCTGCCGTTGCAGTTGCAGCGCCTGCGGCAAAAGCCGATACCAGTGGTTTGCCACCGGGCGCTGCAAATTACGCTGCGCGCAACGATGTAAACCCTGCAGATGTTTCCGGCACTGGCCGCGCCGGCCGCGTGACTAAAGAAGATTTGGTAAAGCACGTCACATCAGGTGGCGGCGCACGCCCTGAACAACGTGTGCCAATGACCCGCATCCGCCAGCGCATTGCTGAGCGCATGATGCAATCGAAGAACTCGATCGCCATGCTCACTTCTTTCAACGAAGTGAACTTAAGTAAAGTAATGGCCATGCGCAAAGAATTGGGCGAGCCATTTGAAAAAACGCACGGCATCAAACTTGGCTTTATGAGCTTCTTTGCGAAAGCAGCCGCCAATGCATTAACTAAATACGGCGTAGTTAATGCATCTGTTGATGGCACCGAAGTGATTTATCACGGTTTTGCCGATATTTCGATTGCAGTAGCCACTGAAAAAGGTTTGGTTACACCGGTCTTACGTAATGTTGAGAACATGAGTTTCTCTGACATTGAAGGCGCTATTGCCGGTTACGCCAAACAAGCTCGTGAAGGAGGCTTGAAGCTGGAAGATTTGCAAGGCGGCACGTTTACCATCACCAATGGCGGCACTTTTGGCTCGTTGATGTCCACACCAATTGTTAATCCGCCGCAGTCTGCAATTTTAGGTATGCACGCTATTAAAGAACGGCCAATTGCTGAAAATGGCCAGGTGGTTATTGCACCGATGATGTATATCGCATTGTCATACGACCATCGCATCATCGATGGTAAAGATGCTGTGTTGTTTTTGGTCGACATCAAAAACCAATTAGAAAATCCGCATCGTATGTTGCTTGGCCTGTAATCCACTTCTAAGGTTTAATTTATGAGTACTGAATATGATGTTGTGATTATTGGCGCCGGCCCTGGTGGCTATGTGGCGGCTATTAGAGCGGCACAATTAGGCTTGAAAACCGCCTGTGTCGATGATTTCATCGGTAAAGACGGCAAACCGGCATTAGGCGGAACCTGCTTGAATGTGGGTTGCATTCCTTCTAAAGCCTTATTGGATTCATCGCGCCAATACCATAACTTAACGCACAGTTTTGCGGTGCATGGCATAACAGCTGACAATGCGAAAATCGATATTAGCACCATGATTGGCCGCAAAGATAAAATCGTTAAGCAGTTCACTGGCGGCATCACGCAATTATTCAAAGCTAATAAAGTTACCGCTATCGCTGGTTACGGAACTTTGAAAGCAAACCGTGTGGTATCCATCAAAGCGCAAGATGGTTCAATAAGTGAAGTTACGGCTAAGCATATTATTCTGGCCTCAGGATCGCTACCCATTGAATTGCCATTTGCGAAATTTAACGGTGACACTATATTGGATAATGCGGGCGGTTTGGATATCAATACTGTTCCAAAGCGTTTAGGCGTCATTGGTGCTGGCGTGATTGGCTTAGAACTTGGCAGTGTTTGGAATCGTCTCGGCTCTGAAGTCACCATTGTTGAGGGTATGCCGGAATTTTTAGCAGCCGTTGATGCGGATATTGCTAAAGCCGCCGCCAAGGAATTCAAAAAGCAAGGCCTTGATATTCGTTTAGGTGCTAAATGCACGGGAACTGAGATTAAAAAAGATGGTGTGCATTTAAGCTACACCGATGCCTCCGGCGAGCAAACTTTAGTTGTCGATAAACTACTGGTTGCAGTAGGCCGAAAAGCTAATACAGAAGGTTTATTGGCTGATGGAACCGGTGTTCAAGTTGATGAACGAGGCCGAATTGTAGTTGATTCGCATTGTAAAACCAGCGCTGAAAACGTGTGGGCAATTGGCGATTGCGTACGCGGACCAATGCTTGCGCACAAAGCATCTGAAGAAGGTATTGCCGTAGCTGAGTTAATTGCTGGACTGCCAGGCCATGTAAACCTTGATACCGTACCGTGGGTGATTTACACCGAGCCTGAAATTGCCTGGGTGGGTAAAAGTGAAGCACAGGTTAAAGCAGAAGGCACACCGTATAAAATTGGCACTTTCCCATTTGCAGCCGTTGGCCGCGCCGTTGCTATGAACGAACCCGCTGGTTTAGTTAAAGTGATTGCACATGCAGAAACCGATCGTATTTTAGGTTTGCATTTATGTGGACCTAACGTATCCGAGTTAGTGCATGAAGGTGTGGTAGCGATGGAATTCAATGGTTCAGCTGAAGATTTAGCGCGTATTTGCCATGCCCATCCATCCTTAAGTGAAGCAGTGCACGAGGCCGCTTTGGCGGTTGATAAGCGCGCTATACACAAAGCTAATTGATGAACGACGCGTTTTCAGCTTTGCGTATTTTCAACGATGCGCAAGGCTACCGTTGTAGTTTTACCACGCTTAAGCTTGATGATTTAAGCGCTGGTGATGTGCTTGTTCGTGTGCAGTATTCCAGCGTGAACTACAAAGATGCCTTGGCGGGCACTGGCAAAGGTAAAATTCTGCGGAAGTTTCCACTCAATGGCGGCATTGATTGCGCTGGAATGATTGTGCACTCCGATTCAACAAAGTTCAACATTGGCGATACCGTTTTAGTAACTGGATCTGGATTATCCGAAACCATTGATGGCGGCTACAGCCAGTTTGTTCGTATAAGCCATCAACACGTTATTCGCATTCCAGTTGGCTTAAGCTGCCGCGACGTGATGATTCTTGGGACTGCAGGATTTACTGCAGGCTTGGCTTTGTTACGCATGCTAGATAATCGTCAAAAACCTGAAATGGGCGCTATTGCTATAAACGGTGCAACCGGCGGTGTGGGTATGCTTGCCACTATTTTGTTCTCTAAAGCCGGCTTTGAAGTGCATGCTATTTCTGGTAAACCAGAACATTGCGATTTACTCAAATCCTTAGGCGCAACGCAGGTTTTAACGCGCGAGGACAGTCTCAGCAATAAATCAATGGACCGCATCCGTTTCGGCGGTGCAGTTGATTGCGTGGGTGGCGCTATGTTAGCGAGCCTGCTTGCGCAAACCACGCCGTATGGCAATGTGGCTAGTTGTGGTTTAGTAGCAAGCGCTGAGCTTAATACAACAGTTATGCCGTTTATAATTCGCGGAGTTTCATTGCTAGGCATTGCTTCAGCAGGCACTGAACGAGATATTCGCGAAAAAGTTTGGCGTTTATTAGCCAAATACTTAAATTCAGACTCGCTGAATAACCTGCCAGTGAGGGAGATTACACTGACACAATTGCCCGAAATATTCGAACAAATGCTTTCTGGGCAATCTTTTGGCCGATGTATTGTGAAAATTGACGCCGAAGCTTGCTAAAATACGGTTTATAGCTTTAACTAAACACATCTTTAGGGGATTTATAATGGCACGCATTTTAGTAGTAGACGATTCTCCATCGCAACAATTAGGTATGAAACGGATTGTGGAAAGATTAGGACACACCGCACTCACAGCAGATGATGGCGTTTTTGGCGTTGCAGTGTGTAAAGCTGAACTCCCTGATTTAGTGTTAATGGATGTGGTGATGCCAAATCTCAACGGCTTTCAAGCCACTCGTGCACTCACTCGCGATGAAACAACCGCACACATTCCTATTGTATTAGTTACCACTAAAGATCAGGAAACCGATAAAGTGTGGGGCATGCGTCAAGGCGCAAAAGCCTATTTAACCAAACCGTTTAATGAAGCCGAGCTTGTTGAAATTATTCGTCAAGTGTTGCCAACGGTCATTTAATCGTTTTTAAAAATCTCTTGCATTTGCGCATATAAAGCTTTTTGCTGTTCAGTTTTTGCCTTAGGTGCGCTCACTTCCAGTTCAACCAACTGATCGCCTTTAACGGTTTTTCCAGGCATGCCACGGCCTTTCAGACGCAGTCTTTTGCCTGTGTCTGAATTAACAGGTATTTTTAGTTCAACCACGCCACCTAATGTTGGCACCGAGACCATTGCACCAAGAGCCGCTTGCCACGGCATTAAAGTTAAGGTGTACAAAACATTTTGGCCATCAAGCTCAAACTCTGGGTGTTCAAGATAATCAATCTCAATCATTAAATCACCATTGCGTTCGCCTTGGCCTGCTAAGCGAATGCTCTGCCCAGGCCGTATTCCTGCAGGAATATTCACTTCCAGTGTGCGTGAAGCAATGCGAATTTTCTGCTTGCCACCGGAATAAGCACGCTCTAGCGGAATATTTAATTTAACTTTGCTGTCATTAATTGGTTGTTGAGTTTGTGCGCGCCGCGCATTACCAAATAAGGATTCAAAAAAATCACTGAATCCTCCATCTGAATTTTCATTTCCTGCGCCAAAATCATATTGGCTTTGGCCTCTATTAAATCCTGGAGGTGGTCTGTATTCTTGGCCTGAGCGGTAACCATTGGCTTTGAGCTGATTATACTGTTCGCGCTTTTCCTTATCCTTAAGTACTTCATAGGCTTCATTAATTGCCTTAAAGCGATCCTCTGCGCTTTTTTCTTTACTCACATCAGGGTGAAATTTGCGTGCCAGCCTGCGATAAGCGGTTTTAATTTCCGCATCACTGGCCGATTGCTCAACACCTAATGTTTGATAATAATCTTTAAATTCCACAGTGTTATCTCTCATTCATACAAATAGTAACAGAAAGCGCTAAAATCATTTTAGTATTCAATTTGTCATTAACTTTCATCATTCAAAACATAGGAAAATTATGTCTATTCAAGTAGGCGATAGCATACCCAATGCTACTATCAATATCGTGCAAGATGGTGTGCAATCAATCAATACTCAGGATTTCTTTCAGGGCCGCAAAGTTGTTCTGTTCGCTTTGCCTGGCGCGTTCACACCTACATGCTCTGCAAAACACCTTCCAGGCTTCATCAAGAATATTGATTCTTTCACTGAAAAACAATACACAGTTGCTTGTTTGTCGGTTAATGATGCATTTGTGATGTCGGCATGGGCTAAGAGCCAAGACGCGCCAGCGAGTATCAATATGCTAGCTGATGGCAATGCCGAATTTACCAAAGCACTTGGTCTTGAATTAGATGCAACGCCGTTTGGCATGGGTATTCGCGCCAAGCGTTTTGCACTTATTGCAGACAACGGCATTGTGACACATTTATTTCTTGAAGCACCTGGTGAGTTTTCAGTGTCATCTGCTGAATCTGTACTCGCCACCATTTAAACTAGGAGAATTAAAAATGAAATTAGCACTTAAATATGTAGTTTTAACGGCCAGCTTTTTACTCAGCAACAGTGTTTTGGCACAAACATGGCAACAAGATTGTTCGCGTTGTGGGCGTATTACAAATATTGAAAAAGTAAGTGATAGCAAATCAAGCGTTGGTGGTGCAGTGATAGGCGCTATTGCAGGCGGCTTAATCGGCAATCAAGTTGGCGGTGGTGATGGTAAAAAGCTTGCAACTGTAGCAGGCGTTGCAGGCGGCGCTTACGCAGGCAAAGAAATTGCCGAACGCAATATGGAATACAAAATTAAAGTCAAAATGCGAGATGGTCGTATTGAAACCGTTAAGCAAGAAATGTTGCGGAACTTAAAAGTGGGCGATATTGTGCGAATTAAGGATGGTAAAGCAAAAATTTATAAGCCATAAGCACTTAATAATTTTTATGAAAAAAGGCGGGATATACCCGCCTTTTTTATATTTAATGCAACCACTTACTCAGCTGATTAATCATTCGACGGAAGCTCAGCTTCGTTAGTTATTTCAGCATCAAAATCATCTTCAATGATATCTAAGCTTTCAATAGCCATCAGTTTCTCATCAGCGGCAACACGCATAAGCGTAACGCCCTGCGCATTACGGCCCACTTGTGATACACCAGAAGCGCGAGTGCGAACCATAGTGCCTTGGTCTGAAATCAACAGAATTTCATGTTGTTCGGTAAGTTGAATTGCGCCAACCAACTTACCATTGCGTTCACTGCTTTGAATAGCGATAACACCTTGTGTGCCACGGCCTTTTTTCGGATACGCAGAAACTTCTGTGCGTTTGCCGAAGCCATTTTCACTGGCAGTAAGGATATCGCCTTCGCCTTCAACCACAATCATACTAACCACAACTGAACTTTCAGCATTAATGCGCATACCGCGCACACCAGTGGCGGTACGGCCCATAGAGCGCACTTCGGACTCAGCAAAACGGACAGCTTTACCGTGTGAACCGAATAACATAATGTCTTTCTGACCATTGGTTAGCTGCACATCAACTAAACCATCACCTTCATCAAGGTTAATCGCCCATATACCGTTGACACGCGGCCGTGAATATTCAGTTAAAGGGGTTTTCTTGACGGTGCCGTTTTTGGTGGCGAAAAACACAAATTGGTTTTCGGTAAATTCGCGCACCGGCAATACCGCCTGTACTTTTTCACCTGGTTGCAACGGAATCCAGTTAATAATTGGGCGTCCACGGGAGTTCGGCCCAGAATCAGGCAGTTGGTATACTTTTAGCCAAAATACACGGCCAGCAGATGTGAACGTCAACAGGGTGTCATGGGTGTTCACTACCCATAAGCGTTCGATGAAGTCTTCTTCTTTCACTGAAGCCGCGGCCCTACCCTTACCACCGCGTTTTTGTGCGCGATAGGTTGAAGGCATTTGACGCTTGGCATAGCCAGCGTGCGAGAGTGTAACCACCACATCTTCTGAGGCGATTAAATCTAAATCTTCAAGATCTTCTTCGCTAGCACGTATTTCAGTGCGGCGATCGTCGCCGTAAGTTTCTTTGATATGCAAAAGCTCATCACGAATCACTTTCAGCAATCGTTCTGGTACTTCTAAAATCTCAATTAAATCTTGAATCTCAGCCAGAAGTTCTTGATACTCTTGCGTCAGTTTTTCCTGCTCTAAACCGGTTAAACGGTTTAAACGCATCTCCAAAATTTCTTTGGCTTGCACTTCTGAAAGCTGATAACCCGCTTCATGAAAACCAAATTCCGCGGCTAATTCTTCAGGGCGAGAGGCATTAGCGCCGGCTGCTTGTAGTAGCGTTTTAACTAAGCCTGGCTGCCATAATTTCGCCATCAAGCGCTCTTTAGCGACCTGCGGATTCTGCGAGGTTTTGATTAGCTCAATCATTTCATCAATGTTTGCTAATGCAACTGTTAAGCCTTCCAAGATATGTGCACGTGCGCGTGCTTTGCGTAACTCATACAAAGTACGGCGAGTAACCACTTCTCGGCGATGGCGCACAAATGCTTGCAGAATTTGTTTTAAATTTAACAATTGTGGGCGGCCATCAACCAAGGCCACCATATTGATGCCGAAACTTTGCTGTAAAGACGTATCAGAATACAGATGGTTCAATACAATTTCAGCGGAATGATCGCGTTTAATTTCAATGTAAATACGCATGCCATCTTTATCAGATTCATCGCGCAATTCAGAAATGCCTTCAAGTTTCTTTTCTTTAACTAAATCAGCAATTTTTTCGATTAAACGTGCTTTATTCACTTGGAATGGCAACTCGTGCACGATGATTGCTTCACGGTTGTTGTCTTGTATTTCGATTTCTGTTTTAGCTCGCATAATAACGCGGCCACGGCCAGTATGGTATGCCGAATGGATGCCCGCGGAGCCATTAATAATGGCGGCGGTTGGGAAATCTGGACCGGGAATATGTGCAATCAACTCGCCAATGCCAATTTCAGAATCATCAATTAACGCGATGGTTCCGTTAATAATTTCGCTGAGATTATGCGGCGGTATTTTGGTGGCCATGCCAACCGCAATACCTTCTGAACCATTAATTAAGAGGTTCGGAATTCGAGTCGGCATAACTGTCGGCTCAAGTTCTTTCTCATCATAGTTTGGTTGGAAATCGACAGTTTCTTTATCGAGATCAGCGAGCAGTTCATGGGTGATGCGCGACATACGTGCTTCGGTATAACGCATAGCTGCTGCAGAATCTCCATCCACCGAACCGAAGTTGCCTTGCCCGTCAACTAGCAGATAACGCAAGGAAAAGGGCTGAGCCATACGAACCAAGGCATCGTATACCGACTGATCACCATGCGGATGGTATTTACCAATCACATCACCAACAATTCGCGCCGATTTGTAATATGGCTTATTTGAATGCGCACCCAATTCATGCATGGCAAAAAGTACGCGGCGATGCACGGGCTTAAGGCCGTCTCGAACATCGGGCAATGCGCGCCCAACAATCACACTCATCGCGTAATCAAGGTAACTGCGGCGCATTTCATCTTCTAAATTAACCGGTATAACTTCTTTAGCTAAATCTGACATTCAGGCACTCGAATTTGAGGGATTTTGATGCCTATTTAGATTAAAAATAGGCTTATAAAACACAACTCAAATTGTAGCAGATTTAGGCGTTTTTTGCCGGTTTTTTGCGATTAAAAAACAATACTTTACCGTCTTGACAAGGCCTAGAAGAATAACGCCATTTTGCTTGCATTTGGCCTTTCAATCAGGCCTTTTTCTGTGACCAAATAATCAATGCAGCGTGCTGGCGTAATATCGAATACAGGGTTGTAGACTTTAGCCGCTTTAGCGCCCACTTCAACGCCCTGAATATGTGTTAATTCAGTGGCACTACGTTCTTCAATCTCAATATCAAACCCTTTCGCAGTCTGCATATCCACGGTACTTGAAGGCGCTACCACCATCACTTTCACGCCATGCGCTTGTGCCGCCAGTGCGTGCGCATAGGTGCCGATTTTATTGGCTACATCACCGTTCGCGCAGATGCGGTCAGCGCCAACAATAACAAAATCAATTTTTCCCTGTTGCATCAAATAAGCCGAGGCATCATCAACTATCAAGGTTGCTTCTATACCGTCTTGCAAAAGCTCCCAAATAGTTAAGCGCGAGCCCTGCAACCAAGGCCGTGTTTCACTGGCATATATTTGCGAAATCTTGCCTAATGCGTAGCCTGCGCGAATAACACCCAGCGCCGTGCCAAATCCTGCTGTTGCGAGCGATCCGGTATTGCAGTGGGTTAGCACACGGGCGCCTTGGCTAAGGCAAGCGGCACCAATAAGCCCCATGCTGTGATTTGCGGCTAAATCTTCAGCCTGTATAGCCAATGCTTCTTGCTCAATTTGTTTCTGCCAATCAGAACCAAAGCTTTGCAAGCGTATTTTCATGCGCTCAATGGCCCAACGCAAATTCACCGCAGTGGGCCGAGCTTGCATTAATTCATCAAGGCATTTGTTTAATGCAACCAATGCAAGAGAACCACTTTCAGCATGAATGCTTTGCGCAGCCAAGACCATACCAAACGCCCCGGCAATTCCAATGGCCGGTGCACCACGAACCGCAAGGGTTTGAATAGCACTCGCTACATCGGAAGCCGTTCGGCAGGTAATGTGCGATTGTTGCTGAGGCAAAAATCGTTGATCTAAAACTAACAGCTCAGTGCCCGTCCAGACTAAGGGGCGGACCCGGTCATATTGCTCAAAATTCATGGTATTGTTCCTTTGAAGAGCTATTTTAGCAATAAAACTCTGGATTACTATGGCAACGCAAAAACCATCCGTGCTCAGGCTGAGCGGTCAAATAGAATTAACCCTACATAGCAGTTGTGTAAAGGCCGGGGTATATTCAATTGCTCAAGGAATCATTGACCGATTTCCATTGGCTAAGCCATTCTTGGCCAAATCAGTACAAGCATCTATTAGTAAAAACAGCGTTGAGATAATCCAGAAACAACTGATTAAAGACATCTACAAACAACATGCAATCAAACCGAGCAATTGGGAAATCTCAGCCATTATTGCCGTGGCAAGCACCAGCGCAAATCAGTTAATTGATTTTAAATCGATTGAACAAAAAATTAACAAAGCACTGGGTAATACTGCCGGAAAGCTAATATTAAAGTATGCACCACTTAGCCAATGGGCGCCAAATTTGGTTACTGTGGTTGCACATACATGGGCTATTGGCCGCTATGCAGATAGCGTTTGCCGAATTCGGAAAATTGGTTCTAATTGGCTGCCCGCGCCACTAGCCAAAAATCTGCGCCTGCCAAAAACCCTACTCTGGAATTGGACCGAAGAAGCCTTTAACTTAGCACTTCCTATTATCAAAAGAATCAAATCAGGTTGAAATTTCAAGCGCGTGAAAAATCAAAGGCAATAATTTCATTGATGTTATCAAGCGCCAACAGCTGCATCATTAGTCGGTCAATACCCATGGCTACGCCCGCACAGGCTGGCAAACTTGGTAAAGCATTGATTAGTCTTAAATCTTTTGCAGGCAATGACAATCCACGCACTTGCCGCAATTTTATATCATTATCAAAACGACGATTTTGTTCTGCGGCATCGGTTAATTCATGATATCCATTAGCCAATTCAACTGAACCCAAATAAAGCTCAAAACGCTCTGCAACCGGAATATCATCTGGGCGAATATTAGCTAATGCGCACTGTGATGCTGGGAAATCGTAAATAACGGTTAATTGCTTCGCTAGAAATGTTGGCTCAATACAATGCGTCAGTAATAAATCCAGTAAATCATCGCGGCTCAAACCCTGCGAATTAATTTCTGTAACCGTTTGCAGCGTTGAGCATAATTGCTCGTCACTGGCTGTGTACGGATCAATGCCAATTGAGCGTATGAATAAATTTTGATACGTCAATCGATGAACATCTAAATAAATATTTTTTAAACCGAATAACTGCTGCACTAATTCAATACATTCTTCAATCAATTGTAGATGATTCCAGCCAACCCGATACCATTCCAGCATGCTGAATTCTGGATTATGCTTGCGGCCGAACTCGCCATTGCGAAACACCCGCCCAAGCTCGTAACAATCGCCAATGCCGCTAGCCAACAAACGCTTCAACGCGAATTCCGGCGAAGTGCGTAGCCAACGCTTTGCATTTCCAGCTTGCGTTGCCCCTGAAAAGTGCACATGAAAACTTTCTATGTTTGGATCGGTATTGCCCGCTTCCGATAGGATAGGCGTTTCAACTTCTAAGACATTGCGCGCATGGAAAAACTCACGCAAGTTGCGATAAAGCTCAGCGCGCTGTTGCAGCGCATCAGCAGTCGCAGTGGTGTGCCATGTCTCATCCATCGCCAAGCTCATGCGCATTTAAGTAATGCAGGAGATCTGCTTCGCTCCAAATTGTTACTTTTAATTCGTGCGCCTTTGCAAGTTTCGAGCCGGCCTCAGACCCCGCAACCAGCACTGTTGTTTTTTTCGATACTGACGATGCAATTTTTGCACCAAGGTGTTCTAATTTTTCGCCAGCCTGCTCTCGCGTAAATGCTTGCAAACTGCCAGTTAAAACGAAAATTTGCCCTAACAATGGTCCAGCGGCTTGCTGCTTTGCCTCTGCAATTGGCCAATGCACACCTGCGCTGAGCAAAGCATCAATCACTTCGCGATTATGTTTTTGAGCGAAAAAGGTAACAATTCGCTTTGCAACCACTGGGCCAATATCGGCGATAGCCAATAAACGCTCGGTGTCTGCTTGCATTAAAACCGGTAAATCACCAAATTCTTTAGCTAATGTTTTTGCAGTGGTTTCACCCACATCGCGAATACCTAGTGCAAATATAAAACGATCTAATCGTACTGATTTACTTTTTGCAATGGATGTAAGTAAATTTTCCGCCCATTTAACAGGCTCTGTTTTTGTCGTAGATTGCTCTAGCTGACCGCTATTTATTTGGCTCTGACGGCGCATTTCTTGCAGCGCATTTATATCAAGCGAATATAAATCAGCAGCGTGATGAACAAAATTAAACACGACTAAATCTTCCACAATTCGATCACCAAGCCCAACGATATCCATGGCTTTGCGTGATGCAAAATGAATTATGGCTTGTATGCGTTGTGCGTCACAATAAAACCCGCCAGTGCAACGCGCCACCGATTCATCGAGCTCTCGTATTACCTCAGAGCCACATACCGGGCAACTGCTAGGCATTTGAAATGGCGGATGCAGTGCCTCACCATCTGCGTTCAATGGCCGATCTTGCAACATCACACGCACCACTTCAGGAATAACATCGCCGGCACGCCGAACAATTACTCGATCACCGACCCGCACGCCTAAGCGTTCAATTTGATCGGCATTATGCAAGGTGGCATTAGTTACGGTTACACCGGCTACATTCACTGCCCGCAAGCGAGCCACTGGAGTGATTGCGCCTGTTCTGCCTACTTGCACATCAATAGCTAACACTGTTGTAGCTTGTTCCAGTGCAGGAAATTTATGTGCAATTGCCCAGCGTGGCGAACGCGAAACAAAACCTAGCTCTAGCTGCCAAGCAATTGAATTTAATTTATAGACCACACCATCAATATCGTACGGCAAGCTTTCGCGAAGCTGCTGAATATTTCGGTAGTATGCCAATACCGCTGGCAAACCATGCACAACTTGTACTTCAGGACTTACCGGCAACCCCCAAGTTTGGAACAGTGCCAAGATATCTGAATGTTTTTCAGGCATCTGCATACCTTCAACATTCCCCAGTGCATAAGCGTAAAAACTGAGCGGCCGTTTGGCTGTAATGTTTGGATCTAATTGACGCAAAGAACCAGCCGCACCATTGCGTGGGTTTGCTAAGGTTTTTTCATTATTAATTAATGCTAGTTGATTGAATTGCTCGAATGCCACGCGAGGCATATACACTTCGCCGCGCACTTCCAACACACGCGGAAAATGTTCAGTTCGTAAGCGCAAAGGAATGCTGCGAATGGTTCGGATATTGGCGGTAACATCCTCGCCTTGTTCGCCATCTCCACGTGTTGCGGCTTGCACCAATAGGCCATTTTCATAGCGCAAGCTAATAGCTAATCCATCAAGCTTGGGTTCACAAGAAAATTCCAGCTGTGTTGCCGGCACGGTGTTTTCAATGCGTTGAATAAAGTCTTTAATTTCATCATCACTAAACGCATTCGCCAATGACAACATGGGATTTTGATGCGTTACTTTGCCAAATGCCGTTTGCAATGCATGCCCAACACGCTTGGTGGGCGATTGCGGATGACTTAATTCAGGATAAAGCTGCTCTAGTTTTTCTAGTTCATGCATTAGCGCGTCGTAGTCGCTATCAGGAATGCATGGATCGTCTAGAACGTAATAGCGATAATTGGCATCTTCAATCTGAACCTGTAGCTGTTGAAGCTTAGCTTGTGTAGCCTGCATTTAGCGCCCAGGCTTAATGGTCTGCCGATCTTTTTCACGGTCAAACGCGCGCAATTCTTCTTTGATGTGCAACACACGCTGGCGACCCAAGGCATTGCGGTCTGAATCCAACAGCACGGCATCTAATAGTTGCGCCATGCGCTCGGCAATCGGCAACATGGCATCCCATGCTTGCATTGCCGTTAACGGCCCGGGCAAGGTCATAAAGAAACTGACACCCGGTGTTTGCAAACTATCGATTTGGCTTAGATCAAAATAACCCGGCTGCATCACATTAGCCATACTGAAGACCGGCTCTTTGGATAGTGAGCTTTCCGCTAAACGATGATAAATATTATGGTGGCCAAACACCAAACCCACTTTTTCGGTAGCCAGCACTAATTCGGCACCTGAAATACTGTGCCCGCTTTTTGCTGCCATATACAGCATAATAATTTTTTCGTATTCTTCCGTCTGGCGCACACCAATGTGGCTGTGCTGCTTGCTAACAGGTTTATCTTCGAAGCCTAAATTTGATTGCTCTGTGTAATCTTGATTGTCTTCAGCTTGCGCAGGCAAGACTTCAGCACTAAATGCTGAAACAGCTTGCGGCTCAACACGCACCGCCGATTCACCTACTAAAGATGAATTATTTTTCTTGCCGAAATAAATAATAACCAGCATCAGCACCACAAAGGCTATGCCGATGACAATACGCAGAATCATGGCATCACTTAAATCCGTAATCATAGCAACTCCTTTATGCCACGCCAGCTAAACGCGAAGCTTCCGCTAAATCAACAGACACCATTCGACTAACACCCGGCTCGCGCATGGTAACGCCTGACAACTGTGTAGCCGATTCCATGGTGGCTTTGTTGTGGGTGACGAACAAAAACTGCACCGTTTCACTCATCTCAGTAACCATTGCGCTGAACCTGCCAACGTTGGCTTCGTCAAGCGGCGCGTCCACTTCATCCAACAAACAAAATGGCGAAGGGTTCAGTTTGAAAATAGCAAACACCAGCGAAACAGCCGTCAAGGCTTTTTCACCACCCGATAATAAATTGATGTTTGATACGCGCTTGCCTGGCGGTCTGGCCATAATTGAAACACCGGTATCGAGCAAGTCTTCGCCCGTTAATTCAAGGTATGCATGCCCGCCACCGAATAAACGCGGGAATAAATCTTGCACGCCGGCATTAACACGATCAAAGGTTTCCTTGAAGCGCCCACGGGTTTCACGATCAATTTTACGGATTGCTTCTTCCAATGTATCTAATGCTTGGGTTAAGTCGGCATTTTGTGCATCTAGATACGTTTTGCGTTCGCTTTGCTCGCCGAATTCTTGAATGGCCGCTAAGTTCACTGGTTCTAATCGACGCATTTTGATTTCAATATCCATTAAGCTCTTCGCCCAAAGATCTGAATCGAAATTATCAGACAAAGATTCCAACACATTTTCAATCACTGCGCCGGCTTTCTCAACTGCATCTTTCAACTGCTCAGCACGCAGGCTAACGGCTTGCTCAAGTAATTTAACCGCCGTAATTTTTTCGCGCTGAACTAAGGCTTGGCTATCACTGTGTTGACGTTGTTGCTCATATTTTCTGAGCTCAAGATCTACGCCATCAAGGTTTGATCGAGCAGCAGAAAGATCGCGCTCAAATACAATACGACTATCCATCACAGTTTGACGCTGTGTGTTCAACAATACAATTGGGCTATCTCCAACCAGCAATTGTTCGGCAATTTGTTCTGTGCGCGCAAGTAATTGCCCGCGCTGTTGTTCTAAACGTTGTATGGATTGAACGAGCCCAGCACGTGCTGTATTATGCGCTTGCACAGACAAGGCGACTTTGTGCAAAGCCTCAGAATGCTCACGCACTTGCTCGCGTGCGTGCTCGCGGCTGGCGCTGTGCTCAGTGCGCTGGGTGTCAAGAAGCTTGCGCTGTTGTTCAAGGCTGGCCATTGATTCTGTAGCTTGTTGCAACCTAGCACGTGCCTCAGAAATTTGAACTTGTGCTTCGGTCATGGTTTGCGTGGCCGATTGTAACTCGGTATCAATGAGAGCAATTCGAGATTGCGCAGATTGCAATTTACTTTGCGCGCCTTGGATTTGCCCGGAAAGCTCTGAGACACTGCGATGCGCAAGATACATACTGCGCTGTGCTTCTTCACGGTTATGCTCGGCCTCCAGCAAACGGTCTTTAATCGCTGTTAACTCGGCAACTGCTGAAGCCTCAGCCGCGGCTAATTGACTAATGTGTTCGCGTAACTGCTTAATTTCGGCTTCACGCTGCAAGCTACCTTGTTGCGCATAACCCGAACGCAATACACGCGCAAAGCCTTTGGCTAACCATTCTCCAGATTGCGTAATCACCGACTCATGCTCAGAAAGCCTGTGCAGAATATTTTTTGCACTGGCCAAATCGCTCGCGGTATACACATCGCTAAGATATTGCTTGATAGCATCCGGGCCCTGAATTTTTGTCGCAAGTGTATTGGCCGGAAAACTTTTCGCGCTCGATTCCTGATTGATTAATGCCAGATGGCCTTGCTCTATACCACTCAGACTGTCTAATAATCGATCAGTGTCTTCAACAGCCACCGCTTCGAGCAAATTGCTCAATGCCGACTCAACCGCAAACTCCCAGCCTGGCTCAACGGTTAACACTTCACCCAAGCGACTATGCTTTCCTAAGCCCTGCCCTTCAAGCCAACGAATCGACTGACTATTATCTTGGCCCAGCGCCGCATGCTGCAAGGCTTCTAAGGAAGCGAGGCGGCCACGCGCAGACTCAAACTGTTTGCGTAAGTCTGACAAACCGGTTTGTTTCTCGCGCTGTGCATCATGCATATGTTGCAATTGAACTTTGCGTGATTCTAAATCAAGCGCTAACTGATCCAAGCTAGTTCTTTTGCTGCTGTGATCTTCACTCAAGGCTTGCAAGCCAGTAGAGATCGATTCGGGATTCAAAACGATGCGTTCATTGCCTAATAATTCAGAACGGCGATTGAGCTCGAGGTTTTGCTTTTCAAGATATTCAATCTTTGTACGCTCAACCTCTGCCCAACGGCTTGCTTCGGATTGCGCCTTAACATAGGCATCCCATTGCAATTGCCATTCCTGCAGGTGTTGCTCGGCAGCTTGCAACGCTTGTGTAGCTTGTTGTTGCTCAGTTTGCATGCTGGATAATTGCGGCTCAACCTGGGCAATTTCTAATTCAATAGTGCTCGCTTTGCCTTGATCATCTTGCAGATGTTGCTCAACTTGCAAAAACGCTTGGTCAGCTTCGGCACGGGCTTTTTCAAGACCCAACTTAAGTTCACTTTGATGTTGAATCTGCTGCTCAATGCGCGCCAATTCTGCACTGACCCGATAACCTTCAGACTGCACTTTAGCTAAAGTTTCGGATGCTTCAATGTGCTGGCCACGGCACAGCTCAATTTGCGATTCAGCATGGCGTTGCTCAGCCAGTAATTTCTGCAAGGCAAGTTCGCCATCACGCAAGCCATCTTGGTGTTTGATTAGCTCAAGCCCTAGATTGCGGTAATCCATGGCTTTAAGCTGTGCGTCTTTTTCAATTCGTTCAACCTGCAAAAGTTGATACTGCTCTGCTGCTCGGGCTTGCTTTTTCAAATGCTCGAGTTGTTTATCAATCTCTTCGCGCAAATCATTTAAACGGTCAAGATTTTCGCGCGTGCTTTTAATTCGCGATTCCGTTTCTTTGCGGCGCTCTTTGTATTTCGATATACCAGCCGCCTCTTCAAGATAAACACGTAACTCTTCAGGCTTTGCATCAATGATTTGCCCAATCATGCCTTGCTCAATGATTGAATAACTGCGCGGGCCGAGGCCTGTGCCTAAGAATAGGTCGGTAATATCGCGGCGGCGGCAACGGGCGCCATTGAGATAATAATTGGATTGTCCATCGCGGCTTACCGAGCGCTTCACCGATATTTCAGTAAAACGTGCAAACTCACCACCAATGTTGCCTTCGCTGTTATCGAAAATTAATTCAACTGTTGCTTGGCTAACAGGCTTTCGCGTTGAAGAACCGGAGAAAATCACATCGGTTATTGCATCGCCGCGCAAGCGTGACGCCGAGCTTTCGCCCATCACCCAACGTATCGCATCAATAATGTTTGATTTTCCGCAACCATTAGGGCCAACAATGCCGGTCATGTTGGTTGGCAAATGAAACACCGTGGGATCAACGAAGGATTTAAAACCGGACAGTTTAATAGTTGAGAGGCGCATGCGTTTTCTGACTGGAAACTCAGCCTACAGTATAGCGCGAGTCCTTACGTTGAGCGAGTAAAACAGCCGTTTTTAGGCTGAATTAACTACTTTCAAGGCAATTATTCAGAAGGCGTTTTTGCTTGAATTGACAAAGCATGTATATCGGTTTTGAGCAGCTCAGCTAGAGCCTGATAAACCAACTGATGGCGTTTCAACATACTTAGGCCAGTAAACTGCTCGGAAACAATTAATAGCTTGAAATGCCCTCTACCATCTTGCGCGCCAGCATGGCCAGCATGTTTATGGCTTTCGTCTTGAATACTTAGCACTGTGGGCGAAAGTGAAACGAGCGCCAGCTCAATGGCTTGTTGTCGTGTCATAGCTTCGGCATGATTTAAGGTAAAACGGGCTTGAAGGGATAGATATCGGCGTTTTCATAGACCCCAGCGCTGAAGTATGGATCGTCATTAACCCAATCTCGAGCGTCTTGAATTGTGGCAAACTCAACCACCAACATACTGCCAACAAAACCTGCATCGCCAGGGTTTTCATCATCAATAGCAGGCATTGGCCCAGCAATTTTAAGACGACCTTGCTCAGCAAGTGCCTTTAGCCGTGCAATATGCGTAGGGCGAACGGCCAAGCGCTGGACCAAAGTACCAGGCTTGTCCTTCGCTAAAACGATGTACCACATAAGACATTGGCGGCCGAAGCCGCCAAATGGTTAAGCGTTAACAACGTTGGCGGCTTGTTTACCTTTAGGGCCTTGTACGACCTCAAAAGAAACGCGCTGGCCTTCTTTCAACGAGCGAAACCCTTCAGTAGCTATTGCTGAGAAATGTACGAAAATATCTTCGCTGCCATCTTCAGGTGCAATAAAACCAAAACCTTTTGCATCATTAAACCACTTCACTGAACCAAAACTCATAACGACACCTTAAAATAATTAGAAAAAACACCAACATGAAACATTGGTAACGCAAAGTATGCACAAATCTGAATCGATTGCCAAGTTATTTTTACGGCTTGAGCAACTGTTTTATAATCGGCAACAAGCAATCACTGACCGATTCAACGTTTGCCAAGACCTCTTGCAGGGTAATTTCTACATTGAGTGGATCGCAACCTGCGGCCCAATTGGCTACCACACATAAACTGGCATATTGCAGCCCCAGCTCACGTGCTAAGCCGGCTTCCGGCATGCCAGTCATACCAACCAAATCGCAGCCATCGCGCTTTAAACGCAGTATTTCCGCCCTACTCTCAAGCCGCGGCCCTTGCGTGGCCGCATAACAACCGCCAACAACAACAGACACCTTTGAAAGCGCGCACGCTTTTATCAAAGATTGTCGTAATTGCTCAGAATACGGCTCAGTGAAATCGACATGTAAGACCTCGGAGCCGAGCTCTTCGCTAAAGGTTGAAATCCGGCCCCAGGTGTAATCAATAATTTGATCTGGCACGGCCAGCACGCGCGGGCCGTATTGCTCTGTGATTCCACCCACGGTATTAATGGCCAAGATTGAACCAGCACCCAAATCTTTCAGTGCTTTCAAATTGGCTCGATAATTCACTTTATGCGGCGGCAACGCATGTGCTTCGCCGTGCCTCGCCAAAAAAGCAATGAGCTGTTCACCAATTTTCGCTATTCGGATAGGCCCTGATGGCGCGCCATACAAGGTTTCAACCGTTAATGCATCTAGCCATTGCAGGCCAGCAAGCTTATAAACACCGGTGCCGCCAATAACGGCTAAATCAATAGTCATCATTCGTTCAACGCATAAATGGCTGGCAAATTGCGGCCATGCTCGTTCATATCCATGCCATAGCCATACACATAGCGGTCGGGCACCATTAAGCCGGAATAATCTGCTTTTAGGCCGGGCACACAGCGATCATGCTGTTTTGTTGCCATCACTGCAATTTTGACTTTCACTGCGCCTTGATCTTCACACCAATCACGAACCGCTTTTAAGGTATGTCCTTCATCGAGGATATCATCGACTAAAATAACCGTACGGCCTTCAATAATGGTGGCTGGCCGGTGCAGCCAAGCCAAGCCGGAGCCAGTCATCTCGCCGCGGTAGCGTGTGGCATGTAGATAATCAAATTCGGCATCAAAGCCAAGTTCAAGCCCTAATCTGGCGGCGAAAAACATACCACCGTGCATCAAGGTAAGGAACACTGGGAACTGCCCGTGTAAATCTTTACGGATTTTTTCAGCCATCACATCAATCACGCGCTCAATCTCAACGCGATCAAACACTATTTCTGAGCGTGCAATGACTTCTTGAATCTTATGCCGCATTACACCTGCTCCATGGAATTGATGGCAACTAATGCCGATTGATAGTGTGGCTGTTGTGCAAGATTCTGCCATGAAAACTGACGCTTGGCACGCAACACCTGTATTTTTGCATAATCGTAGTCGCCTTCCTGCATGGATTCGAGCGCAGAGGCAACCAACACCGGTGGGCAAACCAGCACTACATCGCATCCGGCATTTAAATGCAGTGCGATACGCGCACCTACACCACCAGCGCTTTCAGCTGCTGCCATACCAATATCGTCACTAATCACCAAGCCAGAAAAGCCTAGCGTATTTTTTAGCACATCGTTAATCCAAACCGACGAATACCCGGCCGGTTCATCAGCAACTAGCGGGTAACGCACATGCGCCATCATCACCGCTTCTGCACCGGCAAGTATGCCGGCTTTAAACGGTACTAAATCAATCTGTTCAATTTCAGCAAATGTACGGCCATCGCAAGCATCGTCAAAATGCGTGTCTTCTAATACCGAGCCATGGCCGGGGAAATGTTTCAATGTTGCCGCCATACCGGCTTGCTGCATGCCGCTTACATACGCATGAATACATTTTGCTACTATTTCTGGCTCAGCAGAAAATGCGCGATTACCAATCGCCAAATTGCCACGGCCTAAATCGGCCACTGGCGCGAAACTTAAATCTAAGCCAGCAGCAATAATTTCGCTTGCCATTAAAAAAGCATGCTCATGCGCCAAATCAAGCGCCGCTTCAGAACTTAAGCCTCCTAATGCTTCAAGGCAAGGTAAATTCGCGAAGCCGTCTCTGAATCGCTGCACTCGCCCACCTTCTTGATCAACACAAAGCAGCATCGGGCGCTCTGAAGCTTCTCGAATGGATTGGCATAGTTCTTGCAACTGTTCTTTGTTAGCAAAATTGCGCGAAAATAAAATAACACCAACCACACTTGGATGTTGTATCTGCGTGCGTTCTTGATTAGTTAATGTATGACCTGATATTCCGATAATTAGCATTGTTTTTCCTCATCAGACCAAAGTGTATATGGCTTAGCTGATAATTGCATATTGTAATAGCGCAGCTGATTAGTGACCTCTTGGTCAATCCAATCAGGACGTTCAAAGTTTTCATGTTCGTCTTGTAGTTCGATTTCAGCCACAATCAAGCCTGTATTATCGGCAGCAAACTCATCAATTTCCCAGAGGTGTTGTCCGAAAAAAACTAAATGCCGTGTCTTATCGATAACAGTCTGGCTACTCAAAAGCATCAGTTGCTCGGCATCTTGCAAAGGAATTGGGTATTCAAACTCTTGCCGCTTAGCGCCCAGCTCTCTGGATTTAATATTAAGATTGGCCGATTGATTAAACACCCGAACACGCATCGAGCAATGCTCACGGCCATCGGCTAAAGCCTGGCTATCATTTAAATATGCCTGAGCAATACGCGTGCTTTGATGCACGAGTGCGCGCCAGCTGTTGTTTGATAATAAAAATTTTCGCTCAATTTCAATGGCCATTAGCTTGCCTCGAATACTGCAATGGATTCAACATGCGCGGTTTGAGGAAACATATCCATGGCACCGGCTTTCACTAATCGATAGCCACGCTCTTGCACTAAATAGCCCGCATCACGCGCTAATGAGGCCGGATGACAAGACACATACACAATACGCTCAACACCATTTAGGTTGAGTTGTTTGAGTACGTCCAAGGCACCAGCACGCGGCGGATCCAACAGGATTTTGTTGAAGCGTTGGGTTTTCCAAAGTTGTGCGGAAATATCTTGCGCTAAATCTGCGGCAAAGAAATGTACGTTGCCAATATGATTGCGCTGGGCATTTTGCTTGGCGCGCTCAACCAAGCCTTGATCGCCTTCAACGCCAATAACTTCGGCAACCTGCTTTGCTATGGGCAAGGTGAAGTTGCCCAAACCACAGAACAAATCCAGCACCACATCGTTTATTGATGGCTCAAGCAATTGCAAAGCTTTTTCAATCATTAGGTCATTAAGTTTGGCGTTTACCTGAATAAAATCTAATGGCTTAAATTGAAAATGAATGCCGGATGCCAAGGCAAAAGACAATGGCTGTGAATTTTCCGAAAATGGCATAACGGAGTGTATGTTGCCAGCTTGCAAAAACAACTGCACATTATGCTTGCCTTCAAAGGCTTTTAAATATTCAAGATCGGTATCCTCAAATGGCAGATGATGGCGCAATACCAGAGCGATTGGGCCGTCGCCTGTAACAAACTCAATTTGGGTAATTTCGTGTCGTATTTTTAGTGAATCAATCAACACGGATAATGGTGTAATCAATGCTGACAATTCCGGCACAATGGTTTCACATTGGCTTAATTGCGCAACATAGCGAGGATCATGTTCACGAAAGCCGATCAATACGCCGCCCTTTTTCTCCACGTAACGCACTGAGAAACGGCCTTTGCGGCGATAACCCCAGGCATCTGCAGTTAGCACCGGCAGTATTGCTTCAGGTTTTACATGACCAATTCGTTGCAAGTTATCAATCAAGGTTGTTTGTTTTGCTTCAATCTGTTTTTCAGTGGAAAGATGCTGCAATACGCAGCCAGAGCAAACACCAAAATGCGGGCACTTCGGTTCAACGCGATCCGGCGAAGCGGTAATAACACGAATAATTTTGGCTTCATCGAAATTGCGATTGCGGTTAGTTTGCACAGCAGTAACGCGCTCACCAAGCAAAGCTCCGGTGACGAACACTGCTTTGCCATCCACACGACCAACCCCGCGGCCATCATGCGTTAAGCCGTCAATAAGTAGCTCATACTCAGGTTTTGCTTTTAAGCCCGCTCGTGCCACAATTCAACATCCCGTTTAAAAGTCTATTTTCGCAGAAAATAGCTTGTAATGGAAAATCAACCGGCCATTTTGAGTTTAAATCGCGCATGAAAACCGTATTAGTCATTGAAGACGATGAAATTAGCCAAGCATTTATGGCCCAAACTATTGCCTTGCTGCCGGCCATCTGCGTTACTTGTAGCAGTTTCAGCGAAGCACATGAGCTTTGCCACAATACTATGATTGATTTGATTATTTCTGATCTAAACACTGCTGATGGCAGTTTATTCGAGCATAGCAACTGCTTGCCTGCATCCTGCAAAATACTCGCTGTGAGCGCTGAAATAAATGCGAGCATCATAGAGCGATTACGCAAGCTTGGAATACACGAAGTTATGGCTAAGCCGATGACCATCACTGCACTTAATAAACGCGTAGCTAGTCTGCTTGAATCAGATTCTATGCAAGAGCCGCTTATTTGGGACACGAAAAAAGCCTTGCAGGCACTGGGTCATAATGAACACATCTTGGCCAGTTTAAAAGAGATGTTTAGAGCTGAGTTGCCTGTAATGATGACGACTATTCAACAGGCATTTGACAGCCAACAGCCGGAACAAATACATGAAATATTGCATAAACTTAAAGCCAGCTGCGGTTTTTTAGGTGCTAGCCGATTGCTACAAGAATGTTCACATTTAGATGCCGATATTTCCGCGCAGAATATTGATTGTTTTATGGATGTTGCCAAGCAAAGCTTAGCGCTTATTTAAGCATAGCCTGAGTGAGCTCACCCATGGTTTTCCAGCTGCGTGGCAAGCTATTACCCAAATGCAGGCTAATCACCGAATGCATAATCTTGCGTAACTGTAGCAAACCCGGCTTACTTGGCAATGCGTCGTTGTTAAAATTAATAATATCTTGCCCAGACAACGCTCCAGGCGCACTGGTATCGCAGGCCAAAACACCAAGCTCATTGTGGACCCGATAAAAAAGTGTGGCATCAAGTTGTTCGCCCTTGGCGCTGTACGACCAAGGTGTCATGTAGCCTAAATGTGCAATTAAATCGCGCTCAAAGCGCCGAACAAGCCAGGCTAAATGTTCTGTATTTGCCAAATCATTTCGTGCATGCAAAAGTAGCTGAAACAGCTCACTATCACCATCATGACGAGGGCAAAGCTTCAACACTAATTCATTGAAATAAAGGCCAGCCATCAAGCGCTCGCCATTGACTATTAGTCCATCCGTCAGCAATTCAGATTGCGTGAGCAGGCCAAGCTCTGATTTCAGCTGAAAGCAGATTTTGACATGCTGAAGTGGTTGCAATTGCGCACGCAGAATGTGTTTTTTTGCTCCGGTCACACCTTTTGCAATAAGCCCCAACACGCCATAATCTTGGGTTAAAACATCCAACTGCAAGCTGGTTTCGCGATAAGCGCGTTTATGCAGGATGAGTGCTGGTTGCCAATCAACACGCACTATTCGTTGTAGCCAAACCGTGCCAGAGCGGCTTCATCGTCAGACCAACCATCACGAACCCGGCACCATGTTTCCAAGAATACTTTGGCACCGAATAGTTTTTCCATGCCAATGCGTGCCGATGTGCTGATTGATTTAAGCCGCTCGCCGCCTTTGCCGATTACAATCGCTTTTTGGCCTTCTCTTTCCAGCCAGATAACTGCACCAATGCGCAGCAATTTGCCATCTACTTCAAACCTCTCTATTTCGACGGTTGCCGAATACGGCAGCTCATCGCCTAGCCGCTGCATTAATTGCTCTCTAACCAATTCGCCCGCTAAGAAGCGCTGGCTCTTATCGGTGATTTCGTCTTCGCTGTATAAAGGCTCGGATTCTGGCATGCATTTTAGCAAACTGCTCACTAAATCTGCAGTGCCTTTATTTTTTAATGCCGAGATAAGATGCACTGAAGCAAATTCGCGTTGTTCGGTGATTTCTTTGATAAATGGCAGTAAAGCTTCTTTATCTTTGAGCTTATCAATTTTATTAATCACCAAATATACCGGCACGTCTGAATCAATCAGTGCTTTATAGGCTAAGTCATCGTCGCTGTGCCAACGCCCTGCTTCAATCACCAACACCGCAGCATGCACATCCGACACAGCGCCACGAGCGGCACGGTTCATATAGCGATTCATTGCGCGTGTTTGCTTAGCATGAATACCCGGCGTATCCACAAGCACCAATTGGCCTTCAGGAAAACTGGCAATGCCCAGCATACGGTGCCGCGTGGTTTGCGGCCGTGACGACACAATGCTGACTTTACTGCCAACCAGCGCGTTCACTAAGGTCGATTTGCCTACATTCGGGCGGCCAATCACCGCCACAAAACCTGCGCGATATGCATTCGCTTGTAATTCGCTTGTCATTTATTCTGTCCCAATTGTATTAATGCCAGTCTGGCGGCTTCTGCTTCTGCTGATTTAACCGAGGAGCCATAGCCTTGGGTTCGAATACTCAGTTGCTCTATGTTGCAAAATACTTCAAATTCACGTTCATGATCTGAACCCGTTGCCTTGACGAGCTGATAGTTTGGCAAGTTGTGTTGTTTGGATTGTAGCCATTCTTGCAGCTTAGTTTTTGGATCTTTGCCAAGCTGTTTCGTATTAGACATTTCTAATCGATTGCCAAACCATTGCTGGATGAGTGAAATGCATGCATCCATTCCTGAATCAATAAACTTGGCGGCAATAACTGCTTCAATGGCATCGGCAAGAATGGAATCGCGACGATGGCCGCCGGTTTTCATTTCGCCACTGCCAAGTTCTAACATTTTGCCAATATTATTTTCGCGTGCAATTTCGGCTAAAGTACTCTCGCGAACCAGTAATGAGCGTGCAAGTGTTAAATCGCCTTCAGTGGCTTTAGGAAATTTTTTATACAAAGCATCAGAAATGGCGAAGCCTAATATGGCATCGCCCAAAAACTCGAGTCTTTCGTTATTCGGCTTGCCCGCGCTTCGATGCCGCAATGCCTGTTCAAGCAAGTGCGGCTGATTGAAGCCTTTAATCAACGCATCACTCAACAGCAGCTCGACCTGATAAAGGAAACTGACGATCAAATTTAGCGACAAAATCCAAGTTGTACATCAAAGGACGGCGCACTTCATACTGTAAATGTAAAGTTTTTCCTTCTTCATCTTTGAACAACTTTACATTTTTTTGCAAATCAATGCTTTCGACATAACTAATTTGGAAACGGCGATACAAATGATCGCGGATTTTTTCAATCGATTCTTTTTCAACGCCAGCAGTTTGCGTAACGGCTTTAATATCAGTTACCGCGCTGTAGTATTCCGTATAGACCGGAAACAAGCGCATCAACAAGTAGCCAAAAAAACCGACTACCGCCAAAATTAAGATGAAGCTAATTAATGTAATTCCTTGCTGATTGCGTTTCATAATTTGTATCCCCTTATTCAATTTTGGTCCCAATACGTGATGCATCAAATCCATCTAAACATACCCATCCTGAACAGTTTAGCCAAATCAGCATGGCATGACCAACTAAATTTTTCTCAGGCACAAAACCCCATTCACGACTATCGGCACTTCTATCGCGATTATCGCCCATTGCAAAATAATGCCCAGCAGGAACAACCCAAGTACCATTATGGCGATAGCCAAGCGGAATTCCGTCCATTTCAAGCATATTGTGGGTTTTTCCTGGCATTGTTTCAGCAATAATGCGTGAACCAGTCATTTCGCTGGAAGGCCCTTGCCCAACAAAAACGCCGGTTTCAGCATAACTGAACGGTACGCCATTCACGCTAACACGGTTTTCTTCCACTGATATAGTGTCGCCTGGTAGCCCAATAACACGCTTAATATAATCGGTGCCTTCCGCTGGATCGTTTTCGCCTACGCCTGGATAACGAAATACAAACACTTCGCCGCGCTTTGGTTGTCCAACGTCAAAGATCATCTTGTTGACGACTGGCAAACGTATTCCATAACTGAACTTGTTCACCAATATAAAATCGCCAATCAGGAGATTAGGCATCATTGAGCCAGATGGAATGCGAAATGGCTCTGCTAAAAAAGAACGTAACCCGAGTACTAAAAACACCACCGGAAAAAGGGATTTGGCGTATTCCACCACAACCGGGTCTTTCACATCGCCAGCCAGTGCTTTACGCTTTTTCTCAAACAGACATTTATCCAATAACCAAATCAAGCCGGTGGCTAAAGCTAATAACGATAAAATCAATGCAAAATCCAGTTTCATAAACAATCCTTATTTGTTATCAACTGCCAAAACCGCCATAAATGCTTCTTGTGGAATTTCCACGCGACCAAACTGCTTCATGCGCTTTTTGCCTTCTTTTTGTTTTTCAATCAGCTTTTTCTTACGTGAGGCATCGCCGCCGTAGCATTTGGCCAATACGTTTTTACGCAAAGCTTTAACCGACGAACGAGCAATAATCTGCGAGCCAACTGCAGCTTGAATAGCGACATCGAACATCTGCCGTGGAATCAACTCTTTCATCCGTTCGCACAAATCACGGCCACGACGATCGGCATGGCTGCGGTGCAATATCAATGACATCGCGTCAATTCGATCACCGTTAATTAATGTATCAACACGTACAAACGGACCGGCATCAAAGCGTAAAAAATGATAATCCAACGAAGCATAACCGCGAGAAACCGACTTTAAGCGATCAAAGAAATCCATCACCACTTCAGCCATCGGCAATTCATAGGTGATTTGTACTTGGCTACCCATGTAATTAATACCTTGCTGGGAACCACGTTTTTCCTCACACAAGGTAATCACGTTGCCGACATAATCTGGCGGCGTAAGAATATGCGCCAAAATGATAGGTTCGCGAATTTCTTCAATTTTATTGACCGGTGGTAACTTGGCCGGATTATCTAAAGGCATCACCGTACCATCGGTAAGCAACACTTCGTAAATCACCGTTGGCGCAGTGGAAATAAGATTGAGATTGTATTCGCGCTCAAGACGCTCCTGCACAATCTCCATATGCAACATGCCTAAGAATCCACAACGAAAGCCAAAACCCATGGCTTCCGAGCTTTCCGGTTCAAAGTTCAAGGCCGCATCATTGAGCTTCAATTTATCCAAGGCCTCGCGAAATGCTTGGTAGTCTTCGGCATCCACTGGAAACAAGCCCGCAAATACCCGCGACTGCATGGTTTGAAAGCCCGGCAATGCGGTTGTTGAAGGGTTCGACGCCAAAGTCAGGGTATCGCCAACTGGCGCACCATGCACATCTTTAATGGCCGCATTAACCCAACCCACTTCGCCTGCGCCAAGTTTTGCTAAGTTTTTGCGTTTAGGAGTAAACACACCCACCGCATCCACAAGATGCGAGCGCCCTGTGGACATCACAAATATTTTATCGCCCGGCTTAATTTCGCCTTGCATAACGCGAACCAAAGACACCACACCTAAATAATTATCGAACCATGAATCAATAATCAGCGCTTGCAGATGGCCAGTATCAACACTTTTAGGCGGTGGAATGCGGGTAACAATAGCTTCCAGCACATCTTTCACATTCAAGCCACTTTTAGCAGAAATGGCCACTGCATCTTCTGCATCAATGCCAATAACAGCTTCAATTTCGGCTTTTACACGCTCAATATCAGCGGTTGGCAAGTCAATTTTATTGATTACCGGCACCACTTCCAAACCCTGTTCAACCGCGGTATAGCAATTGGCTACTGATTGCGCTTCAACGCCTTGCGCTGCATCAACCACCAATAACGCACCTTCGCAAGCCGCTAATGAGCGCGACACTTCATAACTAAAATCAACATGGCCTGGCGTGTCAATAAAATTCAACTGGTAGGTGTTGCCATCATCCGCTTTATACGGCAAAGACACCGATTGAGCTTTGATGGTTATGCCACGCTCGCGTTCAATAGGATTCGAATCCAGAACTTGCGCTTCCATTTCGCGCGCCTCTAGGCCACCACAAAGCTGAATAATACGATCAGCCAAGGTGGATTTACCATGATCAACATGGGCAATAATGGAGAAATTACGAATAAATTGCATGCATTTGCTTTTCAGTAAACTTAGCCCATTATTATCGCATAAACAGGCGTTTTAAGGCATTTTTTCACCAAAATCAATTTCTTACAGCAGGCTCTGAAGCTAAGTCTCTATGCAGTCAGAGCTATAAATCAACAAAATGAAACTTTAGCGATTAGCGCTGTGCGAGCTTAAGAACTTTTCTAGGGTAAGCGACGGTACTTTTCCTAAAGCAACAAAGCGTGTTGTGCCATTACTGAGCAGCAATCCGTTCATGGCGTCTTTCTTCATTTGCGCCTTTTGTTTCATGACTGAAGGCTCAACATACAAGGACACACTAGACAAGCCATCACTATACAAAAAATGTTGCGAATTTCCTTTTACATCTTTGGCAATAAGTTTAAAGCCCTTGATGTCTTTATACGGATTGTCTAGGGCTTTTTGCTTGGGAATGGTACGAGGCGCTTCCTGCTGTTTTGAAGGAGATATTTGAATTTGGGTGAATACCACTTGCTCAACAATGGCTTTATTTTCATCCAAAGTGACCACTCGCAATGGTAAGCCAGATTGTTCATCTAGCCACAAGCGGTAGCTGTAGCGTAATTTATCCTGCGCCTTTATATCCACAACTTGAACTGGGCGTTCGGCAACACGGCTTTTTTCAGCCAGCGAAACCTTATACCATTTATTTTCCGCAGCATTGGCAAATTGGCTGAAGCTGGTTTGCTCTGCAGCAAGCTTAGAACTAAACTGCACATGCTTGGTTTGTGTATTAGTTTGTGCATTGGTCTGGAATTGGCCGCCTTTTTTAAGTAGCTCCTTTGGCGTGCCCGATAAAGTCTTTAAACGCAGTGTTTCCTGGCCTTTATTCATTTGATGGTCAACAGAAAACGATTCCACACTGGTGCCCTGCGCAAACACCATCACACCTTTATAGTTATTGTTGACGACCGCAAAATTAATGCGCTCAAGCCATTGCTTGGCATCGTCTCGCCATAACTGCTGAACCCAATCTTTACTATTTTCAAGCCAACTTTTTTCTTCGGCATGCGCCTGATAAAAAGGTAGAGCCAAAAACAACAAGCCGATTAAACGCAGTTTCATCATTTAAGGTCCTGATTGCTTTCTTGACTTACTTGGCCTGCTTGTTCAGAAGGGACTTCTGTCTGCTCAGATAAAATTTGCGCGTAGGAGATCAAGCCGTTGTTGGCATTGCTGCCAATCATCTGATTGTGGCGCGCTAAATACTCATCCATATCCTGATTACTGGCTGGCCATGTTTTTGAGCGAGTCGCTTCATTGAGCTCGAATTGCGAAGGGTTATCTTGCGTTGCAAGCTGAGTATTTTGAGCTGCACTAGGCAATGCGCTTGAATTAACCTGCTTTATCGTTGTGTTCACGTGTGTAATCTGCTCTAAATCAAGCAAAGCGTTGTTGGTTTCTGGCGCAGTGGTTAGCACTTCTGCTGGTACAACAACAGAATTGGGTTTTTTAACCAATGAAGCAATCGAAGGCTCAGATGGTTTCATTAACTGCAAGCCAAGGCCAGCCACCAGGGCAAGCGCGCCAAAGGAGGCCACCAAACGTAATGGAAATTTAAAAGATGCGGCTGGCGTTTCACATTGTGCGCATATTTGTTCGGCGCTATTGATTGGCATCAGCTGGAAAGGTTGCGACTTCAAGACCGATGAAGCAATCCATGCCCGCTCACAAAACGCCCGCAATTGGGCATCGTTGCAAAGCCGTTTCTGAAAGAACCGGCGTTCACTATCTGACAACTCACCATCTATAAATGCACTTACCTGCTCTAAATCATTTTCATTTATGGGTTTCATGGCCTTACTCTCTTTTGTTCGTATAAAGGGCGCAAACGGACGTCAATCGCCTCGCGTGCTCTAAAAATGCGTGATCTAACAGTGCCAACCGGTGAATTCATCACTTCAGCAATTTCCTCGTAGGACAGTCCTTCCATTTCCCGCAAGGTGATGGCTTGCCGAATCTCAGCGGGCAGCTGATCCAAAGCCTTACTCACTACTTGGGCAATTTCTTCGCGTAAAAGTTCATGCTCTGGTGTATCGTTGTTTTGGATATAAACACCGCCATCAATATGCTCAGCATCTTCAAGCTCAACATCTGCGCTGGGCCGGCGTTTCTGGCTGGCCAAATGGTTTTTTGCGGTGTTTACTGCAATTCGGTACATCCAGGTATAAAACTGGCTATCGCCTCTAAAACCCGATAACGATTTATAGGCACGGATAAAGCTGTCTTGCACTACATCCTGGCATTCTGCGTAATCACGCACAAAACGGCTTACGACCGCGGCTATTCGATGCTGGTATTTTCGAACCAGTAAATCGAATGCGCCTTTATCGCCAGCCTTTGCGCGCTGTACTAACGCACTATCAAGTTCTAGTTCGCCCATAGGGCTTGGATCTCCATATCTGTATTGCTATGAGCTTAGCCTTAGTGGCTAATTAAAACAAAAAGTTCCCATCATTGACCAATACCCCTAAAACGGTGATGATAAGCGCTCTTCCCAATTTCAATCAAACGACTGTATGAATTTATTTAGCGGCATTACCCCACAGCATTGGCACATTGAAACACGTAATGACGGCATTCTTATACTTAGCATAGACCGCAAAGATACTAATGCCAATACGCTTTGCCAAGCCGTGTTACTTGAGCTTGATGCCATTATTGAGCGCATTGCCTTCGCCCCGCCGAAAGGCTTAATCATTCGCTCAAGCAAAAAAGCGGGCTTTATTGCCGGCGCTGACATTGCTGAATTCGCTAGTTTTGATGAAAAAGGCACTGTGCTTGAAGCAATTACCAATGGTCAGAATATCTTCCAGCGCATTGCCGAACTTCCCTGCCCAACCGTTGCAGTGATCCATGGCCACTGCATGGGCGGCGGCACCGAACTATCGTTAGCTTGCTCAGCGCGTGTGGCATCCAACGATGAAAGCACGCGCATTGGTTTGCCTGAAGTGAAATTAGGCATATACCCAGGCTGGGGTGGCAGCGTCCGTCTGCCACGCTTAGTTGGTGCACCAGCCGCGTTTGACATGATGCTGACTGGACGGACTTTATCTGGCAGCGCTGCAAAAGCCATCGGCTTGGTTGATATAGTTACCGAACAGCCGTTGATGATAAACAAAGCAGTTGAATTAATTGAACGCGGCCCGCAACGGTCATTCAAGCAAAAAGCCATCGCATACCTAAGCAATACTTGGCTGGCACGAAAAATTCTTTCTGGCGTGTTAGTGAAACAAGTTGCACGCAAAGCCAAAAAAGATCATTATCCCGCTCCATATAGTTTAATTAGTACTTGGCAACGCAGTGGTGGCATGCCGGTGCGAGCCGCATTGAAGCAAGAAGGGTTTTCTGTTGCCAAATTGGCACAAACCCCTACGGCTAGAAATTTAACGCGCATTTTCTTCTTGCAAGAACGGCTTAAATCGCTTGGTGGCAAAGACCATGGCATTGAACATGTGCATGTGATTGGTGCCGGCGTTATGGGCGGCGATATTGCCGCATGGTGCGCATTGAAAGGCTTCACCGTTACGCTGCAAGACCGTGAATTAAAATACATTCAGCCCGCCATGGAGCGCGCCGATAAATTATTCGAGCGTAAAATTAAAAATGAAAGCAAACGCGAAGCTGGCCGCACACGACTTGTTGCTGATGTGGATGGCGAAGGTGTAGCGAAAGCCGATTTAATCATAGAAGCCATTTTCGAAAATCTCGAAGCCAAGCAAAGCTTATATGCGTCGCTTGAATTAAAAATGAAAGCCAGCGCCTTGTTAGTTTCAAATACCAGTTCTATTGCCTTAAATACCTTGAGCGAAAAACTGGCTAATCCTGCACATTTTGCTGGCCTACACTATTTCAATCCAGTAGCGCTCATGCCCTTAGTAGAAATTGTTAAGCACGATAAAGGCAGTTCTGAAACTGAGCGGCGTTTGGCTGCGTTTTGCCGCGTGATTGATAAACTTCCCGTGCCTGTTGCAGGCACACCGGGCTTTCTAGTAAACCGCATTTTAGCGCCATACATGCAAGAAGCGATCATTGCATTTTCTGAAGGCATTCCAGGCCGCGCTATTGATAAAGCCGCTTTGGATTTCGGCATGCCAATGGGTCCGATTGAATTAGTAGATACCGTTGGATTGGATGTGGCGGCGAGTGTTGGCAAAATTATGGCCGAGTTTCACGGCCAAGCTGTTCCTGAAGCTTTTAAAGTTGAAGATGGCAAACGTGGCAAGAAAGATGGCCAAGGCTTGTATAAATGGGAAAACGGCAAAGCGATAAAACCAGAACTGTCGAAAGACTACCAAGCCCCTGCAGACTTACAAGATCGCTTGGTGTTTGCCTTGTTGAATGAAGCGGTATCCTGTTTGCAACAAGGCGTGGTAGCCGATGCCGACCTGCTTGATGCAGGCGTAATTTTTGGCACCGGTTTTGCTCCGTTTCGCGGCGGCCCAATTGCGCACATCAAAGCTGTTGGCGCATCTGAATGCCTTGCAACGTTAAAAAACCTAGAAGCAAAATACGGTTCGCGTTTTGCACCGAAAGCCGGTTGGGAAAATCTATAACACTGTAGGGTGGGTCTTGACCCACCATGTTATCGGCACATGTGCGCATCGCGGGCGAACAATCATTTACTCATTGCCCTTATTTTTTACAGCCCGTCAGTTTAATTTCTTGGCCCGGGCGGATGACATAATCGGGCGGAGATAAGTCGTTTTGCGTAATCAGACGCCGTAAATCACAATCGAATGTGCGTGTAATCATCATCAGCGTTTCGCCTGGCTTAACAGTATATTTGCCGCCATGACTAGACGCTGTGCCAGTAGCAATACTGCCTTCAATAGCTATTTCAGCTGGTGAATTTATTGTCTCGGCATATGGCTGCGAGCTCTGGAACACTGGCTGTTTGCGAGCCTGCGTTAAGGTACGCGCCATTTCTGCGCGCGGCCCCGATAGGCAATTAACCCGATAACTATCGACTAATTTTTTTGGTGCGCGTAGCGTGGTGCCTTGCCCAATAAATTGCGAAGGTTCATAAGCTGGGTTCAAATTGCGAAGCACGCGATACCACGTTGCTTGATTCGACGGATTGCCCAAACAAATTGTCAGTTCATTGATGGTGGTCGATTTTGATAAAACAAACTGCGAAGGCGTTGAATCGATCTTAGGAAACGTGAGCCCGTATTCACTGCCGTGCAAAAATAGCCAAGCGGCCGCCATCACAGCTGGCACATAATCGCGGGTTTCAGCTGGCCATTGTTTATACACACCTTCATTCCAGAAACTAGCGCCGTTGTATTCATTATGAATTCGACGAGCACGACCTTCACCGCCGTTATAGCCTGCAATAGCCATTTCCAAACTTCTATTAAGCTCAGCGAAACGCTCATTCATATAGGCAGCATTGGCGCGCGCTGCAAATTGTGGGTCGTAACGCATATCAGCGCTTGTGTTTGAATCCAAACCAAAACGCCGCCCTGTGCTTGGCATAAACTGCAATGGCCCAGCCGCACCGGCTTTAGACACCGAATGCACTTTGCCGCCTGATTCTTTAGTCATCATGCCAAACAGTAGCGCTTCGGGCAGGCCAGCTTTTTCGTATTCGGGCGCCATTAAATAGCGCATGTATTGATAGTTTTCCCATGAATCTAGAAAAAATCCACGCTGTGTTGATAGCCAGGTGCCAATGGCAGCTTGCAAGGGCTCATTATTTTGAATCAAAAATTCAAAATTACGGCCGCCTAATAATTTCAAGGTTTCACCCAGTGCTGGCATAGTTGCCAGTGAAAAACTGGGGTTAATACTGGCAATATTGGCAATATCATGCTTCTTTACCAATTTCTCATAGGCTGTGATGACATTGGTCTTAGAGCAGGTTTTCAGTTTAAAACAGCGGTTAGCTACATCTTCAAGATCTTCCAACGCTTTATTCATGGCTAGCAGACTTTTTTCATCGCCATCTTCGTATTGCACCTGAGCTTGTTGGTAGCTTTTTACTGACTGATCCATTTCTGCATACAGCAATTGCTCTTTGCTTAACTTAGTGGCTGCCGATGATGTGGCGCTGAGGCTAAGTAATGCCAGAAGGCCAAGGTGGTTCAAACTACTCATGTAAATTCCTATGTGATGCTTTAACTTATACAATGCTCTATTATTGTTCATTCACTGCATTTACTCCATAAAATTTTCGTAAAAGTTCGCATATGTCACGTTGGCGTCCTCCTAACGCAGCATCAACCGCACTAATTACCCGTGAGGGTTTACTGCGGCTACGTGAAGAGCTGCGAGAGCTTTGGCAGATACGCAGGCCTGAAGTGGTTAGAGCTTTATCTGCGGCAGCAGCTGAAGGCGACCGTTCGGAAAATGCCGAATACACCTACCGAAAAAAACAATTGGGCGAAATCGATCGTCGTGTGCGTTATTTAAGCAAACGCATTGAAGTGTTGAAAGTACCTGACTTAACGCAAGCACCAAGTGGAAAGATTTTTTTCGGTGCACATTTCGAACTTGAAAATGATGACGGCGAACATCGCTGCTATCGGATTGTGGGACCCGATGAAACCGATGCCAAACTATCTTGGATTAGTATTGATTCGCCACTAGCACGCGCGGTATTGAACAAAATGGTTGGGCAAGAAATTGAGGCTGAATTGCCTACTGGGCTAGCTAGTTTTGTGGTTGTTTCAATTGCTTATTAGCTTATTAGCATACTATGACGCACTTCACCAAAAGCAACTACCCCGCCCTACGGGCACCCCTTCACAGGTGAAGGGGAATTTTAAGGATATTTATTTACCATGAAATATTCCCCTTCGATACGAAGGGGTGGCGCAAAGCGCCGGGGAAGTGCTTTATTCAAAAATCCGCATTATCCGGATCCACCAGTGCATACAAATCGTGCTCATCGGCGCCCATAATGGTCACCTCAACAAATTGGCCAGGCTTTAAGCCAGCACGTTCACCGTCTTGAATCTGCACCAAACCATCAATCTCTGGCGCATCCGATTTAGAACGAGCAATGGCCAATTCACCATCGAGAGAGTCAACTAAGACTTGCTGAATGCTGCCGACTTTACGTTGTAATTTCTCCGCACTGATTTCAGCCTGTAATTCCATAAAGCGCGCTAGGCGATCTTGCTTGATCTCTTCGGGCACCGCATCAGGCAAATCATTCGCTTTTGCGCCATCCACAGGTGAATACGCAAATGCACCCACGCGGTCTAACTCAGCTTGATCAATAAAGCTCAATAATTGTTCGAAATCGTCCTCGGTTTCGCCGGGGAAGCCCACGATAAACGTGCTACGAATAGTTAAATCTGGGCAAATTTCACGCCACTTCTGGATCCGTTCCAAATTTTTATCAATTGCGCCGGGGCGTTTCATCAACTTCAAGATACGCGGGCTGGCATGTTGAAATGGAATGTCTAAATACGGTAGGATTTTTCCTTCCGCCATTAACGGAATGATGTCGTCAACATGCGGGTACGGATACACATAATGCAAGCGCGACCAAACACCAAGCTCCGACAAACCTTCGCACAAATCTTTCATACGCGTTTGATAGGTTTTGTCACGCCAGCTCCGTTCTGCGTAGCGCACATCCACGCCATAGGCGCTAGTATCCTGAGAAATAACTAATAACTCCTGCACTCCACCGCGCACTAAGCGCTCGGCTTCACGCAGTACATCATCCACAGGGCGCGAAACCAGATTGCCGCGCATTGAAGGAATAATGCAGAAGCTGCAGCGGTGGTTGCAGCCTTCTGAAATTTTTAAATAGGCATAATGCTTGGGGGTTAATTTGATACCGAAATCCGGCACTAAATCGAGGAATGGATCGTGCTTTGGCGGCAATAAATCATGCACTGCATTCATCACCGATTGATAATCCTGCGGGCCGCTAATCGACAACACATCAGGAAACTTAGCGCGGATTTGCTCTGGCTTTTTGCCTAAGCAGCCAGTGACAATCACTTTGCCGTTTTCAGCTAATGCTTCGCCAATCGCATCTAAAGATTCTTCCACAGCAGAATCAATGAAGCCGCAAGTGTTCACTACCACCACATCGGCATCGTCGTAGTTCGGCACAATGTTGTAGCCTTCCACCCGCAGCTGGGTCAAAATCCGCTCGGAATCCACCAAAGCCTTCGGGCAGCCAAGGCTGACGAAGCCGACTTTGGGATTGTGTATTGACATAAACAGCCTGCATAGCGGAAAGTTGGAGGATGATTATACCGCTATTGCCTTGAGCAGATAATGAACACAGCCGTTTTTAGCCTTGACCCGCGCTTAGAACAAGACACCCTTTTCATCCTCGATGGGCCACTATCACGCATTGGCTTGATGAAAGATGCCCGTTTTCCGTGGCTGATTGTTGTGCCACGCAAGACACTAGCGCGTGAATGGCTGGATTTGAATGCCACTGAGCAAGCACTGCTTCAAACTGAAATCAATGCCTGCGCTCTAGCTTTGCAAGAAAAATTCCCTGATGGTGAAAAACTCAACATAGCAGCGCTTGGTAATGTAGTTAGCCAATTGCATGTTCATGTGATTTTGCGCAACCAGCACGATGCAGCATGGCCGAACCCAGTGTGGGGTTTCGGGCAAAGAACACTTTACACGGCAGATGCAATGAAAGACTTGGCTTCACATTTAGCTAACATACTTCAATCTAGGCTTTTGCCATGAATGCAATTGTGACCAAAGCCTACCAACATCCATTAGCACTTAACCATGCCGAAGCACTGCAACGGGCCCTCAATTTTGCCGCGTTTTGCCAATTGCGGAGAACGGTACAGGAGTTTTCAACATAAGCAGTTGACCAAGCGTTAATCGAAACGGCCTCATGCCGTGGACAGCGCACCTAGCGGCGCAAATCAGCAGCCTTGGCGTTTTGTAGTCGTTTCTAACCCAATTATAAAAAACAAATACGCGAGTCCGCTTTTAAATCTTGGGTGTTCGCTATCCACAAGCATAAAATCATTGACGGCATCCGTGGCAAAAGCCACACAGTGGCTATAGCCGTTCTGCAAGCCGACCCTCACGGGCCGGAAGACACAAGCTTCTTGTTTGACGAAAGCGAACATTGGCAGGCCGAGCATGCGCCTTCTAATATGGCGCAATCCTGAGCAGCAGATGCAGAACGGCCAGTTCTGGTTGGTTTTCGAAACCTGTCTGAACAAACTACCGGTCGCTCAAGCACTTGATGCTCTGCTCGATGTGCCGCAATTTCCAAAGCAACAGCAAATTACTCATTGTGGCGATGGTGGCGTATACTCAACATAATGCTTAAAACACGCCCAATCCTGACGATTTTACTGACACTGGCACTGTTGTTGCAGAGCTATGGCGAAGGTCGCGCCAATGAAAGTGATTGTTGCCCTGACGACTGCAGTCAAGATACCGCATTTTGCCTGATGATGAGTACCGGCGGAACTTGCGTCGCCTGCCAGACTGCTGCTATTTCACCCTATGTGTTGAACGCAACGGCTACACCTGGTAAAAATGCCGCCATGCGCAACAGTGTCGTAAAAATGTATTCCGCAGAAATGAATAACATCTGGCGTCCACCAATTGCCGATTGATGCACACAAAATTATTTTTTTTATTCAACTACTTAATGAGGTTTTTATGAAAAACAAAGCAATCAAACTATTGGCCGTAATAGCCGCTCTTGCCACTTCAACCAGCGTTTTAGCTGCTGCTGGTGCATGTTGTGCCGTTGGTGCAGCGTGCTGCGCTGCAGGCCTCTGCTGCTAAACGAGAGCTTGTTTTAAGCCAAAGCCCGGCGCATTGCAAAATGTGTCGGGCTTTTTTATTGGGGCGGAAAAATGCAGTTGACGGAACCCCTATTGTTCTGTGTAATGGGTTTATTCGGCACGAAGGTGTCTTAGAAGTTAGATCAAAGAACATGTTTGATTACCTGCTATTGATTTCGCTTCTTGTATTGTCTGTTCGCGCATTTCTAGCGTTGAACTGCGAGTCGAACAAACGGCGAACAAACGGGACGGAGGTCATTAACGTTTGAATGACAACCTCCGTCCCCAATAAATAAATTAAATCAACTGCGAGAACCCAATGACAAACCCAAATCAACATAAATCAACTTTGGCCTTCTTGGGTGCCGTAACGCTCGGCGTTCTCGGCATGTGGTTATTTGGCCCAAAGCCTGAGAGCAAACTGCCCGCGCAAACACCATTAATTTCTCTTGAAAAAATGGGGCATTTGGTATCTGTCAAAGTCAATTACGCCGATGTGATTGAGTTTACTGAACGCCGAACACAAGATATTCCTTGGTCGCAATGGGATCTCGATCTCGGTGGTACAAAGGTTTTGTTAATTGCTCGCGGTGACTGCACCATTGCCACCAATCTTGGTGCGGCAAAATACCAAAACATCAATGCCGAAAAGCGTACTTTCACCCTGCTTTTGCCAGAACCAAAGCCTATGCAAGTTAGAGTGAATCATGAGCCGCGTGAAAAAGGTGGTTCGTATTTTTATGCCATCACCAGCGAAGGCCTTGAACCGCTCATTCCTGATACGTCCAACCGCAGTTTAGCCATCAGCAATTCCTTGGCCTTTGCGCAAAAGCAAATTGAACGAAGCTGCAACCGGCCGCAAATTCATGCCATTGCTAAAAAGAATGCCGAAGATGTATTAAGCGCCACATTCCAAGCAACCGGCTGGAAACCGACGTATGTGTGGAAATAATACCAGCGCCTAAACAGGCAGTCATTCTAAATCGTTTTACTTGCCCATATATTTGCGGCGGATAAAAGCATCAATACTCAGCTTGCTCGGAACGAAAAACAGCAGCGGCACCAGCATCGCCAAGAACAGCACGGGCAGTTTGAAGTTACCAAATCCGTCGTCGGTTATCACATAGCCTTTCATCAGCTCAGCAAATGTATTCCAGTCGGCTGGCCAATGCACCGCAGAAATGGCCACTACCGTCAGAATAATAAGGCTGAGTGCAAAAAAGCGCGTGTCAAGCCCTATGATTAAAGCCGCACCGCCGATGATTTCAAACTATGTGGCTATTTGCCAGTTGATAGCTGATGGCGCCACGCTGAATGGAAACGGGAATTGGCTTTGAATATCGGCGAACCAGTTTTCACCGTGCAATTTTTCTAAGCCAGCTTTAAGATATTCCCAACCAATTAAGATGCGCAACAACAGCAACGCTTGTCATGGCGCGGATTTATCCAATAAACGAACAGTGGATTTTGATGTGTTAAGCACTAAACTCACGATAATTTTCCTTGTAGGATGTCTTGCTTGATTAAATCAGCCAGCAACACAGTGCCATGTATTTGCAAGGCATCTGGGTTAGCGTAGCCAAGTTGTTTTGCCAATACTTTAAGTGCCTGTTTAGCGCTAGTTGTACCATCAGCTAAAATATCTAGTAGCTGCGCGGTGATCTGATTAATTTCAAGAAATTTCACTTCAAATTCAGTATTGCGGTGCAGCAACAAAAACGTAGCGCTGGGTTTTCGTGGTCGATACGCCTTACTTATGCGATGCACCGGCCAGTTGTAATGAGCATAGCGCACACTTGGATTCAGTGTTAAACATAAACTATTTGTCTTGCTATATTTTTTGTCTTCAGCCGTTTCCACCGCCAATTCCAGCCATTCGTAATGCAGAAGTTCTGGCAAGTAAGTAGGCAATTTTAAAACAGCGGAATTTGCTTTGATGTACTGCACAAATTGCTCAGGAATTTTACTGAAATACGGCGTATGGCTTTGCCAATCACGGAAAAATCGGCGACAAAACACGCGCCAACGTTTCTCGGCAAACAAACTTTTCGCTATTGGAAAGCAGGCATCAATAAAACCACAAATATTATTGAACAACAGCTCTTCATAAATACGTGCAGGCCGCGCAGGAATGCCTTGCGGTTTTTGTGATTTTTTTGGGTCGCGTAAGTACGAAGAAAATTCTTGCTGAAAGTTGTGTAAAGCACTCGGCGCTACTGACATATCAGGCTCGCTTTTTAACATTAGATGCGCGAGCAACTTGCTGCTTAGCGCGAATAATATCCACTTCGGCCATCAAATCGCTTAGTGGCGGAAAATTAAAATCGCGTTCCAAGCAGGTTGGCACAGTACTGGCTAACTCACCGATCGACTGATACGCATAATCCAGCAAAGACCAAACCGGATCAATCACCTCGGCGCCATGTGTATCCACCAAAAACCCATCCGCTTCCACATAATGTCCAGCCACGTGGATATAACACACTTTGTCGAGCGGTAATTCATCGAGATATTTTTTTGCATCATAGCCAAAATTCTGGCTATTCACATACACATTATTGACATCTAAATGTAGCAAGCAATCTGATTCACGAATAATTTCAGCAATGAACTCTTGCTCTTTCATCTCAGCGCCGGGCGGTGATAAATAATATGAGGCATTTTCCAAACCTATTTGCATGCCAAGAATATCTTGCACTTGCCGAACTCGCGAAGAAACCCAACTCACCGCTTCTTGTGTGCAGGGAATCGGCAGTAAATCGTATAAGTGCCCAGCATGCGAACACCAGCTCAGATGCTCGGTGTAAAGGCCAATCCGGTGCTCTTGCATGAATTGTTTAATGCCTTTTACTAAAGCCACATCCAGCGCATCGGTGCTGCCAATTGATAAGGACAAACCGTGGCACACAAAGGCATGACGCTCGGTAAATCTGCGCAAGTCTTTTGCATAGCGGCCGCCATTGGTGGCCCAGTTTTCAGGTGCAATTTCGAAAAAATCAATCGGCCTGCCATGCCAAGCATCTAGCTCGCTTAACAGTTCGCGGCGAAATCCTAATCCTGCACCATGTGCATGCTTATTCACAGTGTTCTCCAAAACTGCTGGCAGATGCATTCCACCAGCGGAACAGTGTGGATAGCTTATTTTTTCTCAGCGCCACATTTACCTTCACCGCATTTGCCATCTACTTTCTTATGTTCACCGCATTTGCCATCAGTCATTTTATGCATTTTACCATCGGCTAATTTGTGTTCACCACATTTGCCATCGCTCATTTTCATGTTGCCGCATTTGCCTTCGCCACATTTACCCGCTGTCATTTTATCTGCGCCGCATTTGCCATCTTTCATTTTATCTGCGCCGCATGTTGCTTCTTTAGCTTTATCAGCTTGTGCTACTTGATAACTCGATTTCAAGGATTTTGCCAAGAACGGGCTTGTGGTATTCGCCGCAAACGCCATTGAACTGAAAGCAACAGTAGTGGTTAAGGCTAAAGCAGTTAAGGTTTTCGATTTCATGGTGTGACTCCAATTAAGTGAATTTCAGGGAAAAGTTAAAACTAAATAAATGTGTGATTTTATGTTGCAAGGTTTAGTCGTGGCATATCCAATTTTCTTACACAGTATTTCAAATTAATGCCCAATGCCAATAAATTTCAAAAAAAAATGCGCCGGAGCGCATTTTTAAGTCTAGAAATAACGAATTAATTACGTTTTGGGTAAGGTTACGCCAGTTTGCCCTTGGTATTTTCCGCCACGGTCTTTATAGGATGTTTCGCACACTTCATCGGATTCAAAGAATAGCATCTGCGCAATGCCTTCATTAGCATAAATCTTGGCAGGCAACGGCGTGGTATTAGAAAATTCAAGCGTCACATGTCCTTCCCATTCCGGTTCTAGCGGTGTCACATTCACAATAATGCCACAGCGTGCGTATGTGCTCTTGCCTAAGCAGACCACCAAGGTTGAGCGCGGGATGCGGAAAAATTCTACAGTGCGTGCTAAGACAAACGAGTTTGGAGGAATAATGCAGACATCTGCCTCAACATCCACAAAGCTGCTTGGGTCGAATGCTTTCGGGTCAACAATGGTGGAATTGATGTTGGTAAAAATTTTGAATTCGCGTGCGCAACGCACATCGTAGCCGTAGCTTGACGTGCCATACGACACAATACGATGACCATCAGCAGCGGTTTTAACTTGCCCAGGCTCAAACGGCTCGATCATCTTGTGTTGTTCTGCCATACGTCGGATCCAACGGTCGGATTTAATACTCATAATTTTTCTCTTTAATTTAATGTTCTGCCCATAATTTCAATTATGGGTGATTTAGGTATTTTGAATAACAATATTCGGAAAGTTAATCGATTTATTCTTGGCTTGTAAAGACAGCAGTGCTGAAGCTTTACGAGCAATGGCTAGGTAGCTTTGAGTTGCTAATCCGTCTGGGTCTGAAACAACAGTGGGCGTTCCAGAATCGGACTGTTCGCGGATAGTTCGTTGCAATGGCAATTTACCCAACAGCGCAACGCCGTATTGTTCAGCCATTTGTGCGCCACCACCTTCACCGAAAATAGCATCCACATGGCCGCAATTAGAACATTCGTGAACCGACATATTTTCGATAATGCCAAGCACCGGTACTTCCACTTTCTCGAACATTTTCAAGGCTTTCTTGGCATCTATTAAAGCAATGTCTTGCGGAGTGGTCACAATAATCGCGGCCGAAACCGGCACACGCTGCGCCAGTGTTAGCTGAATATCACCGGTGCCAGGCGGTAAATCGATGATTAAATAATCCAGATTGCGCCAGTTGGTGGTGGTTAATAATTGTTGCAAGTATTGGGTGGTCATCGGGCCGCGCCAGATGGTGGGGGTGTCTTCACTCAGGAATAAACCAATCGACATTGCCTGCAAACCATGCGCCATTTTCGGTTCAACGGTTTTGCCGTCTAAACTATCTGGCTTGCCGGAAATACCCAGCATCATCGGAATCGATGGGCCGTGAATATCGGCATCCAAAATACCAACCACCGCACCTTCTGCCTGCAATGCCAAAGCCAAGTTCACCGCCGTGGTGGATTTGCCCACGCCGCCTTTGCCTGACGCTACAGCGATGATGTTTTTCACGCCAGGCATAGGCGACAATTCTTTCTGTACGCGATGTGCTGGAATTTGGGTATTGATGCGAATACTGACCGCCTGCGCGCCTAGTTGTGCTTTCAAACGCTCTGTAATTCTAGTGATTAAGGCTGCATGCTGCGATTTAGCTGGATAATTCAGTTGCAACTCAATGGCGGCGTTTTGGCCATCCACACCCACCGCACGTACTGCGTTGGCGCTTACTAAGTCTAGCTCGGTATTCGGATCGATGATTTGCGCTAATTCAGCGCGGACGGAGGCTTCGGTAACAGACATAAGCAGGTTTTAGGCAAAACACTATTGTATAGGAAAGCCACAAACATCGGCCAAAGCCTTATAATTCAAAGATGAATATTGCCCCCGCACTGGTTACCACCGCCCTTCCGTATGCCAACGGCCCATTGCACTTAGGCCATTTGGTGGGTTATATCCAAGCCGATATTTGGGTGCGCGCACGCCGCTTGGCTGGCGGCACCACGCATTTTGTATGCGCTGACGACACCCACGGCACACCGATTATGCTAGCCGCAGAGAAGGCTGGATTAAGCGCGGAGGCTTTCATAGCGAGCGTACAGGCTGGCCACGAAGCTGATTTCAAGGCATTTTCCGTTGATTTTGACCATTACGACTCAACCAATTCAGAGCGCAACCGCTTAATGACCGAACAGATTTACGCTAAGTTGCAGGCGCGTGGCAGCATTGCGGTGCGCACTATCAATCAAATGTTTGATCCAGAAAAACAGATGTTTCTGCCTGACCGTTACATCAAAGGCATTTGCCCAACCTGCAAAACCGCCGACCAATACGGCGATAACTGCGAAAACTGTGGCGCCACCTACTCGCCCACTGAGTTAATCAATCCGGTATCGGTGGTATCAGGCGCAAAGCCAGTGCTAAAAGAATCCGAACATTATTTTTTCACGCTCGGCCAATACACCGATTTTCTGAATGACTGGCTGAAAAACGACGTTGCGCACGACGGCATTAAAACCAAACTGCGCGAATGGCTAGATGCCGATGGCGGCTTACGCGATTGGGATATTTCTCGCGATGCACCGTATTTTGGCTTTGCTATTCCCGGCGCACCGGGCAAATATTTCTATGTCTGGCTGGATGCGCCGATTGGTTATTTATCTAGTTTTCAGGCTTTATGCGAAAGCAAAAAACTTGATTTTGGGCAATTTCTAGATGCCGATCGAAACAGCAATAGCGAAACCGAGCTGCATCATTTCTTAGGCAAAGATATTGTCAATTTCCACGGCTTGTTCTGGCCAGCGGTGTTGCATGGCGCGGGCTATCGCTCGCCCACCGCTTTGCATGTGAACGGCTATCTAACCGTGAATGGCGCGAAGATGTCGAAATCGCGCGGCACTTTCGTGATGGCGCGCAGCTACTTGGATGCTGGCCTAGCGCCAGAAGCGCTGCGCTATTATTTCGCCAGTAAATCCAGCTCCGGCGTAGCTGATTTGGATTTGAATCTAGAAGATTTTGTCGCCAAAGTGAATTCTGAACTAGTCGGTAAATATGTAAATATCGCAAGCCGCGCTGCTGGCTTTATTACTAAACATTTCGATGGCAAGCTTGATGATGCAAATATCAATACTGCACTAGAAGGCAAAGGCGATATAGATGCGCTTTTGAATCAAACTCATTTAGATGAAATTAAAAAATACTATTCTGAAGGTGAATTTTCTCGCGTAACTCGTTTTTGCATGGAACGTGCCGATGAAATTAATCGTTTATGGGACAATCAAAAACCTTGGCAACTTGCAAAAGATGAGAGTAAACGTATTGAATTACATAAAATATGTTCAGATTGCCTCCGCTCTTTTTACGTTCTATCAGTTTTTCTTTCACCTATAACTCCTAACCTTTCTACAAAAAGCATGGCTTTGTTTGGAAAGATTCCTATTGAAAGTCTTGACGAGGCCTTAGATCTGCCGACTAATATTTCAAATTACGAACATCTATTCACCCGCATTGACCCAAAGCATATTCAAGCCATGACAGATGCATCAACTGAAACCACCGCGAAAACTGTTGCGGATAAAACGCCCAAAGCGGTCGCGACCAAAGCCCCTCCTACAAATGCGAATGGTGCAGAAGCGCCTTTAGGCGCGATTGTCGATACGATAGACATCGCCGATTTCGCTAAATTGGATTTACGCATTGGCAACGTGCTCGAATGCAGTTTTGTGGATGGCTCAGATAAACTGCTACGGTTCTTACTAGATGCTGGCGAATTGGGCCAACGGCAGATTTTTTCTGGCATTCGGCAAAGCTATGCCGAGCCAGAAAAATTGATTGGGCGCAATGTGGTGTTTATTGCTAATCTAGCGCCACGCAAAATGCGCTTCGGGCTTTCCGAAGGCATGATACTTTCTGCTGGCGGCGATAACGGCCTGTTTCTGCTCGATGCCGATCAGGGCGCACAAGCTGGGCAACGCGTCGGATAATTTAATCCAGCATGCCACACACAAATGCCCACAGTAATCAGCTAGCCGAACAGATCAATCTGCTGCTGCCGCAAACCCAGTGCGGGCAATGCGATTTTGCTGGCTGCAAACCTTACGCCGAAGCGATTGCGGCTGGCCAGGCGGATATCAATCAATGTCCGCCCGGCGGCGATGCAGGAATACGTGCACTGGCAAAATTATTGGGCATAGCCGCAAAGCCGCTGAACACCGAACACGGCCAACACATGCCAGATAGCGTGGTGATTATCCGCGAAGCCGAATGCATCGGCTGCACCAAATGCATTCAAGCCTGCCCGGTTGATGCCATTATCGGCGCGTCAAAACTGATGCACACGGTGATATCCGCATTATGCACAGGCTGCAATCTATGCATCCCGCCCTGCCCAGTCGATTGTATTGATATTGTCGAGATCTAATGCACTTACTTTAGTTGCTCAACTTTGTAGCCTTTGGCTTTAAGTAGTTGCACAAGGCCGTCAGGGCCAACTAAATGCAATGCACCAACAACCACCAACGCGTCTTTTTTATGCTCGGCATCTAGCAAAAGCTGTAGTTTTGGCAACCATGCATTATTTCGTGTCACGTTAATGGATTGATACAAGTCTGGGTATTCACGCTGCATCTTGGCAACTGATTGCCGCTCAAAGCTCTGCGTTTCTCCAGCCTTCCAAAGACGATGCAAAGTATCGAGTTCTTTTTTACCTTTTGCAGTATCAAACAAAGACTCTTTTAATAGTTGTATTTGTGCTGGCATCGGCATTGAATCAAACAAGGCTATTTGCTGTTCAGCGCTTTCCAATCCGATACTGGGTTTTTTAGTGATTTTTGCTTGGTTCATTACGTGTTGATCTAAGCCTTGCCCAGATTCGAAGCCTTGCGACTTAGCCTGTGCATTGATGACCGTGAGTGCCACATACCAAGGTTCAAAGCGCTGCAACGCAAGCAAAGGGAATTCCGGGTTGCGCGCCGACCATTCTTTCAGTGCCTGCCATGTTTTTTCAGGCAATAGATTTTGCACGCTCTGCCCAGCAGGCAATGTTGCCATTTGTGCAATTTTTGCTGGCAAATCGGGTGATTGCAATTGCTCTGGCGCCATTTCAAACACCAGCAATTCGGCATCAACGTACGCATCGTTGATTATTTTCGATAACGGATAATCGCTTGGCTTTAAGGCATGAAAGGAACCTAACAAATACACGCTGTTATCAGCATCACTTACCCGCCAAATAGCGGGTGTGCTGGGTTTGGCGCTTGCGCAGGCGGTCAGCAAGCCCATGCATGCTAATAGTGCGAGGCGTTTAATTGCCATGTTTATATTTTCCGTGGCTTTTTCTCGCCAGCAGTAATCTTCATATCCATACGATTTCCTAATGGCGGTAATGGGCAGGTAGTAAATGCCGAAAAAGCACAAGGGGGATTATAGGCTTTGTTAAAATCAACGATCGTTTTGCCAGCCGCATCGGGGTATTCGGCATATAAGAATCGCGCTGCTGCATACGTTTCATGGCCGGACGTGCGGTCAGCGAACGTGAAAAATAAACGGTGATCACCTTCATCAATGGCTTCTAAGGTAAAGATTTTTACACCTTGTTTAAAAGTCACAGTGCCAGGGTTCATCATTGGCTCAACAATGCCTAAAATATTTACAATATCTATGGTTCTGCTAGCCTCATGCGGCGTGAATCTCGCTTCAAAGCGAAAGTTTTTATCAATCTCAAAATAATCGATACCGGTAAATTTAACCCGTGTTGGCGCCTGCGCATCACGAACTCGCAAGGCAAGTTTGCCACCGCGTTCAATCACAATAAAACTAGCTTCGCCACCATTAAAGCCAACCACAGTTGGCACGCCTTGTACATCGGCCACTAATTTTGTTTTAGCTTTAGTTGGCACACCATCTATCGTCACAGATACACCAGCTTCGGGCTGAAACCACGCTATGTTTCCTTCAGCCACACTAACCAAACCGAGTTTACTAGGGCCCACGCTAAGACGCGTGCCATTGGCTTGGCCTGAGCCAACGCGAGTAACACCCACTTTAGGCAACCAATGCATGCCGACTAAAGACAGAAAGCCTTCTTTGGTGGTGAGTTTGTTGATACGCTCGCTTCGCCAGGTGCTAATTTCGGCTTCGTATTGCATTTTCAACTGCTGTTCTTTGGCTAGTTGTTCTGCGCTTGGGCCTTGCTGGCAGGCTATTAGCAATAAGCCAATAAGCATTACATATAAAATTTTCATTATCGTCCTCGTAAAAATAATTTATCTAAATCGGCTTTGCTTAGCTGCACCCACGTTGGCCGGCCATGATTGCACTGCCCTGAGCGCTCGGTAGTTTCCATGGCGCGCAATAAGGCGTTCATTTCAGTGAGCGTAAGTTTTCGATTGGCTCGTACCGAACTATGGCAAGCCATAGTTGATAACAACGCATTTTGGGCTTCTTGCAAACGCTTAGACGCGCCAAATTCTCTGAACTCCGACAACACATCTAAGAACAGTTGTTTGGCATCCACATCGGCTAATAAGCTAGGCACCGAGCGAATACTGACTGATTGTGGGCCGTTGCGTATTACATCAAAACCTAATGTCTTAAGGTTTTCGGATAGTTGCTCGCTGGCAAAAGCTTCCGCTTCACTTAAAGCTACCGACACCGGCACCAAAAGCGTTTGGGTTTTAATACCATCATCGGACTGTGCCGATTTCAATTGTTCGTAAGTAATACGTTCGTGTGCGGCATGCATATCGACCATGATCAAGCCGAACTCATTTTCAGCCAAGATAAAAATCCCATGCAACTGTGCCAAGGCATAACCCAACGGATGGCTTTGTTCAGGCTGGCTTGCCGGATAACTGACAGACTCGTTTGCAGCATACAGCGTTTGATAATGCGCCATGCTTTCTTGCACAGGTAAAGCCATTGATGATTGGCTAAAGTTGTTGTATGGATTTGAGTTTTGCTGTGAATAGCCATTGCTTTGCTGGAAAGCTGCGTTTGATGACATAACGCCAGCGCGTGTTTCGGCCATCAGCGCATGCAAACTGCGGTAAATAAAATCATGCACCGAACGACCATCGCGAAAACGCACTTCGTGTTTTGCTGGATGCACATTCACATCAACACGGCGCGGGTCTAATTCCAAGAACAGCACAAAAGCCGGGTAACGGCCATGAAACAACACATCGGCATATGCTTGCTTAACCGCATGCGCCACGGTTTTATCGCGCACCGCACGGCCATTGACGAAAAAATACTGTTGATCAGCTGATGAACGTGAGGCAGTGGGCAAGCCAATCCAGCCAGTCAACCGCATATCATTATGTTGCGCTTCCACAGTTAAAGACTGATTGGCGAAATCACTTCCCAATACTTGAACAACACGCTCGATGCGTTGTTCGGAATTGCTGATAGATTTATAACGCTTCAGCTCTTTGCCATTGTGCCGAATACTTAATTCAACCGATGGCTTTGCTAAAGCCAGCGAGCGCAACCAGTCTTCTGCATGTGCGAGTTCTGTGCGTTCGGTTTTCAGAAATTTTCGGCGCGCCGGCACATTGTAAAATAAATCCCGTACTTCAATACTGCTGCCTTGCGCATGTGCATCGGGCACAACCGCACCGACTTTGCCGCCTTCAATCGAAAGACTCGCACCGTGCTGTTGCTCACTGGTGCGTGAGCGGATGGTAAAACGCGACACCGAGGCAATAGAAGGCAGCGCTTCACCACGAAAGCCAAGCGTTGCTACACTTTCCAAGTCGTCTAAGCTGGCAATCTTGCTGGTGGCATGGCGCTGCACTGCAATCGGCAAGTCTTCGGCACTGATGCCAGAGCCATTGTCACGAATCCGAATCAGCCGAATACCGCCTTCTTCAAGATCAATCTCTACTTTAGTTGAACCGGCATCCAAGGCATTTTCAACCAATTCTTTAACTACCGAAAACGGCCGTTCAACCACTTCGCCAGCGGCAATTTGGTTGATTAAGACTTCAGGTAAACATTGAATTTTCATACTCAGACATTGTACCTAATGCCGCAAGGTATTGGCTGGCGCGATTAAGGAATAATGCCGGAACCGGCATTTATTCCCGAGGCCTGATTTAACTGTTTTTTGGCATAATATGTGCCATCAGTCGGCTGTTCGATAAAGTATTGACGCAGACCTTGTGCTATGGCGAATGCTAAGCGCTTGCGATGCGCAGGGTCATTTAGTTTACTTTCTTCACTTGGATTAGTAATAAAACCGGTTTCTATCAGCATAGAGGGCACATCGGGGGAGCGCAACACCACAAAATTGGCATGTTCAACTTGTTTTTTGTGTGTTTTACCTAAATCTTTTAATGATTTTAAAACACTATTAGCAGAATCTTCGCTGAATGCAAAGGTTTTACTTTGTACAAGATCTAACATAGTCACCGATAAGTTTTTATCCTTATAATTATTTAAAGTGATTCCACCAACTGAATCCGCGGCGTTTTCTTTATCGGCCAACCAACGTGCAGCTTCCGAAGATGCACCTTTAGTAGACAACACATAAATTGATGAGCCATTGGCTTCATTATTCAAGGCAGCATCAGCATGAATCGATACAAATAAATCAGCTTTTAAACGACGTGCTTTCATATAACGCTCTTGCAATGGTACGAACGTGTCTTGATCTCGGATTAGTACAGCTTTCATGCCTGGATCTTTGTTGATGACCAGCTCGAGCTCTTTCGCTACGTGCATTGTAATGTCTTTCTCTTTTGTGCCACTTGGCCCAAGCGCGCCAGGATCTTTACCGCCATGCCCAGCATCAATAGCAATAATTAATTTACGCGCCGATGAGCCGAGCACATCGTTCAGTGTTTTTGCTTTTTTAGGCAATGGCTGCGCCGGGCTTGGGTTGATGCTTTGTTTGAGATTCGGCAACGAGGGTGAATACTCAGACACCGGTTTGCCCACCGTGGTTTTAGGTTTTGTGCCAGAACTATCAATATCGATTTGGACGATTTCATCATCCATCAGCGCATAGCCAATATTACTTTTGCCTGGCACAGAATTTTGGGTTGGCTTGGTAGTCACTGGCTTTGCAATCACGGGTTTAGTATTCAGCGGATTTTCTAAGACAGGTGACACAATCGGTAAAACGGGCGGCGTTATTACAGGCGCATTGCTATTCGGTTTGGCATTAGCGACAATCGCCGTTTTCAAGGATTGGCTGTCTTGAGCTAGCGGTATGCGCACAAGCTCGCCTTTTGGCTTTAAATCGATGGCTAGACGCAAACTGCCCGAACTTGAATCCAGTTCAGATTTCAAACTGGCCTCTTGGGCCAAATCTAATACAACGCGTATGCCTGTGGGAGTTTTGCCTTGCCGAACGGCTAACACGATGCCATTGGCGTTTGGCAGTTTAAACTCTGGACCCATTTCAGCGCCAGTAATATCAATCACTGCGCGTGTAGGCGACTGCAACATAAACGCTTTGAACTGAGTAGGCTGACTGAGCGTGATATATGCTTTGGTGACTTGCCCATCTTGCAATAGCAACATTTTTTGAATTTGCGGAACTTCGGCTGTAGCACTAGAAATGCCGAGACAAAGCAAGAGGAAAAAGGCTGAAATACGGATTAAGAATGCTGACATATACAAATTGAAACACCATCTAAAGGTTTGTTCAAGCTTACATCATAGCGCGCATACTGGCTGTTCATTCGCTGTTTAGTTTGTAAAACAGGGATTTATATTTTTCAAGCAGGCAGTTGCCATAGCATTTGGGGCCTGAAATTCAAGTAATCGGCCGTTATCTTGCTGACTAAATCGAATAACTACATCGGGATTAGGAATATAGCCTAGACCTTTTTCTGGCCATTCAATCAGCCATACTTTTGCGTTTTGCGCATACTCATCTAAAGCCAGAAATGCCACTTCTTCGGCATCGGCTAAACGATACAAATCCATATGCAAGGCATCAAAGCCATCGGCAAGTGCATACACTTCTAACAAGGAATACGTTGGGCTTTTAATTGACCCGTGAAACCCCAGCGCATGAATAAACGCACGTGCAAAGGTCGATTTACCCGCGCCTAAATCGCCTTGCAAATAAATAACCATACCTTTTGAACACGCCATTGCAAGCTGTTCAGCAAGTCGTTCGGTGTCGATGGGATCTGGGCATGAAAATTGCATGGTCACTCAGTAAGGCAAATGGCATAAAGCATTTTATACTGTTGGCATGGATATGATCACTTTGCTTGCAACTATTCGCGATAAAAGCCGTGCTTTGGGCTTTTCAGAGCTGGGCATTGCCAGCACCGAGCTAAGCAAAGATCAGGCGCATCTGAGTGATTGGCTAAGCAAAGGCCAACACGGGCAAATGAGCTATATGGCCAATCACGGCGAAATGCGCAGCAAGCCAGAACTGCTGCAGGCTGGCACGCTATCGGTTATTTCGGTGCGAATGAACTACGCCGCTGACGATGACCAAGCTTGGGATACCTTGGGGCAGCCAGGGCAAGCCTATGTGGCGCGCTACGCACTTGGCCGTGATTACCACAAAGTAATGCGTCAACGCCTAAAGCAATTGGCACAGTTCATCGAAGCAAAAATTGGCGCATTCGGCTACCGCGTATTGGTTGATTCAGCGCCATCGCTTGAACGGGCACTCGCGCGAAATGCTGAACTGGGCTGGATAGGCAAACATACCTGCTTAATCGATAAAACCACCGGATCTTGGTTTTTCCTCGGCGAAATTTATACTGATCTCAATTTGCCGAGCACATCGAATCAAGACCAAGGCTATTGCGGCACCTGCACACGCTGTATTGATATTTGCCCAACACAGGCGATTATTGCGCCATCCAGTGCAAGTTCTACCTGCCAGATCACACGCTTTCCAAGGAAGACATCGACTCGTTCTTCACCGCTTCGGGCAAGTCTTGGGACGGGATGAGGTTCACCAATCGGGTGATCATCTCCACAACAGATCGTTGGTCGAAGCACGCCGAGGATGCCCTGGAGAACC